>OEIU01000067.1_pt1 | contig 98908 bp, 97 predicted proteins | sample 1539221 | NCBI WGS metagenome assembly OEIU01 (sample SAMN03792071, study PRJEB22550) | activated sludge metagenome | feature: wastewater treatment plant; material: activated sludge; isolation source: Wastewater treatment plant of a petroleum refinery complex | place: Argentina: Zarate | collected... | reverse complement strand
GGCTCGCCCGGCCGCCGCGAGATCGGCCACGGCAAGCTCGCCTGGCGCGCCATCCACCCGATGCTGCCCCCGGCGCACGAATTCCCCTACACGATCCGCGTCGTCTCCGAGATCACCGAGTCCAACGGCTCCTCGTCCATGGCCTCGGTCTGCGGCGGCTCGCTCGCGCTGATGGATGCGGGCGTGCCGCTCCGCAAGCCCGTGGCCGGCATCGCCATGGGGCTCATCCTCGAGGGCGAGCGCTATGCCGTCCTCTCGGACATCCTCGGCGACGAGGACCATCTCGGCGACATGGACTTCAAGGTCGCCGGCACCGAGGGCGGCATCACCTCGCTCCAGATGGACATCAAGATCGCCGGCATCACCGAGGAGATCATGAAGGTCGCCCTGGAGCAGGCCAAGGGCGGGCGCACGCATATCCTCGGCGAGATGGCGAAGGCCCTCACCGCCGCCCGCGCCGAGCTCGGCGAGCACGCCCCGCGCATCGAGGTCATGCAGATCCCGACCGACAAGATCCGCGACGTGATCGGCACCGGCGGCAAGGTGATCCGCGAGATCGTCGAGAAGACCGGCGCCAAGATCAATGTCGAGGACGACGGCACGATCAAGATCGCCTCGTCGGACGGCAAGCAGATCACGGCGGCCCGCAACTGGATCCGCTCGATCGTGGCGGAGCCCGAGGCCGGCACGATCTATGACGGCACCGTCGTCAAGACGATGGAGTTCGGCGCCTTCGTCAACTTCTTCGGGCCCAAGGACGGCCTCGTCCACATCTCCGAGCTGGCCCCGCAGCGGGTCGCCAAGGTCACCGACGTCGTCAAGGAAGGCGACAAGGTGAAGGTGAAGTTCCTCGGCCAGGACGACCGCGGCAAGATCAAGCTCTCGATGAAGGTCGTCGACCAGCAGACGGGCGAGGATATCACCGAGAAGCTGCGCGCCCTGCGCGACGCCGACCGGGCCGAGCGCGAGGCTCGTGGCGAGGTCGTCGAGGACCGCGAGGAGCGGGGCGAGCGCCGCCGCGACCGCGACCGGGGCAGCCGTGACCGCGGCCCGCGCCGCGACCGGGACCGCGATTTCCGCGAGCGTGACTTCCGCGAGGAGCGCCCGCGCCAACAGAGCGACGAGCCGGCCGACGCCGGCGAGTAGGCCTTCCCCCAGGTCCCAAAAAGCGAAGAAGCCCCGGCCCCGGCCGGGGCTTCTCTTTTGTGGCGCCTCCTCCCTCGCGCCTGCCCGTGGCGAGCACGGCTTCAGGGCAATTGGAAAAAACTCCCTCCCTGTCATCCCCGGCCGCGCTCTTCACCCGATCGCCTCGGGGGAGGCCCTTCTCCCCATTGCCCCCCGCCCCCGGATGTGAAAAGCGCCTCGCATCCGCCGGCGCCCGCCGGCTCGCATCCGAGGGTCCCGTGTCGCATCCCGTCTCGCCCCTGGCGCCGAAATCGGTGCCCGCCCTGCCGCCGGTCGCCGGCGTCCGGCTCGCGACCGCGGAGGCCGGCATCCGCTACAAGGGGCGAACCGACGTGCTCTTCGCCCTGCTCGACGAGGGAACCCAGGCCGCCGGCGTCTTCACCCGCTCCCGCTGCCCCTCGGCCGCGGTGGATTGGTGCCGGGCCCATCTCGGCGGCGGCACGGCGCGCGCGCTCGTCGTCAATTCCGGGATCGCCAATGCCTTTACCGGCCTCAAGGGCCGGCAGGCGACGGAACTCACCGCGCAGATCGCCGCGAAGGCGGCCGGGTGCGGCCCCCACGAGGTGATGCTGGCCTCGACCGGCGTCATCGGCGAGCCGCTCGACGCGACGAAATTCGAGGGCGTCCTCGCCGATTGCGCGGCGCGCGCGGAATCCGGCCGCTGGCTCAATGCGGCCCGCGCCATCATGACCACCGACACCTTCCCGAAGGTCGCGACGCGCGTGGCCGAGATCGGCGGGGTGCGCGTCATCCTCAACGGCATGGCCAAGGGCGCGGGCATGATCGCGCCGGACATGGCGACCATGCTCTCCTTCTGCTTCACCGATGCCGCGATCCCGGCCCCCGTCCTCAGCGAGCTGCTGGCGGCGGGCGCCGCGCAGAGCTTCAATTGCTGCACGGTGGATGGCGACACCTCGACCTCCGACACGCTGCTTCTCTTCGCCACGGGCAAGGCCGGCCACAAGCCGGTCACGCGCGCCGACGACCCGGCGCTCGCCGGGTTCCGCGCCGCCCTCGACAACCTTCTCGCCGACCTCGCCCAGCAGGTGGCGCGGGACGGCGAGGGCGCGCGGAAATTCGTCACGGTGCGGGTGCGCGGCGCCGAGAGCGACGCCTCCGCCCATCGCATTGCGATGTCCATCGCCAATTCGCCACTGGTGAAGACGGCGGTGGCCGGCGAGGACGCCAATTGGGGCCGCGTCGTGATGGCGGTCGGCAAGGCCGGGGAGCCGGCCGATCGCGATCGCCTCGCCATCTGGTTCGGCGATATCCGGGTCGCCTGCGAAGGCGCGCGCGATCCGGCCTATGACGAGGCCGCAGCCTCGGCGGTCATGAAAAAGGACGAGGTGACGATCACGGTCGATCTCGGCCTCGGCCAGGGCTCGGCGCGGGTTTGGACCTGCGACCTGACCAAGGCATATGTCGAGATCAACGGGGATTACCGTTCGTGAAGCATCATCTGGCGGCCCTCGCCGCGCTCTCCTTCTCCCTTCTGCCGGGATTCGCCATGGCCGAGACCAGCGGGGCGAGCCGGCCCCTCATGACGGTGACCGGCCGGGCGACGCTCGAAGCCGCGCCCGATTTCGCCTCGATCTCGATCGGCGTGACCAACAAGGCGCCGACGACGGCCGCGGCGATCGACGCCACCTCGGCCGCGGCCGGCAAGATCGCGACCTCGGCCATCGCCTTCGGCATCGCCCCGCGCGACATCCAGACGAGCTATGTCGCGCTCCAGCCCGCCTATAAGAGCGTGCGCGACCCGAACGGCAACATGGAGCCGCGCCCGGACGGCTATGTCGCGAGCAATTCCGTGGTCGTGCGGGTGCGCGACCTGGCCAAGCTCGGCGGGTTCCTGCGCAGCGTGGTCGATGGCGGCGCCAACCAGATCGGCGGCATCTCCTTCGAGCTGGCCGATCCCGGCAAGCTCGAGCGCGACGCGCTGGCCGCCGCGGTCAAGGATGCCCGCCGCCAGGCCGAGGTCATTGCGGGGGGGGCGGGTGTGAGGATCGACCCCATCGAATCGTTCAATGCCGGCGCCTCCTACCGGCCGATCCCCCGCCCCGCCCCCATGTCCGCGCGGGCCGCGCGAGCCGACGTCCCCGTCCAGCCCGGCTCCCTCGAAGTCTCCTCCGAGATCCAGATGACCTTCTCCTTCGAGCCTGCGCAGTAGCGGGGACGCCCCCCGCCGCCCTCCCCTCTTCCCGGCCCGGATCCATGAAGCTCCTTCTCGTCGCCGCGGTCGCGCTGATCGATGCGGATGGCCGCGTCCTCATCTCCGAGCGCCCGGCCGGCAAGGCGCTCGCGGGCCTCTGGGAATTTCCCGGCGGCAAGGTCGAGGCCGGCGAGCGGCCCGAGGAGACGCTGATCCGCGAATTGCGCGAGGAAATCGGCATCGAGGTCGCGGAGCCCTGCCTCGCGCCCCTGACCTTCGCGAGCCATCCTTACGAGGATTTCCACCTCCTGATGCCGCTCTATGCCTGCCGGCGCTGGCAGGGGACGGCGCGGCCGCTCGAAGGCCAGCGTCTCGCCTGGGTCAAGCCGGCGAAGCTGCGCGACTATCCGATGCCGCCGGCCGACGCGCCGCTGATCCCCGCCCTGATCGACCTCCTCTCTCCCTTCGGAAACTGAGTGCTTGCCCCGGCCGCCCCCGCCGGGCGAGATGCGCAAGCGGAGCGGCGGGCGAAGCCGGATCAGGGGGCGCAGATGCAAGGGGTCACGGTCGTCGGGCATCCGCTGGTGCAGCACAAGCTGACATTGATGCGGGAGAAGAACCGCTCCACCAAGGGCTTCCGCCAGCTCCTCAACGAGATCGGCATGCTGCTCCTCTACGAGGTGACGCGCGACCTGCCGCTGGAGGAGGTGGAGATCGAGACGCCCCTCGCGCGCATGCAGGCGCCCCAGCTCGCGGGCAAGAAGCTGGTCCTGGCGCCGATCCTGCGCGCCGGCGTGGGCTTCCTCGACGGAATGCTCGGGCTCGTGCCCTCCGCCCGCGTCGCCCATATCGGCCTCTACCGCGACCCGGAGACGCTCTCGGCCGTCGAGTATTACTTCAAGGCCCCCTCGGATCTCGGGGATCGCCTCGTCCTCGTGCTCGACCCGATGCTGGCCACGGGCCATTCGGCCGTCGCGGCGGTGGACCGGCTCAAGGAGCGCGGGGCCCGCGACTTGCGCATGGTCTGCCTGCTCGCGGCGCCCGAGGGCATCCGCCACCTGCGCGATATCCATCCCGACGTGCCGGTCTGGACCGCCGCCATCGACGAGAGGCTGAACGACCACGGCTATATCGTGCCGGGCCTCGGCGATGCGGGCGACCGCATGTTCGGCACGCGGTAGAGGAAGAAGGCCGGGGACGCATCGCATTCGAGCGCCCGCCTTCACCATCCGGCGATCATTGACGCGCAGGGTGGGAGCGGCGGGAGGCCTTAAGCGTGACACGACCCATTGTCTGGGCGCTCGGAACCTTCGCGAGCGTCGGGCTCGCGGTGATGGGGGCGGGCGAGAGGCTCGCCTCGCTCGGCCTCTCCGGCGACCGCCCGCCGCGGGAGCAGGGCTTTGTCGCGCGCAACGCCGCAACCCTCCCGGCCGCCTCCTTCGAGGCAGGCTCCCGCACCGAGACCATCGCCGGCGACCGGCGAGGCCATTTCGCGGTCGAGGGGCGCGTCGAGGGGACACCCGTCCCGCTCATGGTCGATACGGGCGCGAGCCTCGTCGTCCTGCGCGAGGAGGATGCCGAGCGCATCGGCATTCATCTGCGCCGCTCCGATTTCACGGGGCGCAGCAGGACCGCCAACGGCACCGGAACCTATGCCCCCGTGACCTTGCGCCGGCTGAGCGTCGGCGGGATCGAAATCCGGGATGTCGAAGCGGCCATCGTCCCGCGCGGGCGGCTCGGCGTGAACCTCCTCGGCATGTCCTTCCTCCGGCGCCTGCGCAGCTTCGATATCTCCGGCAACCGCCTCACGCTCCAGGGGTGAGCAGGCGCCGCGGAGTCACGCCGGCCACAGCCCTCCCAGAACGATCGCCGCGATCAGGGCGAAGGAGCCGGCGACGGCGAGCACTTCGAGAATGCGGCGCAAATTCGCGCTGGCGGGAAGTCCGAGACTGCTCATCATCTTCGTCGTCTTTCTCTCGACAACGGATGATGAGCCAAAAGACTGAAGGCGAACAAGTAGTTCGGAATCTTTATTACGGCGGGCCGCGGAGAGATCCGCGTTCCGGCAGGGCGCGGGCGGAGAGCTTCCGTCTCCCCTCACCGCGCCGGGAAGATGCGGGCCGCCTCGATCGTCACGCCCACGGCCTGGCCGACCGCGAGGCGCTGCTCGGGATCGTCGGCCTCGATCTCCACGCCGGCCTCGTCCAGCCTGATATCCGCGCGGCGGACACGCCCCACCCGCCGCACGGCCACGACGCGGCCGGGGAGTTCCCCCTCACCCCCGGGGGAAAGGCGCAGGGCATGGGGCCGCACATGGAGCACGGCCTCGCCCGGCGCCTGCCCGGCGGCGGAAACGGCGAGAGCCCGGCCGCCCACATGCGCGGCGCCGGCCTCGATCCGAACCGGGATCGCGCTGCTCTCGCCGACGAAGGACATGACGAAGGCGGAGGCCGGATCGTCATAGACCTCGTCGGGCGAGCCGAGCTGCTCCAGCCGGCCGCGATTGAGGATCGCCACCCTGTCGGCGAGTTCCAGCGCCTCGTCCTGGTCGTGGGTGACGAAGATCGTGGTCTGCCCGGTCTCGCGGTGGATCTCGCGCAGCCAGCGCCGCAGGTCCTTGCGCACCTGGGCGTCGAGCGCTCCGAAAGGCTCGTCGAGGAGGAGGACGCGCGGATCGGTCGCGAGCGCCCGCGCCAGCGCCACGCGCTGGCGCTGCCCGCCGGACAACTGGGCCGGAAAGCGCCCGCCGAGCCCTTCGAGCTGCACGAGGGCGAGCAATTCCTCGACCCGCCGCTTCAGCGCGGCCTCGGCCGGCCGGTGCCGGCCGCGCGTACGCGGCCCGTAGGCGATGTTGTCGTGGACGCTCAGGTGTCTGAACAGCGCGTAATGCTGGAATACGAAGCCGATGCCGCGATGCTGGACCGGCCGGTCCGTGACGTCGTCCGCCCCGAAGAAGACACGGCCGGTATCGGGAATCTCGAGCCCCGCGATCACGCGCAGCAGCGTCGTCTTGCCCGAGCCGGAGGGCCCGAGAAGCGCCAGCAGTTCCCCCTCGCGCACCGTCAGGTCGACATCGGCGAGCGCGGACGCCTCGCCGAAGATCTTCCCGATGCCCGCGGCTCGAACCTCGGTGGCCTGCACGCGATCTCTAATGTCCGGTTCGGGAGGCGAGCTTATCAGCGTGCCGCCATTCCAGGAAGGATTTGATGACGAGCGTGACCAGGGCCAGGAGGGCAAGGAGCGAAGCGAGGGCGAAAGCCGGATAGATGGGGTATTCATTGTACAGGATCTCCACCTGTATCGGCATGGTGGTGGTGAGGCCGCGGATGCGGCCGGACACCACCGCGACGGCGCCGAACTCGCCCATCGCGCGGGCATTGCAGAGCAGGACGCCGTAAAGGAGCGCCCAGCGGATATTGGGCAGCGTCACCGTGAGAAAGGTGCGCAGGCCGGAGGCGCCGAGCGTCAACGCCGCCTCCTCGTCTCCCGTTCCCTGCTCCTGCATCAGCGGGATCAGCTCGCGGGCGACGAAGGGAAAGGTTACGAAGACCGTCACGAGCACGATGCCCGGAAGCGCGAACAGCACCTTGAGGTCGTGCGCCTGGAGCCATCTCGCGACCGTCCCGTCGCCGCCGAAGACGAGGACGAAGATCAGGCCCGCCACCACGGGCGAGACCGAAAAGGGAAGATCGATCAGCGTGATGAGGAGGCTCTTGCCCGGAAACTCGAATTTCGCGATCGCCCAGGCCGCCGCGATGCCGAAGACGAGGTTCAGCGGCACGACGATCGCCGCGACGATCAGCGTCAGCCGGATCGACGCGACCGTGTCGGGCTCGCGCAAAGCCTCGACGGCCGCCGCCGCGCCCTGGCGGAAGGCTTCCGCCAGGACGACCGCGAGGGGCAGCGCGATGAACAGCGCGAGGAAGCCCAGGGCCAGGACGATCGCGAGCCGGCGGACCAGCGGCGATTCGGTCCCGACCTGATAGGTCTGGCGCGGAGCGGCGGGCTCAGACATGGCCGTATCTCCGGCGGGAAGCGGCCTGGATCAGGTTGATGACCAGGAGCGCGGCGAAGGAGATCGCCAACATCACGACGGCGATGGCTGTCGCGCCGCGATAGTCGAACTCGTCCAGCTTGATGACGATGAGGAGAGGCGCGATCTCCGACACATAGGGCAGGTTGCCGGCGACGAAGATCACCGAGCCGTATTCGCCGACCGCCCGCGAGAAGGACAGCACGAAGCCCGTCAGAAGGCCCGGCACGAGCGGCGGCAGGATCACCCGCCGGAGCGTCTGGGCGCGCGAGGAGCCGAGCGTCGCCGCCGCCTCTTCCAGTTCCCGGTCGATCTCCTCGATCAGCGGCTGGAGGGTGCGGACCGTGAAGGGCAGCGAGACGAAGACGAGCGCCAGATAGATGCCGAGCGGCGTGAAGGCGATCCGCGTGCTGAAGAGGCTTCCCACCCATCCGTGCGGCGCATAGAGGGTCGCGAGCGCGATCCCCGCCACCGCCGTCGGCAGCGCGAAGGGAAGGTCGATGATCGCATCCGCAAGGCCCCGGCCGGGAAAGCGGTAACGCACCAGCACCCAGGCGATCAGGAGCCCGAAGACCGACGCCGTCAGCGCCGCCGCGAAGGAGGCGCCGAAGCTCACCGCCAGCGCGTGCCGGACGCGCGGATCGGACAGGACCTCGGCGAAGCCCGACAGGCCGATGGCCGAGGATTCGAGGATCAGCACGCCGAGCGGCAGGAGGACGATCAGCCCGAGCCAGGTCAGCGTGTAGCCGAGCGCGATCCCGAAGCCCGGGATGATGGCCCGCCGGCGCCGGGCCGGCGGCGCGAGGGTCAGGGCGGCCCCGGCCATGGCGTCCTCAACGCCTCGCCTTGGCGAAGCCGTCGAAGATGCCGCCATTGCCGAAATGGGCCGGCTGCGCCTTGGCCCAGCCCCCGAACACCTTGTCGATGGTGAAGAGCTGGATCCTGGGCAGGGTCTCGAGGAGTGTCTTGTCCACGGTCTCCGGCCGCGAGGGTCGGTAGTGGTGCTTGGCGATGATCGCCTGGGCCTCGGGGGTATAGAGGAACTCCAGATAGGCTTCCGCCACCTTTCGGGTGCCCTTCTTGTCGACATTGGCGTCGACGAGAGAGACGGGCGGCTCGGCGAGGATCGAGATGGAGGGCACGACGATCTCGAACTTGTCCGCGCCGAATTCCTGGATCGCGAGATAGGCTTCGTTCTCCCAGGCGATCAGCACGTCGCCGAGGCCGCGCTGGGCGAAGGTGATGGTCGAGCCCCGCGCCCCCGTGTCGAGCACGGGCACGTTCCGGTAGATCGCGGCGACGAAGTCCTTGGCCTTGTCCTCGCTGTCCCCCCTGTTCAGCGCATAGCCCCAGGCGGCGAGATAATTCCAGCGCGCCCCGCCGCTGGTCTTCGGATTGGGGGTGATGACCTGGATGCCGGGCTTCACGAGATCGTCCCAGTCCCGGATCGCCTTCGGGTTCCCCTTGCGGACCAGGAAGACGATGGTCGAGGTATAGGGGGAGGAATTGTTGGGCAGCCGCTTCTGCCAGCCGGAGGGGATCTTGTTGGTGCGCTCGGCGATGGCGTCGATGTCGGAGGCGAGCGCCAGCGTCACGACATCGGCTTCGAGCCCGTCGATCACCGCCCGCGCCTGCGCGCCCGAGCCGCCATGCGAGGCGCGGACGGTGACGTCCTGCCCCTCCTTCTCCTTCCAGTACTTGGTGAAGGCGGCGTTGATGTCGCGATAAAGCTCGCGCGTCGGGTCGTAGGAGACGTTGAGGAGCGAGGTCTGGGCCACGGCAGGACTCGCCGCGAGCGCCAGCGCGAGCAAAGCCCCGCGCAGCTTGGTCGAGAGGGTCATCCGATGTCCTTTCGGGCGTGGTCGATCATCGTCCGGAGGCGGAGGGCAACGCGCGAAGTCCGAGACCGATCCGGGCCCAGAGACGCTCGTGGCCGAAATAGAGGACGAACTTGGCCAGGATCTCGATCCCGCCCAGCACCAGCGCGAGGCGGAGATTGCGGGTCAGCGCATAGGCGACGAGCACGGTCAGGAAGGTGCCGAGCAGCCGCCAGGTGACGGTTTTGAGGATGCTCCGCCAGGGCGCGGCGAAGGGCACCGCGAGCCAGGCCGCCGCCTCGCGCGGAGCGGGCGCCGCCTCCCTCTCCTCGCTCTCGCCGGGACCGGCCGCGGCCTTCTGCACGAGGCCGAGCGCGACGGTCGCGAAGCTCTCCCGCTCGATCAGGATGAGGCCGCCGAGGTCGCGGCTGTCCCGATAGGGCTCGACGACGACCGGCCGGTCGAAGACGAGGGCGACGTCGCCGACGTCGTTCGGGCCGAGGGCGGCGGCCGGCTCTTCGCCGAGCGGCTCGAGCGCGATGCGTCCGGCAATGGCGGTCACCGTCGCGGGGACGAGCTGGGTGCCGATCTTGGCGAGATAGGAGGCGCCGGGACGCAGGGGCTCCGGCGCCATCCAGAACAGGCGCGCCGAGACGCGCCCGGTCACCGCCGGAGCCGGGCCGGCCGCGATCACGCAGCCGCGCGAGACGTCGACCTCGTCGGCGAGGGTCAGCGTCACCGACTGGCCCGGGAGCGCGAGGTCGAGATCGCCGTCATAGGTCACGATGCGCGCGATGCGGGTTGCCTTGCCGGAGGGATAGACCGTCACGGCCTGTCCGGGCCAGGCCGGCCCGCCCGTGACGAGGCCGGCATAGCCCCGGAAGGAGGAATCGGGACGGCTGACAGACTGGACCGCGAGGCGGAGCGAGCCCGTCTCCTCCTCGCCGACAGCGAGAGTTTCGAGCCATTCGAGGAGATGCGGCCCCTGGTGCCAGGGCATGGCGGCGGAGCGGGCGGCGACGTTGTCGCCGGTGAGCGCCGCGATCGGCACGCCCGTCAGCCCGAGCCCGAGCGCGTCGGCGAGACGGCGCGCTTCAACCATCACGGCCTCGTAGGGCTCGCGGGCGAAGCCGGCGAGGTCCATCTTGTTCACCGCGAGCGCGACATGGCGGATGCCCAGCATCGCGACGAGCACGGCGTGGCGGCGCGTCTGCGTGGTCACACCCTTGCGCACGTCGACGAGCAGGATGGCCGCATCCGCCGTCGAGGCGCCGGTCGCCATGTTGCGGGTATATTCCTCGTGGCCGGGCGTGTCGGCGACGATGAAGGAGCGCCGCGCGGTCGAGAAATAGCGATAGGCGACGTCGATCGTGATCCCCTGCTCGCGCTCGGCCGCGAGGCCGTCGAGGGCAAGCGCGAGGTCGAGCGCGCCGCCCTGCGTGCCCATCCGGGCGGAATCGCGCGCCAGGGCTTCGAGCTGGTCCTCGAAGAGGTGACCGCTATCGTGCAGCAGGCGGCCGATCAGGGTCGACTTGCCGTCATCGACCGAGCCGCAGGTGATGAAGCGCAGGAGATCGCGCCGGCGGGCGGAAGAGGACTCGACGGCCCCGGCGGGCGCCGCCGCGAGGATCGGGAGGGCGGACATCAGAAATAGCCTTCCTGCTTCTTGCGTTCCATGGAGGCGGCGCTGTCCTGGTCGATGGCGCGGCCGCTCCGCTCCGAGACGCGGGCCGACAGGGTCTCGGCGATCACCTCGGGCAGCGTCGTCGCATCGCTCTCGACCGCGCCCGTCAGCGGGTAGCAGCCGAGCGTGCGGAACCGGACGCGGCGCAGTTCCGGCCGCTCGCCGGGGCGAAGCGGGAGCCTTTCGTCATCCACCATCACGAGGAGCCCGTCGCGCTCGACGACGGGGCGCTCGGCGGCGAAATAGAGCGGCACGATCGGGATGTTCTCCTGCTCGATGTAGAGCCAGACGTCCCGCTCGGTCCAATTGGAGAGCGGGAAGACGCGCAGGGAATGCCCGGCGGGCTTCAGCCCGTTGTAGAGCCGCCAGGGCTCCGGGCGCTGGAGCTTCGGGTCCCAGCGATGCTGGGGCGTGCGCAGCGAGACGATCCGTTCCTTCGCGCGCGAGGCTTCCTCGTCGCGCCGCGCGCCGCCGAAGGCCGCGTCGAACCCGCCCGCATCGAGCGCCTGGCGGAGCGCCTGCGTCTTCATGACGTCGGTATGGATTTCCGAGCCGTGGCTGATCGGCCCGATTCCCCGAGCCACCCCGTCCGGGTTCGTGTGGACGATGAGGTCGAGGCCGAGTTCGACTGCGCGCCGGTCGCGGAAGGCGATCATGTCGCGGAATTTCCAGCCCGTATCGACGTGAAGCAGCGGGAAGGGCAGCCGGCCGGGATGGAACGCCTTCAGCGCCAGATGCAGCAGGACCGAGGAATCCTTGCCGATCGAGTAGAGCATGACGGGATTGCGCGCCTCCGCGACGATCTCGCGCATGATGTGGATGCTCTCCGCCTCCAGCCTCTGGAGATGCGAAAGCCCTGCGCGGGGACGCGCCGCGATATCCGAATAGGCCATGATGTCCTCACGCCGCCTCGGCGGATGGAAGGGGGATTGCGGAAGCCCGGCCGTGCAGGCCGCATTCCTTCTTCTCCTCGCTCTCCCACCACCAGCGGCCGGCGCGCTCCGGCTCGCCGACCCGCACCGCGCGGGTGCAGGGCGCGCAGCCGATCGAGGGGAAGCCGCGATCGTGCAGGGCGTTGTAGGGAACGCCCTCGGCGCGGACGAAATCGGCGATTTCCGACCTGGTCCAGTCGGCGAGCGGGCTGAGCTTGAGGAGCCCGAAACTCGCATCCACCTCGACGAAGGGGGTCGCCGAGCGGGCGGCCGATTGCTCGCCGCGCAGGCCCGTCAGCCAGCCCGCCGCGCCCGCGAGGACGCGACCGAGCGGGCGCACCTTGCGAATGTCGCAGCAGGCCCGCCGCGCCTCGGGGGAGCGGCGAAATCCCATCGGGCCGTCCCGGCCGAGCAGCTCTTCCAGTTCCTGCCGCTCCGGCGTGAAGGCGCGAATGGAGAGGCCGTAGCGGAATTCCGTCTCGGCCCAGACCTCCAGCGTCTCGTCGAAGAGGCGGCCGGTATCGAGCGTGACGATCTCGGCCCCGATGCCGCTCGCGGCAAGGGCATGGGTCAGGACCTGGTCCTCGATGCCGAAGCTCGTCGTGAAGACGAGCCGGCCCTCCACCGCGTCGCGGATAGCCCGCAGGCGGTCGATCAGGGGCAGGCCGGCGAGGGCATCGGACAGGACGGAGAGGCCCGGCCTGTCGGCGGGTTCACGAACATCATGGAAGGTCATGGCCTTGCGAAGCTCGGATCACGTGGTCGGAAGGAAATCGGAGACGTGACGGCTTCGACAGCCCTGCGCGATCCGGGCCGCGCCCCCGGCCCCTTCCTCCGCCTCCTCGACGAAGGCCCCCTCGGCGCAGAACAGCCGCATGTCCGTGGCCGCCAGCAGGGCGAGGCCACGATCAAGCAGGCGGGACAGCACCGAAAGCGTCATGATGCGAGTGGCCAGATCCTGGACATGGTCACGAAGACAATGTCCTGCGAAGTAAAACCTGACCGAAAACTGATATCCAGCCGCCCCGAAGTCAATGCGGATGGAATATCAAAGATATGAGAGGATGGAGAAGACTGGTTTCTCGAACCGGGCGTCCGGGAGAAATTATTGTCTCGACCGAAGGCCGGACCCGCTGGCTCCGGCCGGGATGACGGGGGGCACTCATCCGGTACCCTGCGAGAGAGCATCCTCCATCGGCACGGGCCCCCGGCCCACCGTCCCTTACGGCTTGGCGGGCTTCGGCGCCTCGGCCGGCTTGTCGAGCCGCTCGACCTTGCCCGTCTTGCGCAGGGCGAGGACGGCGTCCTGCTGGGCCTTGCGCGTGAGGTACTGGTCGATCTGCTCCTGCATCTCCTCGAAGGTCGGGAGCGGCTTCGAGCGGCGCTCCAGGACCTGGATGACGTGCCAGCCGAACTGGCTCTTCACCGGCTCGGAGATCTCGTTCGGCTTGAGCTTGAAGGCTGCCTCCGCGAAGGGCGCCACCATGCGGTCCTTGGTGAAGAAGCCGAGATCGCCGCCGTCCTTCTTCGAGCCCGGATCCTTGGACAATTCGCCGGCCACCTTGGCGAAATCCTCGCCGGCCCTGACGCGGGCGGCAGCCTTCTTCGCAAGCTCCTCGCTGTCGACGAGGATGTGCCGGGCATGAATCTCCTCCTCCGGCTTCATGTCCTTGAGCGTCTCCTCGTAGAGCTTGCGCGCCGCCTCCGGCGTCACGGCCGCCTTGGTCTGCCCGTCGATATACTCGTCCACGAGGAGCTTGGTCCGCAGATAGGCGAGGCGCTTCTTGAAGGCGTCGGTGTCGCCGAGCTTCGCGGCCTCCGCCGCCTTCGCGCCGAGCTTGAGATCGATCAGGTAGCCGATCAGGATGTCCCGCTTCTGGGCTGGCTCGGTATTGGGCAGCGCCAGCGCGGGGTCCTCCGACGCGATGGCAAGGTCGCCCTCGGTGATCGGCTCGCCGTCGACACGGGCGATCACCGTGTCCGGGCTCGGCGCCGCAGCGGGAGCCGCCGGCTGGGCCGGCGCCTTCGGCGCCTGGGCCGCGGCGGCCCCGGCTCCCGCCAGGGCCAGCGCCAGGATGCCGGCATGGGAAAGGCGGGAGAGCGTCGAAGCCATGGTTCGTGAATCCTGAAGGGAAGCGCCCGGCTTTGCCGCGGCGCGGGCCCCCACTGCCGCAGGCGCGGGGGAACCGCAAGCCCGCCTCTGGACGGAGGCGGGGGCAGATCGCCGCGCCGCCTCAGCGCCGCGACTGGCGGAAGACGACCGGGACGGTGAAGGTGAGCCCCTCGTCGGCGACGAGCGGCGGAGGTGCGGGGACGGGATCGGCCCGCCGCATCATCGCGAGGGCGGCCTCGTCGAAGGCCGGCTCGCCCGAGCTTCTGGCGATAGCCGTCGCGACGACCTTCCCCGTCCGGTCGAGCGTGAAGGAAATCAGGACCTCGTGCGCGGCCCGCTTGCCGCCCGCGGGATAGCGCTTGTGGCGGTCGAGATGGGCCACGAGCTGGCGCTGCCAGGTCGTGCGGACGCGCGACGCGCTGGCGCCCGTTCCCTGGACCGGAGCGCGGGAAACCGGAGCCTCCTGCGCCTTCTCGATCACGGGTGGAGCCGTGGCCTCGGCGGCGGCGGATTCCTCGGAAGCCTGGGAGGCCCGGGTCGCCGGCGCCTCGGTCTCCTCCTTGGGCTTCTCGGTCGGGGCGGTCGAGACGACGCGGTCGGGATCCTCGCTCTCGACGGGCGTGTCCTTGGGCTTGTCGCTCTGCTCCTCGACCTGCTTCTGCTCGACCTGCGCGGTCGAGGCGGTCGAGGCTTCCGATTCCGGGCCGGGCGGCAGGTCGGTCGGCTCGGTCTGGGGCGAGGCCAGCTCGATCCCGACCTCGATCGCCGGCGCGCCCATCTCGTCGTCAGCCGCCGCCGCGCGCATGTCGAGAAGCGCCGCGACGAGGCCGCCCGCATGCAGCGCCAGCGCCAGCGCGAAAGCGGCGCCCCACATGATCCGGGTGCCGCGGTGCCTCACGAGCTTGGCGGAGGGGTCGACGTCCATGGCCCTCAGGGTCCTCCGGCGGCCGGAACGGCGGGAGCCGCAGGGGTGGCCGGGGCCGCCGCGCCTTCGGGCACGCCTTCGAGCGCGACCAGCGCGACCTTGAGATAGCCGCCCGCGCGCAAGATCTCGAGCACGCTCATCAATTCGCCGTAGGGGACCGTCCTGTCGGCGCGCAGGAAGATGCGCCGGTCCCGCGAGCCGTCGCCGAGCCGGTCGAGTTCCCGCGCCAGATCCAGGCGCTTGACCTGCTGCTCGCCGAGATGGACCGCGAGATCGGCCTTGATGCTCACATAGGTCGGCTTGTCGGGTTTCTTGATTGGCTGCGCGGTCGAGGTCGGCAGGTCGATCGGCAGGTCGACGGTCGAGAGCGGGGCCGCCACCATGAAGATGATGAGCAGGACCAGCATGACGTCGATGAACGGCGTCACGTTGATCTCGTGGGATTCCGCGAAATCGTCGTCGTCGTCGGCGGCTTCGCCGAGGGAAGCGCCCATCGGCCTATTCCGCCGCCTGCGCCACGGCGCGGGCCTCCGCCACGGCGCGCGCTTCCGCCGCATGCGTGAGCGGGCGGCCGCGGGCCCGGTCGAGATCGCGCGAGAGGAGCCGGCCGACGGCCCCCGCCGCCCGGCCGACGCTTTCCATGTAGCCCTTCGTCGCGCGGGCGAAGTGGTTGTAAACGATCACGGCGGGGATCGCGGCGACGAGGCCGATCGCGGTCGCAAGCAGCGCCTCGGCGATGCCGGGCGCGACGACGGCGAGATTGGTCGTCTGCGACTTCGAGATGCCGATGAAGCTGTTCATGATGCCCCACACGGTGCCGAACAGCCCGACGAAGGGCGAGGTCGACCCGATGGTGGCGAGAATGCCCATGCCGCGCCGGATGATGCGGCCCTCCGTCTTCTGCACCTCGCCGAAGCGCGAGACGACCCGCTCGCGCAGGCCCCCGTCGCCGGGAATATCGGCCGAGAGCCGCGTCTCCTGGACGGCCTGCTGGACGAGCACGGCCGTCACGTCCCGCTGCTTGGCCATCATCATCTGAGCCTCGAGCAGGCTGGAGCAGCCCTCGAGCGCCTTCATCGATTTCCTCAGCCGCGCCTGCGCGACCATGAGTTCCGCCGTCTTGCCGAGGAAGATCGTCCAGGTCAGCACCGACGCGAAGGCGAGGCCGAGCATCACCCCTTTCACCAGGATGTCGGCATCCATGAACATGGACCAGGGCGAAAGCTCGGGCATCGGCTTGCCGTTCGCGCCGAGCGGCCGTCCGCTGGCCGGATCGACGGCGCCGGGCGCCGGCTGGGCGGGAGCCGGCCCGGCCGAAGGCGGGGAGGAGGTGGGCTCGGGAGCCGGCGCCGGGGGGGAAGCCGGCTCGGAGGCCGCGGCGGACGCCGCGGATGCCGGAGCTGCGACGGCGGGAGTTCCGGCGGCTTTGGGCTCGGCCCCGCCGCCGGGAGCCGTCACCTGCGCCGAGGCGGAGGCTGCCAGCAGGGTCGATGCCAGGACGAAGGCAAGCAGGCGGGGACGAGAGGAAACCACGGATTCAGACCTCCGCCCAGTGCCGGATCGGGTTGCGGTGCCGGATCATGCCCTGCCGCCAGAAAAAGGACGCGCCCCGCATGACGCGGGCCGCGAGGTGACCATGCGCAGGCCGGTTGCCGGATCGAGCACGTGGCTTTTCGCCGGCAGCCTCACCTGACACGGGCTGCAATAGTCCTCGACCGGCAGCCCGCCCCCCGTCATACTCCGCCGGTCCGGCCAAGAAAAGGGCCGCAGAGAAATCTGTCGTGATCCACGGGCCCGGCAAGTTGTCGCCGCGGATGCCATTGTCTGCATGCGTTCTAAAGTGAAGTCCTTGCCGAGCGATAGAATAGACCTGGAAGAATTCTAAGCAGGCTCGTTCGCAGGCGGGAGGGCACGGGCCGCAATCCAGCCATCCTGGCACGATCCGGCCCGGCTCAACAAGAAGCCCCGCGCGCCCGCGGCGGAACGCTATCTCGTTTTCGCACGTTCACAACGAGAAGCGGCATCCTCCCACAAGGGCCGAATGCCGAAAAAGTGAGGACAGAAAAGGATATGGCTGAATTTTCGGTCAGCAACCGTCTGTTGCAGATGCTTCCGCCAGATGCATTTGCGCGTATACGCCCAGATTTGGAGCGCATCCGGCTCGCGCCCGGGGAGAGGGTTCGCCGCGCCTTCGAGCCCATGACGGATGCGCTGTTCCCGGAAAGCGGCCTCCTGTCTTTCTTCGTCGGCCGGGGCGGCCGCGACCAGACTGAAGTCGCGCTTCTCGGCCGCGAGGGCATGGCGGGGCTCTGCGCCCTTCTCGGACCGGCGTGCGGTCCGTTCGACCTCGTCTCGCAAAAAGCGGGGGAGGCTCACCGCATGCCCCTGGAGCGCCTGAAGGCCGCCTGCGAGGGCTGCCCCTGCCTGAGCGACCTTCTCATGCGATATGCCTATGCCCTCACGGTCCAGATCGCCGAGACGGGCCGGGCCAATGCGCGCCAGACCGTCGAGACCCGCCTCGCGCGCTGGCTGCTGATGGCGCATGACCGGATCGACGGCGACGAGATCGAGCTGACGCACGAGACCCTGTCGCTCATCCTGGGGGTCCGCCGTCCCGGCATCACGGTGGCCCTGCACATGCTGGAAGGCGAGCGCATGATCCGCGCCCGCCGGGGCGTCGTCGAGATCCTGGACCGCCCCAGGCTGAGGCAGGCCACCAACGGCGCCTACGGCCTGCCGGAACAGGAATACGAGCGGGTTCTCGGTCCGCCGCGACCCGGGCGCGACGGGACGCGTCGTGCAGCCTGACAGCCGGGCCTTCCGCGCGAGGTGAAGGCCCGGCCTGTCCTCTCTCTTACCGGGGCGCAGGCGCGGCGCCTGCCGGACCCGCCTCGGCCAGGAGCGGGGTGATCCGCCGCACGGTCACGCGCCGGTTCCGCCGCTCCGGCCCCTGGCTCTGCACCTTGAGCTGCTGCTCTCCGTAGCCCTGCGTCGTCAGGTTCTCGGCCGGAACGCCGAATCGCTCCTGCAAGGCGACGGCGACCGATTCGGCCCGCCGGTCGGACAGGGACAGGTTGTCCTCGGGCGAGCCGACCGCATCCGTATGCCCCTCGATCAGGAACACCTCGCGCGGATTCCTGTCGATGGCGGCCTTCAGCGCCTGCGCGATCACCCCGAGCCGCCCGATCTGGTCGGGCGAGAGCACCCACGATCCCGTATCGAAGGTGAGGCTGTCGAGGTCGACGCTGGGCATGCGGGCGCGCACCTGCGGACTGTAGCGGATCTCGTCCAGGGTGAAGGGCCGCGGCAGGCGCTCGACCGGCGGCGCGACCAGCGCCCCGTAGACGTCGGCATAGGGCGCATCGTCCCCTTCCACGATGTAGCGCTCGCGGGGGATGGCGATCACCGGCGGCGGCAGCGGCACGAAATAGCTCCCGCCGGGACGCGGGGCATTGTCGATGAGGATCACCTCGCGCCCGTCCGGGCCGAGCATCGAGCGCCGGATCAGGCGTCCGCCGGGATCGGTATGGGTGACTATCAGCGGGCCGCCGGGGCGCGGGGGGTAATAAACACACGCGCCGCCCCGCCGCTCCATGCGATGCTCGCCGGGGCCGGACCGGAAGCGGTCCGCATCGTCGCTGCGAATGATCATCCGGCCGTCCTCGCGGAAGATCGTGCGGCCGCCCGGCTCGCGGATGACGGTCCGGCCGCCCTCCTGAACCTCCCGCCGCCCGGCGCGAAGCTCGTCGAAATTGGCCGGATCGCGTTCGACCGTGCCGTCCGGCCGGCGATGCTCGCGGCCGGACATGGCGGCGCCGAGCCCCGCCCCGACCGCCGCGCCGCCCACGGCTCCCCCCACGACGCCGCCCATGCCCGGGCGCGCGCCGCCGGGAGGCACCGGGGCGCCGGGAGGCACCGGGGCGCCGGAAGGCGGCGCAGGCATGGCGCCGTGCGCACCCGGCTGCATGCCGCCCGAGGCGGGCGGCCCCGCATTCGGCCCGCCGGGCGTCACGGGCCGGCGCGCATCGGGAGGCGTTCCCGGAGTTCCCGCGCCGGGCGGCGTCGCGGGGGACCCGGCGCCCGGCCGCGCAGGACCGGCGGGCATGGCGCCGCGCCCGCCCGGCTGCATGCCGCCCGAGGCGGGCGCCCCCGCATTCGGCGCGCCGGGCGTCACGGGCCGGCGCGCATCGGAAGGCGTTCCGGGAGTCCCCGCGCCGGGCGGTGTCCCGGGGGACCCGGCGCCCGGCCGTGCGGGAACGGGGGGCATGGCACCGCGTCCGCCCGGCTGGGTGACGGCCGGCGGCGGACTGCCCGAAGCGGGCGCTCCGGCATTCGGACCGGCCGGGGGTGCTGGCCGGCGGGCATCAGGCATGGCGGGACGAGCCGGAGAAGACGGCGAGGCATGCGGCGCGGGGGCGGCGGGCTTCGGAGCGGGCGCAGGGGGCGCAGGGCGGGGAGCAGCCGGAGCGGGAGCCGCGTGAGGAGCGGGAGCGGCAGGCGCAGCGGGAGCGGCCCGGGGCGCGGGAGTGGGTTTCGGGGCCGGAGCGGGCTTCGGGGCCGGAGCGGGCTTCGGCGCGGGAGCCGCATGGGGGGCGGGAGTCGCGGGACGGTGCGGATGCTCGCCGGCTCCCGACGGCGCCGGCTGGGCCGAGGCCGAGAGCGGCACGAGCATCACGGCGCCGGCCAGGAGGCCGCGCCGAAGGGCCGGAAGACGGGCCGGGAAGGTATCGAATCGGGTCATGTCCATCTCCGCCAAGGGAGGCCCGCGCCCAGGGCGACGGGCGGATGGCGGGCATCCTGCGCGCCCGTTCCTGAATCCCGGCTGTCCGTCCACGCGGACGGACAGAAGCATGCTGGCTATCTTTTGGGCATGGTCGGGCGCCTCACGGGCCGGCCGCCGATCCGGCCCGCCTCAGGCGCAGCGTCACATGGCCCTCGCCCGCCTCCGCCCCCTCGAAGAGGTCGCCCGTTTCCCGGACGAGATTGGGGATATCGAGCCGTGCCAGCGGATCGGTGCATTGCACGAGCAGCACGGCGCCGGGCTCGGCCGCCGCGAGCGCCTTGCGCGTGAAGAGGACGGGCAGCGGGCATTTCAGCCCGCGCAGGTCCAGGACCGTCTCGGAGTCCGTCTCGGCCATGGCCGGCCGCTCAGGCGGCCCGGCGCAGGACGCCCGACAGGCGCTCGAGCGCGGCGTCGAGCGTCGCATCGCGCTTGGCGAAGCAGAAGCGCACCACCGTCTTCACCTCTCCGCGCGCATAGAAGGCGCTGACCGGGATGGCCGCGACGCCGTGGTCGAGGACGAGCCGGCGGCAGAAGGCGACGTCGTCCGTCTCCCCGAGCGCGCCGATGTCGATATTGACGAAATAGGTGCCCTCGGCCGGGATCACCGCGAAGCCGAGATCGCGCAAGCCCCCCGTCAGCCGGTCGCGCGCCCGGGCGAATTCGGTCCGCATGGCCTCGAAATGGGCGTCGTCCTTGGCGAGGCCGTAGGCGACGGCGGCTTGCAGGTTCGGAGGCGTGGTGAAGGTGACGTATTGATGCGCCTTCGCGAGCACCTTGAGGATATGCGGAGCGGCCATCACGAAGCCGACCTTCCAGCCCGTCAGGTTGAAGATCTTGCCGGCCGAGCCGACCTTCACCGTGCGCCCGCGCATGCCGGGAAAGGCGATCAGCGGCTTGTGCCGGCGCCCGTCGAAGACGACATGCTCCCACACCTCGTCGCAGAGCGCGACCGCGTCGTGTCGCACGCAGAAATCGGCGAGGAGGGCGAGATCCTCGTCGGGGAAGATGGTCGCGGTCGGGTTCAGCGGGTTGTTCAGGAGGACGACGCGCGTCTTCTCGCCGAAGGCGGCGGCGAGCGCCTCCTCGGTGAGCCGGAAGCGCGGCGGCTGGAGCGTGACGAAGCGCGGCACACCGCCCGCCCGCAGGACGAGCGGCAGATAGGCGTCGTACATCGGCTCGAACAGCACCACCTCGTCGCCGGGCCGGACCAGGGCGAGGAGCGCACCGGCCAGGGCCTCGGTCGCCCCCGAGGTAACCATCACCTCGGTCTCCGTATCGAGGTCGAGCCCCTGCCAATGGCGGTAATGGGCTGCGATCGCCCCGCGCAGCTCGGGCAGCCCCATCATGGGCGGATATTGGTTCCAGCCGTCGATGACGGCCTCCGCCGCCTTGTGGCGCACGTCGAGCGGGCCTGGATCGTCGGGGAAGCCCTGGCCGAGATTGACCGCCCCGGTCTCGCGGGCGAGGCGCGACATGACCTCGAAGACGGAGGTTTCCAGCTCGGCGAAGATGGGATTCATGCGGGGCGTCCGGCGTTCCGGCACGCCTCTAGCACAACCGTCCTTTAGACAGAACGGGGCGTGGCGAAGAGCCGGAGCACGAGCCCGACCAGCGCCGCCCCGGCGAGAAGATCCGGCCAGACGAGAGCGGGCCACGCGATCGTGGCTGCGGCCAGGGCCGCGAGGGCGAGATTGAGGGCGAGGATGCGGGCATCGACCTCCAGGACGGAGAAGCCGTTCGCGGTTGCCTGCTGGTAGAAATGCGAGCGATGCGCCTCCCAGACCCTTTCTCCCCGCGCCGCGCGGCGGACCAGGGTCAGCGTGGCATCGGCGACGTAATAGAGTGGAAGCAGGAGCGCGGCGGCAAGATGGCCCGAGGCGGCGAGGGACAGGAGCAGCCAGCCGCTCAGGAGCCCGATCGGCAGCGAGCCCACATCGCCGAGGAAGAGGCGCGCCACCGGCCGGTTCGCCGGCGCGAAGCCGAGAAGCGCGCCGCAAAAGGCCGCGGCCAGGGGCCCGGCTGCCGCCTCGGTGATCCCGAGGACGCCCAGAGCCGCGAGAAAGGCCGTCATCGGCACGAATTCGGCGAGCGTGATCCAGTCGATCCCGTCCATGAAATTGGTGAGGTTGACCCACCAGGCGCCCGCCAGGACCAGGAGGCTTCGCTCCAGCCAGAGCGGCACCGCCTCGGGGAGGATGCGTCCCGGACCGGCCCACACCACCACCGCGGCGACGGCGCCGAGCTGGACGAGGAGCCGCGGCAGGGCCGGAAGCGGGCGGATATCGGCGACGGGGCCGAGCACGGCGAGGACGAGGACCGCAGCGGCCAGCTCCGCGAGGGCCGGGAGCGCCGCACCCCCCGCCACGGCGACGAGCGCGGGCAGCCCGACGACGAGAAAGGCCACGACGACCGCGATCCCGCCTCCTTGCGGGGTCGGAACCTTGTGGCTCGAGCGGGCGTTGGGCCGCGCCAGCGCATAGCGCACGAGCAGCGGGTGCAGGAGGCGGATGAGGCCGAAGGACAGCACAGCCGCGCCGAGAAGCGCGGCCAGGGAGGCCACGAGGCTCAAGAGCGGGACCGGTAGGTCAGGACGAGTCCCTCGCGCGCCAGGAAGGCGCCGGGCATGGCGGCCTTGATCTCCGTCTCCACCTCGTCGAGATGCGCGTCGTCATGCATGGGATGCAGGTGGAAGACCGCGAGATGCGGCACGCCCGCCGCCTGGGCCAGGGCGACGCCCTTCTGCCATGTCGAATGCCCCCAGCCCTGGCAGCACAGATATTCCGTCTCCGAGAACATGCCGTCATAGATGACGAGATCGGCGCCGCGCAGGAAATCCTGGAGATCCTTCGGCGGCCAGGGATCGCTATGCTCGATGTCGCTGATGTAGCACACGGCGCGGCCCCCGAAATCGAAGCGGTAGCCCGTCGCCCCGCCGGGATGGTTCAGGGGGATCGTGCGCAACCTGAAGCCGTCCGCGAAGACGAGGTCGTCGCCCGCCTTGAAGCCGTGATGCTCGAAGCGGCCGGGAAGCTGCGAGAGGGAGATCGGGAAAAGCGGCGGCGAGAAGAGGCGCGTCAGGGCCTCTTCGGCGCTCTCCCCGCGCAGGTTGCCGCAATGGAGCCGGATGCGGCATTGCGGCGACAAAGCCGGCTTGAAGAAGGGGATCCCGAAAACGTGGTCGAGATGGAGGTGGCTCAGCACGATGTCGATCTCGCGCGGCGGATCGGCGGCGAGGATGCGGCCGAAAGGCATGATGCCGGAGCCGCCGTCCACCACGAAGAGGCGGTTTCCGCAACGGATCTCGACGCAGGGGGTATTGCCGCCGAAGCGCTCGAACTTCGCCCCCGCCGCGGGGATCGAGCCCCGCACGCCCCAGAACCTCACGGAGAGCGTCTCCGCATCGGGCAGGCTATCGCTACTCATGACGCAACTCGCTTCCCGGCCTCCTCCGCGGAGGCCGCGGCCGGGATTTTCGACACGGCATCTTCGGCGGCCCGGCCCGCCTCGAAGCGGACCGTCGCGGCGAAGAGATCGCGCGTCGCGGCCCAGACCGGCTCGGGCAGGGCCAGGACCAAGCCGCGGCCGGACACCTCCGCGGCGAGCCGGCGAGCCGTCGCCACCGCCTCGTCCTCGGAGAGATGGTCGAGCGCATGCTCCACCACAAGGTTGTCGGGCGCCCTGACGAGGCAGCGCGCCACCTCGACGGCCGCCAGCTCCGCCATGGTCATGCCGTGATCCACCGGATCGAGCCGGCCGGTGAGGCCGATCCGGGCGATCTCGGGCCGCAGCCCGAACTCGTCGAGAATCATTCGGATCTCGCCCATGACGTCCCGCTCGGCATTCGCCCTTCCCTGCACGATGCGGCCGAACAGGAGATTGTCGCGGACGCTCGCCGCGGCGCAAACCCGATCGGCAGCAAAGACCTCCACGGCCGGTTCCAGACTCTTGGGCAGCTTTTCCGCGAATTGCGTGCGCACGCGCACAATCCGATCCTCGATCTCCGGCGAAAGCAGCCCGAGGCGGTGCCGCGGCTCGTTGTAATGCATCGCGAGCGCGATCAGCCGCTCGCCGTCGCGGCTGGAGGCGGCCCCGCGCCGGCCGGCGGCGCGCCGGCCGAGGATCCGCTCCATGTCCTCGCGCTCGTCGAGCGAGACGAGGGAATAGCCCGCCAGGATCGAGGGCCCCTCCGGAAGATCCGCGAACATTTCGAGCGTCGCGCGGGCGATCTCCGCGCCCATCTCGGTGAGCGGCTTCGTCAGGCCCTCCGCATCCAGCAGGCTGCGCATGAAGGGCTGGGAGGGAAGCCGGTCCTCGCGGAAGGTGTCGCCGATCGCCGCCCCGAACAGCAGGTTCTCGCCGACCGTCGCATGGAGGTTGTAGGACAGGGGATCGAAGGGCGCGACGAGATCCGACAGCCCCTTCGCCGCGAGCGCCCCGCGAAGCGCGCCCCGCGCCGCGAGAAGCGCCTCGGCGAGCCTGGGCTCGCGCCGGGGATCGACCTTGCCGAACAGGCCCCGCCGCTCGACCAGGGGGGAGAGGCCCGCCGCCGCGACGGCCGCCGCGAGACGCCCGTCGAGCGCGGGATTGTCGAGGGCGCCGTAGGCGAGATTCGAGCGGAGCGTCCCCGGAAAGAGATAGGTCTCGCCGCCCGCGAAGGCGAAGTGGCGCGCGCGCCAGACGGGATCGGCGCCCGCGAGATCCTGTCCGGCGAGGGTCAGGGTGCCCCGGCTCGGCGGAATCTGTCCGCCGAGGAGCGCCGCGGCGATTCGCGCCCCGCCCCAGCGGGGCCCGGTCAGGGCGACATGCCCCGGCAGGTCGAAGGAGAAGGAGGCGCCCGTGAGCCGCCCCTCGGGCGCGGGAGCCGTCGCGACCTCGCTCGCCTCGATCAGCCCCGCGAACGGCGGAGCCGGCGCCTCGCGGCCCCTGCGGCGGGACTGGAGCCCGCCGAGGATACGCCCCAGCTCGGTCAGGACGGGGACGGTCTCGGCCTGCATCCGCCGCGCGGATTGATGCGCCACGAGGGCCGCGACCGCGACGACGGCGGCGGCGACGGAGGAGGCGGCCTCGCCCGGCCCCAGCTCCCGCGCGCCGGAGGCCCACAGGCCCGCGGACAGGACGGCGAGCGGCCCCGCCAGCATGAGGAGCGCCGTCACCGCCGCGCCCGCCACCGCCCGCGCCTCCAGGGAATCGGCCCGGCGCTCGGCGGCGGCCAGGTTTTCCGCGATCCGCCCACTCTCCGACGCCCGGGTGCCGTGGCGAGCGACAGCCGAGAGATTGCGCGCGAGCCCCGTGAGGGACTCGAGCAGGCTGCCCGCGACTTGCCTTTCCGCCTCCGCCAGCCTGCGCCGGAGCGCCGATTGGCGGTCGGCCACGAGCGCGAAGGCGCTGAGCGCGACCAGGAGCGCCACGGCGCTCTCGACGTCGCGCAGGAGAACCCACGCCACGCAGGCGAGAAGCGCTGCACCCACGAGGACAGGCATGGCCGGGAGCAGGCCGAGCCGGCGCCGATCCCGCCCGATCGCCTCGACCGCGAGGGCGGCCGCATGGCGCGCCTCCTCCGAGGCCGAGACCGGCGCCGAGGCGATGCCCTCGCTGATGCGCGCGATCAGGAGATCGTGCACCTTGCGGCCGATCCGGGCGGCGAGGAACCCGGCGATCCCCCAGAGGAGGGTCGCGGCGGCGACGACGCCCGCCACCCCCACGGCCATGGTCTGGGGCAGGATGCGCCGGGCGACCGTGACTCCCGGCAGAAGCACGAGTGGCGCGCCGGGGGGACGGCCGGGCAGCGCGATCGTCCAGCGCAGCAGCGTGGCCTCGCCGGAGCGCCCCCCGGCGGCGGCGGCGTCGATCGCCGCGCCCACCAGTTCAAGCACGACGCAGAGGAGCGGCAGGCCCGCGAGAAGGGCCACGAGGATCAGGGCGGCGGTCAGGCCGGGAGCGGCGCGCCAGACCAGCCGGAGAGGATCGCGCTCCATGGGGCATCCGTCGGAGGGGAGCGGGAACGTTAGAGCATTTTCAAGCGAGGTGGAGCCGGCCCGCACGAAGAAAACGCGCCGGAGCAAAAATCGCGGGCGAAGGGCCGCCGGCCTGTTCCGCCGAGGTTGCGCCCGCGACATCGGGGCGAAACGCCGCCCGAGGATGGCTGGGCTCCCGTCGGAATCGACCAGGAGTCCCGATTGCCTCTGAGAATCATTGCCGCCGCCCTCCTTCTTTCGGCGCTGGCCTCGTCCCCGGATGCGCGCGCCGGGGGGCCGGACGGCCGCAAGCAGGCCGCCGGAACGCCCCTGCCGCGATGCGTGCTCTATTCCTCGGTCCGCCTGACGCCGCAGGGGATGATGCAATGCTCCTATCAATGCGGCGACCGCATCGTGGTCCGGGGCGGCTACAATTCCTGCGCCTCGAGCGTCGCCCGCCCCGCGCCGAACGCTTCATAAGAAGCCCACGCCTCACGCCGGGAAGCTCCCCTGTCATCCCCGGCGCGCCGGAGGCGCGGGAAGGGGATCCAGAGCCGCCTGCGAGCCCTCCTGGATCCCCTTCCCCTCCGCTTCGCTCCGGCCGGGGATGACAGGGCGGTGGGAAGACAGCAGAGTGGCATGAAACGAATCGTGAACGCGCGGCGCCCCGCATGAGCCTCCAGGCCACGCCCCTCCCTGTCCGACCCGACGGCCGTCAGTCGCCGGCGGCGCTCGCCGTGGCGACTGGCGTGCGCCGGCTCCTCGCCGCGCAAGGCTGCGCGAGCGTCACGGAACTGACCCTCGCGACCGGCCGGCGGGCCGACATCGTCGCCCTGACGCCGGCGGGCTGCCTGTGGATCGTCGAGGTCAAGTCCTGCCTCGCCGATTACCGCGCGGATGGGAAATGGGGCGAGTATCGCGCCTTCTGCGACCGATTCTTCTTCGCCGTCCCGCCCGATTTCCACACCGGGCTGCTCCCCGCCGAGACCGGGATCGTGGTGGCCGACGCCTTCGGAGCGGAGATCCTGCGGGAGGCGCCCGAGCAGCGCATGGCGGGGGCCCGGCGCAAGGCGATGCTGCTCCGCTTCGCCCATGTCGCCGCCAACCGCCACCACGCCCTGGTCGACCCGGCGGCGGCCTTCGGCTGGATGGACTGAGTCGGGGCGTCAGCGCGGCGCGCGCTTGGCCAGAATGCGCTGGAGCGTGCGTCGATGCATGTTCAGCCGCCGCGCCGTCTCGGACACGTTGCGTCCGCACAGCTCGTAGACGCGCTGGATATGCTCCCAGCGCACCCGGTCGGCCGACATCGGGTTCTCGGGCGGATTGGCGCGCTCGCCGGGCTCCGCCATCAGGGCCGCATGGATCTCGTCGGCATCGGCGGGCTTGGCGAGATAGTCGAAGGCGCCGAGCTTCACGGCCGTCACGGCGGTGGCGATATTGCCGTAGCCGGTCAGGATCACGCCGCGCGCATCGGGGCGGCGCTCCTTGAGCTTCGCGATCACGTCGAGGCCCGAGCCGTCGCCGAGCCGCATGTCGATCACCGCGAAGCTCGGAGCCTTCTGGTCGATCGCCGCCATTCCCTCCTGGACGCTCTCGGCGACGCGGACCTCGTAGCCGCGCCCTTCCATGGCGCGCGCGAGGCGGCTGGAGAAGGGGCGGTCGTCGTCCACGATCAGCAGGGTCGCGTCCCTGGCGGGAGCCGGGGCCGGATCTGAACTCACGCTGTGCAGTTGCGCCATCGGACGTTCCTCGGAATGATTCCCATTTTCTATATAGGTACGATTTCCGCTTCCGGGATGTTTCGCCGCACATCCTCCGCGCCGGGATGTGCATCGCGCTCGAATTCCTCGCGCGGCCACACGATGCGGGCGACGGCGCCGCCGCCCACGGCATTGACCAGCGCGAGATGGCCGCGCGAGCGCTCGATCAGGGTCTTGGCGATGAAAAGGCCGAGCCCGAGCCCCGAGCCCTCTCCGTCCCGCCCCCTCCCGCGCGTCGTCACATAGGGCTCGCCGATCCGCAGGAGCACCTCGGGGGCGAAGCCGGGGCCGTCGTCGCGGATCTCGATCGAGACCGTGTCCCCGGTCCAGGTGGCGGTCATGGCGACCTTCGAGGCGGCGAAATCGGCGGCGTTGTCGAGGAGGTTGCCGAGCCCGTAGATCAGGCCCGGCGAGCGCCGGCACATCGGCTCCGGCCCCTCTCCCGACCGCCTCACCTCGATCTCGACGTCGAGATTGCGGTCGGGCCCCGCCACCTCCTCGAGGAGCTGGCCGAGCGACATGACCGCGAAGAAGCCCCCTCCCTCGTCGTCGCCGAGGGAAGTCAGCTTCGAGAGGATCACGCGGCAGCGCTCGACCTCGTCGCGCAGGAGCGCGACATCCTCCGCGATGGGGCTGTCGGGGCCGGTCTCGCGCGCCAGTTCCTTCACCACGAGCCGGATCGTCGCGAGAGGCGTGCCGAGCTCGTGGGCCGCGGCCGCGGCGAGCCCGTCCAGCTGCGAGAGATGCTGCTCGCGCGCGAGCACGATCTCCGTCGCCGCGAGCGCGTCCCCGAGCTGGCGCGATTCCTCCGCGATGCGATAGGCGAAGACGCTGGTGAAGGAGAGGCCGAGCAGGATCGCGGCCCAGATGCCCACCACATACATCCAGGGCAGTTCCAGGCCGCCGGGCTCGCTCCAGGGCAGCTTCAGGTGATAGCGGGCGAGCAGCGTCGCGCAGCCGGCGGCGAAGAGGCCGAGGCCCAGGGTTCGGACCGGCGACAGGGAGGCGGCGGAGATGAGGACAGGCACCAGGAACAGGATCGAGAACGGATTCTGCAGCCCTCCCGTCAGGAAGAGCAGGACGGCGAGCTGCACGATGTCGAAGGCGAGCAAAGCCGTCGCCACGCCGTCGCTGAGCCGGTGGCTCGCGGGCCGCCGGATCTGGAGCCAGACGTTGAGCGCGGCCGACATCGCGATGGCGGTGAGGCAGGCGGCGAAGGGCAGCCGGTAGCCGAGCTGGAAATGGACCAAGGCGACGGCGAGGCACTGTCCCGTCACCGCCAGCCAGCGCAGCCTGACGAGGGTATCGAGCTTGAGGCGGCGGGCCTCGCTGCCGAAGGCGGCGATCTCCGGGCCCCCGCTCATCTCCCGATCGGCCGACACGGCCCCTCCTCTCGCTGTCTCGCCGCCGCGCGGGCCGAGCCTGTCCGCCCCTATCTAGGAGGAAAGAAGGCGCTCGTCAGGGGCCGGCAGGGGGGCGGCGTGGCGTAAATGTCGCGATCCGTGGTTTTTCATCCTATTCCGAGTCGAAAAACAGTTGAGCGTGATCACAGTCCGGGGTTCATTGGACGTTCAAGAAGTCTCAGCCATTGTCTGGAGCTGAGACGTAGCGTACCGGGTGGACACGCATGGACAACGCGTATTTCTGGTATGATGCAGCGCAGATGTGGCTGGCGCCCGCGCGAGCGGCCACCGATCTCGCCAGGCTGATGCTCGAGAACCCGATCAACCCGATCAGGACCACCCATTTCGCCAAGTCCGTCGTCGCGGCCTGCGAGCTGTTCGAGCGCACGACGCGCCGATACGACAAGCCGTCCTTCGGCCTGCACTCGACCCTCCTTGGCGGCGAGCGGGTCGCCGTCTCGGAGGAGGTAGTCTGGGACCGGCCCTTCGTCCAGGTGATCCGCTTCGCGCGGGCCGGACGTTGCGGCCCGCAGCCGAAACTGCTGATCGTCGCGCCCATGTCGGGGCACTACGCGACCCTGCTGCGAGGGACCGTCGAGGCGTTCCTGCCGACCCACGACGTGATGATCACCGATTGGGCGGACGCCTCCCTGGTGTCCCTGACCGACGGCTCCTTCGATCTCGACGTCTATATCGACTACGTGAAGGAGATGTGTCGGGATCTCGGGCCCGACCTGCACCTTCTCGGCGTCTGCCAGCCCTCGGTTCCGGTCATCGCCGCGGTGGCGCGGCTCGAGGCCGAGAACAGCCCCCACATTCCGCTGTCGATGACGCTCATGGGCGGGCCCGTCGACACGCGCCGCTCGCCGACCGCCGTCAACCTTCTCGCGGAGAAGCGGGGAGTCGAGTGGTTCAAGCGCCATTGCATCCACACCGTGCCCTTCGGCTATCCGGGCGCGATGCGGCAGGTCTATCCGGGCTTCCTCCAGCTTTCCGGCTTCATGGCCATGAACATGGACCGGCACGTCTCCGCGCACCGGGACATGTTCAACCACCTGATCACCGGCGACGGCGACGCCGCCGAGAAGCACCGGGAATTCTACGACGAATACCTCGCCGTCATGGACCTCACGGCCGAATACTTCCTCCAGACGGTCGAGACGGTCTTCGTCGAGCATCTCCTGCCCAAGGGCGAGATGACCCATCGCGGCGAGCCCGTCGACCTCATGGCGATCCGCCGCTGCGCGATCATGGCCGTCGAGGGCGAGAAGGACGACATTTCCGGCATCGGCCAGACGCTCGCGGCCCTCGAACTGACGCCCAACCTCTCCTCCGACAAGAAAGCCTATTACCTCCAGGCCAAGGTCGGCCATTACGGCGTCTTCAACGGGGCCCGCTTCCGCTCCGAGATCGCCCCCCGGATCGCCGATTTCATCATGACCCACGACATGGCGGCGCACGGCGTGCCGATGCGTCCGCAGAACGACGAGGCCAAGGCCGCCGACAAGACCGCCGAAACGCGCGTCCTGGCTTTCGCGGCCGGCTGAGCCGCGCCGCCGGCCCCCTCCCCCCGGCCGCAACGGCCGGGCGGGATGACAGGGGGCCTCCTCGCGGGCAGAATCGCGGCATGCTGCGGCTTCGCCGATTCTTCCGCCCCCCTGCCGCGGCCGAGCCGGACAGGCTCGACGTCGATCTCGGCGACCGCATCGTCGCGGTCGCCCTGCGGCGGCGCGACGGCGCCCGGCGCATGACGCTGCGGGTCTCGGCCGCGACCGGCGCGGTCACGCTCACCCTGCCGCCGAGGGCTCCGCTGGCGGGCGCCCGGACTTTCCTCGATGCCCATGGCGGCTGGATCGCCCAGCGCCTGTCCCGCCTGCCCGAGCGGATTCCCTTCCGGCCCGGTACGATCCTCCCCCTGCGCGGCGTTCCCCATCGCATCGTGCACGAAACGCAAGGACGAGGCACGACGCGGGTCGTGCCGGACGAGGCGGGCGAGCCCGCCATCGCGGTTCGCGGAGAGGAGAGCGCGATTCCCGGCCGGGTCCGGCGCTTTCTCGTCGCGGAGGCCGAGGCCGATCTGCGCGAGGCGGTGGCGCGCCATTGCGCGGGCCTCGGGGTCTCCTCGCGGCGCCTCACGCTCCGCGACACCCGCAGCCGCTGGGGCTCCTGCTCCGCGAACGGCTCCCTCAGCTTCTCCTGGCGCCTGATCCTCGCCCCGCCCCACGTGCTCGACTATCTCGCCGCCCACGAGGTCGCGCATCTGAAGGAGATGAACCACAGCCACCGCTTCTGGCGCATCGTCCACGGGCTCTGCCCGCGCACGGAGGAGGCGGAAGCCTGGCTCGACCGCCACGGCACCGGCCTGCATCGCTACGGGTGACGGACCCGCCGGCCGCCCTTTAAGGCTGCGCCCAGGCTTTGAAGGCGTCCGCGACCACCCGCTCGCCGGCCACTCCCTTCTCGAAGATCAGCGTCGCCCGCGCGCCCGAGGCGAAGAGCAGCGGGATCTCGATCAGGTTGCGGTTGAGGATCAGATCGGTGTTCCGCTCGACGTCGCGGCGCAGATCCGACAGCCCGATGAGGAACAGGTTCTCCTTCACGGGAACGGGAAGGGCCGCGAGCGGCACCCCGCGCGCGCGATCGTCGATGCCGAACAGCGGCAGGTTGACGTCGCGCACCATCCGGCCCGGATCGCCCGCGGGCGTGGTGAAGCTCAATTCCATCGTATGCGAGGCCGGGAGCGTCGTATCGCGATTGCGCTTCAGGGTGAGCAGAAGGGAAATCCCCGCCTGCGGAACCTCGACCGTGGCCCTCACCACCGTCTCCAGCGGCTCGCCCTGCCCGCTGTTGACCGCGTCGAGGCGCCAGAAGGCCCGCCCCTCGGTGACCTTGGGCTGCTGCGGATTCTGCTGGTTCTGCTCGATCAGGGCGGCCTTCTGGGCCACCGCGAGGGCGGGCTGGGCGGGGCCCGCCGGAGCGGCCTCGCCGCCGGCCCCTCCGCCGACCCGCTCGGGGAATTTGGGCTCCGAGCCCGCCTGCGGCGAGGCGGGCTGCGCGACGGGCGGATTGGCCGGCGGGACCTCGGGAGCCGGGCGGTCCCGCCAGAGCCAGGCGAGGACCGCGATCGGCATGATCGCCGCGGCGAGACCGGCGGCGGTCAGGACCGAGCGGTTGCGCCGCCCTCCGAGCCGGATCCGGCCCGGATCGACCTTCGGCCTCTCGATCCGGGGCTCGGGCGGCGGGGCGGCCTCGGGAGGGGGCGCCGCATGGGCGCGCTCGATCCGGGCGATCGCGTCGTCCAGCGAAGCCAGCTCGCGCGTGACCGCCTCTTCCGCGAGCGGCGGCTGGATATTCCGCAACTGCCCCGTCAGGGCCGCCTTGGCGCGCTCATAGACCTGGCTGCGCGCATCCTGGGTCTTCTCGGGCAGGCTCTCCAGGGCACGCGCCAGAAGGGGGTAATAATCCGCCATCGTCCGGTCGATCCGACCCCTGTCCGTCAATTCTCAAAGGGATTTTTCACGAGGATCGTATCGTTCCGCTCGGGCGAGGTCGATAGTACCGTCACCTGCGCCCCGATCAGTTCCTCGATGCGCCGCACATACTTCACGGCCGCGGCCGGCAGCGAGGCCCAGGAGCGGGCGCCCGCAGTCGATTCGCTCCAGCCCTCGATCTCCTCATAGATCGGCTCGACCCGCGCCTGGGCCGATTGGCAGGCCGGCAGGTGGTCGATCTCGGCGCCGTCCAGCCGGTAGCCCGTGCAGACCTGCAACGTCTCGAAACCGTCGAGCACGTCGAGCTTCGTCAGGGCGATGCCGTCGATCCCGCAGGTCTTGACGGTCTGGCGCACCAGCACCGCGTCGAACCAGCCGCAGCGTCGCTTGCGGCCGGTGACCACGCCGAATTCGCGCCCGCGCGAGCCGATCCGCTCGCCGGTCTCGTCGTGCAGCTCGGTCGGGAAGGGGCCCTCGCCGACGCGCGTCGTGTAGGCCTTGGCGATGCCGAGGACGGTCCCGAGCGCCTTCGGGCCGATTCCCGACCCGGTCGCGGCCTGGGCGGCGACGATGTTGGAGGAGGTCACGAAGGGATAGGTACCGTGGTCGACGTCGAGAAGCGCGCCCTGCGCGCCCTCGAACAGGATGCGCCGTCCCGCCCGATGCGCCTCGTCGAGCAGCGACCAGACCCGGTCGACATAGGGCAGCACCTTCGGGGCCAGCTCCAGCAATTCGGCCCGGAGCGCCGCGCCGTCGACCTCCTCGATCCCGAGGCCACGCCGCAGCGCGTTGTGATGGGCGAGGAGCCGCTCGACCTTGCCGGCCAGGACGGTCTCGTCCGAGAGGTCGATCATGCGGATCGCGCGCCGCCCGACCTTGTCCTCGTAGGCCGGCCCGATGCCGCGCTTGGTGGTCCCGATCTTGAGCCCGGCATTGGCCGTCTCGCGGAAATGGTCCAGCTCGCGATGCAGCGGCAGGATGAGGGTGGCGTTGTCGGCGACGCGCAGCGTCTTCGGCGAGACGGCGACGCCCTGGCCCCGGATCGATTCGATCTCCTGGACCAGGTGCCAGGGATCGACCACGACGCCGTTGCCGATGACGGCGAGCTTTCCGGGGCGGACCACCCCGGACGGAAGCAGGGAGAGCTTGTAGGTGGTGCCATCGATGACGAGGGTGTGGCCGGCATTGTGGCCGCCCTGGAAGCGGACGACGACATCGGCCTGCTCGCTCAACCAGTCGACGATCTTGCCCTTGCCCTCGTCACCCCACTGGGCGCCGACCACAACCACATTCGCCACGGCATCACCTCGGGACGTCGCGGGCGCGGCTGCAACGGGAATCGGCACGGCGCCCACATAAAAAACCCGGCTCAAGGCCGGGCAACCTCAGTCACGATGTTGCGGGTTCTTCTCTCCGATCGGGCCCTCCGGGTCAAGCGCGCAGCTTCCGCCGAGGGGGCGCGACCCACATCGCCCGCGGACTGTTGCCCCCGCGCGCCGGAACCCGCAGGCTCCCTCGCGCTTGTCCCGGTCGGTCGAGGAGCGCCGAAACGATGAGACGGATCGCCGCCGCCATTCTCGCCGGGTGCCTCGTCGCGGGAGAAGCCGGCGCGCAGATCGAGGCGCCGCTCGGCGGCCGCACGAAAGGCATGCTCGGAATCCCGCCGGTGACGGAACCGGCAACCCCGCCGGGAGCGGCCGAGCCCCCAGGCCCCGCGAGGCGGACCGGCAAGGCCAAGCCTCCCGGCAAGGCGCTGGGAGAGGGCGACCAGTTGCCCACGGATCTCGAGCGGCGCCAGGAGGAACTCGACCGCCGCATCCGCAAGGGAATCTGCCGGGGCTGCTGACCTGGGCCGCGATCTATTTCAGCGGGGGCGCGTAGAGGATGCCGCCGTTGGACCAGAGCTGGTTGAGTCCGCGCGGAATCCCGAAGCGGGAACCGGACCCGATATTGCGCTCGAACATCTCGCCGTAATTTCCGACCGCGCGCACCGCCTGGAGCGCCCAGGCATCGTCGAGCCCGATCATCTTGCCGAAGCCGCCCTCCGCTCCAGCGAAGCGCCGGACGTCCGGCTTGGCCGATTTGGCGGCATCCTCGATCGTCGCCGTCGCGACGCCGAGATCCTCGGCATCGATCAGCGCGAAGAGCGTCCATTTCACGAGGTTGAACCAGCGGACGTCATCCGCGCGCACGACCGGCCCGAGCGGCTCCTTCGAGATCACGTCGGGCAGGACGGCGGCCTCTTCGGGCTTGGCGAGGTTGAGGCGCTCCGCATAGAGGGCCGACTGGTCGGCGGTGAAGACGTCGCAGCGACCGCTGTCGAGCGCCTTCACGGCGTCGGCCGGGGAGGAGACGAGTTCCTCCCGGAAGGTCATCCCGTTCGCCTTGAAGAAATCGGCGAGGTTGGCGCGGGTCGAGGTGCCGTCCTGCACGCAGACCGCCGCGCCGCCCAGTTCCAGGGCCGTCGTGGTCGCGGGCCGGCGCATGGCGAGGAAACCCTGCCCATCGTGATAGGCGATCCCGGCGAAGAGGAGGCCGAGCCCCCCCTCGCGCTCGAAGGTCCAGGTGGAATTGCGCGACAGCAGGTCGATCTTCTTGTCCCGCAGCGCGTCGAATCGCTCCGTCGCCGAGAGCGGCACGAAGGACACCTTGCCCGGGTCCTTGAAGATCGCCGCGGCGACGGCCCGGCAGAAATCGACGTCGAACCCGCTCCACTGGCCCTTGGCGTCGCGCGCGGAGAAGCCCGCGAGCCCCTGGCTGACGCCGCAGGTGAGCGTGCCGCGCTGGCGCACCTCGTCGAGCGTGCCCGCCTGCGCGGACCCCGCGGAAGCTGCGAGACCCGCCGAGGCGGCGAGAGCCAGGCCGAGAATCAATCCGAGACTGCGTCTCGCGCCCATCACCATCACGTTCTCCGAGAAAGCAGAGGCCGGCCGCGCTCAGATCTGCGCGGCGTGCCTGATGACCACCTTCGCGCCGAGGGCGACGCGGGGATAAAGGTCCACCACGTCGCCGTTGGCGAGGCGGAAGCAGCCCGAGGAGACCGCCTGCCCGATCGTCTCCGGCTGGTTGGTGCCGTGGATGCGATAGACCGTCGAGCCGAGATAGAGCGCCCGCGCGCCCATCGGATTGCCCGGGCCGCCGGCCATGAAGCGGGGCAGGTAGGGCTGGCGCGTGATCATCTCGGGCGGCGGGGTCCAGTCGGGCCATTCGGCCTTGCGCGAGACCTTGACGAGGCCCGACCACTGGAAGCCCTCGCGGCCGACGCCGATGCCGTAGCGCAGCGCGCGGTTATTGGGCATGACGACGTAGAGGAAGCGCTCCGAGGTGTGGATGACGACGGTCCCCGGCGTCTCGTTCGAGCGGAAATAGACCATCTGCCGGGCGAAGGGCCCGCTGCGGATGACGACCTCCTCGGTCGAGATGCGGCCGGGCTCGTCGCCGATATCCATCGTGATGCGCTCGGTCGCGGGCGAGGCGGACCGCGTCTGCGCCGCGGCCGGGACCGCGAAAGCCAGGGCGCCCGCGAGCGCGAGCAGCGGAAGGCGGAGAAACAGCGGTCTCATGGATCGGCGGGCGGACTCTTCGGCAGGGACGGTGGCGGGCCGCATCATCCGGCTTTCCTCTCAGCAGCGCACATAGACGAAGGTGCCGTAGCGCTGGTTGATGTCCGGATCGAGGAATTTCATGGTCATTTCATTGGCGCCGGACATGGTCACCTCGCGATCGTTCCGGTCTCCCGGCGGCGTCTCGAAGCCGAGATAGGTCTTGCCGTCGCTCCCCTTCTTCAGGGCCAGCTCGTGAAGCTTGGGATCGTCGGCGACATGCATCATCACGCCGTCGGTCGGCCCCTTGGCGATGACATAGGCGTTCTTGCACTGGGAGCGCGCCATCGCGATCGTGCGCGGGCGGTCCTTCTCCACCCGGTAGGAGGCCATGCCCCAGCGGCCGACGAGGCCGTCCGCCGGCAGGGTCTGGTACGCGGCGGAAACCGGCTTGGACGCGGGAGCCCCGGCCATGTCGGCCGCGCATCCCGCCAATCCGGCGGCCAGGACAATGGCTGCCGCTCCCGCCGCATATCTGCCGACCATTCCGCCCCTCCGTCCGCCCCTCGCCGACTCTGTCTCGCCGACTGTCTTCCGGGGCGGCATCGCACCGGACCTTATTCATGGAAGCCGCAAGGCCGGCAATGCTCCCGCCTTCCGGGAGCGAACGCGCCCCGCAATGTGTGGCTTTTGCGCCGCGCGCCTCTGTTGCCCGAATGTCCCTTCGCGGCCGGATCGCCCCGGAGGGGGGTGGGATGGTTAATCTCCACCCTCTAATGTGAGCCCTGCCGAAGCAAAGGGACCGAAGAGATGGCGGCCGAAGCCGCCGCCGGCGGAGGGTTGATGCGTTGCGTGTACCGGGCCCGGATCTCGCCTCCGGCCCTCGCTTTGCTCCTGACGGTGAGCTTGACGGGCGGCCTCGCGGCCGGCCGCGCGCAGGCTTTCGATTTCTTCGGCCTGTTCGGGGACAGCATCCCCGAGCCGAGTCAGGCTGCCCTCCCCTATGAGGTGACCTTCGAATCGCAGGGGGGGAGCGTCGACGGCCTGATGGAGCAGGCGTCGAATCTCTACGGCCTGCGGCGCGACGCGCCCCCGGACGGCAGGTCGCTGACGGCGCGGGCCCAGACCGACTTCGCTCCCGTCATCGACGCGCTCTGGAGCGCCGGCTACTACAATGCCCGCGTCTCGATCCTGGTCGCCGGCCAGCCGCTGCGGATCGGCGGAGACGATTCCCCCACCGCCGCGCGTGCCGCCGAAGCCTATCGCGGCCGGGCGCGCGTCCCGGTGAAGGTCGTGGCCGAGACGGGCCCGCAATTCCCCCTGCGCAATGTCGTCGTGATCAACCGGGCGACGGGGGCTCCCTTCACCCCGGAGCAGTTCCCGCCCCGCATCCTCAAGCTGTCCCCGGGCGATCCTGCCGTCACCGCGAGCATCCGGGGCGCGGTCGCGCGGATCACCGACTGGTTCCGCTCGCAATCCCATCCGCTGGTGAAGGTCGAGCCTCCGGCTCCCGTGGTCGACCATGCGGCGCAGGTGGTCGACGTCGCCTTCGTCGTGGATGTGGGGCCGCGGGCGGGGATCGGCCCCGTCTCGATCAAGGGGCCGGAGGGGTTTCCGCAGGAGATCGTGCGCTCCTTCATCTATCTCGAGGAGGGCGAGCCCTATTCGCCCAAGCGCCTCGACGATACCCGCCGCTCGATCGCGACCATCCCCGCGGTCGGCTCCGTCCGCATCCGGGAGGGGACCGCGCTCGACGCCTATGGCAACCTGCCCATCTTCGTGGACGTGGCGGACCGGGCGCCGAACCTCATCGGCTTCCAGGCCGCCCACTCGACCGTCGACGGCCCCACGGGCCGCGTCTTCTACGAGAACCGCAACCTGTTCGGCGGGGCCGAGCGGCTGCGGATCGAGGCCGCGGCCTTCCTCGCCCCGCGCATCGACGGCAGCCGCATCAACAGCCCGAAGGACCTGACGAACAGCGATATCGGGGGGCGCTTCACCATCGGCTTCATCAAGCCCGCCCTCTGGGGCAGCCCCTTCGACTACACCTTCGACGCGATCGCCGAGCGCAACCGCGTCGGCAGCGCGCGGTTCGGCGGCTATACGGACAGGTTCGCGGGCGCAACGACCGGCTTCCGCTACCGCTGGGACGAGACGCTCTCCTTCACCGGAGGGATCAAATACGAGAAGGGCCAGACCTCCGACTCGATCTCGAACGTCCACTACGACCTCGTCGGCATCCCGGTCGGGCTGAAATTCGACAATACCGACAACCTGCTCGACCCGACCCGGGGCTTCCGGGTCAATGCCAACCTGACCACCTATCCGACCTTCCTCGGCTCGAGCGTCGGGCTGACGCGCGCCACGGCCGACGTCTCCACCTATTACGCGCTCGACGAGGAGGCGCGCTTCATCCTCGCGGCGCGCGTCGGGGGCGGGACGCTGTTCGGCGATCCGGGCAACCTCGCCGACGTCCCCTCGAACTACCGCTTCTATACCGGCGGCGGCGGCACGGTCCGCGGCTACCGCTTCCAGACGATCGCCCCGATGGGGCCCTACGGCTTCATCACGGGCGGCCGCTCGCTCTTCGAGGCGAGCCTGGAGGCGCGTATCAAGGTGACGGACACGATCGGCGTGGTGCCCTTCTTCGATGCCGGCGGCGCCTACGCCCACAGCGCGCCCGACTTCGTCAAGGGCGATACCCGCATGTCCGCCGGCATCGGGCTGCGCTATTACACCGCCATCGGCCCCATCCGCCTCGACGTCGCCATGCCCCTCAATCCGCGCAAGGGAGACCAGCCCGTGGTCCTCTACGTCTCGATCGGGCAGGCATTCTGATGAAGATCCGGCGCGCCCTCGCGACCACCCTCGTCGCGGCCACGCTCGCAAGCGCATCGGCCGCGGCCCTCGCCCAGTTCGGCTGGTTCGGGGGGAGCCGCGACACGGCCCCGCCTGCCGCTACGGCCCCCGGAGCCCCGGCCGCGCCGGCCACGGCGGACCCTCCGCCCGAGGAGGAAAAGGGCGTCCTCGCGAGCCTGATCTCGCGCGTGCTGTCCACGCCGGCGACGCGCGTCTCGATCGGCGCGGTCGAGGGCGCCCTCTCGTCGAACGCGACCATCCGCAACATCCAGATCGCCGACCGCGAGGGCGTGTGGCTGCGCCTCGACCAGGCCCGCATCGTCTGGAGCCGCCTCGCACTGCTCCGGCGGCGGCTGCAGATCGACGAGTTGACCATCGGGCATCTGGAGATCCTGCGCCGGCCTCTCCCCGCCGAGGAGGCGCCGGCCGCGGCGAATGCGGACCAGCCGCTCCTTCCCGAATTGCCGCTGAAGGTCGAAGTGACGGGGTTCAAGCTGGAGGAGCTGGCTCTCGGCGAGCCCATCCTCGGCGCGGCGGCGCGGCTGACCGCGGAGGGCAATGCCCGGCTCGGCAACGACCCGCAGGACGGCCTGTCGCTCGTCTTCGACGCGCGCCGCCTCGACCAGCCGGGCACGATCGCCCTGCGCCTCGGCCTCGTGCCCGAGGGGCAGCGCCTCGACCTCCTCGTGAAGGTGGACGAGCCCGAGGGCGGCCTCATCGCCCGCGCCGGCAACATACCCGGCCTCCCCCCGGTCACGCTGAACCTCGACGGCAAGGGCACGCTCGACGCCTTCGGCGCGAAGCTCGCCTTCACCGCGGGCGAGTCCATCGGCGCGACCGGCCGTGCCGACATCGCGCGCCAGGGCGCGGCCCGGAACGTCGATCTCGACCTCGAGGCGCGGATCGAGGGACTCCTGCCGGACGTCGCGGCGCCCATCTTCGCCGGCACGACCCGGCTCACCGGCAAGGCCGCGATCGGCGACGATGGCTCGGTGAGCATTCCGGGCATCAACCTCGTCGCCGCCGCCGCGAGGCTCGACATCGCGGGCTCCGTCAAGGACGGCCAGGCCGATCTCACCGTGACCTCGGAGAACCTGCCCAATCGCGGCGGGCACACCGCCGCGGCGGGCGTCGAGATCAAGCGCCTCGCCTTCAAGGCGCGCATCCTGGGGCCCCTCGTCGCTCCGAGCGTCGAGGCGACGCTCCAGAGCGAGGATGCGAAGCTGCCCGCCGGCCGGCTCGGGCATCTGGAGGCGAGCCTCAAGGTCGCGCCCAAAGCCGGCACCGATCCCTCCGGGAAGAAGCGCCTCGACGTCGCCGCGGATCTGCGCGCCACGGGCCTCGCCCCGAAGGATGCGGCCATTGCCAAGGCCATCGGCGACAGCCTGACCCTGGCGCTCCGCGGCGTCGCCGATACGGGCGGCACGCTCGCCGCCGAGCGGATGAGCGTGACAACGCCGACGGCCTCCCTGCGTTATGCCGGCACGCTGGGCTCGCAGGAGGTGCGCGGCAAGCTCGGCCTCGCGGCGGAGAACCTGCGCGCCTTCAGCGAGATCGCCAAGCTCCGCCTCGCCGGGGCGGCCGATCTCGAAGCCGATCTCGAAGGCGCCCCCCGCGACCATCGCTTCAGTGCGAAGCTCAACGGGCGCATCTCCCGCTTCGCCACCGGCATCGCCCAGGTCGACGGCCTTCTCGGCGGCAAGCTCGGCCTCGGCGGAACGGTGCGGATGGAGCCGGACGGCGCCTATTTCGCCGACAACCTCGCGCTCACCGGCGAGCATGCCGATCTGCGGGTCGACGGCGAATTGCGCCAGCGCAGCGCCGATCTGAGGATCACCGGCACCCTGCCCGAGCTGAAGCGGGCCGATCCACGCCTCACCGGGCGCGGCACCCTCCAGGCCCATGTCACCGGCGGCCTCGCGGCGCCGAACGTCACCGGCGAGATCGCCCTCGCCAACGCCTCGGCGATGGGGCGGCCGATTCCCCGGCTCGCCGTCTCGGTCGATGCGAAGGACGTCACGGGGGCCATCGACGCGACGGTCAAGCTCGACGGCATGGTGGACGGCAAGCCGGCCCGCGGCGGCCTGCGCCTCGCGCGCCCGGCGGGCGGCGCCACGGTGCTCGACAATCTCGACCTCGCCATCGGCTCGGCCAGGGCGAAAGGCGGCGTGACCCTCGATGCCGCGCGCCTCGCGAGCGGCCGCCTGACCGTGGATGCGCCCGACCTCAACGACCTCTCCCCCCTCCTGCTCCAGCGGGTCTCGGGCACGCTGCGGGCCGACATGACCTTCGAGAGCGCCGGAGGCGGGCAATCCGCGCAGATCAAGGCCCAGGCGTCCCGGCTGAACGCCTTCGGCGTCTCGGTGACGAGAGCCGATGCGGATCTGCGCCTCGGCGACCTCTTCCGGCGCCCGACCGTCTCGGGCCGCCTCGCCGTGGACGAGGCGAACGTCGCGGGCGAGCGTATCGGCCGCATCCGCCTCGACGCGCAATCGGCGGGCTCGGCCTCCGACGTGACCCTGAGCGCGCTCGCCCGAGGCTTCAGCCTCGACGGCCGCGCCCGCCTCATCGCGGGCGACGAGACCCGCATCGAGATCGCGAGCCTCTCGGCGACGCGCGGGCGCGATCGCCTCGCCCTGGCCCAGCCCGCGACCGTGACGCTCGTGCGGGGCGGGGCGGATCTGCGCAACGTCGTGCTCGGCCTCGGGGCGGGACGCGTGAGCGTGGACGGGCTCGTCGGCTCGACCCTCGACCTCAGGGCGCAGGCACGGGCGGTGCCGCTCTCCGTAGCCGACCTCGCCTCGCCGGGCCTCGGGCTCGGCGGGACTTTCGAGGGCGAGGCGCGGATCACGGGCACGCCCTCGTCGCCGTCCGGAGAGTACCGGGCGCGGATCGAAGGGCTGACCGCGCCGCAGATTCGCGGGCTCAACCTCGGCCGCATCGACATCGCCGCCAGCGGCCGGCTCGGCGAGGGCCGCGCCACCGTCGATTCGACCATCACCGCCGGGCGCGCCGGAACCGTCAGGATCACGGGCTCGGCGCCGCTCGGCGGCGACGGCCGGCTCGACCTCGCCGTCCGGGGCGGCATCGATGCCGCCGCCGCCACGAGCGGCCTCCTCTCCGCGGGCGGGCGCCGCCTGACCGGACGGATCGAGGTGGATGCCCGGCTCCAGGGCAGCCCGAGCCGGCCCGAGGCGACCGGCACCGCGACGCTCTCGGGCGGCAGCTTCACCGACGCCACGCAGGGCGTCTCCCTCGGCAATCTCCAGGCCCGCATCGTGGCGCGGGGCCAGGAGGTCGTGATCGAGCAGGCCCAGGCCACGACCCGCAACGGCGGCGGCATCAACGCCTCGGGCCGCGTCCGGCTCGATCCCGGCGCGGGTTTCCCTGGGGACATCAAGATCACCGGGCGGAATGCGGAACTGGTGCGCAGCGCCATCGCGACCGCCGTCGCCAATCTCGACCTGGCGCTGTCCGGGGCCCTCGCGCGCGATCCGCGCATTTCGGGCCGGATCGACATCGCCTCCGCCGACATCAACATCCCCTCGCGCCTTCCTGCGACCCTGAAGCCCCTCGCCGGCACGCGCCATAAGCGCCCGACCCAGACCGCGAAGGCCCGCCTCGCGCTGGACCAGAGGGGCAAGCAGGGCCGGGGCGCCCCGGCTTTCGACGCCCGGCTCGACCTCCTCATGAGCGTCCCCGGCAGCATCCGGGTGCAGGGCCGCGGCCTCAACGCGCAGCTCGGCGGCTCGCTGCGCCTCGGCGGAACCCTCTCGAAGCCCGTCGCGAACGGGGGCTTCGAGCTTCAGCACGGAACGCTCCAGATCGCGACCGCCCGGCTCGATTTCTCGCGCGGCAAGCTCTCCTTCGGCGGCGATCTGACGCCGGAGCTGGATTTCGTCGCCAATACGAATTCGGGCGGGGCCGCGATCACCATCGCCGTGACCGGCCCGGCCGACAATCCGAGCTTCGCCTTCACCTCGAGCCCGGATCTGCCCCAGGACGAGGTGCTGTCGCGCCTCCTCTTCAACTCGCCTTCGGGCCAGTTATCCGCCTTCCAGGCGCTCTCGCTCGCCCAGGCGGCGGCGCAGTTCTCGGGCAGTGACGGCGCCTTCGAGGGATTACGGCGCTCGCTGGGGCTTTCGGGGGTCGATGTCGGGCTCGGCCCGGGCGGCATCGCGGGCGGCCTCCAGCGCTCGATCGGGAACCGCATCAATGTCGGGGTCCGCGCGGGCCAGACCGCAGCCCAGACCGGACTCGGCGTCGACGTGCGCGTGACCGACCAGATCAGGCTTCAGGGCGACGTCACCGCCGGCGGCGGAAGGTCGCTCGGAATCGGCGCCCAGTACGAGTGGTGAGGAGGGCTGCCGGCTCAGCGGCCCGAGCGCTGCCACTCCGCATCCGTCTTCGCGGCGCGGCGCGCGGTCACCACCTTGAGATGCCCGGCATCATCGCCGTCGGCGACCACGGTCAGCGCCGTGCCCTTCCGCGACGAGAAGATGAAGCGGCAGGCCGCCGCCCCCGTCCCGTCACAGGAGACCGTCTCGGGATAGGCCACGCAGACATCCTGCCGCCCGGCGCTGCAACGATCGTCGCGCCGCGTGCTCGACGGCACCGGCTGGAACCCCTTCGAGATGAGGAGCGCGCGGGCCGAGCCGTATCCCATACCGGGCTTGAGGGCGGGCGGCGTCTCGGCGGCACCGGCGGCCGAAGCCGCGATCGCGAGGGACAGGAAGGCGGCTCCGGCAAGGCGCATGGGACATCCGAAAGTCTGGCGCCTTCCTTCTCCCATGCGGCCGGTTAATGTCCGGTCGCCGGCCTCAGGCCGGGGTCGCGTCGGCCATGTCGAGATAGAGTTCCCGCAGGCGCCGGACCATCGGCCCGACCTTGCCGTCCCCGACCGGCTTCCCGTCGATCGACACCACCGGCAGGACGAGCGAGGTGGCGCTCGTGAGGAACGCCTCCTGCGCATCCAGCGCCTCCTCCACGCTGAAGGCGCGCTCCTCGACGCGAAGCTGCGCCTCCTGCGCGAGGCGGATCACCGTCTTGCGGGTGATGCCGGGCAGGAGCGCCGTCGAAAGCTGCCGCGTGACGATGGTGCCGTCCCGGGTGATGATGAAGGAGGTCGAGGAGCCGCCCTCGGTCACCTTCCCGTCCTCGACCATCCACGCTTCGGCGACGCCGGCCTCGGCCGCCGCCTGCTTCGCCAGGACCTGGGCGAGGAGGGCCACCGACTTGATGTCGCGCCGCTTCCAGCGCAGGTCCGGTACGGTGATGACGGCCGCGCCCTTCTGCGCCGCGGGGGCCGCGCGCATGTTCTTTTCCTGCGTGAACATGACGACGGTCGGCTCGACATCCTTGGGGAAGGCGAAGTCCCGCTCGGCGACGCCGCGCGTCACCTGCATGTAGACCAGCCCTTCCTGCAAGCCGTTGCGCCGCACGATCTCCTTCTCCAGCTCGATCCACTTCTCCGCCGGATAGGGGTTCCTGATCTGGATCTCGCCGAGCGAGCGTTCGAGCCGGGCGAGATGAGCCTCGTTGTCGATCAGCTTGCCGCCGAGAACCGCCGAGACCTCGTAGATGCCGTCCCCGAAGAGGAAGCCGCGATCCATGATCGGAATCCTCGCCTCCTCGTAGGGGACGAAGGAGCCGTTGACGAACACGATCCGGGACATGGCTTTCTCCAGCGACGCCGCAGAGGTGCCGGAGCACGGCGCAGGGCGCAAGCCCGCCGCGGCGCGAAAATCGGGCAGGCGCGGACGCTGCCCCTACTTGTTCTTGCGCGCCGCGTCCTTCGCCCGGCGCTCGAAGGCGGCCGCCTGCTCCTCGCGCGTCGGCAGGCTCGCGTCGCTGATATGGGCGATGTTCTCGGCGGGGACTTCTTCCTCGGTCGCCTCGGTGGCGTCCTCCGAGGGGCGGCCGGAGGCGATGCGTGCCGCATCGGCCTCCGCGCCGGTCACGTGGCGCAGTTCCTCGGCCAGGTTGCCGAATTCGTCAGCCGGCTGGACGACGTAGCTCTTGGTCCCGGCCATTTGCGCGTCTCCCGAAACCCGCCCGGCGCGGCGCCGGATCAGCCGATCCCTTCGAAGAGGGCCGAGGAGATGTAGCGCTCGGCAAAGGAGGGGGCAACCGTGACGATGCGCTTGCCGGCCATGCCCGGCCGGGCGCCGATCTCGAGCGCCGCCGCGACATTGGCGCCCGTCGAGATGCCGCCCGGAATGCCTTCGAGCTTGGCGAGGAGCCGCGATGTCTCGAAGGCGGTCTGGTTTCCGACCGTGACCACCTCGTCATAGATCTTCGTGTCGAGGACGCCCGGCACGAAGCCGGCTCCCAGGCCCTGGATCTTGTGGGGACCGGGCTGGCCGCCCGAGAGGATCGCCGAATCCTCCGGCTCGACGGCGACGACCTTGAGATTCGGCAGGCGCGGCTTCAGCACCTCGCCGACGCCCATGATCGTGCCGCCCGTGCCGATGCCGGCGACGAAGACATCCAGGTGGCCCGCGGTGTCGTTCCAGATCTCCTCGGCCGTGGTCCTGCGGTGGATCGCGGGATTGGCCGGGTTCTCGAACTGCTGGGGCATGACCGAGCCCGGGATCTCCGCCAGCAATTCCTTCGCCTTGGCGATGGCGCCCTTCATGCCCTGCGGGCCGGGCGTCAGGACGAGGTCGGCGCCGAGGAAGCCCAGCATCTTGCGCCGCTCGATGGACATCGTGTCGGGCATGACCAGGATCAGCCGGTAGCCCCGCGCGGCCGCGACGAAGGCGAGCGCGATGCCGGTATTGCCCGAGGTGGGCTCGACCAGCGTGCCGCCGGGCTTGAGCTGGCCCGAGGCTTCGAGCGCATCGACCATGCTGACGCCGATGCGGTCCTTCACGCTCGCGATCGGGTTGAAGAATTCGAGCTTGAGCAGGATCTCCGCCTCGACGCCCTTCTCCTTGGCGAGGCGGCCCAGCCGGACGAGCGGCGTGTCGCCGATCGTCTCGGTGATCGAGCCGTAGACGCGGCCTCGGCCGGGGCTGCGGGCGGTCTGCGCGGGGGTCTTGGGCGCGTCCTGGGCCATGATGCTCTCCTTGTCGGGTGCGGCCTACGCTATTTCCATCTTCATGTCGATATACGGATATTTCTACATCGTCATATCGTGAAATCCGGGTCTCCTCCCGCCTCCGGCAATCCGCGGGCGAGCGCTTCAGCGCAGAGCGCTTCCAGGGTGATCGCGTCGAGTTCCCGGAGGAACGCCTGCGCGGCCCGATCGATCGCGGGGGCGATCACGGCCGCGAGCAGGGGCGAGACCTCCTCGCCCGGTTCCTCGCTCCGGTCCTGCCCGGCCGCCCGGACGATCTCGGCGACCGTGATGCGCCGGCGCTCGCGCGCCAGCTCGTAGCCGCCGCGCGGGCCCCGCACCCCCTTGAGGATGCCTGCCCGCACGAGCGCGTTCAGAACGCTCTCCAGATGCCGCGGGCCGAGCTGGTGGCGGGCCGCCAGGATCTTCGCGGAAACCGGCGCCGGGCGCGCATGGAGGGCGACGTCGAGCACCGTCGCGACGGCGATGAGGGCGCGCCGCGGCAGGAGCGTCATGCCGCCCCGCCCCGTCCCGTCGAGCCGAAGCCGCCCGAGCCCCGCTCCGAGGAACCGGAGAACCGCTCGACCAGCGCGAAATCCGGCCGCGCCACGGGCACGAAGAGCATCTGCGCGATCCGCTCGCCGGGCTCGATGGCGATCTCGCCCTCGGGCTCCCGGTTGCGGTTCCAGCAGGAGAGCGTCACCGGCCCCTCGTAATCGGCGTCGATGATCCCGATCGTGTTGCCCATCACGAGGCCCCGGTGGCCCGCCCCAGAGCGCGGGGCGACGAGGCCGCACCAGCCGGGCTCCCCGATCCTCACCGCGAAGCCGGCCGAGACGAGGACGGGCGGGGCGCCGGGCGCCAGCCGCAGCGTCTCCTCGATGCAGGCATGCAGGTCGAGAGCCGCCGCGAGGGCCGAGCCCCAATGCGGGAAGCCCCAGCCCGGCAGCCGCGGATCGAGGATCTTCAGTTCGGCGCGCATGGCGGATGGCCGTGATTCGGCATGTTTTGCATTGGTCCCGGCGGGACCGGGTTGCTAAGGCTGGAGGCAGTCATGAGCCTTCGTCAGGGCGAGGGCGAAGCCGCGATCCGGGATATCCGAGCCATGTCGCACCCCTGCATCATCTGCGTCGCCATCACGGGCTCGCTTCCCACCAAGGCGAACAATCCCGCCGTTCCGATCACCATCGCCGAGCAGATCGAAAGCACCCGGGAAGCATTCGAGGCGGGCGCCGCCATCGCGCATTGCCACGTGCGCGACGACGAGGGCAAGCCGACTTCCGATCCCGAGCGCTACCGCCGGCTCAAGGAGGGGATCGAGACACATTGTCCCGGCATGATCGTCCAGCTCTCCACCGGGGGGCGGTCCGGCGCGGGCGAGGCGCGCGGCGCCATGCTCTCGCTCCGCCCCGACATGGCTTCGCTGTCGGTCGGCTCGAACAACTTCCCGAACCGCGTCTACGAAAACCCGCCCGCCCTCGTGGACTGGCTCGCCGCGCAGATGAAGGCCCACGGCGTCAGGCCCGAGATCGAGGCCTTCGACCTGTCGCATATCCTCAAGGCCCACGAGATGTGGAAAAGCGGCCAGCTCGCGGACCGGCCCTATGTCCAGTTCGTCATGGGCGTGAAGAACGCGATGCCCGTCGACCGCGACGTGTTCGACTATTACATCCGCACCGTGAAGCGCCTGTTCGGCGAGAACGCGCCCTGGTGCGCGGCCGGGATCGGCCCGAACCAGATCGTCCTGAACGAATGGGCGATCGCGGCGGGCGGCCATGCCCGCACCGGCCTCGAAGACAACGTGCGCCTCGACCGCGAGCGCCTCGCGCCCTCCAACGCGGCCCTGGTCGCGCGGGCGGCGGAGCTGTGCCGGCAATATGGCCGGCCCGTCGCCACCTGGCAGCAGGCGCGCGAAATCCTCGGCATTCCCCTGAAAGCCTGAAGCGGCTTCCTTCGAAGCTCCCCTGTCATCCCCGGCCGGAGCGAAGCGGAGGAGAAGGGGATCCAGGAGGACGCGCACGGCCCTGGATCCCCTTCCCGGCCCTTCGGGCCGCCGGAAATGACAAGGAGCAGCCGCCGATCGAGACAGGGCGCCCTGATGCTCGGCAGCCACTATCCACCGATTTTCGACATCCCCCTCGCAGGGGGCATCATCCCAAGCGCCGCGGTTGGTGGCATATGGGCCCTGTCCCGGGCTGGGACATCTTCCGGCATCCCGGCGAATCCGGGCCCTCCGCCCTGCCCGGCAGCTCGACGATGGAAGCGTCATTATGGTGTCCTGCCATAGCCAGTTCGTCGCGAGCGGTCCCGAGCGGCCCGACGGCGCGAGCCTCGCACCGTCCCGAGGAGGAGGGCCTCGCGCATGACCTCTCTGCGCCCCCGCGGCGCCCGCCGCCTGCGATCCCGCGCGCTGCCGTTCGTCCTCGCCTCGGCCTTGGGCGGCTGCACGCTCGGCCCCGATTTCTCCCCGCCCCCCGCCCCGCCGACCTCGGGCTATACGCCCGAGGCGCTGGGCCATCCGCAGGGCGCCCGCCAGCGTTTCGCGGTCGGGCGGGACGTGCCCGGGCGGTGGTGGCGGCTCTACGGTTCGCGCGATCTCAACCTCCTGGTGGAGGCATGTCTCGCCGCCAATCCCAGCATCGAGGCGGCCCAGGCCACCTTGCGGGGGGCGCGGGAGGCGGTCGAGGCGCAGCGCGCCACCCTGTTCCCGCAGATCGGGCTCGGCGGCCAGGCGACCCGCCAGCGGATCACGAGCGATCTCTCGACCCCGCTCGCGAACAGCAACAGCTACACCTACAACCTCTATACGCCCCAGCTCGGAGCCACCTTCACGCCCGACCTGTGGGGCGGGGGCCGGCGGCAGGTCGAGGCGCTCGGGGCGGAAGCGGAAAACCAGAGGTTCCAGCTCGAAGCGGCCTATCTGGCCCTCATCGGCAATGTGATCGGCGCGGCGATCCAGGAAGCTTCGCTCCGAGGCCAGATCGCCTCGGTGCGGGAGGTGATCCGCCTCCAGGGCGAGATCCTGGAGACCTATCGCACGCAGCAGAACATGGGCCAGGGGAGCGGGGCCGACGTCGCCCAGCAGGAAGCGGCCCTCGCCCAGTCCCAGCAGCTCCTGCCCCCGCTCGAAAAGCAGCTCGCGCAGAACCGCAATCTCCTCGCGGCCCTGGCCGGGCGCTTCCCGGCGGAGGGCGTGCGGCAGGGCTTCACCCTCTCGAGCCTGCGGCTGCCGACGACGCTGCCGGTCTCGCTGCCGGCGAATCTCGTGCGCCAGCGCCCCGACGTGCGCGCGGCCGAAGCCTCGCTCCACGCCGCCTCGGCCGGGATCGGCGTCGCCATCGCCAACCGCTTCCCACAGCTCACCCTGTCCGCCGATGCGGGGCTCAGCGCGACGCGCATCGCCGCGCTCGGCGCGCCCGGCACGCAGTTCTACACGCTCGCGGCGGCCGCGACGCAGCCGATCTTCGATGCCGGCAACCTGTTCCGCAAGCAGCGCGTCGCGGAGGAGGCGTTCCATCAGGCCGACGCGCAATACCGCGCAACGGTGATCGCGGCCTTGCAGAACGTCGCGGACGCGCTCCGGGCGGTCCAGGCCGATGCGCGGGCGAGCGCCGCCGCACACTCGGCCGTGGCGGCGGCGCGCAAGAGCGTCGAGCTGACGCGCGTCCAGCTTCGCAGCGGCGCCGTCCCGCCGGCGACGCTGCTCATCGCCCAGCAATATTATCTCCAGGCCCTGCTCAACGACGTCCAGGCCCAGGCGGCCCAGCTCTCCGACACCGTGCAGCTCTTCCAGGCCCTCGGCGGCGGCTGGTGGAACCGGGTCGACGTCACCCCGAAGGAAGACGCGGTCCCGGCAAGCATTCTCCAGACCATTCCGCCGCTGGGACTCTGAGAGACATCCCGGAGCGGCGCGGCCCCGAAACGCGAACGGCGGCCCGAAGGCCGCCGTGGAACGAATCCGGCTCGTTGCGCTCAGCGGCAGATCATGCGGCCCCAGCGGTCGCGCCGGCAGGTGCGGCAACGCATGCGGCCCCAGCGATCGCGCCAGCAGCGGCGGTGCCAGGCGACGTTGCTGGCGAGGTTCTGGCCGAGGACGAGGCCCTGCTGCGGCATGAGCGGGCTCGCCTCGGCGGCGGTCGGAATGGCCGCATAGGTGAGGCCCGCCACGGCCATGGCAATCAATGCACGTTTCATCCGGCTCCTCCCGAACTGCGCCGATCGTCGCGACGCCCGGCGAGTTGGGGCGGCAAATCGGGCATTCTCATGGTCCTGCCTCCCCCTGCGGCTCTCCGTCCTTTTCCGACGGACGAGGGTCGCCCATGCCGAGCCGCTCGATCATGTCGGCGCTCGTGATCTCCATGGCCGGCGCCCTGCGCATCTCGACGAGGCCGCGCACCCGGATGCGGCGCCCCTTCAAATCGGCGGAGAGGCCGGCCCGCTTCATCTCCTCCCAGTTCCGGCGCGGAATCGACACCGCGAAATCGCGCCGGAAGTCGGGGCCGAAATTCAGATAGGTCCGCCGGGCGCGCTCGCCCACGCTCGACACGACGCCCTCGACGACGGCGAAGCTTCCCGCACGGTCCGCGATCGCCGCCGCATCGCCGGCCGGGAGGAGGATCCCGGCCCAGACGCCCTCCCTCTTCCCGCGCGCCTGTGCTTCCTCGGCAAGGAGGGCCGGCCGGCAGAGGGATGGGGCCTCGCCCGTATCGACGAGGGCAAGGCCCTCGCGCAGCAGGAGAATCGCGAGATCCGTGCCGTCCTGCGCGAGCAGGACGCGCGCCGCCCGGCGTCCCCAGCGGTCGGGGGCGCCCGCGGCGCCGACCGCGATCGCCTCCCCCTCGAAGGCGGCGAGGATCGCGGCCGCATCCTCCCCGAGCCGGAGATCGGCGAGCCGGAGCAGGCTGCCCGAGGCGGTCGCGAGATCGCCCAGCGGCGTGACCCGCAGCAGGCGATCCTCCCACGCCTCTCCCTCGCAGCGCCCCGCCCTGCCCTGCGCCAGGGCGGGAAGGGCCGCAAGAAGGAGAGCGAGGACGATGCCTGCCCGCATGGCGGAGAGAAATCCGATGGGATAAGCCCCGGCCGGGGAGCCCGGAGCCCGCGCGTGAACATCCTGTCGATCCAGAGCCACGTCGTCTACGGCCATGTGGGCAACGATTCGGCGGCCTTTCCGCTCCAGCGGCTCGGGCACGAGGTCTGGCCGATCCATACGGTGCAGTTCTCGAACCATACGGGCTACGGCGCCTGGACAGGCCGCGTCCTCGACGGGCAGGCGATCGAGGAACTGGTGGAGGGAATCGCGGCGCGGGGCGTCCTGCCGCGCTGCGACGGGATCCTGTCAGGCTATATGGGCTCGGCCGGGATCGGCGAGGCGATCCTCTCCGCCGCCGCGCGGGTGCGCGCCGCCAACCCGAGGGCGGTCTGGTGCTGCGACCCGGTCATCGGCGATGTCGGGCGAGGCGTCTTCGTGCGGCCGGGCATCCCGGACTTCCTGCGCGAGCGCGCGGTGCCGGCCGCGGACATCGTCACGCCCAACCAGTTCGAGCTGTCCCATCTCACGGGCCGCGAGATCGCCTCGTTCGCCGATGCCAAGGCCGCCATGGCCGCGCTCCGCGGCCTCGGCCCCGAGGTCGTGCTGGCGACCTCGCTCCTGACCGAGGAGACGCCCGAGGGCAGCGTCGACCTCGCCGCGGCGGATGCGGAGGGCATCTGGCGCCTGCGCACGCCGCGCCTCGATCTCGACGTGAACGGGGCGGGAGACGCCATTGCCGCGCTCTTCCTCGTCCACCGGCTCGAATCGCGCTCGACCCGCGCGGCGCTCGAGCGCGCGACCTCCTCGATCTATGGCCTCCTGCGCCGCACGCGCGAGGCCGGCTCGCGCGAAATCCTGACCGTCGCGGCCCAGGACGAGTTCGTCGCGCCGAGCCGGACCTTCACGGCCGAGCCGGCATAAGGGGACGCCTCCTCGTCAGCCCAGGCGCTTCTCGAACCACAGATGCGCATAGGGATTGTCGTTATAGCGAGGGATCTCCCGGTAGCCCTCGCGCCGATAGAAGGCTTGGGCCTCCACCAGGGCCCGGTTGGTGTCCAGCCGGATCACCCGCAGGCCGGCCCCCGCCGCGAGGCGCTCCAGCTCGCAGAGGACGCGCCTGGCGATGCCGAGTCCCCTCGCGCGGGGAGATGTCCACATCCGCTTGAACTCGGCCGTCTCGCGGTCGAGGCGAGTGAAGCCGCCGCAGCCGACCGGCTCGCCGTCGAGACGGGCGACGATGAAGGCGCCCAAGGGCGGGCGCATACCCTCATCCTGCGCGGTCTTGCCAGCAGCCGGGTCGAAACCCTCTTCGAAGCGGCGCGCAAGCTCCTCGAAATAGGCCGTGCGGCAGGCCCGCGCGTCGCGGCTGCCCGGCGGCTCGATCCGCAATTCGACATCGCCCGCGCGGAGCAGCCGCTCGACCACCGCCATGGCTTCGACGAGCCGCGCCTGATCCTCCTCGCGCAGGGAAGCGAGCATCGAGCGGGCGAGATCGTCCGAGAGACGGTCATAGGCCGCCTGCTCCTCGCGCCCCCGCGGCGTCGGCGCCACATGGCGGCGGCGGCGATCCGCCCCGTCCTCGCGCAGCTCGGCGAGGCCCTGGCGCTCGAGAGACCTCAGGAGGCGGCTGAGATAGCCCGGATCGAGCCCCGTGCGGGCGCGGAGCTGGGCGAGGTCGAGCCCCTCCTCGCCCAGCTCGAACAGGATGCGGGCCTCCCCCAGCGGCCGCCCTCGGGAGAGATAGCTGTCCGACAGAGCGCCGATCCGCCGGGAGACGGCGCGGTTGAAGCGGCGAACCTGCTCGACACTCATTGCCTGACTCAAGTCAAATATATGATGTCGTAACCCATGCGCGAGCCGCTTGAAAGGCGCCGCCGGCCGATTGTACTGTCATGGCGCGCACTCGTTGCGGGCATTTGCCATGGCTTCTGAAATCCCGTGCACCTGCACGACTCTCCGCCGCCTCGCGCGCCTGGCGACCCTCGCCTATGACGAGACCTTGAAGCCGACCGGATTGCGGGTGACGCAGCTCGCCATCCTGCGCACGCTGCGCCAGCTCGGGCCGCTGAGCGTGACACGCCTCGCCGCCGAGGCAGGCCTCGACCGCTCGACCATGGGCCGCAACCTCGACCCGCTCGAGCGGATGGGCCTCGTGCGAATCGAGATCGGCAAGAGCGACCAGCGCGAGCGCCTGGCCCAGCTCACCCCGGACGGGGACGAGGCCGTCGCCGCGGCGCTGCCCTATTGGGACGCGGCCCAATCGGAAATCGCCCGCCGCATCTCGCCCTCGACCATCGCCCTGCTCACGCGCCAGCTCCAGGCCTGAGGCGCCCGCGGGCGCCCTCTCCACCGTCCTCCGCAAGGAGGAGGCCCGCACGCGCCCCGAACGCAGCCGCCCCGCCGCGGGCATTCCTTCCGCCCGCCAACCGCATTAAGCGGGACGCCGAACCACCGGAATCCCCATGCATCGCCGCTACGCCATCCTCGACGTCTTCACCGACGAGGCCCTCACGGGCAATCCGCTCGCCGTGGTGCTCGAGGCCGAGGGCCTGGACGAGGCGCGGATGCAGGCGATCGCCCGCGAGTTCAACCTCTCCGAGACGGTCTTCGTGCTGCCTTCCCGCGAGCCGCGGCACCGGGCGCGCCTGCGCATCTTCACGCCGGCGCGCGAGCTTCCCTTCGCCGGCCATCCGACGATCGGCACCGCAATCCTGCTGGCCCTCGAATCGGGCAGCGCCGCCGACGCCCTCGCCTTCGGCCTCGAGGAGGAGATCGGCATCGTGCCCTGCGTGGTGGAGATCCGGGGCGAACGGGCGGGCCATGCCCGCTTCCGGCTGCCGAAGCTTCCCACCTTCGACGGCGATGCGCCGGACGAGATCGCCACCGCCTGGGCGCTCGGCCTCGCCCCGTCCGAGATCGGCTTCGCCCGCCACGTGACGAGCCGCCATTCGGCCGGAGTTCCCTTCTGCTTCGTTCCCCTCGCCTCGCGCGAGGCGGTGACGCGGGCGAGCCCGCGCCACGAGGCGTTCGAGAAAGCCTTCGGCGGAAACGGACGCCGCGCCGCCGCCTTCGTCTATACGCGCGAGACCGTGGGAGAGGGCCGGCATTTCCACGCCCGCATGTTCGGCCAGGGGCTCGGCATCGGCGAGGATCCGGCCACGGGCTCGGCGGTCGCGGCCTTTGCCGGCGCCCTGATGCAATGCGAGCCGCTCGGAGACGGCGAGCATGCCTTCGTGATCGAGCAGGGTTTCGAGATGGGGCGCCCGAGCCTGATCGAGCTGAGCATGACGCTGCGCCACGGCGCCCTCGTCGCGGCGGAGATCGGAGGCACGGCGCTCGTCGTGGCCGAAGGCCGGCTCACGCTGTGAGCGCCATTCGCCGCGTCGCGGAGGTGGCCGCCCGCCTCGATCCGCATCGCTGGGCGTGGGCGGAGGAGAACGCGGCGGCCGTCGCCGCCCGCTGGGCCCGCCGCAAGGCCGAGCGGCCGGCCATTTTCGACGGCCGCGTGCTGATGCTCGCCGGGATGGAAGCCGCGGGGGATCGCTGCGAGGCCCGCTTCTTCGAGACCGGCTACGCCGCCATGACCGCCTGGCTCGATTCCGGCTGTCCGGGCAGTCCCGTGCGGAACGGCTTCGCCATGGGCGCGCTTTGCGGCGCCGACGGCCGCTTCATCCTCGGCCGCATGGGCGCGCACACGGTCAATGCCGGCCAGCTCTATTTTCCCGCCGGCACCCCGGACCTCGCCGATGTCGCGCCCTGCGGCGCGGTCGATCTCGCGGGCAGTCTCCTGCGCGAGATCACGGAGGAAACCGGTCTCGGCGCGTCCGACTGGACGGTCGCGCCGCGCTGGACGATCGTCGAGGAGGAGGGCCGTGTGGCCTTCATGCGCCTCGTGCGCCTCCCCTGGCCGGCGGAGGTCGCCTGCGGGCGCATCCGGCGCTTTCTCGCCGCGCAGGCGCAGCCCGAGCTGGCGGATGTCGAGATCGTCTCCTCGCCGGCCGATCTCGACCCGGCGAGGATGCCCGCTTTCCTGACGACCTTTCTTACGGCCGCCTGGGCCGGTCAGATCGAATAGCCGTAATTGCGCTTGGTCGCGATCAGGATCGAGCGCGCCTGGACCTCGCGGCCTGCCGCACAGGCATCGGCGGCCTGGCGCGTATCGGCGCTGGCGCGGCCATAGACGTCCCGCGCCATCCGGCCCGATTCGACATCCTGCCGGAGCTGATCCTGGAACTCGGCGATCAGCGGCCCGCAGGGCGGGCCCGCCTGCGGAGGGGCCGCCTGCTGGGTGGATGCGCAGCCGGCAAGGGGGGACAATACGAGACAGAACAGCGGAACGGCGGCCCGTTTCATCGGAAGGCGCTCTATTGTGGGAAGATGCGGCTTCTCTCGCCGCAATCGTCCCGAAGGTCAATCTTCGATTGCGCTCCTCAGGGCGAGCCTCACCCGATCGCGCCCCGCGCCAGAGACGCTCCTGGATCGCGGCCGCGCCCTATCCGCCGCTGCCGGCCAGCGCGGCGATGGTCAGCGTGTCGCGATTGAACCCGTTCCGCTCGGCGGCGGCCATCATGGCCACGAACATCGAGCGGCGAATCTCCGGCGCCGGCAGCCGCGAAGCATCCCACAAGCACATGATCGACAGGGCCTCGCGATAGGCGGTCGCCGCGACGACCGCATCCGCCGTGTCGAGATGTCCCAAAGTCCCCGCGACCGTGTCGAGCTGCATCCCATTCCCCACCTGGACCTTGTTCGACGGTCCGTTGGGAGGAAAATCGCCTGATTTGCGAGGAGAGGCAAGGGTTTTGCTTGGCCTTTCTGCGCAAAAAACAGGACCTGGGCGTCCGATCCGCGTCCGGAATGGGCGGCAAATCAATATCCCAGCGCGCAGCCGTCCTTGCGGGGATCGGAGCCGCCCTGGAGCGTTCCCTTCTCCCAGTCGATCATGATCGCCTGCCCTCCCCCGATGGCCGAGACGGGCTCGGCCACGCCGAAGCCGCGGCGCTCGAATTCCGGGCCGATCGTGTCGCGCAGGCGCTTCTCCATCTCGACCCTGTCCGTTCCGGGCAGGGGGAAGAGGCGCGGCAGGTCGATGGCGCTCTGCACGTCGAGGCCGTAATCGAAGACCTTGGACAGGAAATGGGCATGGCCCATGGCCTGGTAATGGCCTCCCATCACGCCGAAGGGCATGATCGCGCGGTCGCCCTTCGTCACCATGCCCGGAATGATGGTGTGGAGGGGGCGCTTGCCCGGCCCGATCGCGTTGGGATGATTCGGATCGAGCACAAAGCTCTCGCCGCGCGCGTGGAACAGCACGCCCGTCTTGCGGCTCATGATGCCCGCGCCGAAATTGTGGAAGATCGAGTTGATGAAGGAGACCGCGTTCCGGTCCTTGTCGACGACGCTGATATAGACCGTGTCGCGATGGGCGCCGGGGGAGAGCGCCGGCAGGGGCTTGATGACCCGCGACGTGTCGATCCGGGCGGCGAGGTCGTCCGCCAGCTCATCCGAGAGCAGCCACTCGACCGGCACTTCGGCCTGGGCGGGATCGGCGAGGAAGGCGTTGCGGATGCCGTAGGCGAGGCGCGTCGCCTCGACCTCGACATGCAGGCGATCGACCGAGAGCGGGTCGCCCCGGCCGGGGAAGCGCGAGAGGATGTTCAGGATCAGGAGCGCGATGACGCCCTGGCCGTTGGGGGGACATTCCCACACCTCGTGGCCGCGGAAGGTGGTGCGGATCGGCTCGACGAACTCGCCGCGCGCCGCCGCGAAATCCTCGAGCGTATGGAGGCCGCCGAGCGCCCGCAGGCTCGCCACCATGTCCTCCGCGATGCGGCCCTCGTAGAAGGCGCGGGCGCCGCCCTCGGCGATGGCCTCCAGCGTATCGGCCAGCTCGGGCTGGCGGTGGACGTCGCCGATCCGCGGCGGTTCTCCGCCCGGCAGGAAGACGGCCGCGGCGGCGGGATTGCGCGCGAGGAGATCGCGCTGGGCGATCCAGTCCCGCAGCGCCCGGGGGGCCACCGCATAGCCGTCCCGCGCATGGAGGATGGCGGGCCGGAGCACCTTGTCCAGGGCCATCGTGCCGTGGGCGGAGAGGAGCCGCTCCCACGCCTCGACCGCCCCCGGTACCGTCACGACGTGAGGCGTCTGGCGCTGGAGCGAGGAGATGCCGTTCTCGGCGAACCATGCAGGGGTCGCCGCCGCGGGGGCTCGCCCCGAGCCGTTATAGGCGAGGACCTGCGTGCCGCCCTTCGGCGCCATCAGGACGAAGCAATCGCCGCCGATTCCGGTCGAGCCCGGCTCGACCACGCATTGGACCGCGCAGGCCGCGACGGCCGCATCGAGCGCATTGCCGCCTTCCCGCAGGATATCGAGCGCCGCGAGCGTCGAAGCGGGATGGGACGTCGCCGCCATGCCGTGGCGCGCCACCGCCAGGGACCGCCCGCCATTCTCGAAATCCCGCATCGCTCAAGCTCCATCCCGGACGGCACCGCGATAGCGGAGATCGGGAAGCCCGGCCAGCAAGAACGGTGTGTGCGGCGGCAATCGCATAGAGGGGGCAACACCCCCCGCTTCTCCCCGCAAGCGGGGAGAGGGGCTCCCCGGCGGGCCGAACCGCCCATCCGGCCGCCTTGTTTTCGCCCTCGCCCCGCCTTTCAGACGCCGCTTTCCGGGAAGAACTTCCGTCCGAACGTCAACCGGCGCTTCGCGAGCCTGCCAGCCCCCCGGGCTCATCGCGCCGATCGGCGGGTTTGGGCCGCCTCTTCGGAGGCGGCCCTTTCTGTTTCAGGCGCCCAGTCCCAGCGCCAGGCGGACGCGGCGGTGATAGCCGTAGACGTCGCCGAAGGTCCGCAGCTCGCCGTACTCGTCGACCATCGTGGTGAAATAGGCGAGATGGATCGGCAGGGGCTCGCTCAGCATGATCGTGCGCTCACCGCGGCCGATCAGCCCCTTGAGGCGAGCCTCGCTCCAGGCCGGGCCGAGGATCTTGCCGCCCAGCGCGAAGGGATGTTCGAGCCGCACGCAGCCATGGCTCAGGGCCCGGCTGGAACCGCCGAACAGACCGCGATTGGGCGTGTCGTGCAGATAGACCGCATGGTCGTTCGGGAACATGAACTTGATGTAGCCGAGCGCGTTGCGCGGTCCCGGCGGCATCCGCACGCTGGTGACGCCGCGCCGCTGGGTCACTTGGTAGCCGCGCCGGGCTGCATAGCCCGGATCGCGCGCGAGGCCCGGCAGCACGTCCTTCCTCAAGATGGAGGGCGGAATGAACCAGGACGGGTTGACGATGGCATATTCCATCACATGCGAGAAGACGGGCGTCGGCGTCGAGGGCGAGCCGGTGATCACCCGCGCCTCGTGGATCATCCGCCCGTCCTCGATGAGACGGAGGCGGAATTCGGGGATGTTGACGAGGATGTAGCGCTCGCCGACCCGGGAGGGGAGCCAGCGCCACCGCTCCATATTGGCGATGAGGTCGCCCTCCAGGCGCGGCGACCAGCGGGACGAGACCCGCGCTTCGCCGGACGAGGCGAGGCGCGTGCCCGCTCGTCCGCGCCGCGCCTCGCCCTGGGGGCGGGCCGCGCGCAGCTCGGCCAGCTTCTCGCGCAAGGCCGCGTAGCCGGGATAGCCGGGATTGAAGCCCCCGAGCGCCGCGCCCGCATCCTCGCTCGCGGCGAGCGTCGCCAGGACGCGCTCCACCCCCGGCAGGTCGAGCCTGGGCGTGACGAGGCCGCCGATGCGGCGCGGATCGATCCGCCCGCCCCGCGCGTCGCGCGCATAAAGATAGGCCGCCGCGCTGAGCTTCAGCTCGGCCTCGGCCAGATCCTCCGCGCCGGGCTCGCCCGCGGCGAGGCGGGGGACCGGATAATCGCCCGGATCGAGCCCGTCCTCGTCGGCGCGGCCGAGCCGGTCGATCAGCGATTCGGCGGCCTTGTTCCAGGCCCCGTCCTCGATCCAGAGCGCGCGGTGCCGCTCGGCCGCATAGGCCGCGGAGAGGCCCTCGCGCTCGTTCGCACCGAATTTCGGCGGCAGCGGCAAGGCCGGGTCGGCAACGCGCCGCTGGATCGCGGCGGCCAGACGATCCCCCGCCGATTCCGCACGGGGCTCGGAGACCGCCTCGGCCGTCTTCGCCGGCGCCGCGGCGGGGGCCTCCGGCGGCGGCACCTCGACCACCACCTGGGGCGGCTCGGGCAGGTCGAGCCTGTCGGGCAGGCTCCCGGCCGTCTCTCGGCCGAGGCGGATCGTCTCCCGCACGGGCGGATCGATCACGAGCGGCGCAGGAGGATCGACGTCGATCGCCACGGCCGGCGAAGGCTGGTCCCCGGCGGCCATGGCCGGCAGCGCGAGCAGCAACGCCCCGGCCATCCACGCGCCCGACCATCGCATGCCCTTGAGGCGCGCGCCCATCTCAAACCCCATTCGATTCCTGTGCGGAATTTCCGATGCCGCCGAAGAACCCGCAATCACCCTCTTGCAACAGTGCGGGCATTTCGTCGGGCCTCATGAATAGAGGCCCGAAGACGCGCGAGTTGAATCCGGCGCCGGCAAGGAACCGGGCCCGGCACATTCGAAATGTTCCAGCGGATGACGGCCTCGCTCCCCGCGAGGCGGCCTTCAGGCGGCCTGCTCGGCCCCCTCCCCGTCTTCGAGGCCCAGTTCCTTGAGCTTGCGGTAGAGGGTCGAGCGCCCGATGCCGAGGCGGCGGGAGACCTCGGACATATGGCCCCGGTAATGGGAGAGCGCGAAGCGGATGATCTCCGCCTCCAGTTCCTCGAGCCGCTTCACCTCGCCCGATTCGGCGACGAGCGAGGTGGCGTTCGGATCGCGCACCTCCACCCGGAGGATCTCGCGGATCGGCTCGGCGGCGAAGGCGGCGGGCACGCTCGGCGCGGGAGGGATGCTGACCTCGAACCCCTCGACCTGCCCGGCGATCTGGGGAAACTCGGCGAGCGTCAGCTCGTCCCCGTCCGCCAGCACGACGGCGCGGAAGAGGGCGTTCTCGAGCTGGCGCACGTTGCCGGGCCAGGGATATCGCGTGAGCAGTCCCATCGCCTCGGAGGCGATGCCCGTCAGGCGCTTGCCCTCCTCGGCCGCGAAGCGCGCCATGAAGGAGCGCGCGAGATCGGGAATGTCCTGCCGGCGCGCGCGGAGCGGCGGCAGGGTGATCGGGAAGACGTTCAGGCGGTAATAGAGATCCTCGCGGAACCTACCCTCGCGCACCATGTCGAGGAGCGAGCGGTTGGTGGCCGAGATCAGCCGGATGTCCACGCGCACCGGGCGCTTGCCGCCGACGGGATCGACCTCGCCTTCCTGGAGGGCGCGCAGCAGCTTCACCTGGGCCGATTGCGGCAATTCGCCGATCTCGTCGAGGAAGAGGGTGCCGCCGGAGGCTTCCACGAACTTGCCGGCATGTTTCTCGGTCGCGCCGGTGAAGGCTCCCTTCTCGTGGCCGAAGAGGGTCGATTCGACGAGGTTCTCGGGGATGGCGCCGCAATTGACGGTGACGAAGGGCTTGCCGCGCCGCTCGCCCGAGCCCTGGATGGCACGGGCCAGCACCTCCTTGCCGACGCCGGATTCGCCTTCGATCAGGACCGGAATGGAGGATTTGGCCGCCCTCTCCGCGAGGCGGATGACGCGGGCCATGTCCGGGCTGCGCGAGGCGAGGTCGCGGAAGCCGAGCGCGGTGCCGGCGCGCCGGCGCAGCCGCCGCACCTCGTCCTCCAGCGTGCCGAGGCGGAGCGCGTTCTTGAGCGAGACCTGGAGCCTCTCGGCCCCGACCGGCTTGACCACGAAATCGACCGCGCCCGCGCGCATCGCGTTGACGACCGTCTCGATCGAGCCGTGCGAGGTCTGCACGACGGCGGGGATCTCCACGCCCGATTCCCGCATGGCGGCGAGCAGGCCGAACCCGTCGAGGCCGGGCATGACGAGGTCGAGCACGGCGCAGGCGATCGGATCGCCGGACTTCATGATCTCGAGCCCGCGCTCGCCGTCCTCGGCGAGCACGACCTCGTAGCCGAATCGGCGCACCATCGCCTCCAGGAGGCGACGCTGCACGGGATCGTCGTCGACGATGAGAATGGTTTGCGACATGCGATGCCGGTGGAGTGGATTGCCCCGGATCGTCGGCCACAAAGGGTAAACCTGGACTTAACCCGCGCGATTTCGGGCGTGGCCGGGCGCCCGCCCCCGTCCTCCCGAAGCCCCTATGGCCAGCGCACGGTGGGCGGGAGGCTCGAGAGGATGGAGGCGACGTTGCCGCCCGTCTTCAAGCCGAAGATCGTGCCGCGGTCGTAGAGAAGGTTGAACTCGGCGTAGCGGCCGCGGCGGACCTGCTGCTCGTGCCGATCCGCCTCCGTCCAGGGCGCCGCGAGATTGGCGCGCGCAATGCGCGGATAGACGTCCAGGACCGCCTCGCCGACGCGGCGGGTGAAGGCGAAACCCGCCTGCGGACCGCCCGCCCAGAGATAATCGTAGAAGACCCCGCCGATGCCGCGCGGCTCGTTCCGGTGCTTGAGGTGGAAATATTCGTCGCACCACGCCTTGTAGCGGTCATAGGGGCGATCCGGGTGCCCGGCGCAGGCTTCGCGCATGGCGGCATGGAAGGCGAGGCTGTCGGCATCCTCCTGCGTCCGGCGCCGGTCGAGGACAGGCGTCAGGTCCGCTCCACCTCCGAACCAGGGCTTCGCCGTCACGACGAGGCGCGTGTTCATGTGGACGGTCGGAACATGCGGGTTCCAGGGATGGGCGATCAGGGAAATCCCCGCTGCCCAGAAGCCGGGATGCTCCTCGGTGCCGGGGATCTGCGCCCGGAACTCGGGCGCGAACTCGCCATGCACCGTCGAGACATGCACCCCGGCCTTCTCGAAGACGCGGCCCTTGAGGATGCCCATCACCCCCCCGCCCCCCGGCGCGCCCGTATGGTCGGTGCGCTCCCAGGGCGTGCGCGTGAAGCGGCCGGGCTCCTGCGCTTCCGGCGCGAAGGGGCCGGCGGCCTCCTCCTCCAGGCGCTCGAAGGCCGCGAAAATGCGCTCCTGGAGTTGCGCGAACCAGGGCTGCGCCTCCTGCCGAAGGCGCGCGACGGCCGCCGCATCGGCCTTCTCCGAGAACGGGCCGGCGAGGGGATGGCGGCTCACGCGGCGGCCCTCGGGCGGACGCTGAAGGATTCGCGCACGGCCTGGGCCAGCTCCGCCGCAATGGGGGTCGGCCCCGTGGCGGGGAGATGCAGGGCGATGGTGAAATTGGGCAGTTGCGGCAATCCGGCCTCCGGTCCGAGCAGCGCGACATCCGAGGGAAGGACGCTCGCGAGCGTCGCGGCGACGGCGATATCCGTGCGGATGGCCGGGCTCGCCGCGTCGATATGCGTCGTCTCCGTCACCACGCGGAAGGGAATGTCGGCCGCCCGCAGGGCCTCGAAGATGAAGGGGCGGAAGGCGCAGCCCTCCGAGGTCGCCACCGGAAGCGGACGGCGGCGATGGGCGTCGCCGCCCCTGGCTCCCGCCCAGACGAGCCGGTCCGTCATCAGGAACTCCGCCCCCGGCGCGAGGCAGGACGCCTCGACGATCGCGAGATCGACCTCGCCCGCGCTCGCCGCCGCGGCGAGATCGGCCGAGTTGCGGCAGACGAGCGTGACCTCGACCTGCGGATGCGACTGCCGGAAGCGCCGGAAGACGGACGGCAGATAGGCTCCCACGAGATCGTAGGGCACCCCGAGCTTCACCTCGCCCGTGAAGGGGCTGCGCGTCATCTCGCCCCAGATCTCGTCGTTGAGGGCGAGGAGGCGCCGCGCGCGCCCGAACAGCCGCTCGCCGGCATCGGTCAGGGTCAGTCCGCCCCGGCCCCGGTTGAACAATTCGCAGCCGAAAGCATCCTCCAGCCGCTTGATCTGCTGGCTCACGGCGGCCTGGGTGAGCCGGAGCACGTTGCCCGCGCTCGTCATGCCGCCCGTCTCCGCGACGGCGACGAAAGCCCGGATCAGGGCCGTGTCCAGGTTACGCATGCTGATCACACCTCGTGATGCTATGCATCATATAAATTCGTTTCCCTTATTCAAGACCCGAACCTACCTCTCGGCGGACATGGTTCCACCCGTGGAGGCCCGGATGTCCCATCCCGCAAGCGCCATCCCTCTCCTCACGCGCTCCGCGCGACGGATGACGGCCCGCCCGCACGGGAACCGCATCGCCGACGCCCTGCGCGCCTTCCTCGCCGCGGCCGGGCGGCAGCTCAGGCTCCGGCGCGAGAGGCGCCTGCTCGAGACGCTCGACGACCGCGCTCTCGCCGATCTCGGGCTGAGCCGCGGCAGCCTCGACGGCGCCGTGCGCTTCGGCCGCGGGGAGCGCCTCGCCTCCTCGCCGGAAGCGGAACGGTCCGTCCGGCAGATCGGCCCCCCCTTCTGAGCAGGGGGCCGATCCCCTTATGACCAGCCGCCCAGCTCGCGCTCGACGACGTGGCGAATTACGGCCATGCCCTCGGGCCCGTCATTGAGGCAGGTCAAATAGGCGAAGCTCTCGCCGCCGTTCTGCTCGAAGTAATGGCGGTTCTCGCCGTCCAGCTCCTCCAGCGTCTCGAGGCAGTCGGCGGTGAAGCCCGGAGCGACAATGGCGAGCTTCTTCACGCCCGCCTTGGCGAGGGCGGTCACGGTCTCGTCCGTATAGGGCTTGATCCATTCCTCCTTGCCGAAGCGGGACTGGAAGGTCAGGCGGAAGCGCTCGGCCGGCCAGCCGAAAGCCTCCCGCAGGAGGCGGTGGGTCTCCACGCACTGGCGGTAATAGGGATCGCCCTTCTCCACGTAGGAGCAGGGCACGCCGTGGAAGGAGACGAGGATCACCTCGGGCTCGAAGGCGAGCCGGGCGAGCGAGGCGCGCATGCTGGCCTCGACCGCCCGGATATAGACCGGGTCGTCGTGCCAGGGCGGGGCGATGCGGATGGTCGGCTGCCGGCGCATCTTCGCGAGCGCGGCGAAGACCTGGTCGCAGGCCGTGGCGACGGTCGCGGCGGCATATTGCGGATAGAGCGGCACGGCGAGGATGCGGTCGCAGCCCTGGTCCAGCAGCGCCTGGATGCGCTCGGCCGTCCGCGGCAGGCCGTAGCGCATCGACCAGTCGACGACGATCCGCTCGTCCCCAAGCGCCCGGCCGAGCAGCTCGGCCTGGGAGCGCGTGATGGTCTTGAGGGGGCTCTCGTCGCGCGCCTTGTTCCAGATGGAGGCGTAGTCCTTCCCCTTGGGTCCCGGACGCTTGGTCAGGATGACGAGGTTGAGGATCGGCCACCAGATCAGCCGGGGCGTCTCGATGACCCGCCGGTCCGACAGGAACTCCTTCAGGTAGCGCCGCATCGACCAGTAATCGGTCGCCTCCGGCGTGCCGAGATTCATCAGCAGCACCCCGATGCGGCCGGACGGAGCCTCGCCCGAGGGCGCGGCGGACGGGGAAGCGGCGGCTGGAGAGGTGGTCATGAAGGCTCCTTAGGCCATTCGCGCCCGCAAGCCGAGGCGCGGGGGCGCCGCAGGATCGACGCCCCCCCGGCACCGCGCTACGAGGGACCATGCGCACCTCCGACAGCGACCTCATCCTGGTGCCCGGCCTCGGCGGGCCCGACCCGGAGCATTGGCAATCGCGCTGGGGCGGGCGGCTGGCGACGGCGCGCCATGTCCGCCAGCGCGACTGGCACGCCCCCGATCCGGCGGAATGGACAAGCGAGATCGCCGCCGCGGTCGCCGCCGCAACGCGTCCGGCCGTCATCCTGGCCCATGGCCTCGGCACCGTCGCCACGGTGCTCGCCACCCCCTCCTTCCCTGCCGGCATCGTGCGCGGCGCCTTCCTCGTCGCGCCGGTCGATGTCGAGAGGCCGGACATGGAAGGTCCGCTCGGCGCCTTCTCGCCCCTGCCCCGGGGTCCCCTGCCCTTCCCCTCGCTGCTCGTCGCAAGCCGAAGCGATCCGCGCTGCGACTTCGCGCGTGCCGGAGAGCTTGCCGGGGCCTGGGGCTCGGTGCTCGTCGATGCGGGAGAAGCGGGCTCTCTCGACGGGGAGAGTGGCCACGGCCCGTGGCCGGAGGGGCTGATGCGCCTCGCGGGCTTCCTCAAGGGGCTTTAGACCAGGGAGGGGGCGCGGCGATTTCGCCCCCGGGCGACGACGGAAACACTCCGTTCACCTGATTCGGCACATTCGGTTAACCATGCGTGCCATCCCCTGCCTCCTCCTGGCCCTCGCCGCCTTCGCCTTCCCGCCAGAGGCGCGGGCGGCGGCTTTGCGCGTCGACTACGCCATTACCCTCGCGGGCCTCTCCCTCGGCAATGCGGGCCTCGACGGCACCTTCGACGACCAGCGCTACGACATGAAGCTGACCGGCAGGCTGACCGGGATCGCCGGCGCCCTCTCCGGCAACAGCACGGGCGGGGCGGCGGCGCGGGGCGTCGTGACCTCCTCGCACGTCGTCTCGAACGGGTTCTCGGCGAATGCGCGCTCGGGCGCGCATCAGCGCACGGTCATGATGGGCGTCAACGGGGGCAACGTCACCAGCATCTCGATCGTCCCGCCCTTCGAGCGCAACTATCCCGTCGTGCCGCTCGGGGACGGCGACCGCCGCCACATCACCGATCCCCTGAGCGGCCTCGTCAGTGTCATGGAGAACGGCCGGATCGACGATCCCGCCAATTGCAGCCGCACCATCCCCGTCTTCGACGGCACGCAGCGCTTCGACATTCAGCTGAGCTATGGCGGCACGCGCCTCGTGCGCAAGCCCGGCTTCACCGGCAACGTCGTCGTCTGCCACATCCGCTACATGCCGGTCGCCGGCCACCGGACGGACCGCCCCTCGGTGCAGTTCATGCGCGACAACCGCGAGATGTCCGCCTGGCTCGCTCCCGTCGAGGGCACGCGGCTGCTCCTGCCGATCCGCATCTCGGTCCAGACCATGCTCGGCCTCAGCGTCGTCGAGGCGCAGCACTGGTCGGTCAGCGGCGCGAAATAGACGCTCGGCTTCGATCCCCTCCCCTTTCGCGGAAGGAGACCGAGGGTTCGGCATCCGTTCCGGCCCCGAAGGTGCCAAACCGGCCGGCGCGTCCTATATCGGGAAACCCGCCCTGCCCTTCGGCCTCCCCGCCGGACTCCCGCCGCCGATGCAAAGATCGCTTCCCGCCCATCTGCGCGCCCGCGGCGTGACCGCCGTGCTGGGGCCGACCAATACCGGCAAGACGCATCTGGCCATCGAGCGGCTCGTCGCCCATTCCTCGGGGATCATCGGCCTGCCGCTGCGGCTCCTGGCGCGCGAGGTCTACACCCGCGTCGTCGAGCGGATCGGCGCCGATCAGGTCGCGCTCGTCACCGGCGAAGAGAAGATCAAGCCCGACAAGGCCCGCTACTGGATCGCCACCGTCGAGGCGATGCCGCGCGACCTCGACGTCGCCTTCGTCGCGGTGGACGAGATCCAGCTCGCCGCCGATCTCGACCGCGGCCACGTCTTCACCGACCGGCTCCTGAACCACAGGGGCCGCGAGGAGACGCTGCTCATCGGCTCGCTCACCGTGAAGCCGCTGGTGGAGGCGCTGATCCCGGGCGTGCACGTCGTCACGCGCCCGCGCCTGTCCAATCTCTCCTTCGCGGGCGACCGGAAGATCTCGCGCCTGCCGCCGCGCTCGGCCATCGTCGCCTTCTCGGCCGAGGAGGTCTATGCGATCGCCGAGCTGATCCGGCGCCATCGCGGCGGCGCGGCCGTGGTGCTCGGCGCCCTCTCGCCGCGCACGCGCAACGCCCAGGTCGCCCTCTTCGAGGCCGGCGAGGTCGACTACCTCGTCGCGACCGACGCCATCGGAATGGGGCTCAATCTCGACGTCCACCACGTCGCCTTCGCCTCGCGCCAGAAATTCGACGGCTTCCAGTTCCGCGACCTCAACGCCGCCGAGATCGGGCAGATCGCGGGCCGCGCCGGACGCCACATGCGCGACGGCACCTTCGGCTCGACGGGACGCTGCGAGCCTTTCGAGCCCGAGCTGGTCGAGGCGGTCGAGAACCATCGCTTCGACCCGCTCCGCGTCCTGCAATGGCGCAACCGCGACCTCGACACCCGCACGCTGTCCGGCCTCCTCGCGACACTCGCCGAGGTGCCGGGGGAGCCCGGCCTGACCCGCGCCCTCGTCGCCGACGACGAGGCGGCGCTCGTCATCCTCGCCCGCGAGGAGGAGCCGCGGCGCCTCGCCGCGACCCCCGAGGCCGTGCGGCGCCTCTGGGAGGTCTGCGCGCTTCCCGACTACCGCCGCATCTCGCCCGCCGGCCATGCCGATCTGGTCGGCGGCATCTTCGCCTTCCTGATGCGCGAGGGGCGCGTGCCGGCCGACTGGTTCGCGCGCCATCTCGCCATGGTGGACCGCACGGACGGGGACATCGACACGCTCTCGCAGCGCCTCGCCCATGTGCGCACCTGGTCCTTCGTGGCCAACCGTCCCGACTGGCTCGCCGATCCCGAGCATTGGCAGGGCTTGACACGTCGGATAGAGGACAGCCTTTCCGACGCCCTGCACGAGCGGCTTGCGGCGCGCTTCGTCGACCGCCGCACCAGCGTCCTGATGCGGCGCCTGAGAGAGAAGGCCAGTATGGAAGCCGAGATCACCGCCTCGGGAGAGGTCACCGTGGAGGGCCAGCATGTCGGCCAGCTCCTCGGCTTCTCCTTCGTGCCCGACCCGGGGGCGGAAGGCACGGAGGCCAAGGCCGCCCTGCGCAACGCCGCCGCCCAGGCACTCGCCGGCGAGATCGAGGGCCGGGCCGAGCGCTTCGCCTCGGCCCCCGACACCTCGCTCGTGCTCTCGAACGACGGCACCATCCGCTGGACCGGCAATCCGGTCGCGAAGCTCGAGCCGGGCGACCATATCTATCGCCCGCATCTGCGCATCCTCGCCGACGAGCAACTCACCGGCCCCGCCCGCGAGAAGGTCGAGATTCGGCTGAAAGCCTGGATCGCGGCACATATCGTACGCCTCCTCGGGGCCGCGCAGGAGCTGGAGACCGCCGCCGACCTCACCGGCCTCGCCCGCGGCATCGCCTTCCGCCTCTCCGAATCGCTCGGCATCATCGAGCGCTCGAAGGTGGCGCACGACCTGAAGAGCCTCGACCAGCCCGGCCGCGCGGCGCTCCGCGCCAAGGGCGTGCGCTTCGGGGCCTATCACGTCTACATGCCGGCCCTGGTGAAGCCCGGCCCGCGCATCCTCGCGGCCCAGCTCTGGGCGCTCCGCCATGGCGGGCTCGACCAGCGCGGCATCGACGAAATCGCGCATCTGGCGGGGTCCGGCCGCACCTCCTTCCCCGTCGAGGCCGAGATCGCGCGGGGGCTCTATCTCGCGGCGGGCTTCCGCGCCTTTCCGACCCGCGCCGTCCGGGTCGACATCCTTGAGCGCCTCGCCGACCTGATCCGCCCCGCCATCGCCTACCGTCCCGGCACGACGCCCGGCGATCCGCCCCCAGGCGCCGCCGACGACGAGGGCTTCGTCCAGACCGGCGCCATGACCTCGCTGGTGGGCACCTCGGGCGAGGGCTTCGCGGAGATCCTGAAATCGCTCGGCTATGTCGCGGAGGCGCGGCAAGGCCCGGCCATCAGCGTGCCGCTCGTCCCGGCCCGGCCGAAGCCGGCCCCCGCAGCCCCCGCCGAGACGGCCGAGCCTGCCGCCGCAGCCGAGGCGCATGAGGCCGTCGGCGAGGAGGGCGGCGAAGCGGCCCTGCCCGAGGAGACTGGCGGGACCGAGCTGGCCGAGGCCGCCGGGGAGCCGGCTCCCGCCGGGGATGCCGCCGAGGCGGGCCGCGAGACCCTGGCCGAGGCGGAGCCCGAAGCTCTTGCGGAAGAAAGCGAGCCGGCTGCCGAGGCGGCAGCCTTCCAGGAATTCCCCGAAGAGGAGTCGGTCCCTGAAGAGGAGCCGGCCGCCGAGGTGGAACCTGCTCCCGAGGAGCCGGAAGCCGCGCCGGATGCCGGCGAGGATGAGGATGCGGCTGCGCCCGTCTCCGCCGAGGCGGCACCCGAAGCCGACGCGCCTGCTGGCGAGACGGGGACCGAGGCCGCTGCGGAGCCCGTGGCCGCCGAGCCTGAGGCCGAGTCTCCGGCCGAACCCGCTCCGCTCCCGACCGTCGAGATCTGGCGGCTCCAGCGCTTCCGGCGCGAGCAGCATCCGCGCGGCCGTGACCATCGCCGCAACGACCGCCCGCGCGGGGACCGCAAGGGCCAGGAGGGGCAGGAGGGGCAGGGCCAGCCTGCCGGGGCGCCGGGCCAGGACGGCCCGCGGCGCGAAGGCGGCCGGCCGGGCTTCCGGCCGCAAGGCGGGCCGGGCCGGCCCGGCGGATCGGGCGGACCGGGCGGCGCCTTCGGCCGGGGTTCCGGGGGCAAGCGCCCGCCGGGCGGCGAGGGACGCCCCGGCGGACCACGGCCGGAGCGCGGCCGTCCGGGACGCGACGAGCGGCCCCGCTTCGAGGCGAGGCCCGAGCGGCGCGAGCGCCAGCCCGATCCCGATTCGCCCTTCGCCAAGCTCGCCGCGCTCAAGGCCCAGCTCGAAGGCAAGACGGACAAGTAGGACGGTCGGCGCGTGAGCCAGGCGGGGCAGCGGCTGGACAAATGGCTCTGGTTCGCCCGCTTCGCCCGGACGCGCACGGCGGCGGCGAGGCTCGTCGCGGAGGGCCGGGTGCGCGTCAACGGGGCGCGGGCAGGCGCACCGGCCAAGCCCGTCCGCCCGGGCGACGTGCTCACGATCGCCGCCCCGCATCGCACCGCCGTGATCCGCATCCTGTCGGCCGGGGAGCGGCGTGGGCCGGCTTCGGAGGCCGCGGGCCTGTACGAGACGCTGGACGAGGGCGACAATCGCACGCTTGTCACGGGCGCGCCGGACGATTAACCCCAGCCGAGCGCCGCGCCTCCGCGCGGACGCGCCCTTCCCCGCCCCTTCGCTCGCCCGCCGCGCGGACGTGACGTCCGGGACCGAGAGCCGATCCGAGAGAGATGACCTACGTCGTCACCGAAAACTGCATCAAGTGCAAGTACATGGATTGCGTGGAGGTGTGTCCGGTCGACTGCTTCTACGAAGGCGACAACATGCTCGTCATCCACCCGGACGAATGCATCGATTGCGGCGTCTGCGAGCCGGAATGCCCGGCCGAGGCGATCAAGCCGGATACCGAGCCGAGCCTCGATCCCTGGCTGAAGCTGAATGCCGACTACGCCAAGAGCTGGCCCAACATCACCCGCAAGAAGGAGCCCCCGGCCGACGCCAAGGAATGGGACGGCAAGGCGGGGAAGTTCGAGGCCTATTTCTCGCCGGAGCCGGGCTCGGGCGATTGAGGGCCGGGGCGACTCCAGGGCGGAAGGGCCGGTACATCCGCGGTCCCTCCCGTCGCTGGGTCGCAAGCGGGAGACCCGCCTGAGAACCATCGTTAGCGAATGATGGTTACAATTTTGTTAAAGCCATGGGAGATCGACAGCCCGTCGCCGAGCCATGAAATTTCTGCCTCGGGCGGCTGAGGGGGCTACAGTCGGCTTTTCCTCCTCCCGCCTCGAGCCGACGGTACCGGAGGACGGCGAAGGCAATCATGGTCGCGAGGGTGTGTCGATGGAGCGCTGCTCCGGATCGACCCTCGAAGCGGTCGAGACCGAGTTTCTCCTTTAAACCGAGCTGAAAACCTCGCTGCCGAAATGCTGAACCTCGGCATCGGTGAGCTGATTGAGCGGCGGGTTGATTGGCTGCTTCAGGAGTTCAGGAGCCAGACTCTCTATCGTTCCGCGCATAAGCCGTGCTGAAACTTGGCTCTCCAGCGAGCCTGCCGCAAAGAGTGCCAGGAGGCGGCGGCAATTAAAAATCGACACTGTATCGTGAGAGAAATCGCTCTCAAGCAGCAAAGAGCCGTGCCAAACTCCAACCAAATGCTCCCAACGGTAAAGAGACGTGGGGTCCCATCCATTGAGGTTGGCCTCCAGATGTGTCTCATCAAGATAATTGGCGAATTGCTCGTTGATGTATGAATGGGAGGAGCACCCAACTATATATCGATAAAGTGCACTAAATTGCTCCAGAATCGTCCCCGCACTCAATAAACTAGCGAAGCTGCGCTGCCGAAACTGAGCCCGTCACATTTCTCCTATGTTGGATCGGAGATGCGTCCTCGTCTCCGGCCAAGTATGCATGTAGGCGTGAGCAAGCGGGAGGAAGTGCTCAAACTCGACGCTTCTCGACGCTACGCGTCGAAACCGCTGAAAATCAGCATACGCGGCATCGGCCTCGGTCAGTTCATAGTTGAATAGGTATAGCTTATGCTGCAAATGGTAATCTGCCGCCAAGCGAGAAGCAATTGCTGCATCGACAATGTTTATCTTTTCGCCCTTGCGGATATATGTAAAGAACTGTAAGTTGCCAATATCTTGGCAACTGGCGGCCAGCGTAAATCGACTATCCAAACCAGCAGTCAAAGAAACTGCAAGCGGCGAGAGAGACATTAATTTTTTAGCTAGAGATTGAGATACTTCTCCCGCACCAAGAATAATATCTTCATCACTCAGTGGACAAATCTTTTGCGATGGATAGTAGCGATAGATCTTACATTTCTCAAAATTAAAATATGTGTTTGGACAAAGGATCTTTATTTTGTCATATGTCGTAGCAAAGCCAGGAAGGAACGACATATTATAGGTGCGGGGCTTAGCCTCGGACAGGAAGGCGGCTGCACTTTCCGACTTGTCACAGGAAAGATGCCGAGCAAGAAGCTCGGCATGCGAGGCAATGGCTGTATGGTGCGAATGACCGTAGAAGACCCTCCTCATCCCGCAAGCGTCGTTGAGCACCTTCACCTGCCCGTTCTGAGAAAATATGCAGGCGAACCGGCCGCATGCGCCTTCGAGCACGGAAAAGAACCGCTCCTCGGATATCATCAGCGCTTGCAGAAGGTTTAGAGCGATGTCTTTCTGATCGACGCTCTGATGGTCGAGCAGGACAAGCTTGCCGAAAATCAATAGAAACGTGTCATTGATCGCCTCCGCCTGGAAGTCCAAATCAGGATCAAAGGCGACGGACAGTCGCGCATTGGACCAGCGGCGCCAGTGGGCAGGTGCCTCGGCCGGATCCCTCTCGGAGGTGATGAACCCGCGTTTGTACAGCGTCTTCTGATAGACGTCGGATGGCATCCACCTCTCCCAGCCATTCCAAACGAAACGGCATAAACTCTTGTCCAAAACTCTCGTCCAAGAGCTGCTTCCGTACGATCTCGACCCAACCGGCACAAGGCGTAGAGGCTGTGATGGACCTTGGACGGGATTTGGATGATGTCAAATCGCTCCGTCGCGCTCGACCGTCGCGCGCCGGCGGACGACGCCGTCCGCATCCTCGCGTTCGCGCATCGGAAGGAAGCCGGGCGCCGGGCCGGCGGAAGCCCTGCTTCCTTGACCTTCCGCGCCGCTGCGCTAGACCGGAGCCGACAGCCGAGAACCTTGCCATGCAGCCCTTCACGACCCTGACCGGCGTCGCGGCTCCCATGCCGACCGTCAATATCGACACCGACCAGATCATCCCGAAGAACTATCTCAAGACGATCAAGCGCACGGGCCTCGGCCGCGGCCTCTTCGCCGAGCAGCGCTACAACGACGACGGCTCCGAGAATCCCGATTTCGTGCTGAACAAGCCGGCCTACCGCCGGGCCCAGATCGTCGTCGCGGGGGACAATTTCGGCTGCGGCTCCTCGCGCGAGCACGCGCCCTGGGCGCTGCTCGATTTCGGCATCCGCTGCGTCATCTCGACCAGCTTCGCCGACATCTTCTACAACAACTGCTTCAAGAACGGCATCCTGCCGATCAAGGTCTCGCCCGAGGATCTCGAGAAGCTGATGGACGACGCCGACCGCGGCGCCAACGCGACCCTGACGATCGACCTCGCCAGCCAGACCATCAAGGGACCGGACGGCGGCACCCTGCATTTCGACATCGATCCCTTCCGCAAGCATTGCCTGCTGAACGGGCTCGACGATATCGGGCTGACGCTCGAGAAGAGGCCGCAGATCGAGAGCTACGAAGAGAAGCTCGCGCAGCGCGAATGGGCCTGAGGCGGCGGCAGGCGCGATGGTGGAGCAGGCCCTCCTTCTCTATACGACATTCCCCGACGAGAAGACGGCGCTGGCCATCGGCGAGGCGCTGGTGCGCGACGGGCTCGCCGCCTGCCTCAACGTCCTGCCCGGAATGAGTTCCGTCTATCGCTGGGAGGGCGGGATCGAGCGGGGGCGGGAGGTGGTCGGCATCATCAAGACCCGGGAGGGCCGGCGGGACGCCGTCACGGCGGCCCTGAAGGACCTCCATCCCTACGACACTCCCGTCATCCTCTACCTCACCCCCGAGGCCGATCCCGCGACCCTCGCCTGGCTCGCCGCCGCGACGAACGGAGAGGACGGCGCCATCTCGGCCTGAGCGCCGAAGGCTGCTATGAAGGCCGGCCGTCCAGCCGCCGGCCAGGATTCATAGCTGCCGCCAGGAGATTTCGATGCCGGATATCGTCATTTCCGAGTTCATGGACGGGCCCGCGATCAAGACCGGTCTCGCGGGATTCGACGTGCTCTACGACCCCGACCTCGTCGACAAGCCGGAGGAGCTGAAGAAGGCCCTCGCCTCCGCGCGGGCCCTCATCGTGAGAAACCGCACGAAGGTCGATGCGGCGCTTCTGGAGGGGGCGGAGAAGCTGGTCGCGATCGGGCGGCTCGGCGTCGGGCTCGACAATATCGACCTTGAAACCTGCAAGGCGCGCGACATCGCGGTCTATCCCGCAAGCGGCGCCAACGACGTGTCCGTCGCCGAATACGTGATCGGCACGGCGCTCTTCCTGCTGCGCGGCAGCTATTATGCGACCTTCGAGGTCATTGCGGGGCGCTGGCCCCGCAACCGCCTCGTCCATGGCCGGGAGATGTCGGGCAAGCATCTGGGGCTCGTGGGATTCGGCTCGATCGCGAAAGCCGTCGCGCTGCGGGCCGCCGCCATGGGCATGAAGGTCTCGGCCCACGATCCCCATATCCCCGCCGACGCCCCGGCCTGGGAGCAGCCCTTCGGCAAGGTCGAGCGGCGCGAGCTGGACGGGCTTCTCGCCGCCGCCGACGTCGTCTCGGTGCATGTGCCCCTGACGCCCCAGACGCGCAACCTGATCGACGCGCGCCGCCTCGCCTTCATGAAGCGCAGCGCCATCCTCATCAACACGGCGCGGGGCGGGATCGTGGACGAGGCGGCGGTCGCGGCCGCCCTCAAGGAGAACAAGCTCGGCGGCGCCGCGCTCGACGTCTTCGACGAGGAGCCCCTGCCCGAAGCGAAGGGCGTCGTCTTCGGCGGAGCGCCCAACGTCATCCTGACGCCCCACATCGCCGGGCTGACCGTCGAATCCAACACGCGCGTCTGCGCCGTGATCGCAGAGGCCGTCCGCAAGCACCTGACGCCGGGTTGAGGCGCAGGCAGGCAGCCGTCGCGGGCCCGCCCCGGGCCGGATAGATCGAATCCTCACGATCGCCATAACGGAGTTTTTCGCCGCCCCATGGGAAGCCTTCCCCCGGCCGTTCCGGCCTGGAGGAGCATCGATATGGGAGCCTGGATCCAAGGCGGCCGCCGCTCCGTGCTGATCCTCGGCACGCGCGGGATTCCAGCCGCCCATGGCGGGTTCGAGACCTTCGCCGAACGCCTCGCGCTCCATCTCGTCGCACGCGGATGGCATGTCGGCGTCTATTGCCAGCGCGACGTCGACAGGGTCGAGCGGCGCCTGACGAGCGAGACCTGGCGGGGCATCGAGCTTCTCCAGGTCGAGGTCGCCTCGAAGGGGCCGGTCGCGACGCTCGAATTCGACGCCGTCTGCGCCCGGGACGCCGCCCGGCGGGACGGGGTCGCGCTCGTCCTCGGCTATAACGGCGCGCTCTTCCTGCCCTGGCTGCGGCTGCGGGGCCGGCGCATCCTCACCAATATGGACGGCATCGAGTGGAAGAGGCCGAAATGGCCGCTGCCGGTGAAGGGCTGGCTGTGGATCAACGAATGGATCGGCGCCTGGATCTCGAACCGGCTCGTCGCCGACCATCCGCGCATCGCCGACCATCTCGCCACGCGCCGCCCACGCAAGGCGATCGCCATGATCCCCTATGGCGGGGACCCGGTTTGCGAGCCGCAGGCGGAAGCCCTCGCCCCGCTCGGCCTGGAGCCGGACCACTTTCTCGTCTCCATCGCGCGGATCGAGCCCGACAACAGCATCGCGACGCTGGTGGAGGCCTTCTCCCGCAAGCGGCGCGGATGCAAGCTCGCCGTGCTCGGCAAGCTCGAGGAGGGCAATCCCTATCATCGGCAGGTGCGCGAGGCGGCGGGGCCGGAGGTGGTCTTCCCCGGCGCCATCTACGACCAGAGGATCGTCCAGGCACTGCGGGGACATGCCCGTGCTTACCTGCACGGCCACACGGTCGGCGGCACCAATCCCTCGCTGGTGGAGGCCCTCTGGGCGGGCAGCGCCGTCATCGCCCACGACAATCCCTATAACCGCTGGACGGCGGGCGAGGGGCAATGGTTCTTCCGCGACGCGGATGGCTGCGAGCGCGCGATCGAGACCGTGCTGTCCGCGGACGAGGCGGTGGCAGCCGCGCGCGAGGCCGCTCTCGCGCGGGCCCGCGAGCAGTTTTCCTGGGACGAGATCCTGATGAGCTACGAGAGCGAGCTGACCCGCCTCCTGGCGAAGACTCCCAGCCGCGCCAGCGTGAATCCAGGTCATCCGAGCGACGTCGTATTTCATCGATTCGGATTGTCGGGCCGGGTTGTCTCTCCCCTTCAAACATGGTCCGATCGGGAGGGAAGAAACGCAAGTTCCGAGGGCTGACGTGAACCTGAATGCGATGCTGCTCCAGCGGCAGGCCGAAGGCCGGCCGGTGACGGTGGGCGTGGTCGGAGCCGGCAAGTTCGGCACGATGTTCCTGTCCCAGGCGCGCACCACCGCCGGCATGCATGTCGTGGCGGTGGCCGACCTCAATGTGGACAGGGCCCGCTCGCAGCTCGCGATGGCCTCCTGGCCCGCCGAGCAATCGACCGCGACCTCGCTGGACGACGCGCTCAAGACCGGCAAGACGCATCTGACGAGCGACACCGAGGCGATGATCAGGCATCCCGCCATCGAGGTGATCGTCGAGGCGACGGGCGATCCGCGCACCGGCATCCGGCTCTCGACCATGGCGATCGAGAACGGCAAGCACATCGTGATGGTGAACGTGGAGGCGGACGCGCTGGCCGGCCCCATCCTGGCGCGGCGCGCGCAGCGGGCGGGCGTCGTCTATTCGCTGGCCTGGGGCGACCAGCCGGCCCTCGTCTGCGACCATGTCGACTGGGCGCGGGCGGCGGGCTTCCGGGTCGTCGCCGCCGGCAAGGGCACCCGCTACCACCCGACCTATCACCAATCGACGCCGGACACGGTCTGGGACATCCTGTCCAAATACATGCGGATCAGGGACGAGGACCGGGGCTCGATCAACCCGAAGATGTTCAATTCCTTCGTGGACGGCACGAAGTCGGGCATCGAGATGACGGCCATCTGCAACGCCACCGGCCTGCATTCGCAGAGCGAAGGCCTCTCCTTCCCGCCCGCCTCGCGCTTCGAGCTGTCGGATATCTGCAAGCCGAGGAGCGAGGGCGGCGTGCTCGAGAAGGCGGGGGTGACCGAGGTGACCTCCTCGGTCGCCCGCGACGGCACCGACGTGCCGCACAACCTCGTCATGGGCACCTATGTCGTGTTCGAGGCGGCCGAGGACAACGACTATTCCCGGCGCTGCTTCGTCGAATATTCGATGCTGCCGGACAAGACCGGCCGCTATGCGGCGCTCTACCGGCCGATCCACATGATCGGGCTGGAACTCGGCATCTCGGTCGCCTCCGCCGCCCTGCGCAAGGAGCCGACGGGGGCGCCGGTCTGCTTCAATTCGGACGTGGTCGCCACGGCCAAGCGGGACCTCGTCCCCGGAGAGATGCTGGACGGCGAGGGCGGCTTCTGCGTCTGGGGCAAGCAGACCCCGGCCGAGGCGTCGCTCCGCGAAGGCTACCTGCCGCTCGGCCTCTCGCACAACGTCAAGCTCAAGAACCCGGTCAGGCAGGGCGAGCGGCTGAAATGGTCCGATGTCGAGATCGACGAGACCGATATCGCCGTCTCGACGCGCCGGGAGATGGAGGCCGCCTTCTCGCGGCCCAATGCCTGATCTTCGGATGACGGGCTCCGGCGGGAGCCCCCTCCCGCCGAGCCGCCGAGGCGCGCTCGGCCTCCTCGGGGGAGCCGCAATCGCGATGCCCGCCATCGCCGGGGCGCGGAGGATCGACTGGGTCGGCGCCACGGCCGTCCCGGCGGTGGATTTGATCGCCCGCTCGATAGACGTCTTCGCCGCCCGCCTCGGCGAACTGAGCGCGGGCCAGATGATGCTCGCGAACCGTCACGAAGGCGCGCTCGGCAGCGAGCGCGAGCAGGTCGAGGCGCTGCTCCGGGACACGGTCCATTTCGCGACGCCGGGCCTTGGCCTCCTCGCCGGCTGGTATCGCCCGGCCGAGGTCTGGATCCATCCCTATCTGTTCCGGGATGTCGCCCACAAGGACCGCGTCTGGGACGCGGTGCGCGCGGACTACGCCGCCGAGGTCGCCCGAGCCGCGGGGCTGCGGATCCTCGCCGCCATCCCGCGCATGCCGCGCCAGCTCGCCTGCAATCGGACGGTCGGCGTACCCGCCGACATGAAGGACCTGAAGATCCGCGTGCCGGAGGCGGGCCTCTGGCGGCGCGCCTTCGAGATGCTCGGCGCCGCGCCGGTCCCGCTGCCCTTCCCGGAGGTGCTCCAGGCGCTGAAATCGGGCATGGTCGACGGGCAGGAGAACCCGGTCGCGCTCGCCTGGAATTCCGGCCTCCTCGAGGCGAGCAGCCATCTCGCGCTGACCGGGCACATGATGCAGGACAATTGCATCCTGATGGCCGAGGCGGCCTATGCCGGATTGACCGGGGAGCAGCGGAAGATCGTCGACGAGGCCGCGCGCGACATGGAGGCCGAGATGCGCCCCCAGGTCCTCGCGGACGACGCCGTCGTCATGGACAGGATCGGGGCGCGGAAGATCGTGGTGTCGGAGGTCGACAAGCCCGCCTTCGCCGCGGCGATGGGGAAGCTCGCCAAGGAGTTTCCCGCCGGCAGGACATGGGCCGAGCGTTTCGCGCGGATCCCTTGATTCCCGACGCGGCGGGAAGTCTCTTATCTCGCGGGAGCGGACGCCTCGGGGCGGCCGAAGAACATCCAGACGGCGGCAGGCTCGCCCCGCCTCTGGCGCGCGGCATTGGCCCGGCGCGCCTCGAGGAGATCGCGCGCGGCCTGAACATCTTCCGGCGCGCTCTGCGCTTCGGCCCCGTTCGGGGCCTCGTCCGCAGCCGCGAGGGCAACGTGCCCTGCGAGGGCAACGTGCCCTGCGGGGGCAACGTGCCCTGCGGGGGCGAGCATCGCGAACGCGGCGAGAAAGAAGGGGCCCATCTGTCTTCTCATGCGTGGAGCACCATGCGCGAGCGGTCGTCGATCTTGCGGGAAATTCCGAAATCGGCGCGGCCGAGCATCTTTGCAAGGCTGTTCGAGGGGTGGCCGGTGCCGAGGACCGTGAGGACCAGAAACGCCGTCATGGCTTGGCGAAGAAACATGGGGGCCGCCTCCGGCTGACCCCTCTTCGTCGCCCCGCGCCGCCCGCAGGTTCATCGCATCCGAACGTCACGCGCGACGGCGCCGGCCCTCGGCGACCCAGGCGAGCAGCACCGCGCCCAGCAATCCCGCAAGGCCGAGCAGCCCGAGCCCGAGCGGCATCACCGAGACGCCCCGGATCACCGCCGCCTCGCTCGGCCGCAGCCCGATCCAGTCCGCCCCGGCGGCGCGCGCGCCGGCCCGCACGAGCTGGACGCGCGGCACGGCAGGGCCTCCCGTCTCGCCCGCCACGCGCCGCACCGATCCGCCCGTCGCCTCCGCGAGGGGGCGCAGCCGCTCGGTATCGGAGAAGACATCCGCGAGTTCCAGCGGATTGGCGGGCCCGACGCTCGTGAAAGCGACCAGATCGCCCGAGCGGATCGTGTAGAGTCCGAGTTCCCCCGCCCGCATCCGGGCCCGGAAGAGGCCGGGCCGCTCCTCCTTCGTCGGCAGGCTGGCGCGGGCGCCGCCCGGAGAGACGACGGCCACCGGCCCCGGATCGGGGCCCATGCTCTGGCGCTCGATCGCGATCTCGCGCCCGACGGCGCTCGCCCGCAGCGCTTCTTCCTCCAGCGCCGGCTCCTTCATCAGCCAATGGGCGAGGCGGCGCAGGAGATCGACATGCGGCCCCCCGTCCTCGTAGCCCCGCGCCCAGAGCCAGACGTGGTCCGACAGAAGCAGCGCGACCCGGCCCTTGTCCTCGCGCGCGAGGACGAGGAGCGGCTGGCCCTGCGCGCCCGACATCACGCTCGTTCCCCGCCGGAGCTGCGCCCCGACGACGCGCAGCCAGCCGCCCCAGGAAGGCGGATCGGTCTCCGAGCCCGGCAGGTCGCGCGCGACGGGGTGGCGCTCGCCCTCGCGGGTGATCCTCGGCCGGAACGGCTCCTCGATCACGCGCCCGTCCGGGATGCCCGGCAGGATGGAGGAGAGGCGCGTGCGCGCGAGGCTCGCGGGGCTCGCGAATTCGGGCCCCGCCGCGATCAGCAGCGCGCCGCCCTCGCGCACATAGCGGGCGATGTTGTCGAAATAGGTCGCGGGCAGGACGCTCTGATTGGCGTAGCGGTCGAAGATGATGAGGTCGAATTCCTTGATCTTCTGCTGGAACAGCTCGCGGGTCGGGAAGGCGATCAGGGACAGTTCGTTGATCGGGGTGCCGTCCTGCTTCTCGGGCGGGCGCAGGATGGTGAAATGGACGAGGTCCACATTGGCGTCCGACTTCAGGAGGTTGCGCCAGGTGCGCTCGCCCGGATGCGGCTCGCCCGAGACGAGCAGCACCCGCAGCTTCTCGCGGATGCCCTCCATGGTGACGACGGCGCGGTTATTGGCGAGGGTCAGCTCGCCCGGCAGCGCCTCCGCCTCGATCTCGACGACGTTGGGGCCGCCATGCTCGACGCGGATGGTCAGGCTGAAGGGCGTGCCCGTGGCCACCTCGCGCGCCAGGACCGGCTGCCCGTCGCGCCTCACCGTGACGCGGGCCCGGCCCGTGCCGCCGCGCTCGGAGACCTCGGCGCGGATCGTCTGGTCCTTGCCGACGATGCCGAAGCGCGGCGCCTCGATCAGCACGATGCGCCGGTCGCGCTCGTTGGGGCGCCCCGTGACGAGGACATGGAGCGGCGCCCTGAAGCCGAGGCCGGACAGGTCGGCCGGGATGTCGTGCACCACCCCGTCCGTGATGGCGACCACCCCGGCGAGGCGGTCCGGCGGCACGTCGGACAGGGCCCGGCCGAGGGCGGTGAAGAGGCGCGTGCCGTCCTCGCCCTCCCCCTCGCCCGCCTCGACGAAGCGGATGTCGAGATCGGGAAGCGCGCCCAGGCGCCGCTCCATCTCGGCGCGGACCTCCTCGGTCATGGCCTTGCGATCGCCGAGGGCCTGGGAGGCCGAGCGGTCGGTCACGACGGCCACGACGCTGCGGATCGGCTCGCGCTCCTCCCGCACCAGCGAAGGATTGGCGAGCGCCGCGAGCACGAGGGCGAGGGCGAGGGCGCGCAGGATCGCGACCGGCCCGCGGCTCAGGACAGCGAGGGCCGCGAGGGCGAGCGCCAGGACGCCCAGGGCCGCGAGTGCCCAGAGCGGCAGGAGGGGGGTGAAGGAGAGGCTCAGCACGGGCCCGCTCCCGCCCTCCCCCCGCCTGCCGCGGGGGCGGGCGGGGGGGCCCCCCGCGGCCACGCAGCAGGGGGGGGCCCCCCCCCCCCCGGCCCTCCGCTTCGTTTCGGCCCGCCCCCCCCCGCCGCTTCGCGGGGGGAGGGTTGGTGCAAGCCCCGCCTTCACTGCCCAAGCCTTTCGAGCAGGGCCGGGACGTGGACCTGGTCGGCCTTGTAGTTGCCGGTCAGGGTATACATCACCACATTGATGCCGCCGCGGATCGCCATCTCGCGCTGGCGCGGATCGGAACCGACCGTCGGATAGAGCGGATCGCCGTCCGGGCCGATGGCCCAGGCCGCGGCGAGGTCGTTCGCCGTGATGAGGAGAGGCGAGACGCCGTCTCCCGCGCGGGCGGGGCGGCGCTCCCCCTCGGGGACGGGCGGCAGCGCCTCGACCCAGGTCTGGCCGCTCGCATAGCGCCCGACGAAGGCGTCCAGCAGATAGAAGGTCTTGGTCAGGACGTGGTCGCGCGGCACGGGCTCCAGCTCGGGAATGTCGAGCGTCTGGAGCATGCGCCGAAGCGCCTGCCCTTCGGGAGTGGGCTCGCCGCCGGGACGCGCGCTCATGGCGTCGCGTGTGTCGAAGATCACGGTGCCGCCGTTCTTCATGAAGGTGTCGAGCTTGCGGATCGCCTCCTCGCCCGGCGCCGGCCGGCCGGCCACGATCGGGACGTAGAGCAGCGGGAAGAAGGCCAGCTCGTCCCGCGCGAGGTCGATCCCCACGGGATCGCCCGGCTCGAGCGCGGTCCGCGTCGCGAGAGCCTGGGAGAGGCCGAGCAGCCCGGCCCGGCTCGTCGCGTCCACCTGCGCATCGCCCGTCACCATATAGGCGAGCCGGGTGACAAGGGCGGCGTCGGAATGGTCCGGCCGCGATTCGGCGAGGGCCTCGCGCGGCACCGCCGCCACGCCGAGGAGGACGAAAGCGAGGAAAGCGGCCGCGGCGGGGCGGGGACGCCGGCGCGCGAGATGGCCCCCGAGCCAGAGCGAGGCGGCCGTGTCGACGAGGAGGAGAAGAATCGCCAAGGTCAGGAGGGGTCCGCGGATATCGAGAGTCTCGGCCAGAGCGAGCGGCTGCACGCCGCCCGAGAGAGGCCCGAGATCGAGGGGATGCAGGCGGTCGCCAGCGACGAGGGCGTTCACCGCGATGGCCGATTCCGGCGGGCCGTAATAGCCCGGCGGATGCTCCTGCCGGGCCCGCTCCGCGTAATCGCGGCGGATGGCCCGGGCCTCGGCATTCGGCGCCGTGAACTGGCCGAAGCCGTCGAGGACCCGCGTCGGCGAGACGGTCGGGACATCGTGCACCTCGCCGGAGGCCGGATCGGCACCCCTGGCGGTGCCGGCCAGGGCGACGGTGCGGCGCAGCATGTCGACGAAGAGCCCGGTCAGCGGCAGGTTCGACCAGGCGGCATCCGCCGTGACGTGGAAGAGGACGACCAGCCCCTCGCCGCGCCGGTCCGCCGTCACGATCGGGGTGCCGTCCTCGAGCGCCGCCCAGGTCCGCCGCGCCAGGTCCCCGTCCGGCTCGGCCAGGATCTGGCGGCGGATGCCGAGATCGGCGGGCAAGGCGAGGCCGTAGAAGGGGCTCTCGCGGCCGAAGGGCGCGAAGGTGCGGGGGGCGTCCCAGGACAGGGCGCCGCCGAGATTGCGGCCACCGCGCCTGAGGCGCACCGGCACCAGCTCGTCGCTGCCGGCGGCCATGCGGGTGCCGGCGAAGCGGATCAGGAGCCCGCCCTTCTCGACGAAAGCCGCGACGCGCTGGAGCGAGGTCCGGTCGAGCGTGCCGACATCGGCCAGGACGAGCACGGTCACCTGCTGCTCGATCAGCGCCGCCACCGCGTCGGCGACGCCCCCCGGCGCCTCGCGCACATCCGCATAGGGGCCGAGCGCCCGGCTCAGGTAATAGGTCGGGGCGAGAAGGGGCTGGGCCTGGTCGGCGCTCGCGCCCGAGACGATCCCGACGCGCCGCCGCTTGCCGCGCTCGTCGAAGAGCGCAGCCGCCCCGGCGGAGGCTTCCCCGAGGATGTCGACGCGGGCGATGGCATTGCGCACCTCGATCGGCAAGGTGAAGCGCGCCTGCGTCTCGGTCGCTCCCGGCTCGAAGGCGAAAGGCATGTCGGCAAGGGGAAGCCCCTTCAGGTCGAGCGCGCGCAAAGTCCCCGAATCGCGGCCGTTCGGCTCGGCCCGGATCACCCTGACGCCGAGATGGGCCGGCGTGTTCTCGCCGCCCGCGAGGGCCAGGGCCTCCGAGCGCGGCCCCGCGACGACGGTGACGCCCCGGCTGCCGGCGGCCGCGGCGAGCCGCGCGGCGAAGCCGGCGGGATCCTGCTCGGCCGGCCCGGCCGTGCGGTCGCTGATCCAGACGATCTCCACCTCCGGGCTCGCCTTGAGGAAGGCTTCCAGCGCCGGCAGATGGATCGTCCGGTCGGGCGCGAAAGGCTCCGGCCGGATCGCCCGCAGGCGCTCCAGGGCGGCGCCCGGCGCCGCGAGGGCGATCTCGCCGGGCCGGTCGGCCGTGGCGAGGAGGGCGACGCCGCGGCCGTCCCGCGCGGCGGCCGAGACGCGCTCGGTCGCATAGGCGGCCCGCGCGCGCCAGTCCTGCGCGGCGGAGATACCGTTGTCGAGGACGAGGAGGAGCGGGCCGCTGCCGCCCTTCGCGCCGGGATTCCAGAGCGGCCCCGCCGCCGCGAGGATCAGGAGCGCAGCGGCCAGAAGCCGCAGGAAGAGCAGCCAGGGCGGCGTCCGCGCCGGCAATTCCCGCGCCGGCAGGAGATCGGCGAGGATGCGCAGGGGCGGGAAGTCGATCCGCCGCGGCTGGGGCGGCGTCACCCGAAGCAGGAGCCAGATCGCCGGCAGCGCCGCGAGGGCCGCGAGCGCCATCGGCGCGGCGAAGGTGAGGGGCAGGCCGAACATCACGCCTCTCCCCGCCGCGCCCCGGCGAGAAGGGTCAGGAGCCGCAAAGCCGGCTCGCTCGCGGGCCGGTCCGTATGGTGCAGCGTCAGAGTCCAGCCGTGCCGGGCGGCGGCGGCGCGCAGAGCCTCGCGATGCGCGGCCATGCGAGCGCGATAGACCGCGCCCCAGGAGGCGGCGTCGCCGATCCGCAGCCTCAGCCCGGCTTCGAGATCGTGCAGGACCGCCTGGCCCTCGAAGGGGAAGCTCTCCTCGACCGGATCGACGACCAGAAGCAGGTGTCCCCGCGCCCCGCGCGCCGCGATGGCGGCGATGCGCCGCGCGATCTCCTCCGGCGGCGCGAGAAAATCGCCGATCAGGATCGCCTCGTCCTGGCGGGCGAGCGCGAGCGGCGGAGCCAAGTCCTCGTCGAGATCGCGCTCATGGGCGCAAAGCGTCTCGGCGAGCCGCTCGGCGACGGCGCGGGAGGCGGAGGGAGCGGCGAGCCCGAGGAGCCCGACCCGCTCCCCGCCATCGACCAGGGCGTCGGCCAGAGCGAGCCCGATCACGAAGGCGCGCTCGCCCTTCGGCGCTCCCGCGAGGTCCGAGCGGAAAGCCATGGAAGCCGAGCGGTCGAACCAGAGCCAGACCGAATGGGGCGATTCCCATTCGCGCTCGCGCACATAGAGCCGCTCGTCCCGTCCCGAGCGCCGCCAGTCGATGCGGCCGGCCGATTCGCCGGCGACGAAAGGACGGAACTGCCAGAAGGTCTCGCCGGGCCCCGCCCGGCGGCGGCCATGGATGCCGTGGGCGAGGCTCGCGGCCACCCGCCGCGCCTCGAGGACCAGCCGGGGCAGGCGGCTCGCGAGAGTGAGGGCGGCCCCGGTCTCCGACCGGCCCGGCTGCCGGCCCGCCGGGCCCAGGACCTCGGTTCGCGCCATGGCGCCGGCCTCAGCCCGCGAGCCTTGCGGAGAGCCGCCCGATCAGCCCCGCGAGCTTCTCGCCGTCGGCCCTCGCGGCGAAGCTGAGCGCCATGCGGTGCTTGAGGACGGGCTCGGCCAGCGCGATCACGTCGTCGATCGAGGGGGCGAGGCGGCCTTGGATCAGGGCGCGGGCCCGCACCGCAAGCATCAGCGCCTGGCTGGCGCGGGGGCCGGGACCCCAGATCAGCTTGTCGCTCACGCCCTCGGCCCCGCCCTCGGGACGGGCGGAGCGGACGAGATCGAGGATCGCCTCGACGACGCTCTCGCCCACCGGCAGGCGGCGGACGAGACGCTGCGTGGCGAGGAGCATGTCGGTGCTCATCACGGCGGGCGCCCTCGCCTCTTCGAGCCCGGTGGTCTCGATCAGGATGCGGCGCTCGGCGACGCGGTCGGGATAGGGGACGTCGATCTGGAGCAGGAAGCGGTCGAGCTGCGCCTCGGGCAGCGGGTAGGTGCCTTCCTGCTCGATCGGGTTCTGGGTCGCGAGGACGTGGAAGGGGCGCGGCAGGTCGTGGCGCTCCCCCCCGATCGAGACATGGTGCTCCTGCATGGCCTGGAGCAGGGCGGATTGCGTGCGCGGGCTCGCGCGGTTGATCTCGTCGGCCATCAGGAGCTGGGCGAAAATCGGCCCCTTCACGAAGCGGAAGGAGCGGCGCCGGTCGGGCCCCTCGTCGAGCACCTCCGAGCCGAGGATGTCGGAGGGCATCAGGTCCGGCGTGAACTGGACGCGGCGCGCATCGAGGCCGAGCACGGTCCCGAGCGTCTCGACGAGCTTGGTCTTGGCGAGGCCCGGGACGCCGACGAGGAGGCCGTGCCCGCCGCTGAGCACCGTGACGAGCGAAAGATCGACCACCGATTCCTGGCCGAAGATGATCGTGTGGACGGCCTCGCGCGCCCGCCCGATCGTCTCGAGGGCGGCCTCGGCCTGGGCGACGACCGCATCGTCGAGAGAGGTCGCAGCCTCGGCAGCCACCGTCATCCGCTTCTCCTGTCGTGGGCCGGGGCGGCATCGCCTGCGGTCCGCGCGCGAAATTGTGGGGGCCCCGCACCCCCCTGGCAAGCGGGGCCATCGGCCGCACGGGAGAAGGCGGGCTCGGCCCGGTTCCCGCGCGGATCGGGCTTCGCAAATGCGACGTCAAAAGGGTAGGAATAGGGCGCCATGGCGCAGGACGGCCCCGATTCCACGCGAAATCCGAGCGGACAGCCGAGCGGCGACGCGCTGTCGCGGCTCTCCGCCGCGCTCGGCGCGGTGAAGGGCCGCGGCCCGGCCCCCGTCGAGCGCTGGAACCCCGCCTATTGCGGCGAGATCGACATGCGCATCGACGCCGAGGGAACCTGGTTCTACATGGGCACGCCGATCGGCCGCCCCGCCTTGGTCAAGCTCTTCTCGACCGTGCTGCGCCGCGATCCCGAGCGATTCGTGCTGGTGACGCCGGTCGAGCGGGTCGGGATCGCGGTCGCCGACGCGCCCTTCGCGGCGGTCGAGATGGCGGTCGCGGGAGCCGGGGAGGCGCGCAGCATCGCCTTCCGCACCAATGTCGACGACCTCGTCCAGGTCGGCCCCGGCCATCCGCTCCGCTTCGAAGCGGGGCCGGGCGGGGGCGTGAAGCCCTATGTGCGGGTTCGCGGCGACCTCTGGGCCCGCCTGACCCGCGCGCTGACCTACGACCTCCTCGATCTCGGCGAGGAGCGCGACCTCGACGGCGGACGGACCTTCGGCGTCGCCGTTTCGGGCGCGTTCTACCCGATCCCGGTCCCCGAGGCGGACGGCGCCGCCGCATGAGCGTGCCGGGCCTCGGAGGGGATACGGATTTCGCGGCCCTCGCCGCGGCGCGGCTGCGCCCCGCCCCGCCCCGGTTCGGCGAGAAGCGCGCCGACCTGCGGGGCGACCATGCCATCGGCGCCTCCGGCTTTCCCCTGCCGGACGGCGGGCCGCCGCGCATCGCGGCCGTGCTGATCCCGGTCGTCGCCCATCCCCAGGGGCCTGCCGTCATCCTGACCGAGCGCGCCTCGACCCTGCGCCAGCATTCGGGCCAGATCGCCTTTCCCGGCGGCAAGATGGACCCCGAGGACCCGACGCCGCTCGCCACCGCGCTCCGCGAGACGCAGGAGGAGATCGGGCTCGAACCCGGCCGCATCCGCCCGCTCGGCTACCTCGACGCCTATCTCTCGGGCACCAATTATTTCATCATCCCGACGCTCGGCCTCGTCGAGCCGGGCTTCCGGCTGACCCTCAATCGCGAGGAGGTCGAGAGCGTCTTCGAGGTGCCCCTCTCCTTCCTGATGGACGAGCGCAACCACGAGCTTCACGCGCGCGAATGGCGCGGGGCGATCCGCACCTATTACGCGATGCCCTTCGGCGAGCGCTACATCTGGGGCGCGACGGCCGGCATCCTGCGGAACATGCACGAGAGGCTCTTCGGCCGATGATCCGCCTCATCCTCCAGGAATTCGGCCTCTTCCTCATCCCCTTCCTTCTCTATGCCGCGATGCTGGCGGCGCAGCGCAAGCACCTTCTCGACATCGAGCACTGGTCGCAGAGCGCGACCTGGCTCGCCATTGCGGGCTTCGTCCTCGTCATCGGGGGCATGCTCTATCTGGGCATCTTCGCGGAGCGCCATACGGGCGGCTACGTGCCGCCGCATATGGAGAACGGCAGGCCGGTCCAGGGCGGATTCAAGTGACGGGCCTCGACCGCGAGGCCGCCCGCGCCCTCGCGGCGCGGCCCGAGGCCGCGCGCCTTCTCGCCGTGCTGGACGGAGGCGGCGAGGAGACGCGGATCGTCGGCGGGGCGATCCGCAACGCGCTGATCGGGCGCCCCGTCCACGAGATCGACCTCGCGACGACCGCCCTGCCGGAGGAGACCGCGCGCCGGGCCCGGGCGGCGGGCTTCAAGCCTGTGCCGACCGGAATCGAACACGGCACCGTGACGGTGGTCGTGGACGGCACCCCCTTCGAAGTCACGACGCTCCGCGAGGACGTGGAGACGGACGGGCGGCGCGCGCTCGTGCGCTTCGGACGCGATTTCGCCGCCGATGCGCGGCGGCGCGACTTCACCGTCAACGCCCTCTCGCTCGGGCGGGACGGGGAGGTGCGCGACTATGCCGGCGGGCTTGCCGATCTCGCCGCGCGGCGCCTGCGCTTCATCGGGGACGCCGCGGCGCGCATCCGCGAGGATTACCTGCGGATCCTGCGCTTCTTCCGCTTCCATGCGGAATATGGCGAGGGACCGCTCGACCGGGACGGGCTCGCCGCCGCCATCGCCGGGCGCGAGGGGCTTGCGCGCCTCTCGCGCGAGCGCGTCCGGGCCGAGTTGCTGAAGCTCGTCGCGGCCCCGCGCGCAGCCGAGGCCGCGGCGGCCATGGAGCGGGCCGGGCTCCTCGAACCCCTCGTCTCCTGCCTCGGCGATGCGGCCCGGCTCGGCCGTTCCTACGGCCTCGACGCCGTCTCGCGCCTCGGCGCCCATCTCGTGCGCAGCGCAGCCGATGCGGACCGCCTGAGGACGGAGCTGCGCCTGTCGAATGCCGAGCATGCTCATTTGCTGGCCTATGCCGCGGCGCTCGCCCGCCTCCTCTCCCGGCAGGAGACCGTCGACGAGAGCGAGGCGAGGCGTAGCGCCGTCCTGCACGGGCCCGCCGCCCTCCTCGCCGTCCTCGCCGCCACGAAAGGCGAGCCCCGCCCGCGGGTCGATCCGGCGGCGGAAAAGCTGGCCGGTCGCCTCGCCCGCGGCGAGGCCCCCCTGCCCCGGCTTCCCCTGACGGGCGCGCATCTCCTGGCCCAGGGCGCGAGGCCGGGGCCGGAACTGGGACGCCGCCTCGCGGCCGAAAGGACGGCCTGGATCGAGGCCGGCTGTCCGGGCGAATGGCCCGGAGATCAGAAATAGCCGCGGATCGCCACGCTGATGCCGCAGAAGACCGCCCACAACCCCGCGCCGGCCAGGAAGACGACGAGGATGCTGAGCCCCCGGCGAGGATAGGCGCTGTCATCGGCCAGGGTGGGCCGGACATAGGTCGTGAGGTAGATCTGCTTGGTGAGGGAAGCACTCCGCACGCCCTCGAGGGCGGTGGCCGCGGTCGCATAGTGCTGCTCGGCGACCTGGTTCTCGAGTTCGAGCATGGCGAGGCGCGTCATCGAGGCGGACAGGATCGGCGACTTGCCGGGCTCGGCGCCCGCCCGCGTCAGCCCGGCCTGGACCTCGACGATCTGCTTCTGGGTCACCTCGATATTGGCCTTCAAGGTCCGCATCTGCGGCGCGGTCTCCGACACCGTGCCGACCGTGGACTTGTATTGCTGCTGGAGATCGATAAGCCGCTGGCGCAAGGCCGTCAGGAGCGCATCGGCCTTCGCGCGCTCTGCATCCGCATCGAGGATCCCCTCGCGATTGCGGGCGATCTCCAAGGCGGCGCGAGCCTTGGCGAGGCGGCTGGCCGCGAATTGAAGGTCGCTGGTGGCGTTGCGGATGCTGTCGAGCCGCGCCCTTTCGTTCATGTCGTTGACGAGACTCTCGCTCGCGTCGAGGACGGCATTGGCGAGCCTCACCGCATCCTCCGAACGGAAGGCGCGGAGGCTCAGAATCACGGTCCCTCCCGGCAGCTGGATCTTGGAGGAGACCATGTGCCGCCAATACCGGACGATCTCCTCGATCGTGTCGCCCCGGGCGAGGCGGGCGAAGAAATCGGCATCCTTGGTCATGTAGGCTTCGTTGAAGCCGGCGGCCTGCTGGAGATGCTCGACCATCGCGCGCGAGCCGATAAAGCTCGTCACGACCTGGGTATCCTGGACGATCTGGATCGACGGAATCCCGGTCAGGGATGTCAGCGCGTCCAATCCGGCCATCGCGCCGCTGCGGACGGTGAACCGCGCCTCCGCCTCGTATTGGCGCGAGGCCAGGAACCCGAAATAGACTGTCGCCACGATCCCCGGCAGCGCCACGAAGCCGATGAACCCTCCGATGAGGATCAGGCGGGAGATCAGCTTGTGGCGCCGGGCCTTGCGGCCCGCGGGGCTGTAGACCGCGCGGGAGCCCGAGAAGCGGAGCCTGCGCGCGGCCTCCGACAGCGAGCGCGCGATGCGCTCCGAGCGCTCGCGGGGGGAAATCCGCGCGGGCGTCATTCCCGTCTCGCTTCTCACGCCGTCCATCCGCTCCGCCCCCTCCTCACCGGTTCAGCCGGTTATAGGCGCTGATCGCCTCGTCGATGTCGTCGAACATCAGGAGCCGCCCGTCGACCAGGACGGCGCCGCGCTGGCAGAACGACTTCACGGTGGCGACCGAATGGGAGACGATGATGATGTCGGTATGCTCCCGCCGGCGCTGGAAGACCGCCTCGCAGCGCGCCGCGAAGCGCGCATCGCCGACCGCCGTCACCTCGTCGATCAGATAGCAGTCGAACTCGATCGCCATGGACAGCCCGAAGGCGAGACGGGCCGTCATGCCCGACGAATAGGTGTGGATGGGCTTGTCGATATATTCCCCGATCTCCGCGAAATCCTCCACGAAGCGCGCGATCTTGACCGGATCCTCGCCGTAGATCCGGGACACGAAGTAGACGTTCTCCCGGCCCGTCATCTTCGGGTGGAACCCGCCCGTGAAGCCGAGGGGCCACGACACCCTGATGGAGCGGTGAATCTTGCCCGAATTGACCGATTCGGTTCCCGACAGGACGCGCAGCGTGGTCGACTTGCCGGCACCGTTCACGCCCAGCAATCCGTAGGACCAGCCGGAAGGAAACTCGGCCGAGACGTGGTCGAGCACGATCTTGCGCATCCCATAGGTTTTGTAGAACTTGAAAACGTTGGACAATCTTATCATGGCTACGTCGCGGGCCACGCCTCCCGGGGAGGCGTGCCGGATTTGCCTTGGCTGCACTTGATGGCGGATTGGTGACCTCGCCGACAGGCGGGGGCAAGTCGCCCCGATCCGGGGGCGCCCGGCAGGCACGATATGTTCGGATGAGGCTTCGCGCGCACCCATGCTCTTTCTGGTCGACCAAGATCTCGGCACGGGCCTTGTCGGATACCTCGTGCCGGACAACGCCACCGATCGGGGAACCTATATCGTGAGGGTGGGCGGCGAGGTCGTCTATCGCGGCGAGACCGACATCGTCCACCCGGCGCTGGTCGCGGCCGGGCGGCATCAGACGGGATGCTGCGGCTTCCACATCACCGAGGCGCATGTTCCCGGACTCTCGCAGATCGCCGAGCTCGAAGTCATCGAGGCCACGAGCGGCCAGGTCATCTACCGCCGGCGCCGGCCCGACCATCTCGTGGAGAAGCGGATCTTCCGCCTGGAGACCCACCTGCTGCCCCTCTCGGGACTCGACCGCTCGCTCGAGCCCCGCTTCCAGCTCTGGTTCCCGTATATCGACCGCGTGGGGCTGGAAACCGTGCACCAGATGTTCCAGATGAAGGCGGCCTCGACCTATATCAGCGGTCGCGTCGCCTATTCGAGCATCGACCATTTCGTCGAGACGTCGAATTTCGAGATGGTCACCGTTCTGCACGATCCGTTCGAGGAACTGGCCGAGCGCCTTCTCTTCCTGCGCCTGGCCGCGCAGAGGTCGTCGCGGATCCTCGGTGAGCGCGACAGCGTGACGTTCGCCGAGACGCTCGCCTTCGCGCAGGACGTGGATCTGGAAACCGAGAAGAGCATCCGCCGCGCCTTCCGGTCCATGGACGAGGCGGTCGCCTCGCGCCTCGCCAATCCCGTGGTGCGCCAACTCGCCGCGAGGGAATTCGGGGAGGCGCCGACCGCGAATTCCGTCAGCAAGGCCGTCGCAGTGCTCGCCCGCTTCCATATCGTGGGCGTCCGCAAGCGGCCCGATCTCTTCGCCGAGGCCCTGACCGACCTCATGGGGCTTTCCGAGCAGGACATCGCCGTCGCGCCGCCCATTCCCGTCGCCACGGAGCTGGCCGAACGCCTGCGTTCATGCGCGGTCGTCGAGGATCTGCTGCAATACGACCTCGCGCTCTACCACATCGTGACCGATGCCTTTGAAAAGTCACTGATCGAGTCCTATAGCTGAGCCGAACGGAATTCGGCCCGCCTCGAGGCGGGCCTTTCGCAACTGGATTTGGAGCGCGAGTCACATTGGTTGACGCCCGCCGGCGGATGCCCGACGTCCTGGATGTTTCCGGCTCGGACCGCGCAACCGTCATTGATGTCGAGCCGGCCCGCGCATCGGGCGAGGTCGCGGCGCCCGCGCGGAGCGCCGTCACGGCCTTCATCGCGCGGCGCCTGCCCTTCCTGTCTCTCCCCCGGGACGGCACGGAGACGCGCCCGTTCCCGCTCGGCTGGGTGAGCTTCACCGCCTGCGTCCTGGTCCCCGCCATCGCGATCGTGCTCTATTTCGCCTTCATCGCCTCCAACCAATATGTCGCCGAGATGCGGCTCGTGGTGCGGATGGGCCGTGCCGGCACCGGGTCCGGCGGGCTGGCGGGCATGGCCGGCGCCATGGCGGGCGGAGGGCTGGCGGGGAAAGGCCCCTCCATGGGCGGCGTCATGGACGTGAGCTCCGACATCGGCACCTCGACCGAGAACGCCTATATCGTCACGAGCTACATTCACAGCCGCGCGATCGTCGACGAGATCGTGAAAACCGTCAAACTGCGGGACATCTTCTCCCGGCCCGGCTCGGATTTCTATGCCAGACTTCCCGCGAACGCGACGATGGAGGAACTGACGGATTACTGGAAGTCGATGGTGCGCGCCTCGCTGGACCAGGTATCAGGGATCATCACGGTGACCGTGAGGGCCTTCCGGCCGGAGGACGCGGTCGAGATCTCCAAGCGGATCGAAAGCCTGAGCGAGGATCTGGTCAACACCATCTCCGTCCGCGCGAGGGCCGATGCCGTCCGCCGCGCGACCGAAGAGGTGCGGCGGGCGCAGAGCCAACTCCTCGCCTCCTTCCGGGAGATGGAGGATTATCGCAACCGCGAAGGGATGATCGACCCGGTCGAGAGCGCCAAGCAGACCGGCCTCCTCCTGGCCAAGGTGCTGGGCGACCAGCTCGAGGCGGAGAACCAGCTCTTCATCGCGAGCAAGTCGCTCGCTCCCGATTCCGCGAGCGTGCGCACGTTGAAGACCCAAGCCGAGAACCTGCGCCGGCAGGCGGCTGAACTCCGCGCCCAGCTCGCCGGCGAGGGCGACTCCCCCAACGTCGCGGCCGCGCTCACGCGCTTCCAGGAGATCATGGTCCAGCAGAAGCTCGCCCAGACGCTGTATACGATCGCCGAGAACGGGCTCGAGCGCGCGCGGACGGCAGCCGAGGCCCAGTCGGTTTACCTGAGCGTTTTCGTGAAGCCCGGCCTGCCGGAGGACACGACCTATCCCCTGCGGATACAGCTCTCCCTCATGCTGATCGGCCTCCTGACCACCATCTGGGGCGTCGGCGCGCTGATCTGGATGTCCGTCCAAGACCACAGGCTCAGCTAGAGTTGTTCTGCCTTAGGCGGAATCGTCTCTTGTCCGTGAAACGGCAGGTTGCCGCCGGGCGACGATCGGACGGAGACAGGCCGGCGCCCGAAACGGAAAAGCCGATCCGGCGGGCGGGTCCGCGGGATCGGCTTCGGTGCCGGAGAACCGGGGCGGGCGCCCCGGAACGGGATCAGACGGCGATGCGCTCCTCGCCTTCGCTCGGCTCGCGCAGAACATAGCCGCGACCCCAGACGGTCTCGATATAATTCTTGCCCTGGCTGGCATTGGCAAGCTTCTTGCGCAGCTTGCAGATGAAGACGTCGATGATCTTCAGCTCGGGCTCGTCCATGCCGCCATAGAGATGGTTCAGGAACATCTCCTTGGTGAGCGTCGTGCCCTTGCGGAGCGAGAGCAGCTCCAGCATCTGGTATTCCTTGCCCGTCAGATGCACGCGGGCACCGGACACCTCGACGGTCTTGGTGTCGAGGTTCACCAGGAGGTCTCCCGTCGTGATGACCGATTGGGCATGGCCCTTCGAGCGGCGGACGATGGCATGGATGCGGGCCACCATCTCGTCCTTGTGGAAGGGCTTGGTGAGGTAGTCGTCGGCGCCGTAGCCGAGGCCCTTCACCTTGTCCTCGATATTGGCCATGCCCGAAAGGATGAGAATAGGCGTCTTGACCTTCGCGACGCGCAAGGTGCGCAGCACGTCGTAGCCCGTCATGTCGGGCAGGTTCAGGTCGAGCAGAATGATGTCGTAGTCGTAGAGCTTCCCGAGATCGATCCCCTCCTCGCCGAGATCCGTCGTATAGACGTTGAAATTCTCGGACTTGAGCATGAGTTCGATGCTGCGTGCGGTCGCGCTATCGTCTTCGACGAGGAGTACACGCATGTCAGTCCCCAGCCTCGCCACGAGGGCGGTCGGGCAAACGAAACCGGTCCACTCGCCGCGGCCCCAAGCGGCGAGCGTCACACCATCCCGATTCGCAACGCTAACGCGATTTGGTTAACAGACCCGGATTCCGCTCCGCAAGACCGTGCCGCTTTAAGGAGCACGGGGCTTGCCGGGTGCGGCTTTCGGGATTCAACCTGCGTCGACGTTTCGTCCCCGGCTGGCGCTGCGGTGCCCTCCCCTCTCACGAGGGCCGGGCGTCTCTCTCCCCAATCTTAACGGGACCGGTAAATAGACCGTTACGGGTATGGCGATTTCCGGCACGGCGGGGGGCCGGCCCGGCTGTTGCCTTCGCGCCACAGCCGCAAAGCCATCTTGGCGGGCGTAAGGAAGGGTCAACTTCGATCCCGGATGGTTGCCGATGCCTCGGGGGACATTCCGGCCGCCGCGTAATTGGCGGGAGGCACGCGTTCGGAGTTCGGATCGATGAAGTCGCGCAATACGTTGATTCGGTTGAAGAGGTTCAATGTCGAGGAGAAGCGGCGCCGCGTGGCGCAGATCGAGGCGATGATTGCGGAATTCGATCGGATGGCCGCCGATCTCGACAGGGAGATCGCGGCCGAGGAGCAGCGCGCGGGCATTTCCGACCTCTCCCATTTCGCCTATCCCACCTATGCCAAGGCGGCGCGCGTCCGGCGCGACAACCTGCGCCAGTCGGCCGACGAGCTGAAAGTCCAGCTCGCCGACGCGCAGGCCGAGCTGGGAGAGGCGTTCGAGGCGCTCAAGAAGGTCGAGGTCCTCCAGGACCGCGAGCGCCAGTCCGAGCGCGCGGCCGACGCGGCCCGCGAGCAGGCGGCCATGGACCGCATCGGCTTCGGCCGCGCCGCCCGGGCCTGACCGGCCGCCATTCCGTCATCCCGGCCGGAGCGCAGCGAAGAGCCGGGATGACGCGCGTCTGCGCCTACCGGAAGGTCTCGTCGAAGGAATAGCCGCTCCCGCGCACGGTGCGGATCGGGTCAGGCGCCCCTCCGTGGCCGACGGCCTTGCGCAGGCGGCCGACATGGACGTCGACGGTGCGCTCGTCGAGATAGACGTCGCGGCCCCAGACGCCGTCGAGAAGCTGCTCGCGCGAGAAGACGCGGCCCGGCTGGCGCATCAGGAATTCCAGCAGCCGGAACTCGGTCGGGCCGAGATGCAGATCCTGCCCCGCCCGGCGGACGCGGTGCTGCACCCGGTCCAGCTCGATATCCCCCAAGGTCAGCCGGTCGGCGATCTCGGCCGGCTTCGCGCGGCGCAGCAGCGCCCGCACCCGCGCCAGAAGCTCGGGCACGGAGAAGGGCTTGACGATATAGTCGTCCGCGCCCGTCGAGAGGCCCCGCACTCGGTCCGCCTCTTCGCCGCGCGCCGTCAGCATGATGATGGGCAGGCCTCGGGTCTCGGGCCGCTGGCGCAGCCGCCGGCACAGCTCGATCCCCGACAGGCCCGGCAGCATCCAGTCGAGGATGAGGAGGTCGGGAACGCTCTCGCGCAGCTTCAGCTCCGCCTCGTCCCCGCGATCGGTCTCCTCGACCGCATATCCCTCCGCTTCCAGGTTGTAGCGCAGGAGGACGCGCAGCGGCTCCTCGTCCTCCGCGATCAGGATTCCGGCCGACATCCGTCCCGCCCTCAGCCCCCCGTCGTCGCGTCGAGGTCGATGCGGGCCTGGCTCGCGCCGTCGTCCTTCGGGCGCTCGGCCGCGAGCGTCTCGCCGGTCACGAGGTAATGCACCGTCTCGGCGATGTTGGTCGTGTGGTCGCCGATGCGCTCGACGTTCTTGCCGTAGAAGAGAAGATGCGCGCAGAACGAGATGTTGCGCGGATCCTCCATCATGTAGGTCAGAAGCTCGCGGAAGAGCGAGGTATAGAGCGCGTCGATCTGCCCGTCGCGCCGCCACACGTCCATGGCCTTGGGAAGATCGCGCTGAGCATAGGCGTCGAGCACGTCCTTGAGCTGCTCCAGCACGAGATCGGCCATGCTCTGCACGCCCGTGACGACGCGCGGCGGCTGGAAGCCGCCGGCAATGGCGAGCGTGCGCTTGGCGCAGTTCTTGGCGAGGTCGCCGATCCGCTCGAGATCGGCGGAGATGCGGATCGCGGCGACGACGTCGCGCAGGTCGATCGCGAGCGGCTGGCGGCGGGCGATCGTCGTGATCGCCTTCTCCTCGATCTCCCGCTGGAGAGTATCGAGCCGGGCATCCGCATGGATGACGCGCTGGGCCAGGGCCTCGTCGCGTCGCACGAGGGCGGTCACCGCATCGGCCAGCATCTTCTCGCAGATGCCGCCCATCTCGGCGATGGTGGAGCGCAGGCTTTCGAGATCCTGGTCGAAGCCGGAGACGATGTGAGCGGACATGGTCGTTCCTCAGCCGAAGCGGCCCGTGACGTAGTCGTGGGTCTGCTTCTTGGTCGGGTTCATGAAGATCCGGTTGGTCGGGCCGAACTCGATGACCTCGCCCAGATACATGAAGGCCGTGTTCTGCGAGATGCGCGCGGCCTGCTGCATGTTGTGAGTCACGATCACGATCGTGAACTCGGCCTTGAGGTGGTCCACCAGCTCCTCGACCTTGCCGGTCGAGATGGGATCGAGCGCCGAGGTCGGCTCGTCGAGCAGGATCACCTCCGGCCTCTGGGCGATGGTGCGCGCGATGCACAGGCGCTGCTGCTGCCCGCCGGAAAGGCCCATGCCGGACTGGCGCAGCTTGTCCTTCACCTCCGTCCAGAGGGCCGCCTTGCGGAGCGCCTCCTCGACGCGCAGGTCGAGCTCGGCCCGGCCGACCTTCTCGTTCAGCCGGATGCCGAAGGCCACGTTGTCGTAGATCGACATCGGGAAGGGCGTCGGCTTCTGGAACACCATCCCGACGCGCGAGCGCAGCTCGTTCACGTCCGTCGAGGGGGCGAGGATGTTGCGCCCGTCCAGCAGGATCTCGCCGGTCGCGCGCTGCTCCGGGTAGAGGCTGTAGATGCGGTTGAAGGTGCGCAGCAGCGTCGACTTCCCGCAGCCCGAGGGGCCGATCAGCGCCGTGACCTCGCGGTCGGTGAAATCGAGGTTGATGTTCTTCAGCCCGTGGAAGTCGCCGTAATAGAAATCGAGGTTCCTGACGGCGATCCGGACGGGCTCGGCCGGCCGGCCGGCGGGGGCGGGGCCCGGCTTCGGGGCGGTTTGGGCTGAGATCATCGGGCTTTGTCCTTGCGGATGATGAAGCGGGCGAGGATGGAGAGGCCCAGGATGGTGATGGTGATCAGGAAGGCGCCGGCCCAGGCCAGTTCCTGCCAGTTGCCATAGGGCGACAGCGCGAACTGGTAGATGGTGACGGGCAGGTTCGAGATGCCGCCCGACAGGCTGGGGCTGAACCAGAAATTGTTGTTGAAGGCCGTGAAGAGGAGCGGTGCCGTCTCGCCCGCGATGCGCGCCGTCGCGAGGACGAGGCCGGTCACGATGCCCGCCTTGGCCGCCCGCCACGTGACGAGGGTGACGACGCGCGAGGTCGGCGCGCCGAGGGCGGCGGCGGCCTCGCGCAGGCTGCCCGGCACAAGGCGCAGCATGTCCTCCGTCGTGCGCACGATCACCGGCACGGCGATGATTGCCAGCGCGATGCCGCCCGCCCAGCCGGAATAGCCCCCGAAGGGCGCGACCACGAGCGTGTAGACGAACAGGCCGATCAGGATCGAGGGCGCCGAGAGCAGCACGTCGTTGATGAAGCGGATCGTCGCGGCGAGCTTCGAGGTCCGGGCATATTCCGACAGATAGGTGCCGGCCAGGATGCCGATCGGCGTCGCGATGGCGATGCCGAGGAAGGTGAGGACCAGCGAGCCTGCCATGGCGTTGGCGAGTCCGCCGCCGGCCGTGCCGGGGCCCGGAGTCGGTGCGGTGAAGGTCGAGAGGTTCAACGCCGTGATGCCGCGCACCAGCAGCATCAGCAGGATCCAGCCGAGCACGAAGACGCCGAACCCGGTGAAGAGCACGCAGACGATCTTCAAGGTGCGGTCGGCCATGCGGCGCGAGGGCCGCACGCGGTTCCAGGCGGCCGGGGCGGCGCGGGCGGGGGAGAGGACGGCTTCGCTCATGGGACCTTCTCCTCTCACTGCGTCCGGTTGATGCGAGCGACGAGGAGCCGCGCCACGATCAGGACCGCGAAGGTCACGACGAACAGGATGCAGCCGAGCGCGATGAGCGCGCTGAGCTGGAGGCCGGAGGCCTCGTTGTATTCGTTGGCGATGCGCGAGGCGATGGTGGAGCCGGGATCGAGGATCGAGGCCGAGAGCCGGTTCGCGTTGCCGACGACGAAGGTGACGGCCATGGTCTCGCCGAGCGCCCGGCCGAGCCCCAGCATCACGGCGCCGACGAGCGCCACCGCTGTCTGCGGCACGAGGACGTGGCGGACCACCTCCCAGGTGGTGCAGCCCATCCCGTAGGCGCTCTCGCGGAGGATCGCCGGGATCTGGTCGAGCATGTCGCGCGTGATCGAGGCGATGAAGGGGATGATCATCAAAGCGAGGATCACGCCTGCGGTGAAGATGCCGGTGCCGGAGGGAACGGCCGAGTAGAGGATGGTGCCGACGACGGGCACGCCCTCGACGAGCGAGTTCAGCGGCACCTGGAGATAGGCGGCGACCAGGGGCGCGAGGACGAACAGGCCCCACATGCCGAAGATGATCGAGGGGACGGCCGCCAGCAGCTCGACGCAGGTCGAGATCGGCCCCTTCAGCCATTTCGGCGAGAGCTGGGTGAGGAAGACGGCGATGCCGAGCGAGATCGGCACGCCGAGGACGAGAGCGATGAGCGCGCAGATCAGGGTGCCGGCGACCGCGGGCCACGCCCCGTAGACATCGGCCGCGACGTTCCAGCGCGTGCCGCTGACGAAGCCCCAGAGGCCGAATTCCTGGAAGGCCGGCCAGCCGCCATAGGCGATCGAGCCCAGGATGCCGAACAGGACCACCAGGACGGTCGCCGCGCTCGCCAGGCACAGGAAGCGGAACGTCCGGTCGAACAGGGCATGGCTTCGGCGCCCCGGGGGCGCGGACGAGGAGAGGACCATGGCGTCCTGTGTGGCTATGGCGGACACGGAATCAACCTTCCTTCTCGCGAGGCGCACCAACCCTCCCCCCGCTTGCGGCGGGGAGGGCGGACTCGGCCGAAGGCCGA
>OEIU01000066.1_pt1 | contig 99117 bp, 95 predicted proteins | sample 1539221 | NCBI WGS metagenome assembly OEIU01 (sample SAMN03792071, study PRJEB22550) | activated sludge metagenome | feature: wastewater treatment plant; material: activated sludge; isolation source: Wastewater treatment plant of a petroleum refinery complex | place: Argentina: Zarate | collected... | reverse complement strand
CCATCCTCGAGTGGCTCGGTATCAAAACGTCAAAACCACTGTGATGAACCACTAGCCGGCATCGCTGTGCTTCGCCTGACACCTGGAGATTTCATGTCGACACTACGTTTCGCCGTTCTCGTGCTCGCCATTGGATGCTCCGCTCCAGTCATTGCCCAAAGCGGCGACAAGGGGCGCGGCGCCTGCAAGGCCGACTATGACAAATATTGCGCCGGTACGCCGCCCGGCGGCGGCATCGTCGCGTGCCTGAAGAAGCAGCTTCCCCAACTCAGCGACGCCTGCAAGCAGGCATTGGCCAGCCGGAAGAAACAGTAGGACGGGGCGACGGAGAGGCGCCGCTCAACGGGAACGAAGAATCAAGTCGCGGTGGCCACCGGCTCCGCGGGTGGCGGGGAAGGCGGCTCTGCAGCGGCATGGCCGCCCTTGTAGACCCGTGCGTAGCGCCGACCGAGGCTGGTCATCACTTCGTAGCCGATGGTGCCGAAGTGGTGGGCAAGCTCATCGACGGTGATGCCTTCGCCGATCAGCGTTGCCATGTGGCCGCGTCGCGCAGCGTTCTTGTCGAGATCGGTGATGTCGACGGCCATCAGGTCCATCGAAATCCGCCCCGCCACCGGGCAGCGTTTGCCGGCGATCACCACTTCGGCGCCGCGGGTGCCGTCATTGGCGCTGGCGGCACGGAAATAGCCGTCGGCGTAGCCTGCGGCGACGATCGCGATCCGCGTCGGGCGCCGCGCCGTCCAGGTGCCGCCGTAGCCGACGGTGTCGCCGCGTTCAATGTTGCGGATCTGCACGATGCGCGCCTTCAGTTCGACGACCGGCTGCATCGGATTGTCGGCCTCGGGCGTCGGATTGATGCCGTAAAGCGCGCAGCCCGGCCGCACCATGTCGAACTGGAATTGCGCGCCCAGGAAAATGCCGGACGAATTCGCCAGCGACGCCGGCACGCCGGAGAAAAGGCTCGCGATCTCGCGAAAGGCGTTGAGCTGCCTGGCATTGGCGGGATTGTTCAGGAGCTCGGCCGATGCGAGGTGGCTCATCACCAGCGTGATGCCGTGATCGCCGGCATTGATGCGCGGGATGATGCCCTGGGCCTCGGTGACGGTCATGCCGAGCCGGTTCATGCCGGTGTCGATGTGAATGGCTGCGCCGCCGGTCCAGCCGGAGCGGCGGCAGAACACGTCCCATTCGGCGAGTTCGTTGAGGTCGCCGATAACCGGCTTGCAGTCGATCTCCGCATAGGCAGGACCGGTGTTCTGAAGGAAGCCGCCAAGCACATAGAGCGCGGTCCCCGGCGCGGCGGCGCGGACCACGCGCGCTTCGTCAAGCGTCGCCACGAAGAACGTCTTGCAGCCGGCTCCGGCCAGGGCGCGCGCCACCTGCTCGGCGCCGCAGCCATAGGCATCCGCCTTGACGACGCCGGCGCATTCGGCCGGCACCGCCGTTTTCTCGAGCTTGCGCCAGTTGGCGACCACGGCATCAAGATCGACGGTGAGGATACCGGTGGCGGTCGGATGCGACGCCAGCAGGTTAGCCTCGGGCGAAAGCTGCGATTTCGGGTCGTGCGATTTTGGGTCAGCGGCGATGTTCATGCCACATTTGTACGCGCGACAGCGGAACCGTTCAACCGGATCACTCCGTCAGTAGTGGCGCTCCGGGACGTGACCGTCCTGCGCAAGATCGCCGAACCGGGTGACGCTGGCGTCGAAATGCAGTTCGACGGTGCCGGTCGGGCCATGACGCTGCTTGCCGATGATCACCTCGGCCTTGCCGAGCGCGCGGTCCATTTCCAGCTGCCACGTCGCATGTTCCTGCGTGCCTTCGCGCGGCTGCTTCATCGCGAGGTAGTATTCCTCGCGGTACACGAACATCACGACGTCGGCGTCCTGCTCGATCGAGCCGGATTCACGGAGGTCGGAGAGCTGAGGTCTTTTGTCCTCGCGGTTTTCGACCTGGCGCGAGAGCTGCGACAGCGCAATCACGGGAACGTTCAATTCCTTGGCCAGCGCCTTCAGGTTGGTGGTGATCTCGGTGATTTCCTGCACGCGGTTGTCATTGCCGCGCTTGCCCGAGCCCTGCAGCAGCTGGATGTAGTCGATGACGATCAGGTCGAGGCCCTTCTGCCGCTTGAGCCGGCGGGCGCGCGCGGTGAGCTGCGAGATCGAGAGACCGCCGGTTTCGTCGACATAGAACGGCAAGGAATCCAGTTCGATCGAGCAGTCGCGGATCTTGTCGAAGTCGGCATCGGTGATGCCGCCGCGGCGGATCATGCTGGAGGGGATGCCGGTACGCTCGGCGAGAATACGCGTGGCAAGCTGCTCGCCGGACATTTCGCAGGAGAAGAAGCCGACCGCCCCGCCATGGGCGGCCTTGACCGTGCCGTCCGCCTGCACCTCCGGCACATAGGCCTTGGCGATATTGTAGGCGATGTTGGTTGCCAACGACGTCTTGCCCATGCCGGGGCGGCCGGCGACGATGATGAGGTCGGAAGACTGCAGTCCGCCCATCTTGGCGTCGAGGTCGCGCAGGCCGGTCGAGATGCCCGACAATTTGCCGTCGCGCTGGAACGCCTTGGCCGCCATGTCGACGGCAACCGTGAGCGCCTGCGAGAAGCGCTGGAAGCCGCCGTCATAGCGGCCGGTTTCGGCAAGCGTGTAGAGCTGCCGCTCGGCGTCTTCGATCTGCGCGCGTGGAGCAAAATCGACCGGCGCGTCGAAGGCAACGTTGACGATGTCCTCGCCGATCCTGATCAGGTCGCGGCGCAGGCTGAGGTCGTAGACGGTACGACCGTAGTCCTGGGCGTTGATGATGGTGGTGGCCTCGGCGGCGAGGCGCGCGAGATATTGGCCCGGTGTCAGCCCGAGAATGTCGGCGTCGGCGGGCAGGAAGGTCTTGAGCGTGACTGGCGTTGCGACCTTGCCCATCCGGATCAGGCTGCCCGCGATCTCGTAGATCTGCTGATGGATGGCTTCGAAGAAGTGCTTCGGTTCCAGAAAGTCGGAGACGCGGTAGAACGCGTCGTTGTTGACCAGGATGGCGCCCAACAGGCTCTGTTCCGCCTCGATATTGTGCGGCGCGTTCCTGTAGACCGGAGTTCCCGCCTCGGGAGTGAGCTTGAGTACGTTCGAATCAGTCTGTGCCATCACGTCAGGTTATGCTTTTCGTTCTTCGGCGTTGCCAGCTTTTCCGCAAGGGCCGCGATAAAGCGCCCGTCCCGGCAAAAGCGGAAGCGAAAGCTGACCGCTATGCACTGTTCTTCAAAAATGTGGATGAATCCGGCGGGCGCGGGCTCCGAAGCTTGACGCCCATTCGGCTGAAAAATGCCGCGCGGGGGACGTGTTCCGGAAAATGCCAGGCAAAATCTTAAGCGAGCCTGAACCCTACCTCGACTTGGACAGACTTATTCTGGTGCGAGGGGGCTTCCGGGCGTCGGCCTTAAGCGTTGATCAAACCAGCATCAGGTAGACGAACGAAAACAGGGCGGAGCCGACCCCGACTGCGATCAAGGCATAGTCGATCCGGATGTCGGACTCGAACGGTGCTGGGTAGGTCTTCCGGCTCATGCCGGACGTTTACGACGGAACCGGCAAGGCCAAATGTGAAGTAGATCACATCATCTGTGATTTTCTTCGCCGCAGGATGGGATCGGTTACGGAATCGGGAACGGGCTGGCGGGCTTCGAGTTGCCAGTTGTAAGGGACCGGAAGGACGGGCGATGGGTCAGCAAGTTCAGGGATGGCGATCGGCGAGCGGCCAGCGCTTGTGGTTGTCCATGCTGATAGACACGATGGAAGAGATTTCGCGCCCCGAGCGGCGGGCTGCGTCGTGTGATTCCCAGTTACTTGCCGCCTTCCGCGCCCAGCTCGCCCGCCCTGCAATGCCGCGTGCGCCTTATCCCTCGGCCTACAGCCTGCGCAACTGAGCCGCGGCGGAGAAATCGATCTATCCGCCAGCTAGTTGCAGCCGCGGCGACCGCCTGAGTTCCATCCCGCGAAGCCTTGCTTCTTCCCGTGCGATATAGTCGCGCGTGATCGGCACGATTCCCTGGCGCTTGGTGAGCTGGATCTGGAGATTCATGAGGTTCTGCTTCCGGAACGACATTTCCGCCGCCGCCAGATAGAACTCCCACATCCGGGCAAATCGCTCGTCATAGAGGCGCACCGCCTCTTCGCGCCGCGCTATGAAGCGTTCGCGCCAGGCCTTCAGCGTTTCCGCGTAGTGCAATCGCAGGATTTCGATGTCGCAGACCAGAAGCCCCGCCTTCTCGATCGTCGGAAGGACCTCGGACAGGGCAGGGATATAGCCGCCCGGGAAGATGTATTTCGTGATCCACGGGCTCGACACGTCGGGTCCGGTGGAGCGCCCGATCGAATGCAGCACCATGATGCCGTCACCATCGAGGAGTTCGGCGCAGCGCCGGAAAAACGTCTCGTAAAAGTCGATTCCGACATGCTCGAACATGCCGACCGACACGATGCGGTCGAACGGTCCGGCAATGTCGCGGTAGTCGCTGAGCAGGAATCTTGCCGATCCGGCCAGGCTCCTTTCGGCAGCGCGGTCGTTCGACGCCTGTAGCTGTTCCGTGGAGAGCGTGATGCCGGTGACATCGGCGCCGGTCATCTCGGCGAGATATAGGCCAAGACCACCCCAGCCCGAGCCGATGTCGAGCACGCGGTAGCCGGGTTCAATCAGCAGCTTGGCTGTAAGGTGTCGCTTCTTGGCGAGCTGGGCGTCGTCGAGCGCGGTATCGGGCGCTTCGAAATAGGCGCAGCTATATTGCCTGTCGGCGTCGAGGAAGAGGGAATAGAGCCGCCCGTCGAGATCGTAGTGATGGGCGACATTCTGTTTCGACCGGCCGCGCCAGTTGAACTGGCGGAAGTGACGGCCGAAATAGCGCAGCCACCATTGCGGCTTGGCCCAGTTCGGCACCATTTCGGGCTGGTCGAGCAGGATCGCCAGCACGTCCGCGATGGTGCCGCCCTCGACGACGAACGTGCCGTCCATGAAGGCTTCGCCGAGCGCGAGTTCGGGATTGAGCAGAATGCGGCGCTGGGTCCGTTCGGTCCGGAACCGGGCCGCGACCAGCGGGCCGGTTCCGTCTCCGCAGGTAAACCTCGCTCCGCTCGCGGTCGTGAACGTAAGCGTACCGCGGCGAATGAACTGACTGAGGAAAGAACGCAGTAATCGATCCATCGAAGCTCCAATGGAACGCCCGTTACCCCGTACACACTTCGGAAGGTTTAGTTCCAGAAATGGATCGAATCTATGATAAGTACGATGATGCCTTTGTACTACTGCGTTGGAGTCAAAGCGGATATTCACAAATGTCACACTCACGCAGATGCGTACGGGGTGCGCTTCCATTCGCGCGATAATCGGATAAAAGGTGACCCCGCCGATGGCCATCCGGTGTGCCGCAGGCAGCGATTCGACGTCTGGAGAATGCTGGGAATGGTGAGCCGAGCGCTCAGTTTAGCGACGGTGACGCTCCTGATCGGCTGTTTCACAGCAGGTGTGGTGGCGGCCGAAAATCTCGACGCCGGCAAAAGCCCTTCCCAGATATTCTCGAGCACCTGCAGCGCCTGCCACAAGAGCCCGCGCGGGCTCTTGAAGAGCACGCCGGCATCGTCGTTGCCCGGCTTTCTGCGCCAGCACTACACAACGGGCACCGACATGGCTTCGGTGCTCTCTTCCTACCTGATTTCCAACGGCGCAGCCGATCCGCGCTATCAGGGCAAGGATCAGGCGAAGCAAAAGGATGCCAGGCAAAGGGATGCAAGGCCGGACAGCAGGCCGGACGTAAGATCGGATCAGCCCGAGCGGTCAGGCCGCCGGCCGCCGCCGGCTGCCGAGGCTTCCCGACCGGATGCCGAGAGCGCTGCGCCGCAGGGCGAGGGGACCCGTCGGGGACGAGACTCGAAGCGGTTCTCACGACGGCACACGGCGCCTGAAGCCGGGCCCGCCGACGAGCAGGCCCCGGTCCAGGCTGCGACCGACAGCAAGACGGGTACCCGGCACAAGCACGGCAAGCGCGCCAGGCCGATCGCGGAGGAAGCACCGAAAGCCGATCAGGCGGCCCGTGGCGATGCCGCAAAAGAAAAAGAAGACGTCTCGCAGGAGGCTGCCAAGCCGGAAGCTGTCCGGTCAGAACCTGGCAAGACCGAGCTTGGCAAGACCGAGCTTGGCAAGACCGAGAGCGCTACGCCCGATCCGGCCCGCAGCGATGCTCTCAAGGACGAGGGCGACAAACCGTCCGGCGAAGCCGCAAAACCTGTCGGCGAATCGTCGCGCGAAGTCAGATCCGACACCGCCAAGGTCGACGGCTCCAGGGAGAGCACCGGCAGCGAGCCGGCGCCGCTGCGGCCCGATCCAGTTACGCCGGCGGCTCCAACTGCAACGACGGCGCCCGAGCCGTCTTCCGCTCCGGCACCTGTGGCACCCCCGACGTCGACGGCCACCGCGCCGGCAGCGTCATCCGAAGCGCCTGCGTCTCCGAGTTCGCGCTGAGCCTTCCCAAGCTTCGACTGTCCATCCGCGCTGCGGTCACTTCATCCGCGCGCTCGCGGTTGATCGCCATGCTGAAGGAGAACGCAGCCGCCAGAATCCCAAGCCCGGCCTGACGGGCCGGGCTTGATCTCGCGATGGAGTGCTGAAACGAAGCGCGCGTTACTTTTCGGTAGCAGCCGACGCCGGCTCGTCGTCCTGCTGGGCTTCCGGATCGAAGAACTCGCCGGCGGCAGCGAGCGCCTCGGCGGCGGCATCCTGGTCTTCCTGGCGGGTCGAGATGTCCTCGCCGCGGTTGATGCGCTCGGCCTCGTCGGCGCTGCGCGCCACCGTGACGCTGACGGCGACTTCGACTTCCGGATGGACGGCGATGGCAATCTCGTGCTTGCCGATGGTCTTGATCGGCGCATCGAGCAGCACCTGGCTGCGGGTGATGGTGACGCCGTCGGCCTCGAACGAAGTGATGATGTCGCGCACGCTGACCGAGCCGAACAGCTGGCCGGTTTCGGAAGCCTGACGCAGCACGATCACGTTGCGGCCGTTGATCTTCTCCGCGACCTTGGTCGCTTCGCCCTTGGCCTGGAGGTTGTTGGCTTCGAGCTCGGCCTTCATGCCGTCGAACTTGGCGCGGTTGTCGGCGGTGGCACGCAGCGCCTTGCCGCGCTTGAGCAGAAAGTTTCGGGCGTAGCCGTCCCGGACGCGGACGACTTCGCCCATCTGACCAAGCTTGGCGACGCGTTCCAGCAAGATGACTTCCATTTTAGTTCTCCTTTTGATGTTCGTATTCGATCGGGTGGATGATTGAAGTTTCAGGCTGCGGGCAAAGGCGGCGGCTTTCCGCGCAGATAACGTTGACGCAATCCGAAAATTGCATCGGCAAGGCCCAGAACGGTCATCAGAATGATCGTCCACGGCAGCAGCACCAGGGCCCCATAGGTGCCGGTCAGCAGGAATGCGCGGCTGTTCGCGCGAAGCGTCAAGGTGTGAACGACGGCAAGTCCGACGAGCCCGTAAACCATGAGGAGCGCAGCAGCCATGATCTGCGCGGCGATCGAAACCGTGCCGCCCGCAAAGCAAAATGCCAATGTCACGCAGAGCGCGACGAGCGTCATCGGCGGCAGCTCGGTGCTCTTCAGATCCGGCCAGGGGCGACGCAACCGGCCCGAGGTCGCAGCTATCTTCGCGGCGAGCCACAGGTTGAGTGCAAGCGTCGTCACGACGAGCATTGTTGCCAGGGCCCGGAAGATCGCAACAAACGCGTCCGCCAAACGCTCGATGTCCCCCGACGTCAGGCCGTCGCGGGTAGAAAGTACTTTCGTCAGCCCGCTTCGCAGCGCCGCCGCGATGGAGGCGTCATCCTTGCCGATGACCAACCAGGACGCGAACGAGGACAGGATGGCAATGACGGCGATCCAAAGCAGGATGCGGCCGATTGGATACCATTCGATATTATCCTGGGCGGAAGGCGCGCGGCCGCCCGATTCGCGAGCGGGCACTGGACGTCCGAGCAACGCGAGATGGCCAAGCCACCAGGCCGGCAGCGCCACTGCAATCGCAAAGGCGATCCCGTAGCTCATACCGAAAATTGCGATGAAGCCGGAAGCCGCCGCGATGCCGCCGATGGTTGCGCTGAGCGGTCCCCAGCCAAGCGCTGCCAGCATCAGCGGCAACGGCGCCAGCATGGAGAGCACCAGCGAGATCAGTGCGCCCGACATGGTCGAGGCGAACATCAGCGCCGACGCGCAGCCGGCCGCAAGGCCAATGAGGATAATCGCGATCATCAGCTGTCCCGCCCCCTTCGAGCGGTTAGAGGCCGTCCGGGCCCCAACCATCGGCGACCGGACGACCCGGAAGCCTTATGAATAGTGAGGTCCGCGGGCGTGAACGCCGCGGACCAGGATGTCTTAGCGAATGACGTAGGGCAGCAGACCGAGGAAACGGGCGCGCTTGATGGCGCGCGCGAGTTCGCGCTGCTTCTTGGCGGAGACGGCAGTGATGCGGCTCGGCACGATCTTGCCGCGCTCGGAGACGTAACGCATCAACAGCTTGGAATCCTTGTAGTCGATCTTCGGCGCATTCGCACCCGTGAACGGGCAGGACTTGCGGCGACGGAAAAACGGACGGCGTGCTCCAGCTTCAGCCATGATTCTTACTCCTCTCCGGCCGCTTCAACAGCGTCTTCGCGCGGACGGCGCGGGCCACGGTCGCCACGGAAGCCACCGCCTTCGCGATCGCCACGGAAGCCGCCTTCGCGGTCACCACGGAAACCGCCGCCGCGATCGTCGCGCTCGCGGTCACGATCGGCCTTGCGCATCATCGCCGAGGGACCTTCCTCGTGCTCTTCGACGCGGACGGTGAGGTAACGGATGACGTCTTCAGAGATCCGCTCCTGACGCTCGATCTCGGTGACCGCAGCGGAGGGCGCATCGATGTTCATCAGCACGAAATGAGCCTTGCGGTTCTTGTTCATGCGGTAGGTGAGGGAGCGCACGCCCCAGTTCTCGGTCTTGGTGACCTTGCCGCCGAGCCCTTCGACGATGCCCGTCATCTGGGTGGTCAGCTCTTCGACCTGCTGGGTGCTCGCATCCTGGCGCGCGAGAAAAACATGCTCGTAAAGAGGCATGGGTGTCCTTTCCTGTGTTGGCGCATCTCCCGGCGGCAAGCCCTTCGAGACCTTCGGAAAGGACTCGATAATGCTCAGAAGGCGGGAGCACGGGACGACGGGCCGACTGGCCCTGCCACATCAAAAACGCCTGGATTAAGGAGTGATTGCTGAGACCGTCCGTTCAGCTCCCGGCCGGGATCTGCGGATGCGCGGTTTATAAGGATTTTCGCCGCGCTGGCAAGGCTTCCGGGAGGGAGAGCGGCTTTGGCCTTGATCTATTTGTTTGTATATCATACAAATAATGGATCGGAGGTAATATGGCCCCCAAATCCGTCCAGGCGCCCCCCGAGTTCCCTGCCGACGATCCCCGGCACGCCGCCCGCGCGACCCGGACTGCCGGCCGCGAGATGCGTTCCCGACTGCTCGATGCCGCCAGTCGGCTGTTCCGGGAGCGGGGCCTGGCCGGCACCGCGATCTCGGATATCGCGGCGGCGGCCGACGCCTTTCCCAGCCAGATCACCTATTACTTCCGCACCAAGGAGGCGCTGTTCGTCGAGGCCGCCTGCCGCGAGATACTCTATCTGGCGCGCACGACCGAACAGGCGGCGCTTCGGGCGCACACGCCCCGGGAATATACGCACGCGCTGGCGGAAACGGTGACGGCGACGGATTCCGTGGCCTTCTTCGCCGAGGCGCTGACCCTGACCAGGCGTCGCCAGGATCTCGCACCGCTGGTTGAGCGCACTATCGAACGTCTGCACAGCGAAGGTACGCGAGCCTATGCGAGCCAGGTTGCGCGGCACGGCTGGCGCTCACTCCGCGCGCCCGAGGAAAGCTCGCGGCGGTTCTGGGCGGTTGCGATCGGCGTCATGGTTGAGGGGCAGGCGATGGGGCGCTCGGCGGAGGATTTGTGCAGCGAGATGCTGCGCGTGCTGGGCGATCAGGCCACGACGCCATCCGGCGCCGACAGCGCCCGGCTGCGCCTGGTTGACGATGGCGACAAGCCGGACAGGGAGACCTCATCATGACCGCACTCCGGATGCGTGCCCGCGACTTTCTGAACGAGGATCAACTGATCGCCGTCCGTCAGCGCGTGACGTGGAAGGGCATAGCCCTGATCGCCCATGCCTGGGCGCTGATCCTGGGCTCGATCGCGCTGGTCGCGTGGTGGCCCAATCCGCTGACCTTTCTGCTAGCGGTCGGCGTCATCGGCTCGCGCCAGCTCGGGCTTGCCATCCTGATGCATGACGGCGCGCATGGATGCCTGTCGGCAGACGAGAAGCTCAACCTGACGCTCAGCCAATGGTTTTGCGCCTATCCGATCTTTGCGGAGACGCGCGCCTATCGCCGCTATCACCTGCAACACCATGCGCGCACGCAGCAGGAAGATGATCCGGACCTTATTTTGTCGGCGCCGTTTCCGATCACGAGGATGAGCTATCGCCGCAAGTTCTTCCGCGACATCACCGGGCAGACCGGTTACCAGCAGCGCAAGGCGCAGTTCCTCAATGCGCTTGGGCCGAAGGAATGGCCGCTGGCGCGGCGCGCCGCGCATTTCCGGGAAAAGCTCGGCCCGCAATGTGCCGTCAACGCCGCGCTGTTTGCGGGTCTTGCCGCAGCCGGCGTGTGGTGGGCCTATCCGTTGCTGTGGCTGTTGCCGCTGCTCACCTGGCAGATGGTGATCACCCGCATCCGCAACATCGCCGAACATGCCGTCGTCCCCGACTCGAACGATCCGTTGCGCAATACCCGCACCACGCGCGCGAACTTCCTGGAGCGGCTGTTCATCGCGCCGTATTACGTCAACTACCACCTTGAGCATCATCTGCTGTTCTACGTGCCGTGCTACAACTTGCCGCGCGTGCACCGCATCCTCAGCGACAGCCGCTATGCAGAACGGATGGAGGTCCAGCCGGGTTACGGCGCCGTGCTGCGGCTGGCGACCGGACGGCCCGACCACGAGGATCGCCCGGGCAGGTTGGCCAGTATCGCGCGCCGCGCTCGCGCCGGCGCCAAGGTCGGCGGCGATCAGGCGGCCGGCGGGTTCTAGATATCAAAGCAGGCCTGGCCCGCTGCGGTTGTTATCCCGCAGCGCGGCTTGACATCCCGGCCTCCGTCAGTGACTTACGGCCCCATTCTATTAAGGGAGCGCCGATGACGGCTGCATTTACGTTTCCGGGGCAGGGTTCCCAGGCGGTCGGCATGGGCAAGGCCCTGGCGGAGGCCTTTCCAGCCGCGCGGGCGGTATTCGACGAGGTTGATTCGGCGCTCGGCGAGAAGCTGACCGCCATCATCTGGGACGGCCCGGCCGAGACCCTCCAGCTCACCGAAAACGCCCAGCCGGCGCTGATGGCGGTATCGATCGCCACGTTGCGGGTCCTGGAGACCGAGGCTGGCTTTTCCGTCGGGCGGGATGCGGCATTCGTTGCCGGCCATTCGCTGGGCGAATATTCCGCGCTGGCCGCCGCCGGCAGCCTCAGCGTCAGCGACACCGCGCGCCTTTTGCGCACCCGTGGTCTTGCAATGCAAAAAGCCGTGCCGGTCGGCGCCGGTGCGATGGCGGCGCTGCTCGGGCTCGATTATGAGGCCGCGATGGCAGTTGCCAGCGAAGCCGCGCAGGGACAGGTCTGCCAAGCCGCCAACGACAATGGCGGCGGGCAGGTGGTGGTATCCGGCGACAAGGCGGCGGTCGATCGCGCCGTCGAGATCGCCAAGGCCAAGGGCGCCAAGCGCGCGATGCTGCTGCCGGTATCTGCGCCATTCCACTGCAAGCTGATGCAGCCCGCAGCCGACGCGATGGCGGAGGCGCTGGCCGGGGTAACGGTCAAGGTGCCGGCCGCGCCGCTGGTGTCGAACGTGCTCGCAGGCCCGATCACGGATCCGGATGAGATCCGCCGCCGTCTGATCGAGCAGGTCACTGGCACCGTGCGCTGGCGCGAATCGGTCGCCTACATGGCGGGGCATGGTGTTACGCGGTTCTTCGAGATCGGCGCCGGCAAGGTGCTGAGCGGGCTGGTCAAGCGCATCGCCGACGGCGCGGTCGGCGTGTCTGTTGGAGGACCCAACGACATCGCCGCCGCCAAGGACGCATTGGCGGCTTCGGCCTGAAGCTGCCGGAAGGAGACATCGATGTTCGATTTGACAGGCAGAACGGCGCTGGTCACCGGCGCGACCGGCGGTATTGGCGCTGCGATCGCGCAGGCGTTGCATGCGCAGGGGGCTACCTTGGCGATTTCAGGCACGCGCCGCGAAGTGCTGGACGCCTTTGCTGGCAAGCTTGGCGAGCGCGTCCATGTGCTGCCCTGCAATCTTTCCGACACCGCGCAAGTCGAGGGCCTGGTGCCCGCGGCGGAAGCTGCGATGGGACAGGTGGATATTCTGGTCGCCAATGCCGGCATCACCCGCGATAATCTTTTTGTGCAGTTGCGTGATGAGGATTGGGACGACGTCATCCAGGTCAACCTGACCGCGACCTTCCGTCTCGCCCGCGCGGCAACCAAGCTGATGATGCGCAAGCGCTTCGGCCGGATCATCGCGATCACCTCGATCGTCGGCGTGACCGGCAACCCCGGTCAGGCCAACTACACCGCGTCGAAGGCCGGCATCATCGGCCTGATCAAGACGCTGGGTGCCGAATATGCCAAGCGCAATGTGACCGCCAATTGCATCGCGCCGGGGTTCATCAAGACGCCGATGACCGACGCGCTCAACGACAAGCAGCGCGAAGCCATCCTGGCGAAGGTTCCTGCGGCGCGGCTGGGGACGCCGGAGGACATCGCCGCGGCGGCGGTCTATCTCGCCTCCAACGAGGCGGCCTACGTCACCGGCCAGACGATTCACGTCAACGGCGGAATGGCCATGATTTGAGCGAGTTATTGCCCCGATCGATGCGGCCAAAGGCCGTGCCGCGGGGGATGGGGGCTTGTAGTCAAGGCTGGGGAAGTATGGTAACCGAACCCCCGACGGATGGGCAAAGAAGGCCATTGCAGGAATTTGAAACCCTGTATATTGGCGTGGCAACGCCTGCCGTTCGCCGGGGCTTTGTCGGCTACCACCGGGCCGAATCAAGACTATGCGCGATAGCGAAGGAAGTTTAACGACCACGATAGCTCGTAGCGTCTTTTTAGCGTCTTGGGGTCGGGTCCAGAGGAACAAGCACGAGGTTGATGATGAGTGAGATTGGCGAGCGGGTTAAGAAGATTGTGGTCGAACACCTCGGTGTTGAGCCCGAAAAGGTTGTCGACGGCGCAAGTTTCATCGATGACCTCGGCGCCGACAGTCTCGACACCGTCGAGCTCGTGATGGCATTTGAAGAAGAGTTCGGTTGCGAGATTCCCGATGACGCCGCCGAGACGATTCTGACGGTCGGCGACGCGACGAAGTTTCTCGAGAAGAACGCGAAAAGCTGACGTCCCGGGCGGGTAGAGACAGAACCGGACGGGCCGTCGCTGCACGGTCCCCCGGTTTCTTGTTTTGGGCCACGGGTTTTCAGCCGGAGTTTTTGACATGAGGCGGGTTGTTGTCACGGGGCTGGGCATGGTTACGCCGCTCGGCTGCGGCGTTGACACAACGTGGACGCGAATCCTCAACGGCCAGAGCGGCGCCAGGAAGATCGACACCTTCGAAGTCGCCGATCTCGCGAGCCAGATCGCCTGCGTGATTCCGCGTGGCGACGGCAGCGATGGCACCTTCGATCCAGACCAGTGGATGGAGCCGAAGGAGCAGCGCAAGGTCGACGATTTCATCGTCTTTGCGATGGCCGCTGCGCGTCAGGCGCTCGACGATGCCAACTGGCATCCCTCGACCGAAGAGGACAAGTGCGCCACCGGCACGTTGATCGGCTCCGGCATCGGCGGCCTGTCGGGCATTGCCGAAACCTCGCTGGTGCTGAAGGAACGCGGGCCGCGCCGGGTATCGCCGTTCTTCATTCCGGGACGTCTGATCAATCTCGCTTCCGGCTATGTCTCGATCGAGCACGGCCTGAAGGGACCGAATCATTCGGTGGTGACGGCCTGCTCGACCGGCGCGCATGCGATCGGCGATGGCGCCCGCCTCATTGCGCTCGGCGACGCCGACGTGATGGTGGCCGGCGGAACGGAATCGCCGATCTGCCGGCTGGCGATGGCTGGGTTCTGCGCGGCGCGCGCGCTTTCGACCGGCTACAACGACGCACCGCAAAAGGCCTCGCGCCCCTATGACAAGGATCGCGATGGATTCGTGATGGGCGAGGGCGCCGGCGTCGTGGTGCTCGAGGAATATGAGCACGCCAAAAAGCGCGGCGCGCGCATCTATTGCGAAGTGGTAGGCTATGGCCTGTCGGGCGACGCCTATCACATCACGTCGCCGGCGCCGGATGGCGATGGCGGTTTCCGCAGCATGAGCGCAGCGATCAAGCGCGCCGGCATCGCGGTATCAGACCTCGACTACATCAACGCCCACGGAACTTCGACGCAGATCGGCGACGAGATCGAACTCGGCGCCGTGGAGCGGCTGCTCGGCAATGCCGCCTCCAAGGTATCGATGTCGTCGACGAAGTCGTCGACCGGTCATCTGCTCGGCGCTGCGGGTGCGATCGAAGCGATCTTCAGCATCCTTGCGATTCGCGATAACATCGCTCCACCGACCATCAATCTGGAAAATCCTTCGGTGGAAACTGCGATCGATCTGGTGCCGCAGACGGCGCGCAAGCGCGAGATCAACATCGCGCTGTCGAATTCCTTCGGTTTCGGTGGTACCAACGCCTCGGTCATCGTTCGGCGTGTGGCTGACTAGCAAGTGTTTATAACTACTCCACCGTTTTGCCGTATTCGGCGATGACTTCTACAAGTGGGCGTATGCTATTCGGTCAGGCAAGGGGATTGCCGGGCTGCGATTGAACCGGCAGGATTCAGGTTGCATCGATGAGTGAGAGGCCGCCCATTTCACCGCGAAGCCCGCGCGCTGCGCTGGAGCCCGAGCAGGTGCCGCCGCCGCCGAGGCGGTCGGAGCGCGCCCGCAATCCTTTCGTGGTGGTCGGCAATGCCATCTTCACCGTCCTGATCATCCTGATGCTCGGGGCAGGAGCCACGTATTATTACGGCAGGCAGATCCTGGAGACGCCGGGTCCGCTGCAGGAAGACAAGGTCGTCAACATTCCGACGCGAGCCGGCAAGCGCGAGATTGCCGAAGTGCTGGCGCGTGAAGGGGTGATCAACGTCAATCCCTGGGCCTTCATGGGCGGCGTGCTTGCGCTGAAGGCAAGCTCCGACCTCAAGCCGGGTGAATATTCCTTCCAGAAGAACGCCAGCCTGCGCGACGTCATCGCCACCATCGTCGAAGGCAAGGTGGTGCAGCATGCGGTCACGATCCCCGAAGGTCTGACCTCCGAGCAGATCGTGACGCGGCTGACCGACAACGACATCTTCGCGGGCTCGGTGCGGGAAATCCCGCGCGAGGGCACGCTGTTGCCGGAGACCTACAAGTTTCCGCGCGGAACCACGCGCGAGCAGGTGATCCAGCGCATGCAGCAGACCCAGAAGCGGGTGCTGGCGGAAATCTGGGAGCGCCGCAATGCGGACGTTCCGGTCCGCTCGCCGGAGCAGCTCATTACGCTGGCGTCGATCATCGAGAAGGAAACCGGCCGCGCCGACGAGCGCAGCCGCGTCGCTGCGGTGTTCACCAATCGCCTGCGACAGCGGATCAAGCTGCAATCGGATCCAACCATCATCTACGGCCTGGTCGGCGGCAAGGGAACGCTCGGGCGGCCGATCAGGCGCAGTGAGATCACCCAGCCGTCGCCCTACAACACCTACGTCATCGAAGGCCTGCCGCCCGGACCGATCGCCAATCCGGGCCGCGCCTCGCTCGAGGCGGCGGCCAACCCGGCGCGCACGCGCGACCTGTTCTTCGTGGCCGACGGCACCGGTGGGCACACCTTCACCGAGACCTACGACGCGCACCAGAAAAACGTCGCCAAGCTGCGGGCCCTCGAAAAGCAGATCCAGAACGACACCGTCGAGCCATCCGAGGACGCGCCGCCGCCAACCGCTGCCGGGGCGCCGCTCGATCCCAATTCAACCGCGACAACGCGACCGACTGCGCCGGCGAAGAAGCCGCCTGCCGCCCGGCCTGCGGCGCCCGCAGCGGCGCCGGCCCGCCAGGGCGCCGCGCAGTCGACCACGACGCCGCCGGTGATGCAGCGCTGACGGTTGCCGATCGGGTTCGCGTTCCAGCCAAGAGCTGAACGCAATTCCACTTTGGCGGAAATCGGCTTAAGGTCACGCCGGTCTTTCGAGTCTCAAATCCCTGTTTTTGGAAAGTGTTACGCGATGGCGCTATCGAGCATGACCGGTTTTGCCCGGAGTCACGGCGCCAGCGGTCCCTACACCTTCGAGTGGGAACTCAAGTCGGTCAACGCCAAGGGCTTTGACCTGCGCTTGCGCCTGCCGCCGGGCTGGGACGAGGTGGAGGCTTTCGCCAAGAAGCGCGCCGCCGAGGTGCTGTCGCGCGGCACGGTCTACGCCAACCTCAACGTCAAGCGCGCCAACGCGGTCTCGACCGTGCGCATCAATGAGGATGTGCTCGCCTCGGTCGTGAAGGTCGCGGGCGAGCTTGCCGCGAGGATCGACGCGGTGGCGCCGAGCATCGACGGTCTGCTCGGCATCAAGGGCGTCATCGAGATTGTCGAACCCGAAAGCGACGAGGCCGAGGACAAGGCGGCTCGGGAAGCGGCGACAGCCGCGTTCGAACAGGCGCTCGGCAATCTCGTCGAGATGCGTCGCCGCGAGGGCGTGACGCTCGGGCAAATCCTGATCCAGCGCATGGGTGAGATCGAGCGGCTGGCGAAGAAGGCGGAGGCAGCACCGGGCCGCAAGCCGGAGGCGATCAGGGCGCGGCTGGCCGAGCAGGTCGCAGCACTCCTGGAGACCTCCGAACGCTTCGATCCTGATCGGCTCAATCAGGAAGCGATCATGATCGCGACCAAGGCCGACATCCGCGAAGAGCTCGACCGCATCGCCTCGCATGTCGCGCAGACGCGCGAGATGATCGGCAAGGGCGGCCCGGTCGGCCGGCGGCTCGACTTCCTCGCGCAGGAATTCAACCGCGAGGTCAACACCTGCTGCTCCAAATCGAACGATCTGGAATTGACCCAGACCGGGCTTGAAATGAAGAACGTGGTCGAGCAGTTCCGCGAACAGGTCCAGAATCTGGAGTGAGGGATGGTGGCTTCCGGTCTCGACGGAGTTGAGCGGCGCGGGCTGATGTTCGTGCTGTCCTCGCCCTCGGGTGCGGGCAAGACGACGCTGTCGCGCATGCTGCTCGAGCGTGAGCCGGGCCTGAAGATGTCGGTCTCGGCGACGACGCGCTCGATGCGGCCCGGCGAAGTCGAGGGGCGCGATTATTTCTTCGTCGACAAGCCGAAATTCGAGAAGATGGTGGAGCAGGGCGAACTGCTCGAATGGGCGACCGTGTTCGACAATCTCTATGGCACGCCGCGCGCGCCGGTCGAGGCGGCGCTGTCGGCGGGGCGGGATGTCCTGTTCGACATCGACTGGCAGGGCACCCAGCAACTGCATCAGAAGGCGAGCGTCGACGTGGTCCGCGTCTTCATCCTGCCGCCCTCGGCCGCCGATCTCGAGAAACGCCTGCACACGCGGGCGCAGGATTCGGACGAGGTGATTCGCGGCCGGATGAGCCGCGCCACCCATGAACTCAGCCATTGGGCGGAATACGACTACATCGTCGTCAACCAGAGTGTCGATGATGCCTTCGCCGAGGTGCAGTCGATCCTCAAGGCCGAGCGGCTGAAGCGCGAGCGCCGCGTCGGCCTGACAGAGTTCGTGCGCAAGCTGCAGCGCCAACTCGAGAAGTAGCCGCCTCGTCCGTTTCGATCAACTCTGCGCGCTGCGGGCGAGGCGGGCCAGCATTTCCGTGACCTGCTGTTCGCGCTCCCGCTGTTGCGGCACAGGTCGCCGCTCCGGAGGCGCGTAGGATCGATCCGGGGCCGGCCGCTCGCGGGGCACGCGTGTCGCTCGTTCCTGGAACGGCCGGTCCTGGAAGTTGCGGTCCTGAAAGTTCCGGTCCTGGAAGCTGCGCTCCTGGAAGGTCTTGTCCCGCGGGGCGCGGGCGCGCTGCATGCCGCTGGTGGCGCGCCGCAGCTTGGCGTCCTCGTCCTGGAACGTCGGCTGCGGTGCGCGCTTCCTGGCGCGGGCGGTGTCCCACATCGCGCGCCGCTTGCGCCGCATCGCGCGGCGGGCCCGCATGCGGCCGATCCGGACGATCGCGCTGACCGTGAGGCCGGCGAGCGCAAGCGCCGCCGCCATCACAATGAGCAGCATCTGGAACGAGGCGGTCGGCTTTGCCGGTTCTGCTGCAACAGCCGCGACCTGCTCCGCGGTTGGCTGCTGAATGTAGTCGGCTCGCGGCTGCTGCTCGACGGCCGGCGTGGTGGCCGCAGCCACCTGAACTGGGGCCGGATTGGCCGAAGCGCTCGCGACGGGCGTGTCGTTCCAGCGTGCGTTCGAGAGCGGCGAAGGCGCCAGCACGTTTGGCATCGTTGCACGCTCAGGGGCCTGAACGGCGGGCGCAGGGGGCGCGGCAATCAATCGGGTTTCTGCCTGGACCGGTTCGGCGCGGGACTGCTGGGCAACGTATTCGGCGCGTGCCTCGGTGAATTTGCGCGTCCGCGATCCGTCGGTCGAAGGCGGTGAAGCCGGAGCCGATTCCGGCGGCGCGGCGCGCGCGAACCTGTCGTCGGACTTCTCGCTCTCTTCGCGCAGATACCAGCACTGCCGCTTGGTGACGCGATCGATGCGGTAGTACCAGTGACTGCCCGCGGGGGTCGCACCGCTCGGCGTCGTCAGGCAGCTGTCCGCGACCTGGGCGACCTGCACGCTCGCTTCAGCCGTTCGATCCGTCGCCTGGGCCCGCAGACCAGTCACGGTGGCGAGGTTCGTTCCAGCCACGACACCGGCAAACAGAACCGGGACGAACTTCACGGAACACTTCGACATCTGCGACCCCGAACACGCAACGCTACGCTAATGCTGCAAATTTGCTTAGAGAGTTAGGTCGCAATGAGCCGCGATTTTGGAGCAGATGGGGTAAAATTGCGGCCTGCCAGCCGCCTCATTTATGGTCCACTAAGTACATGAAAGTCTTTGAAAAATCGGAGCGCTTCGCACTCCCGCCGAGACTATTGTTTAGAAGCGGTCCAGCGTCCCCTGCATCCGTCGGACCGGACGAACGAGCCGGAGCCGCTGCGGCCCGAGAATCGGCCGGTGCTGGTCCAGCTCAGGCCCTGCATGGAGCCGCCGGTCCGCGTGGCGCCGTTCGGGCTGACCGAGCCGGAGCTCAATTCGCCCGACACTCTGCCACCCGAGATGACGAACCGCTCGGTCGCGCTACCGCAGGGCGTGCCCACGGCGACGGAAACCCAGGTGCCGTCGAAATTGCCGCCGCCACCGCTGCCTTCGCCGCCACTCTTGCGCGATGCGCGGCGCGGCTCCTCGGATTCGGGCTTGCCACGTCGTGCCGGCCTGGAGGGTTCAGCCGCGCGCGAGCCGGACAGCGACTTCTCCTCGTTGCCGATGCTGCCGCCGGCGCTGCCGGACTGCGCCAGAGCCGCGCCTGACATGGCGATGGTGACGAGGAGCGAGCGGAGGCCAATGCCGATCGAATGTCGAGCCATATATTCCATCGAGAATTTCATATTGAAATTTTCCAATATTTCCTGCCGCTTGGCGAACCGGCTGGGCTACTGCTTCGACGCCGTCCAGTTCCCCGTGCAGCCATCCGATTGCCGGAACGTCCCGCCGCCGCTGCGTCCCGAGAGCCGGCCGGTCGTGATCACGGTGATGCCGCCGTCGTTGGTCGTGGCGTAGACCCGGCCGTCGGGGCTGACGGTGCCGCGGGCGTTCTGGCCGATGATCTTGCCGCTGGTGACGACCACGGCGTTGCTGCCGGTGCCCTGACAGGTGACGCCGCGGGAGCGGACGATCCACGCGCCGTCGAAATGGGTGCCTCCGCCGCCGCCTTTTTTCGAGGGGCGGGACTCGTCCGCATCCGGTTTGCTGCGGCCTTGCTTCTCCTGCTCATTGGCGCGCGGCGGCTCGCGCGAGCCGGACAATGATTTCTCCTCGTTGCCGATGCTGCCGCCGGCGCTGCCCGATTGCGCATGAGTAACGACGGACCCGCTCGCCAGCGCGATCAGCAGGGCAACGGCAAGGATGGCGGGCGAGGGGCGGGCGGCATGTCGCATTAGCGGGCAATTCCAATATCGAACAACGGATTTCAGCGGCCCGATCCATCGGCACAGACCGCGCCAATAATGCGGCAAGATTTGCCAGTCTTTCCGCACTCGTCAAGCGCGGCGTCCCGGGCGCGCTGGACGGTGTCGCGCTGGACCAGCGACCAGGATTTCCCTGAAATCGCGAAGGCGCCGCATCGCGAGCCGTAGAAGGAGAGCTCCATCGGACATTTGCTGCTGCCGCAATTGCCGCGGGCGTCCTCGATCGCCGCGCGGCGCGACGAGTGATTCCAGGACATGCCCCATTTGTCGCTGTCGGGCCCGTAAACGATCGAGCCCCACGGCTTCAGGTCCTCCATCTTGCGCAGCCGCGTCAGCACGCCTTCGGTGGCCTCACCCGATGGCGTCATCCTGACCTTTTCCTGAAACCTGGAGATTGCGGCACGCATGCCGTTCTTGCTGTCGAGCGGCTCCGGATCGTAATTGAGCTCGAACAGGCGGTCGCTCAGTTCGCGCAGCAGCACCGGATCCTTGATCGGGATGCGGTCGGGATCGGGGCGCAGCGTCGAGACCAGCGGCTCGGGCTGCGGCGCGACCGCGGCGACCTGCTGCGATGCCGGGGCAGGCGGCACGAAATAGAAATTGCCGTCGATCGGCGAGGACGACACCCAGGGCTGCTGCGATCCGCCGGTCTGCCGCTTCACGGCGAGGCCGACCTGGTTGAAGGTCTGGAAGATGTCGAGCCCGGCCTGCTTGATCGTTGTCGCCAGCGCCTTCGTATAGGGGCTGTGACCGTCGGTGCCGTCGAGCGCGACATTGCCGGGCTGCGTCGCATAGGAGATCAGCGTGCCCTCCGGCGCCCGCATCTGGGCGAGGCCGCCGTCGGAGGCGCGCAGGCCGCGCGCGCCGAACGGATTGTTACGGCAGGCATCGAGGATCACCATGTTGAGCCGCGTGCCCGAACCCTGCATCTGCCGCAGCACGAGGTTGACGTCGACCATCTGGAAATCGACGTCAGCCTCGCGCACCGGATTGGCGCTGACCGGCACCAGATAGTTCGAGCCGGAGACCTGCACGCCGTGGCCGGCATAATAGAACAGCGCAACGTCGGCGCCCTGAACCTGCCGGCCGAAATTCTGCACGGCGAGGTCCATCGCCGGCTTGTCGAGGTCGAGCTGGGCACGGCCGCCGATCAAGGTGAAGCCGAGAGCTATGAGCGTCTCCGCCATCAGCGCGGCGTCGCTGCGGGGATTGTCGAGCCGGGTCACGTTCTGATAGGCGGAGTTGCCGACGACCAGCGCCACGCGTTTTTCCGCCGCGGCTGGTGCGGCGAGGGCGACCGCGAGCAGGGATGCCAGCGCCGCGATTTTCCAGATTGTCCTGCCGAACGCCCCGCCCATCTTCAATAAGCCTCTAATGAAATAATGACAGATTATCAGGGCGTCGGTTCAGCGAAAAGCTGCGCGGCGCCGCAAAACCCGGCCCTGGCGCGCAAGATCAACCGGTGCTCCGATACGTATGGTTGTTTTCGAGAGAGGCAGCTAACGCTGGATGTGACATTTAACGCTGGATGTGACATTGCGATCTCGCGGCGCGTAACGCCCGAAGTTTTGCATCGATGCTGCCCTCTGAAAGCAGAGGGGGCAGAGAAAGCCGGGTGCCCAAAGCACCCGCAGTCGTGCGCGCAACAACGCACACGGCAGACCGCAGGCGCGCCGGAACACCCGGCTTTCCCTGCGCGATGGTTTTAACGGCCTATGGCGCGCTCTTCCCGGAGCCGAATTCCTCTGGCCTCCGTCGCCGATGAATTGACGATGGATCGAAGCCCGGTCGGGCTCGACCATCTCCACCGGCTTGACACCAGCAACGGGTGTCGGAACCACACGCTTTTGCCGTCCGCAGCTTCCCTTGCAAGGTGCGCTTCGGCGAGCCCATGTGCTGCCGGCCGAAGATCCCGCAAGAGCGTTTAAGCGCCGGTCGTCCGCGCGCCGTTCGATCGCTCACAGGCGAAAGCCCGCCCTGCAATCACACCGCGCGCCTGGCGCTGCTGCGTCCACCGCATTCCGGCCCAACGTCCGTGACGTTCGCGAGACGCCCTCATGGCGGGCTGGAACAGGCGTAGTTGTACGGCTGATTTGGGTGAAAGCGATAGCGGAATATTTTTGATTCTCGGGCTTGACGGCGTTTCTGAAAATCAGAAGTGATTTGCCCGTCGTGCCAGTTTGCCGCAGGCAGCTCGCGACTGGATTTACCGGACATGGAAGCGCCATGACCGCGCGAGCCATTTGGTCGGAACGGCAATTGGTGGCTTGCCGCGTGATGCGACGGCCTGCCGCGCCGTTCGTGTGAAGCACATTACACCGAAGCTCCAGATCGTGCGGCAAGGTAGCTACACGGTCGAACGATCAACCAACAGGAGGAAGACATGCGTTCGCTCCTTGCTGCCACCGGAGTTGGAGTGAGCCTCGCCATCGTACTCGCCACAAATGCGCAGGCACTGTGTGTTTCGCGTTCGCAGCTCAGTGGCCAATGGTTGTCTGACGATGGAGGCACGTATCACGTCAGACGTAACGCCGGCAACGTCGTGTGGTGGATGGGAAAGAGCGGCGATGGCGGACGATCGTGGACCAACGTGTTCAAGGGCGTTTACAATCCCCAGACCAATCTCATTACCGGTGATTGGTCGGACGTGATCACCAGCACGAATATCAATTCGGGCTCTCTGACACTCCGGCTCAACGGCACGCTGCAGCACGTCAATGGCTTCGATAAAGTGTCCGGGTCCGGCGACGGCTTTGGCGGAAGCAGATGGTTCTTCCATTGCGCGGACAGCTGAGCGCTTCCAGAATAGGCATACAGCCTGCGGATCAGTTGATCGGCCGTCGCAGTTTGGCGCAAGGCAATAGCGCTGGACTTGCTGGACGCCGCGAGCCGCAGGCCGGACAAGCGATCTGCTTGTCCGGCAAGAGGTGATGGCTCTCAATTGAGATGGTGATGCAGCTTAGCTGATTGGCGAGCCCCAGCAATGGTCTCGCCAACTCAACGCTCAACTCTACTGGCAGACGTACATGAGGCCGTCGCCGCCCTTTATCGCGGTGCCGGGTATGCAGCCGATGCCGTTGCGGGCAGCGTAATCCGGCCAACCTGTGTAACTCCAGCCTGCGCCGCTCCACGGGCCGCCGAAGTAGTACGCTCTCACGGCGTACCAGGGGAGACCATCCGCGGTATAGTAAGCCGCGCCCGATGCGTAGCCACGTCGAGTGATATAAACACGGGCCTGTGCCTCTGCCTTGCTGGTGAGCGAAAGGCCATCTTGCCCCTTCCAGCCTGGCGAGAATGACAATGCACATGCGAACGTCAAAGCGGAAATAGCCAAAGTACCAGACGTCATTTTCATGTTCATTTCCTCCATTGCCCCATCGTATTGTCCGGCATCCCCAAGGGAGGCGAATTGACTTGGATCAACGGGGGAGACCGTCGCCTACCGCATCCAGCCGGAGCTTCCGGCCAGGCGACGTTCGTCCAAAAGGAGGCAATGGGTCAGAAGCCATTACCCATGATAAGCCCGCGCCTTCCAGTGCCGATTTAAATGGACCACGGCGCAGGATTCGAAATTCCGGATACCCATGAGCGATCAGAGCGCGCTCATGCGCCTCGTCGCCATGAACTTGCAGCGCTCAACTGGCGATCGTGAAGCTTGTTCACCGCCCCGCTTGTTGCCGTGTCCCGCACATCCAGAGCAGCGCTCCATAAGCTGGTTCATCACGCGGTCGTTCTGAAACTGTCCCTGAGGCCAATCCATTGGCATCGTGGAATTCAGCGAAGAACAGATTTGTGCCAGTTGGCGATACCGATCCTGTCGGCCACGCTGGCCGCTTGACCTATGTCAACGCGGCATCTCCGGCGAGCCTTAGCTGGGAGTCGGAGCCGGGGCCCCAGTGCGGTAGATGCACCTTACCACGGGAGGGAGTTATGCGGCAGCTTCGATTGTCACTCACGTTCGCCGGGCTTGCGCTGAGTACCGCGTTAGGACTGCTGGCGACCGCAGTTACCAGTCATCCGGCGAGCGCTGTAGTCTACTGCCAGTATGTCGAATATCCAGTCGGCTGTGTCGCAAGGGCCGGCGTTGTGCTGAGGCCGCGTCCTGTGGCGCGCGCTGCCGCCCGCGAAGCGGTCCGTCCGGGAACGCCAATGAACCGAGGCGGCCCCGTCGATCGTGTCGGCCGTCGTTGAATCCAGATCGACGTTTCTATGATGCTCTCGGGTGATTTCGACGATCAGGCGCGGCTGGTTGTCCAGCATGCGGCTGTGCCGGAGCGGCGATCTGGTTCGCGTTGCTTCGCGCCTCTTCGGCCGTCAACACGAAATCGCCGGTGATCGCGGCCTTGCTGTCGCCAGGGGCGTGTGCGAAATGATTGCGGAGAAGGTGAGCCAGGGCGGGCCGCGCTGAGGCGGTCGCTCCTTGCCCCGATGCTTCCGCCTGTCCGAAACAACCGTCCGCGTTGGACAACGATCGAACGTGCGGCATCAAGCACGACTTCGACATCAAAACGACTCAGCCAGGACCTGCAGCAAGGTGGCTCTCGGTTTTGGTTGAGGCTGCCGGCCTGATGTTTTAGATGACGGACCTGCGGTCGCCGGGATTGTAATCCCGGCCGATCGTGCGTGCTCAAAACGATGATGGATACTAAGTGCTAAAAGCCAAAAAGGCCGGCGCCGGCGCGGCGAAGAAAAGCAAGGCGTCGCCGCGTTCCTTGATCTCCTCTTCCTCGCCGCTTGGCATGTTGGCGCTTCATCTCCTCGAACAATTCGGGAAGTCCGGCCGCAAGGGCATCGTGTTCCTGGCCGAAGACGAGAACAGGGCAGAGCGGCTCGGCGGCATCCTCCATTCGCTCGACCGTTCGCTCGACGTGCTGGTATTTCCCAGATTGAACACCTTGCCGTTCGATGGGCTGGAGCCGTCGCAGGAGATCGCGGGCAGGCGGAGCTCGGTGTTGCGGCGTCTCGCCAAAGCCAGGAAGCCGGTCTTCCTGGTGTCGACGGCGGAGGCGATCATGGAGCGGCTGCCACCGCCCGCGAGCTGGGGGCGTCTCAGCCTGAGCCTGAAGGTCGGGGCGCGCTTTGCCGAGCAGGAGCTCAAGGCCCAGTTGGAGGCGCTCGGATACGATCTCGACGAGGAGGCGGAATATCCGGGCACTGCGCTGTTTCACGGCAAGACCTTCGAGATTTTTCCAGCGGGCGCGCTGGGTCCGTTCAGAATCGAACATTCCGGCGCAGCGATCCGCAAGATCGTGGCCGTCGATCCCGGAGAGCACGATGTCGTGTTCGAGGTCAGGGAGCTCATTGTCGATCCGATGTCGGAGCGCCTTGCGTTGAAAGGCAAGCGGGGGCAGCGGGCGACATTGTCGGACTATTGTAGCCGCGCGCGGTGGATCGCGGACGCAGCCGTTCCCGGCCATGCCGATAGCTGGCTGAACACGATTGCAGAGTCGGCGCCTCGCCGGGAGGCGGAACGCGAATATATGGATCGAAGAGACTGGAAGAAGCTGGCGAAGCGCATCAGCGTGCTGCCGCGCAAGGCCGCCTTTGCGGCGACGCCCGACTTTTCGAAGCTGGCGGCGCCAAGGAAGGCGCTCCGTGCGTTCATCGCCGACACGCAGGATGCCGGATCGCGGCTGCTGTTTGTCGCGGCGGTGGCGGACGATTTGCGCGCGATGGAGCGCATCGGCGGGATCAAGGCGGAGCGATTCGCCGACTGGAACGAGGCGACGGCAGCAGGAAGCAGCGAGGGCGCGCTTCTGGCTGATTTCGACGCCGGCTTCATCGGTTCCGGCCGCAAGCCGCTTGTCGTTGTGACGGCATCCGATGTGCTCGGCAGCAGGGCGCATCACCCGCAGCCGATGGCAAGAGCCTGGACCGCGGCGTTCGATCACCCAGACGTACCGGAGCGCGGCTCGGTGGTGGTTCACCTGCAGCGAGGGCGGGCCGTGCTCGACGGCTTGCAGGCCCTCAGCGCAGGCGGCGGGGAATCGCGCGATATGATCAGGCTCGAGTTCGCAGGTGACGATGCCGTTCTGGTTCCCCCCGCCGATCTTGCCCTGATCTGGCCTTACGCGACCGAACTCGGCAAACTGGCGTTGGACAAAGCGGACGGCAGCACGTGGTGGGGAAGGCGCGGCGAGGCCGAGCAGGAAATCCAGATCGCGGCCAGGGAACTCGGCAGGCATATCGCCCAGCGCCGTCGCCGGCGTGCGCCCAAGCTGGCCGCGCCAGGGCATGCCTATGAGAAGTTCGTCGCACGCTTTCCGTATTTCACGACGCTCGACCAGGCGAGGGCCATTCAGGACGTGCTGGACGATCTCGCGTCCGGCCATCCGATGGATCGCGTTATCTGCGGCGACGTCGGCTTCGGCAAGACCGAGGTCGCCATGCGGGCGGCGGCGGCGGTCGCGCTGTCGGGGAAACAGGTTGCCATCGCCGTGCCGACGACGGTGCTGGCCAGGCAGCACGTCGCGAACTTCCGCAAGCGGTTCGTTCCGCTCGGTATCGAGGTGGGAAGCCTGTCGCGGGCCACCTCGGCTGCGGAAACGAGGGAGACCAAGGAAGGATTGCGCAGCGGCAAATTGAAGGTCGTGGTCGGCACGCAGGCGCTCACCTCGAAGGACGTGCGTTTCGCCAACCCAGCGCTCGTCATCATCGACGAGGAGCAGCATTTCGGCGCGGCGGAGAAAGCGAAACTCTCCAGTCTCGCAAAAGGCGTCCATACGCTCTGGATGAGCGCCACGCCGATACCGCGCACGTTGGCGGCAGGCCTTGCGGGCTTCCGGGATCTCAGCGTGATCGCAACGCCGCCGGTTCACCGGCTGCCTGTCGTCACCAGGGTCGCGCCGCTATCGGACGCCGCGATCGCCGCGGCATTGCTGCGCGAGCAGCGACGTCACGGGCAGAGCTTCCTGATCTGTCCGCGCATCCAGGATCTGGAGCCGATGCTGGCGCGGGTGCAGTCGGCGGCGCCTGATCTCCGCATCGTCTGCCTTCACGGCAAGCTGCCCGCCGACGAGCTCGACGACCGCATGATGAGCTTCGTCGAGGGCAAGGCGGACGTTCTGCTCACAACCAATATCGTGGAGAGCGGCCTCGACATTCCCCGCGCGAACACCATCGTCATCTGCTGGCCGGAAAAGTTCGGCCTGTCGCAACTGCATCAGCTCAGGGGCCGGGTGGGGCGCGGCGGAACGCGGGCCTTCGCGCATCTGCTGACCGAGTCGGCTTCGGAACATTCCGAAAAGCGCCTGGCCATTCTGGAAGAGTTCAGCAGGCCGGGCGCGGGTTTTGCCATCAGCGAGCGCGATCTCGACCTCAGAGGCGCGGGAGACCTGTTCTCGGAGCGGCAATCCGGCCATGTACAGGTGTTCGGGCCGGTGCTCTACAGCCACCTTCTGAAGCGGGCCTCGGAGAAGACGGCCGACAGGGCCGGCGATCTCTGGGTGCCCGACCTCAACCTGCCATTCGCGGACACGCTGCCGACGAGCTACGTGCAGTCGGCTGCGGTGCGGCTGGAGATTTATGGCCGCGCCGCCAGGTGCCGCAGCGAAGACGAACTGGAGGAACTTGAGGAGGAAACTGCGCGGCGCTTCGGCCGGCTACCGCCGGCGGCGCACGATTTCTTCGCGGCCGCGAGGCTCAGGCTCGATTGCAAGCGCCGCGGCATCGTGCGGCTCGATGTCGGACCGGAGGCCGTCGCCGCGACCTTCCTGCCCGGCCGTCTCCGCAAATCAAGATCGAAATCCCTCGTCCGCGACGGCGATCGCGTGGTCCATGCCGGCAATGGCAAGAGAAAGCCGTTCGATCGGGTCGAGGAATTCCTGGAGTGTCTGGACGATTGAGGGGCGTGATCAGCCGCAGTTCCAGACCGGGCCGATCGGCGTGCGCGTCCAGCACGGGCCAAAACTGCCGCCATTGTAGCGGCCGCCGTAAAAGCCGGGCCGGCCGAAATAATGCCAGTTGTCGTCCCACCCATAATATTGCGGGACCGGATCGATATACCAGGGGCGCCGGTTGGCCCGCGCCAGCCGCGAAGACAAGCCTTTCAAGGCGTAGGGTGGAACGGTGTTGTTCGGCGGCTGACGATAGCCCGGCAGAAAGCCGTAACCGTGCCAGCGTGGCGCCGGCCGCTTGTTGGGCGGCGCAGCGGTTGCGACGGCGGGCAGCAGTGTCAGGATGATGGCAACCGATGGGAAAGTAAGGCGCAGCATCGGCGCACCATAGACGGCCGGCCGTTGCGGGGCGATTCAAATCTCGGTCAGTCCCGGCCGTCGCTCGACGCGCTTGCGGCTGGTGCCGACCTTGACTGCCTGAATGCTTCGATTGGGTCACCTTGAATTGCATCGCGAGGTGAAGGGGCGCGTGGTATGAGCCAAAGCTCAGTCCGGCGCCATCCAAAAGGTAGCAATTCGTCACGCTGCTTGTGAGCTGGTTAACAATTGCCGTCGTCGCGCGGCCCTATGTTCCGCGTGGGCGGGGGGATCGCGATGGAACGAAAGATTCTATTTGCCAGGGCTAAACTCCTGGTGCGCAGGGAAACTCTCCAGAAAAAAATCGCCGAGTTGCAGAAGCTCAAGGAGCAGGTCCGGCTCGCCGAGATCGCCGCCAAGCAATCGTCCCATGCCGCGGAGTAGGAAGTCGGCCGCTGCCTTGAGCGGCGGCGGATGCCGTGCGACGGTCGAGCCATGAAAACCGCTATCGTCTATGTCGGCGCCGCGATCGCGGAGATCGCCGGCTGCTTTGCCTTCTGGGCCTGGCTGCGTCTCGACAAGCCGATCTGGTGGCTGCTGCCGGGCCTGCTCTCGCTCGTCGCCTTTGCCTATCTGCTGACGCTTGTCGGGACCGACGCGGCAGGACGCGCCTACGCCAGCTATGGCGGCATCTACATCGTGGCGTCGCTGGCCTGGCTCTGGATGATCGAGAGCGTTCGTCCCGATCGCTGGGACGTCGCCGGCGCCAGCCTGTGCCTGATCGGCGCGGCGGTGATCCTGTGGGGGCCGCGCGCGTGAAGTTCGGCGCGACGCGTCACGGCAATCGATCGCAGTGACGCGTCGCGCGTCGGTTCAGTTCTTCAGCACGATACGGCCGACGACCTTGCCGGCGCGCAGCTCCTCGATCCATTTCTGGACGTCGGCCATCGGCTCTTCCTGCATCGGCGTCGGCTTGATCTTGCCGGCGCGGGCGAGCGCCATCAGTTCCTTGCCTTCGGCGAGCGTGCCGACCATGAAGCCCTCGATGGTCATGCGCTTGTAGACCCACTGCACCATTGGCAGGCTGAAATTGCCGCCCATCAGGCCGGAGACCACGATCTTGCCGCCGCGCGCCACCGTCGCGACCGCAAACGCCATCGATTTCTCGTTGCCGGCGAAATCGACGACGCCGTCGAAGCCGCCTTCGGTCTCTTTCAGGATGCGCCGGACGATTTCAGGCTCGGAGGGATCGTAGGCGTTGGCTGCGCCGTTCTTCAGCGCGGTCTCGCGCGCGGCCGGCGAGAGATCGGCGACCGTGATGTTCTGCTTGAACATGGCTTGGGCGAACGACAGTCCCATCATGCCGACGCCGCCGAGCCCGATCAGCAGGAGATTGCGCTGCCGCGGACGGTCGGCCAGCCGCTTCAGCGCGCCATAGGCCGTGACGCCCGAGCACATCAGCGTCGCCGCCTGGTTGACCGGGAGCGGATCATATTCGAGCAGATATTTCGCGTCGGGCACCAGCACGTGGGTGGCAAAACCGCCGTCGATGGAGACGCCGAGAAAGCGCTGCTTGACGCAGAGGTTCTCGTCGCCATTGGCGCAGTCGCGGCACTGGCCGCAGCCGATCCAGGGGAATACCGCGAACTTCTTGCCGATCATTTCTTTCGGGGCATCCGGGCCAACTTCATCGACGACGCCGGCGATCTCGTGTCCGAGCGTGAACGGCAGCGTCATGCCGCGCGTGGTGTCGAGCTTCTTGCCGCCGCCGAGATCGGCGTAGCCGTCCTGGATGTGCAGGTCGGAATGGCAGAGGCCGCAGCGCTCGATGCGGACGAGAACCTCGCGGCCCGCCGGCTTCGGCGTGTCGATGATGGTTTCGCACAATGGCGCATCGAATTTGACGAGGGATTGGCGGACCATTCGCGCCATGGCGTTCACTCCTTATACGGCGTTTGCTTTTGTGCCTCGTATATCGGTCAATTCACGGGCCATGGCAACAAAGCCCGAGACCGGGATGGTCTCGGCGCGCCTGGTCGCGTCGACGTTCGCAGCCTCGGCGAGGCGCGCCGGATCGACCGACAGTGATTTCAGGCTCTGCCGCAGCATCTTGCGGCGCTGGCCGAACGCCGCGGCCGCCACCTGTTCCAGCGCGCGGCGGTCGCACGGCTCCGGGGCAGGGCGCGGCACCAGGCGCACCACCGAGGAGGTCACCTTGGGCTGCGGCACGAAGGCGGCAGGGGAAATGTCGAACAGGATTTTGGTCTCGGTGCGCCAGTTGGCGAGCACGGCGAGGCGGCCATAGGCCTCCTCATTCTCCCGCGCGACGATGCGCTCGGCGACCTCGCGCTGGAACATCAGGATCATCATGTCGTACCAGGGCGGCCACGGCTCGATCGAGAGCCAGTCCACCAGCAGCGCGGTCGCGATGTTGTAGGGCAGATTGGCGACGATCTTCGCACGCTCGCCGCCGAGCATCGGACGGGGATCGAAATGCTGGGCGTCGGCGTGCACGATCTCGAGCCGCCCGGGATAGCGCCTGGCGATGTAATCGAGCGGGGCCAGCGCGCGCTCGTCGCGCTCGACCGCGATGACGCGTTTGGCGCCGAGCGCCAGCAGCGCGCGCGTCAGCCCGCCGGGGCCGGGGCCGATTTCGATCACGGTGGCGCCTTCGAGCGGACCGGCGGCGCGCGCGATCCGCGCGGTGAGGTTGAGGTCGAGCAGGAAGTTCTGGCCGAGCGATTTGCGTGCCGACAGGGAGTGTTGGCGGATCACCTCGCGCAGCGGCGGGAGATCGTCGATCGCGCTCATTGTGGTCTGGTTGCCGCCATGCGTGCGGCGAGCCGTAGCGCCGCGGCAAGGCTCGACGGATTGGCCTTGCCGGTGCCGGCAATGTCGAAGGCGGTGCCGTGGTCCGGCGAGGTCCGGATGAACGGCAATCCGAGCGTGACGTTGACGGCGTCCTCGAACGCGATGGTCTTGATCGGGATCAGCGCCTGGTCGTGATACATGCAGACGGCGCAGTCATAGGTCTTGCGCGCCGCGGCGTGGAACATGGTGTCGGCCGGCAGCGGGCCTCGGGCGTCGATGCCGTCCCGGCGCAGCGTCTCGATGGCTGGTGTAACGATGTCGATGTCCTCGCTGCCGAGCGAGCCATCCTCGCCGGCATGCGGATTGAGGCCCGATACCGCAAGCCGCGGCCGCGCCAGGCCGAAATGCGCTTGCATGTCGGCGACCGCAATCCGCGCTGTCGTCACGATGAGGTCGCTGGTGAGCTGGGCTATCGCCTCGCGCAGCGACAGATGGATGGTGACGGGAACGACGGCGAGCGCCGGCGACCACAGCATCATCACCGGCTGCGGCGCGATCTTCCCGTCGGCGGCAAGCTCGGCGAGATATTCGGTATGGCCGGGATGGCGGAAGCCGGCGCGGTAGAGCACGCTCTTGGCGATCGGATTGGTGACGACGGCGCCGGCGCGTCCGCTCCTGACATGCTCGACCGCATGGCGAATCGAGGCGAGCGCCGCGCTCGCGCTGGTCTCATCGGGCTGTCCGGGGCGGGCGGTGGCGGTTTCGCCGGTGGCGACGACCGGCAGGGCTTTTGCGAATGAAGCGCAGGCCTCCTCCGGCGTGGCGTCGGCGAACTGGACCGGCAGGCCCAACAGCTTCGCCCGCTCGGCGAAGAAGCCGCGGTCGCCGAGCAGATAGAACGGCGGGAGATCGAGTTCGCCGCGGCGCAGCCAGGCGGCAAGCGCGATGTCGGGTCCGATGCCGGCGGGCTCGCCGGATGTCAGCGCGAGAGCCCGGTTCGGACCACCGGCCATCAACGGCATTCGATCATCGCGGCCTTGCGGATCTCCGCCAGGTAAGCCTTCGACTTTGCCTCGTACTTCTGCGTGTACATCTTTTCGCGGATTTCGCGCTTCTTCGGCGTGTCGATCTTGGTCGGCTTCCGCTCGCACAGCGCCACCATCTCGACGCCCTGCTTGGTGATTTCGGGCGGGGTCAGGTGGCCGACCGGCGTCTTGTCGAGGAGCTCGCGCAGTGGGCCGGGGATGTCGGCCGAGGTCTTGGTGACGGCAGGGCGGATCGCGGCATTCTGCATCGACTTGAAGTAGTCGTTGGCCTGGTCGCAGCTCTGCACGCGCTCGCGCAAGGATTCCGCCTCCTTGCGGCGCTGATCGATCGCGCCTTGCGCTGAGCCGCGCGGCACGATCAGAACGATCGGCTGCAGCTTGTATTCGAAGGCATCGACCTGGGTCGACTCGCCGCCTTGCTGGGCGGCGGTGGCGACGTCCTTCTCGCCGACCTGCAGGCTTTCCTTGAAGCGGCCGCGCACCAGGCTGCCCCAGACCATTTCCGACTTGAGGCGGGCTTTCATCGTTTCCGGCCGCACACCCTGGCTCTCCAGCGATTTGGCGAGCTGGTCGGAGGTGATGCGCATGCGCTGGGCCATCCCCGCAAAGGCCTGGTCCAGCTCGCTTACGCCGGGATCGACGCCAAATCGCCTGGCTTCCTTGATCTTGACCTTGTCGTTGATCAACTCGTCGAGGATTTCCTGCTTCGCTGCATGCTTGCGCGTGGTCAGGAAGTCGAGCTTGGTGCGCTGCTCGATGTCGAGGCTGGTGATCGGCTCGCCGTTGACCATGCAGGCAATGGACTGGGCCGGCAGCGGCGAGATCCCGGCCGCCAGCGTAGCGAGCGCGAGGGCACAGCCGGCAGTCAGGGAAGGCAGTCGGCGAGGAGGGAGCATAGGAGTGGTCATGTCATATCAACCGCATCGAGCATTCGTACCGCATTTTCGCTGGGTACTCGCCGGCACGGTCGGGCCTTACTGGATGCCGCCAGTGCTGCTGGCCGACGAGGACGAGTTCGCAATGGTCCGCAGGCCGATCTGCAACATGAACGCATGATTGAGCACTGGCGGCGTCGTCCCGGCCGAATAGGTATAGGACGTGACGTAGTTGGCCGCGAGCACGAAACAGTCATCCACATAGCCTGCGCCGATGATGTACTGGTTCAGCTTGTTGGCTTCAAGGTCCCAGCGTGCCGCACCCGACACCACCCAGTTCGCCGCCAGCTTGATCGAGGCGCTGCCGAGCAGGCCTTCGCGCCGGGTCAGATAGCCGAGTTCCGGCTGGGCGGCGTAGTTGCCGTACAGCATGCTGACCGACCAGCGGTCGAACGAGGCGCGTCCCTCGGCCTCGAAGCGGTTGACGTTGAGCGTCGCCTCATCGATGCGCGAGCGCACGCTGAACGTATAGGTCCGGTTCGGCGAGTAGTTGACGCGGGCGACGTAGTCGGACCGGGTGTTCTGCAGGCCGGAATTGAGCCCGGTGTTGGTGACGTCAGCCACCGCGAACGAGTTCAGGCCGAACAGCTGGTAGGACTGGCCGAACAGCACGTTGACGCTGCCGCCGCGATCGAACTGCGTGGTCGCCTGCACGCCGACATTGGCGCGGCCGCCGCCCTCGACACGGTCGTAGCCGGAGAACTTGTCGACCGCGAACAGGTTGCTGGCGTCGAACACCATGCTCTGCGCGTCCTCGTTGGGAAGCTTGCCGGCATAGGTCTCGTTCGGACGTGCGATGATCTGTGCGATCGGCTCGATCGTGGTGGTGCCCCAGGGCTGAACGTTGATGAAGGGGTAGCGATATTCGAGGCCGACCGTCGGCATCAGGCGGACCGCCTGCGTGTCGCCGACGGGCAGGAAGTTCGAAACGCCGGGCTGGTTCGAGATCGAGGCGTCGATGGCGTCGGCGCGCATGATCGCAAACGGCGTCCAGATCTGGCCGATCGGGTCGGTGTAGGAGCGCCGCCACTGGGCTTCAGCCGTCAGCCGCGTGTAGGTGCCGGGCACGCCGCGCAGCAGGCACTGCGAGGGAATGCGGGCCAGCGGATCGGCCGACGCGTTCAGGCACAGGCCAGTGGTGTTGGCCAGCGTCGTGATCGGGTCGAACGCCGCGGTGGTGCGCGACAGGCTGGTGAAGTTAGTCTTGTAGCTGACCTCGCCGCCCAGGATCGGGTGGTTGAAGACGTTGCTGTAGTCGATCACCGGATGGATCACCGGCACCTTGTCCTGGCTGCCGGAGAACGAGAGATAGTAGATCGTCCGCGCGTCGAAGAAGCTGCGGTTGCCGACGCCGGTCAGATAGAGCTGCGAAATCGCTTCCGTCGGCAGGCTCAGGAACGATCCGAGGGGATCGCGGTACTGCGCCAGCCGGTAGTCCGAGAAGAAGTAGTAGTCGGACAGCAGAACGCCGTCCCAGCCCCAGACCCATTTGTCGTTGAGCGCGAACTGACCCTTGGTGTCGATGCCGCCGCGGACGTCGCGGTTGCCCGGCTGCCCGGCGAACGCGCCGGGGTCGAGCTGGTTAATGCCGTAGGCGCGGATCTGGTACGAGCCGTTGATCAGCCGCTGGCGGAACTCGCCCTGGAACAGCACGCCCTGCTTGCTGGTGAAGCGCGGATTGAAGGTCGCGTCATAGTCCGGCGCGATCGCCCAGTAGAACGGGGTCTCGACGGCGTAGCCATAGGTCGAGTTGGTGCTGTAGGCGGGCATCAGGAAGCCCGTCTTGCGCTTCACGGTCGGGTCGGGCGTCGAGAAGTAGGGCAGATACGCCATCGGCACGCCGAAGAATTCGAGCTGCGCGTTCTCGAAGTACAGCATCTTGTCGGTCTGGTTGTGGATGATGCGCGCACCCTTGACCTGCCACAGCGGCGGCTTCTTCGGATTGTCCTTGCACGGCGCGCAGGCCGTATACACGCCGTTTTCGAACACGGTGTAATTGCCCGCGGAACGATCGGCGCGCGACGCCGCCATGCGCGTGTCGTCGGCGGTGTCGACGCGCAGCGAGTCGACGAACCCGTCACGGTAGTCGTCGCTCAGATCCATGATGTTGGCGTAGGTGACCTTGCCCTCGGCATCGGTGAGGCGGATGTTGCCTTCCGCATGCAGCCGCTTGGTCTTCTGGTCGTAGACGACCTTGTCGGCCTCCACGCTGGTGCCGTTGTAGAACATCTGCACGTTGCCGACCGCCGACACGCGCTGGTTGTTGTAATCGTAGTCCACCTCGACCGCTTGCACGACCATCCTGCCGTCATTGCTGACCGGCCGCGGCGGCGGCTTGGGCGGGCGCGGGTTGTAGGTGAAGGTCTGCGCCGACGCCGGCAGCGTCAGGACAAGCTCCATCGAGCCAACCAGGAGCAACCCGGCAAGCAGGGCAAACATCGGTACGCCAACGGCGGCCAAGCGGGCTCCACGGCGGCGCACATGGGTACGCCACCTGAACGCAGGCGACCTCAACTGGCGGGCGGCGACAACGGCCACTACCCGTCCTCCTGGTACAACAAGGCCAAGAATCCCGTGAGGCCGCCCACACAGACAGGCAACCACGCGGCAGCGATGGGATGCATCAACTCAGCCTTGCTCAAATCCTCAGTAACTTTCGATAGAACGTAGAGCAGAAACCCTGCGCCCACGCCACTTAAAACCATCTTCTGAACGCCGCCCATCCGGAAGAAGCGAAGGCTCACGGAAGCCGCCAACATCACCATTGCAGCCAGCAAAAATGGCTGTGCGATGAGCTTATGGTACTGCAGACGATACCCCGCGGTGGCGAAGCCGGAGCTTTCGGACGAGCGGATATAGCCGGGCAGTTGCCAAAAAGACACGGTTTCGGGGGTGGAGAAACTGTTGCGGACCTGGGCGGGGGTGAGGGTAGTTGAGAGGTAGTACGTCTCCTGATCAACCGGAGGTTTATCCAGGGAGTATCTACGTACCGATTTGAACGCCCAGCGGCCCTCCTCGAGGGTTGCCTCGCGGGCCTCGATTCGCTCCCTGAACTGCAGGTCCGGGTCGAATCGGAACACGGTGAGCCCGGTCAGCCGGACCCCCTGCTGCTCGCTGCGCGCAGCGTTGATGATCGACTGGCCATCGCTGTTGATCTGGTTGAGCCAGAAGCCGGAAGCGTCCTGAATGCCGCCGCCCGGCGCCGAGCCGAACAGCTCCGCTTCCATCCGCTTCGAGAGCTCACGCAGGTTCGCCGACATCGGATTGTAGGCGACCGTGGCCAGCGTCCCCAGGATGATCGAGCTGGCGAGCGCCGGCGAGATGAACTGCCAGGCGGATACGCCGGCGGCGCGCGCCACCACCAGTTCGAGCCGCCGCGACAGCGCCAGATAGCAGGTCATCGCGCCGATCAGGACGCAGAACGGCATCAGCTTTTCGAGCAGCTGCGGCACCCGGTAGAGCGAGGTCTGCGCCACCGTGATCGCCGAGACCGAGACGAGGCCCGAGGTCTTGCGGACCATTTCGATGTAGTCGACCAGCACGAGGAGCACGAAGATGCTCGCGAACACGCCCACCGCCGAGACCAGGAAGCGGCCGGCAAAGTATCGCCCGAGCGTATTGGTCATCATGCTCATGCGGTGGCAGGCCTCCCGAAGAGCCGCGCCAGCCGCGCATTCGACCGGTTGATCGCTTCCATCAGCGCCGCCGGCGGTTCCACCACGACGCCGCCGACGATCATCCACATTCCGATCGCGATAGCGCCAAACAGCATCGAGTACTGGACCAGCGCCATCGCCGGCGTCTTCACCGCCATCACCGAGCAGGCAAAGCCCGCCATGCGCAGGCCGAACACTGCCAGGATCGAGCCGCCGATCGAGAAATTGCGGCTCTGCCGGGTGGTGCGCGGCGTGCCGAGAAAGGCGAAGGTCAGGACGGCGAAGGCGAACGGATAGACCGGCGCGAGCAGGCGGTCATGCAGTTCGGCGTAAAATTGCCCGGAAAGCTGCTTGTAGATCGGATCGTCCTCCGGGGGCGAAATCAGCTCCCAGAGATAGCGTTCGCGAATGCCGAGCGCGACGTCGCGGCCGCGATTGGAGAATTTCGACATGTCGAAGGCGTAACGAACGAAGGCCACGAATGCCGGGTCGCGCTTGCCTGTCTCGAAACGTTCGAGATTGCCGTCCTCGAGCACCAGATAGGAGCCGGTCTCGTTCTTCAGCACCGTGCCGTGGTCGGCAATGATGGTGACGCGCTCCTTGGGGTCGCGGCGGTCGTCGACGAAGATGCCGGCGAGCACGCCGCCGGGCTGCCGCTCGCGGATCCTGATCGTCAGGTTCTGGTCGAGCTGCGCGAAGCGGCCGGGCTGCAGGATGTTGGTCAGCACGTCGGCGGTGATTTCGGCATCCCATTGCTTGATCCGGCGCAGGCCGTCGGGAGCGAGATAGGAGCCGATGAAGGTGACCAGCAGCGCGACCATGCAGGTGGCGTAGAAGAAGGGACGGAACAGCCGGAAGGGGGAGAAGCCGGCCGCGTTCATCACGATGATTTCGGAATCGGTGGCGAGCTTGTTCAGCGTGTGCGAGACCGCGATCATCAGCGCGATCGGCGCGATGATCAGAACCAGCGCCGGAATCACCAGGCTGGTGATGCCGAGAAAGGTGATGATGGTCTGGCCCTGGCTGGTCATCAGGTCGATGCCGCGCAACGCCTGCGTAATCCAGATCACGCCGGTGAGGCTGACCAGGACGAGCGCAAACGACGCAAGCGTCGTGCGGAAAATATACCTGTCGATCGACCCCATCGCTACCGCACGATCCCGCCGCCCTTGCACGCCTGACGGGCAGCTTCCGACCAACCCCCTTGCGGGGTTCCCCTTTGGCCGGGCCGCCTGTTGTCAGGCCATCTAGTCTCACTACCATCCCTTTGATCTGTCAACAAAATGGCCGGGCCGTGGCAGTGCCCGATATGGTGAATAAATCGCTTTATGTGGCCTTCCAGTCACGGCAGCGCTTGGCAGTGGCGCAGCTTGCAGGCCATAGTGCCGGAAACGTCTGGTCCGGAGCGATTTGGGCCGCTACCGAAGAGAACATTCCATAATCGGGCCGATTCCGGACCCCGCAACGAAACAGCCCCCTCCTGGAGGATTACCCATGTCCGACGCCGTCAAGGTCGGCTTTGTCGCTTTTTCCGCCGCTCCCCGTGGCGTTCTCGTGGTGTTTTGCGACGACGCATTGAAGTTCGGCGAGGCGGCGCGGAAGGCCTTGGGCAAGGCCGCCGATACCGTCAAGCGGGCGGCGGCGGCCAGCCAGTTCAAGGGCAAGAGCGGCGCGACGCTGGATATTCCGGCGCCCGAGGGAATCAAGGCGGAGCGGCTGATCGTGGTCGGCGTCGGCAAGGCCGCCGAGATCAAGGAGAAGGATTTTCTCAAGTTCGGCGGCGTCACCGCGGGCAAGCTCAACGCCGCCAGCGCGGCGGTCACCGTGATCGCGGAACTGCCCGATGGCGCGATGCAGGCCGATGCGGCCGCAGCGATCGGCTCGGGCCTCCGCCTTCGCGCCTACAGGTTCGACCGCTACAAGACCAAAAAAAAGGACAACGACAACGGCGCGTTGCACGCCGACGTGTCGATTGCGGTTGAGGACGTCGCCGCCGCGCGCAAGGCGTTCGCTCCGGCGGGCCATGTCGTGGACGGCGTGATCATCGCGCGCGAACTGGTCAACGAGCCGCCGAATGTCTTGTATCCGGTCGAATTCGCGCGCCGCGCGAGCCAGCTCAGGAAGCTCGGCGTCGATGTCGAGGTGCTCGACGTCAAGGCGATGACCAAGCTCGGCATGGGCGCACTGCTCGGCGTCGCGCAGGGCTCGACCCAGCCGGGCCGCACCGTGATCATGCGCTGGAACGGCGGCAAGAAGGGCGATGCGCCGGTTGCCTTTGTCGGCAAGGGCGTCTGCTTCGATACCGGCGGCATCTCGATCAAGGGCGCCGCCAGCATGGAGGACATGAAGGGCGACATGGGCGGCGCGGCCTGCGTGGTCGGGCTGATGCACGCCCTTGCGGCGCGCAAGGCCAAGGTCAACGTGGTCGGCGCCATCGGCCTGGTCGAGAACATGCCCGACGGCAACGCCCAGCGTCCCGGCGACATCGTGACCTCGATGTCGGGGCAGACCATCGAGATCATCAACACCGACGCCGAGGGCCGGCTCGTGCTCGCCGACGTGCTCTGGTACGTGACGAAGAAGTTCAAGCCGAAATTCATGGTCGATCTGGCGACCCTGACCGGCGCGATCATGGTCGCGCTCGGCACCGAATATGCCGGCATGTTCTCCAACAACGACGAACTGGCGGACCGCCTGAGCAAGATCGGCAATGAGACCGGCGAGCGGGTCTGGCGCATGCCGCTCGGTGCCGAATACGACAAGCAGATCGATTCGCAGTTCGCCGACATGAAGAACACCGGCGGGCGGCATGGCGGTTCGATCACCGCCGCGCAGTTCCTGCAGCGTTTCGTCGACGGCACGCCGTGGGCGCATCTCGACGTCGCGGGGACCGCGATGGGCGCGCCGAAGACCGATATCAACCATTCCTGGGGTTCGGGTTACGGCGTGCGGCTGCTGGACCGGCTGGTCGCGGAATATTACGAAGCCACCAAGTAGTTCGGTTGCAGGTGGGTGAATGACGGAAGTTCTGTTCTATCATTTGCAGGGCATGTCGCTCGAAAGCGTATTGCCGCCGCTGCTGGAAAAGTCGCTGGAGCGCGGCTGGCGCGTGGTCGTGCAATCGACCTCGCCGGAACGCACCGAGGCGCTCGATGCGCATCTGTGGACCTACAGCGACGATTCGTTCCTGCCGCATGCGACGTGGCGCGTCGGCGACGCGCAGGACCAGCCGATCATTCTCTCGGTCGAGGACGGCAATCCGAACCGGGCCAATGTCAGGTTCCTGATCGACAACGCCGCGCTGCCGGCCGACTGCGACAGCTACGAGCGGGTGGTGCTGGTCTTCAACGGCGACGATGACGAGGCGCTCTCGGCGGCGCGCGGCGCCTGGGCCGATTGCAAGGCGCGGGGGTTCGACGTGACCTATTGGCAGGCCGACGAGCGGGGCCGCTGGCAGCGGCGGCAATAGCGATGACTTGGAATGAGCTACCCCTGTTCGAATCCCCTGGAATTAATGATAATCCCTGAGTTTCTGCACCGGACCTTGAGGGCAGCCATGGTCGTGCCGCAAAGTGATGGTCGGACAAGTGCTTACAGTAGAAGGCGGAGCCTGGGCCTAGCGTGCGACGCGGAACGATCAATCGAAAACCACTGCTGACGCTCCTGATTCTCGGGCCTGCGCTTGCGGGCTGTGCGGGTGGGTCTGACCTTTTGTCCAAGGATGCGGACTGGTTTTCGCGCTCAGGGCGCGTGTTCATCCGCAACGTGTCGATCGAAACCCCGCCGCTGACGCCGACCAAGGCGGTGGCGCCGGATGAACTCGTCGCGGCGGATGGCGCCTGTCCCGGCATGGGCGCGCCCGGCGCCACGGCACTGGCCGATGGCGCCGCTGGAAGCCCGCCGCCCTCGACGACGGGGACCGTTGCGCTGGGCCATACCGAATGCGACGTGGTGCGCGGCATCGGCGCGCCCGACAACGTCAGCCTCTCCAACAACCCGCGCGGTGATCGCGTCGCTGTCATCACCTATTCGCACGGCGCGCGCGCCGGCCTCTACACCTTCACCGCGGGACGCCTGACCTCGGTCGAGCGCGGGCCGGAGCCGGTGGCACCGGCGAGGGGCGCCAAGCCGAAGAAGAAGCCGGCGTAAGTCATACCAAAACAAGCGTTTTTCAGCTTGCCGCCGCGTCGAGTTCGGCGCTGGCCTCGAGCCAGTCTTCCTCGGCCTGCCGCAGCGCATTTTCGGCGCCGGCGCGCGCCTTGCCGAGCTGCGCGGCCTGCTTGGGATCGCGTGTGAACAGGTCAGGCAACGCCAGCGCGGTGTCGATCTTGGCGATGATGCCGTTGATGCGCTCGATCTCGGCCTCGGCCTCGGCGATCCGCTGCTTCAGCGGCGTTCGCCGCTCGCTTCTTGCGCGATCCGGTTTTGCGGCCTCCTTCGGCTTTTCCCGGGAGGAACCGCGCGTGTCGCCGAGCGACAGCACCATCCGCCTGTAATCGTCGAGGTCGCCATCGTAGGTCGTCACCGTCTTGTTGGCGACGACCCATAATTGATCGGCGCAGGCTTCGATCAGATAGCGGTCGTGCGAGACCATGATGATGGCGCCGGGAAAATCGTTGATGGCTTCCGCCAGCGCCGCGCGGCTGTCGATGTCGAGATGGTTGGTCGGCTCGTCGAGAATGATCATGTTCGGGCCGAAGAAGGTGGCGAGCCCGAGCAGCAGCCGCGCCTTCTCGCCGCCCGACAGGCTCCTGACCAGGGTGTCGCCGGCCTTGCCGGAAAAGCCGATCGCGCCGACGCGCGCGCGCACCCTGGATTCCGGCGCCTCCGGCATCAGCCGGCGGACATGGTCATAGGGCGACCCATCGAGATTGAGCTCGTCGACCTGATGCTGTGCGAAATAGCCGACCGAAAGCTTTTCCGCCCGCGTGATCCTGCCCGAGAACGGCTGCAGCTTGTTCGCCAGCAGCTTGACCAGCGTCGACTTGCCGTTGCCGTTGGAGCCGAGCAGGGCGATGCGGTCGTCGGTATCGACGCGCAGCGTGACGCGGTTGAGCACCGGCTTTGCCGGCTCATAGCCGACCGAGACATCGTCCACCGCGATGATCGGCGGCGACAGCAATTTTTCCGGCTGCGGGAAGCTGATTTCATGGACGTCCTGCGTCACCAGCGCGGTGACCGGCTTCATCCGCTCCAGCATCTTGACGCGCGACTGCGCCTGGCGGGCTTTCGAGGCCTTGGCCTTGAAGCGGTCGACGAAGGCCTGCAGTCGCTTGCGCTCGTCGGCCTGGCGCCTGGCGTGCTTGGCGTCGAGCATCTCGCGCATGGCGCGCTGTTCCTCGAACGAGGAATAGGTGCCCTTGTAGAGCGTCAGCTTGCCGCGATCGAGGTGCAGGATCTGGTCGACCGAGGTGTCGAGCAGGTCGCGGTCATGGCTGATGACGATGACGGTGCGCGGATAGTTGGCGAGGTGGTCTTCCAGCCACAGCGTGCCTTCGAGGTCGAGATAGTTGGTCGGCTCGTCCAGGAGCAGGAGATCGGGCGCCGAGAACAGGGTCGCCGCCAGAGCCACGCGCATGCGCCAGCCGCCGGAGAATTCCGAGCAGGGCCGCGCCTGGTCGGCGGTGGAAAATCCGAGGCCGGACAGGATCGCCGCCGCGCGGGCCGGCGCGGAATGCGCGTCGATATCGACCAGCCGGGTCTGGATCTCGGCAATTCTGTGCGGATCGGTGGCGGTATCGGCTTCGCGCAGCAGCGCGTCGCGCTCCAGATCGGCCTCCAGCACGACATTGATGAGGCTCTCCGGACCGTCAGGCGCTTCCTGTGCCAGGCTGCCGATGCGCCAGCGCGGCGGTAGCGCAATGCTGCCGGATTCGACCGGCAAGTCGCCCCTGATCGCATGGAACAGCGTCGATTTGCCGACGCCGTTGCGGCCGACGAAGCCGACGCGCGCGCCGGGCACGATCTGAACCGTGCTGTCGTCGATCAGGAGCCGTCCGGCAACCCGGATCGAGATATCTGACATGGAAAGCATGCGGCGTTGTCACCGGACGCGCCGCCAAACGCAACCTCTATGTCGGTCAAATCAGCGCGCCGGGCGCGCCTGCATCTCGTTGTCGCGCCGGCGCAGCTCCTCGATCAGCTGGCGCAAATGCGGCGACATTTCGGGCTCGGGGCGCATGCTTTGCTTGAGCCGATCGCCGATCGCGTCGCAGATCGAGACGCATGTCCTGTGATCGATTTGTTCTGAACCATTGGTGATTCGGGCATCCATGGCTGGTCTCATCGCGAGTTTCCACCTCGCAGCACGCGCAAGGCTTGAGTGACAATTGATAAGTCAAGTCACAGCGTTGAAATTGGTTTCGCGCGCAGGGCGCATGCGTCCGATCTGCAGCGGCACCCAATCCGCACGGCGCGAATGGTTGCGCAAAAAAACCCCGGCGCGAGGCCGGGGCATCAGTCCGGGAGGAAGGGTCAGGTCAGTAGCAGCGGTTGACGAGGCGCCAGCGCGGACCCCAGGGGGTTGGAACCAGACGGCGGACATAGCAACCGCCATAGCCGCCGCCGTAATAGGCCGGGCCGCCGACGAACACGCGGGGACCCCAGCCGAGATGGTGGTGATGCCAGCCGCCATGCCAGCCGCCGCCGTGCCAGCCGTGGCCCCAGGCCGAGGCCGATGTCGGCGCCAAGGCAGCCGCACCGAGCGCAACGGCGGCCGCTGCAACAAGCGAGAATTTGCGTAACATGATCGTCTCCTCAAGGTTTCGGCGCGACCATCCGCGCCATCGGTTGAGATCGCTCCCCTTAACGCCCCGGGCCGCGGATGCAGGCCCGGTGTCCGACCGTGGAAAAGTCTATGGCGGCGATGCTGAATGGGGGCGTGACGAAGGTTACAGAATGGGTTCACCACCGTGAAATTGCGGTAATCTTTCACCCACGCGGGCGTGTGGCGCCCCGAAAGCACGCCGAAAAGGGGTGGGCGGGCGCGTCACCGGGTCGCTTGCCGTCGACAGATCGCGCCGATATAAGCCCCGCAACTCTCCAATCAGCGTTTTGTAAGGACATAAGCAATGGCGATTGAACGCACTTTTTCGATCATCAAGCCGGACGCGACCGAGCGCAATCTGACCGGCGCCGTCAACGCCCTGATCGAGAAGGCCGGCCTGCGGATCGTCGCCCAGAAGCGGATTCGCATGACGCTCGACCAGGCGGGAACCTTCTACGCCGTCCACAAGGCGCGTCCGTTCTTCGGCGAACTGGTTGATTTCATGACCTCGGGTCCGGTCGTGGTGCAGGTGCTCGAAGGCGAAGGCGCGATCGCCAGATATCGCGACGTGATGGGCGCGACCGACCCCTCGAAGGCGGCGGAAGGCACGATCCGCAAGCTTCATGCGAAGTCGATCGGCGAGAACTCGGTCCACGGCTCGGATGCGCCGGAGACCGCCGCGATCGAAATCGCGCAGTTCTTCTCGGGTAACGAAATCGTCGGCTGATCGATTGGAAGCGCGGCAGGATAGCCGCGCGCAACGGCCGCAGGGCCGTGGGGGAGAAACGCTGTGGACTGGCTGCTGCACATTCTTAATCCGGCGACGATCGCGGCGTTCTTCGGTCAGTTCCAGGCGGAGATGCAGCAACCCGCGTTCTGGGTCGCGCTCGGCAAGATCATGTGGATCAACATCCTGCTGTCGGGCGACAACGCGCTCGTCATCGCGATGGCTTGCCGCGGCTTGCCGCCGCGCCAGCGCTTCTGGGGCATGGTGCTGGGCGCCGGCGTCGCCGTCTTCCTGCGCATCATCTTCACCGGCATCGTCGTGACGTTGATGGCACTGCCGTACCTCAAGCTGGTCGGCGGACTGGCGCTGCTCGTGATCGCGGCAAAGCTGCTGGTGCCCGAGCATGAGGACGAGAGCGACACCGAGGCGGCCGCGCATCTGTGGGCCGCCGTGCAGATCGTGGCGATCGCCGACATCGTGATGAGCCTCGACAACGTCATCGCGGTCGCCGCCGCCGCCAATGGCAGCATTCCGCTGCTGGTCATCGGCCTCGCCATCTCTGTTCCCCTGATCGTCGCGGGAGCCGCGCTGATCATGGCGCTGCTGACGCGGCTTCCGGCGCTGGTCTGGGCCGGCGCGGGCCTGCTCGGCTGGATCGCGGGCGAGGTGATGGCGACCGATCCGGCGCTGCAACCGCATCTGCACGCGTTCTTCAACGGCCCGGTCGGGACCGGTCTCGATGGCGTCCTCAGGTCGCTCGGCCTCGCGCCGCAATTCGCCAATAACGGACACGGCGGCGAGGTGCTCCTCGGCATCGCCGGCATCATCGTGGTGCTGGTCGCGGGATCGCTGTGGCGCAAACGCAAGATGCAGGGCGCCGAGCACTCGGCCACCGCCTGAGGCTATCCGTTCATTTCACGGCGTTGCGCGGGAGATTTCCGCGCTTCGCTGCACTGTCAGCGGATTCAAAATGCCCGACGCCGCGGTGGCGGACCGACTTGCGGGTGGCGGGCCCGGGAGAAATGTTCGAAAAGTGCGATCACCGCCGCGCAGGCGAGGAGAGCTACGATCGACATCACGAGAATAGTGGTGAGCATGGTCCGCTCCTGAAGTACCGCGCCCACTGACGCCAGACGAATCATGTTCCCGCAAGACGGGCCAACTACGGAACGTTCGATTTATTCGGGAAGTTGCCCTCACCATTAAAGCTTCTTCACTAAGTCCAGTACCGAACAGATCGAGCGGACCCTTCGCGCTTCAATGCCGTTGTCCCAAGGATGCGTCGGTGATGAGGCGCCCGATTGCGCTTGCCGCCGCCTTCCAGGCCTTATGGAGCCGACCATGCAGAAGCGGCATCGTTTCAAGCAGACGACCACTCTCGAAGCGCGCCTTGCCGAAGCGGCGCGGCAGTTGCGCGCTGAAGCCAAATTGCTGCCGCCGGGGCCGCGGCGCGAAGGCCTGCTGCAGAAAGCGCGGCAGGACGAGGCGGCCTCGCATATGAGCGAGTGGCTCAACTCGCCGGGCCTGCAGCCGCCGCGCGGCTGACTGGATTGGTGGTCGCGCGCAACATCGGTTCACTGCGGAGCAGCGCCCTCGACTGCGAAGGTATGATATTTGGCATATTTTTCGCCGACCGACCGGACTTGAACGTAGGCCGGGTCTTTTCGCCATGCCAGTAACGCCTCCATGCTCGGATAAACATAGAGAACCACGCGCTTAGGGGCGTCTCCGTCGATGGCAACTACCTGCGACCCCGTCGCGGCTGCACCCGCTGCTGCGACCAGCCGTCCGCCGTGCGATTTGATGATTTCCCTTGCCTTCGGAAGATATTCCTTCGAGTAACCTTCCGGATCGCGAACTTCGATCTGACCAATCAAATAGGCAACCGGCTTGGTCTGGCTATGGGCCACCTCACCAACTGCGACACCCAGGCCAATTCCCGTCAACAGAGCAAGACCGATCATTCGGGCTTTCATGGGGGCCTCCTCGTTTGCAAAACGGATCATCCGGTTTTGCTGACCACAGGGCCCCCAATCGAGGCGAGAACTGGTTGTTCCTAATTGGTCGGAAAGCGCTACGTATCCTCGTCGGAAAGAAAGTTTCGCTCATTCGCCCAAGCTGCCGAAACGGCTGAGAAGCGAACGCCCGGCGGCAGGTCCTCGGATTCCGGAGGACATCTAGCCGTCATTACTCGTGCGGGGCGGCAGCGCGTATGTGCACGTCGAAGTGCATACGGTTTCCTCTTCGATTCCGAAGGGATGCACGACAATCGAACCCACGGCAAAATCAGAATCGCAGCTCAAAAGTCTGCACTGGGCTATCAAGTCGCGCGCAGATGCCCGGCGTAGAAAGGTGATCGCGAGATTGGTGGTCACCGGGCGTGGGTCATCACCTCTGACACCGAGCACGGCTGCGTACATGCATGCGTCGACCAGCGCCATCAACGCGGGGCCACTGTAGGTGCCCCCTGATCGCAAAGCGGCCGAGGCGAAAGCGATGCGCAACACAGCCTCTCCAACCCCGATGCGCTCGGCTTTGATGCCAAGGTACGCGGCGGCCGGCGTCGTTTCTGACAGGATCGCGTTGAATCGATCAACGTTGATGCGGGGAGATGAGGGCAAAGGTGTCATGGATCATGGCCTCCTTGCAACGACGTCCTTTTTCTCGCTCAAGACAACGATCGTACCCTGCACGAAACGTTCCATAAGATTCGATGCCGAGGTTCCAAACATGCGGATGCGGCCGGTGTGGGCCAACAGGAGCAGCCCCGCTGCATGAGCGAAGATATCCGCCGTCAGCAATTTCGCTTCCTCACGTCCCGCGCCAAGTGCCTCGGCGGCCTCGGCGATCGGGTGCAGGGCCGATTCCAGGGCGGCATTGAGAATTTCATCACGCTCCTTACCAAGGCCGTGAGGTTTCATGCCGCCGCGAAACAGGTAAAAGCCGAGATCAAGGTCTCTCGGATTATCAGAGTAGTAGCGGAAGAACGCCATCGCGGCCGACCGAAGCCGATCGGCGGGTGACCTCGAGCGCAAAACCGCACGGCTAACGGCCTCCTGAAGATTGGCCAACGAGACGCGGAGAACCTCCGCATAGATGGCTTCCTTGGACTCGAAGTGAAAATAGAGTGCCGCTGGTGTGTAGCCGGCTGCGGCGGCTATCGATCGCAGCGAAGCGCCGTCCAGACCATCGGCTTCAAAAACTTTCCGCGCAGCGTCCAGAATCAGTCCGCGCTTCAGTTCAGCGACAGCCTTTCGACGGCCGATTCTTTGTTCCTGTGCCATGTCCGTTTAATAGCACACTTGACGGAATATTAAACAGTGTTAGAATTTGAACACTGTTAAAATTATCGATATGCATATGGGAGGATGTCATGGCAGTCCGTATCGAGAAAGCCGGAGCGGTTTGGATAATCGTTCACGACCGCCCCGAGGCCCGCAACGCAATGGACCCGGAAAGCGCAGATGCGTTAACGTCGGCGTTCCTCGAATTCGATGCCGACAAGGAAGCCGCCGTTGCGGTATTCCATGGCGCCGGCGGCGCGTTTTGCGCGGGCTGGGATTTGAAATATGTCAGCACGCTTGATGCCGACTATCCACTCGGCGAACTTGATATCCCCATGGCCGGACCACGCGGTAACGGCGGCGAAATACCGCGCGGACCGCTTGGACCATCTCGACTGGAGTTGGACAAACCGGTCATCGCGGCCATCGAAGGTCCTGCGGTTGCCGGCGGGATGGAGCTTGGGCTTTGGTGCGACTTTCGAGTGATGGCCAGAGAATCGTACTTTGGCGTCTACTGCCGGCGTTGGGGTGTGCCGCTGATCGACGGCGGAACCGTGCGGTTGCCTCGTATCGTCGGTCAAGGTCGCGCGCTTGAGATCATTCTCACGGGACGCAGAGTTCCGGCGGAAGAATGCCTGAATATCGGTTTGTGTGAGCATGTCGTTCCCAAGGGAGACGCTCGCAACAAAGCTGAGGAAATCGCACGGGAGATCGCTCGCTTTCCACAAGTCTGCGTGCGCGCCGACCGACGCTCGGCCCTAAAGAGCCACGGTCTGAGCGTGCGCGATGCGCTCATCCAGGAATGGTATAATGGACGTGAAGCCCTGATCAAAGACGGCGTGTCGGGCGCCGCACGCTTCAAGGCCGGCCTTGGCCGACACGGCGACTTCGCCAGGATTTAGAGAGCATCAAACGATTGGCCGGTGCGGTGGCTCGCCGCGTGAAATCGCGTATGCCGTCTAGGCGGCGGGCTATTGCGTTTGGCGGCGCTCGATTCCATACAAACTTGCATGACCGAGCCGTTGCTGGGGCGCAGCATCAACCGCGTCGAGGACGAGCGCTTCGTGCGCGGACGCGGGCGCTATATTGCTGACCTCGCGGCGCCAGACGCCCTTTGCGGCATCGTCGTCCGCTCGCCGCACGCCCATGCGCGCATCACCGCCATCGGGACGTACGTGGCGAGCAAGATGCCGGGCGTTCTTGCCGTGCTGACGGGGAGCGATCTGGCCGCCGACAATATCGGCCCGCTGCCATGCGCGGTGATGCAGATCCCGATGACGACACCGCTGGTGGTGCCGCCGTGCCAGGCGCTGGCCTGCGATATCGTGCGTTACGTCGGCGAACCCGTCGCCTTCGTGGTTGCGAAAAGCATGGAGGCCGCCCGCGATGCCGCCGAGGCCATCGCGGTCGACTACGATCCGCTGCCGCCGACGGTCACCATTGCGGAGGCGATACGGCCGAATGCCCCGTCGGTCTGGCCGCAGGCGAGTGGCAATTTCGCGTTCCAGTTCAACCGCGGCGAACTCGGCCCGGTGGAGGCCGCGATCCGCGATGCCGCTTATGTCGTGGAATGCGAACTGGTCAACAACCGCGTCGTCGCCGCGCCGCTGGAGACCCGCGGTGCGCTGGGCGAGTTCGACGCCGCCAGCGGCCGCCTGCACCTGACTGCCTCGGCCGCCGGCGCGCACGGCATCCGCAACCCGCTTGCCGACGATGTCTTCCACGTCGGCAGGGACAGGCTTCGCGTCAGCATTCCCGATGTCGGCGGCGGCTTCGGGATGAAGAACGTGCTTTATCCCGAATGGGTGCTGGTGCTGTGGGCGGCGCGCCGGCTCGGCCGTCCGGTCAGATGGATCGGCGACCGCAACGAGGATTTCACCGGCTCCGCGCATGGCCGCGACAGCCTGGTGCGAGCCCGCCTCGCGCTCGATCGCGACGGCCGTTTCCTGGCGCTCGACGCAAAAGTGTTCGCCAATCTCGGCGCCTATGTCTCGACGGTGGCGCCGGTCGTGCCGACCATGGCGATGGCGAGCGCGATGGGTGGCGTCTACGACATCCCGCTGATCGCGTTCGAGGCCAGGGGCGTGTTCACCAACACCACGCCGGTCGACGCCTATCGCGGCGCCGGCAAGCCCGAGGCGAACTATCTGATCGAGCGCTGCATCGACATCGCAGCGCTTGAGTTCGGGATGGATGCGCTGAAGCTGCGCCGCAGGAACATCTTTCGCCGGTTTCCCCACGCCAGCGCGATGGGGCTTTCGGTCGAGCAGGGCCGCTTCAGGCATGCGATCGATCACGCCGTAGCTGCGGCGGAAGGATACAAGGCGCGGCAGAAAAGCTCGCGCGCGCGGGGCCGGCTGCGCGGTCTCGGCTTTGCCTGCTTTCTCGAGACGGCGCGCGGCACGCCGAACGAGGTGGCGGAGGTGCGCGTCGGCGAGGACGGCCTGATCGCGCTGAAGGTCGGCACCCATTCCAACGGCCAGGGCCATGAGACCACCTATGCCCAGATCGCGGCCGATGCGTTCGGCCTGCCGCTACAGCGCTTCCGTTTCCACCAGGGCGATACCGACGATCTCGATTCCGGCGGCGGCCATGGTGGCGCACGCTCGATGCATCAGGGCGGCACCGCGTTGCTGATGGCGGCCGAGGGCGTGATCGAGAACGCGCGGCGGCTGGCCGCGCGCCTGCTGCAGGCCAGCGTGGACGCGGTCCAGTATGAGGCCGGCATGCTGCGGGTGGCCGCGACCGGGCAGGAGATCAGCCTCGACGAGGTGGCGCGGGCCTCGTACCAGGCGCCGGGGGATGACGTCGCACCGGGCCTTGCGCATGAGGCGACCCATCTCTGCGACCGCTACACCTTCCCGAACGGCTGCCACCTCGCCGAAGTCGAGATCGATCCCGACACCGGCGCGGTGAAACTCGACCGTTACGTCATCTTCGACGATTACGGCCGGCTGCTCGATCCGCGCCTGACGCTGGGGCAGGTCCATGGCGGCGTCGCGCAGGGCATCGGGCAGGCGCTGTTCGAGCAGGCGTTGTTCGATCCGGAAACGGGGCAGATCCTGTCCGGCTCGCTGATGGATTACGCGCTGCCGCGGGCGGACGATCTGCCTGATTTCGAGGGCGACCTGGCCCAGGATTTTCCGAGCAAGGCCAATCGCCTCGGCGTCAAGGGAAGCGGCCAGGCCGGCGCCATCGCCGCTCCCGCTACCATTATGAACGCGGTGATGAACGCGCTGGCGCCGTTCGGCGTGCGGCATCTCGACATGCCCGCAACGCCGGAACGGATCTGGCTCGCGATCAGGACGGCCAGGCGCGACAACGGTTAGGGAGACGCCCAGTCCTTGACGTTCAGCGCATGACGAATGGATTGGCAGGAACGTCCTGTGCGGTAGAGATCCAGACGCTCTTTGTTTCCAGATACTCGTGGACGGCGTCGATGCCGCTTTCGCGTCCGACGCCCGAGTGCTTCATGCCGCCGAATGGCATCATGTAGCTGATGGCGCGATAGGTGTTCACCCATACGGTTCCGGCGCGCAACAGCTTCGGCACGCGCACAGCGCGCGCAAGGTCGCGTGTCCAGATGCCTGCCGCCAGGCCATAGATGGTGTCGTTGGCGATACGCACCGCGTCTTCCTCGGTATCGAAGCCGATGACCGAGAGAACCGGGCCGAACACCTCCTCGCGCGCGATCCGCATGTTGTTGTCGACATCGGTAAAGATGGTCGGTTCGACGAACTGGCCGCCAGTGATGCCGTCGCCTGAGGCCGGCCTGCCTCCGAGCAGGCACCGGGCGCCTTCCGACTTCGCGACGTCGATATAGTCGAGCACCTTCTTGTACTGCGCTGGTGTCGTGATCGGACCGATATTGGTGTCCGATTGCATGGGATCGCCGATCTTCGCCGAGCGCGCCAGGTTTAGCAGGCGCTCGACGAACTCGTTCTTGATGGAGTTCTGCACCAGTAGGCGCGATCCCGCGATACACGTCTGGCCGGTCGCAGCGAAGATGCCGGAGATGGTGCCGGCCGCGGCAGCGCTGAGATCGGCATCCTCGAAGACGATGTTGGGAGATTTTCCTCCGAGTTCAAGCGACACCCGCTTCAGGCTTCGGGCAGCGGTTTCGTAAACTTTCGCGCCTGTCGTATCCGAACCGGTGAAGGTGATCTTGCCAACGCCCGGGTGCGAGATCAGCTCACTGCCGATCTCAGGTCCGAAGCCGGTAACTACGTTGAATATGCCGTCAGGAATTCCGGCTTCTTTGGTCAGCGCCGCAAATTCCAGCGTGCTGGCGGATGTAAATTCCGAGGGCTTGACGACGACGGCGCAGCCGGCCGCGAGCGCCGCCGCGCATTTCCAGGCAACGAACAGAAGCGGCGAATTCCAGGCGGTCAGCGCGGCGACGACGCCCACCGGCTCATGGGTCGTGTAGGCGAAGGTGTCTGCCTTGTCGATCGGCACGAGACCGCCTTCCAGCTTGTCGACGAGGCCGCCGAAATACCACCACCACTCCGGATGGTAGCGAAGCTGGCCCAGCATCTCCGCCATCAGCTTGCCGTTGTCGCGCACCTCGATCTCGGCGAGGCGCTCCGCGTTCGCCGCGACGAGATCGCCGAGCTTGCGCATCATCTTGCCGCGCGCCGACGCCGTCATCTTCGACCACGGACCGCGCCACATCGCCTCGTTGGCGGCCTTCACGGCCTTGTCGGCGTCGGCAGCGCTCCCGCGCGGAACCTTCGCCCAGGGCTGGCCACGATAGGGATCGATCGAATCGAACCACTCGCCATTGGCGGGGTCGACATACTGGCCGTTGATGAAAAGCTGATAAGTCTTCATGGCGTCCTCCGCGACTTGCCAGCGACTTTGGCAAAATCCCGTTTGGCATGTCAATGAAGGTGGCCTTGCTCAGTGCGTGCGCAACGCGGCCGCCCCGCTGCTTCGACCGCCTCGATCAGCCGGCCGGCGGCTTGCCGGTGTTGACGGCCAGTTGAGCGTCGAAAGCCCGCTTGTACGCGGGCCGCGCTTCGCCGCGGGCGACGTAGGCGGCCAGGTTCGGAAATTCGTTCAGAATGCCCGATGGCTTCAGCCTGAGCAGCACCGACACCATCAGCAGGTCGCCCGCGCTGAAGGCGCCATCAAGCCATTCGGCATCGCCGAGACGAGCGGAAAGCTCGTTCAGCCGGCTGCGGACGCGATCCTCGACAAGAGGCAGACGCTTCTCGTACCAGGGCTTGTCGGCTTCCAGCAGCTTTGCGATTGTGAGTTCGAGGATCGGCGGTTCCACTGTGTTGAGCGCGGCAAACATCCATGTGATCGCGCGCGCCCGGGCATTGGCATCGGTCGGCGGCAGCAGGCCCGCATGGCGCTCGGCGATATGGAGCACGATCGCCCCTGTTTCGAACAGAACGAGATCGCCTTCCTCGTAGGTCGGGATCTGGCCGAACGGATGGAGCGCCAGATGCGCGGGTTCCCGCATCGCCGAAAACGAGACGAGGCGAACCCTGTAGGGCTGACCCACCTCTTCGAGTGCCCAGCGAACGCGCGTATCGCGCGCCAGCCCCTTGCCTCCATCGGGCGAGCGTTCAAAGGCTGTTATCGTGATGGTCATCGTGAGGTCTCCGTCTGATCCGCCGCCCGCTTGCCGTCGCCGGCCATCGCCCATCGGCGACGGCGGCGCGGACCACCTCGATCATGGTCTGGCGGACCTCGACAAACGCCTTGGTCTGCGGACGATCGGCCAGCGCGATCAGCGCCAGCGTGCGCGTCAGCGGCGGATCGACGATGCGGCGTGCGTGATATTTGCCCGCCGCCAGATCGGTGAGAACACTGGAGCGGGAGAGGATCGCGCAGCCGAGTCCCGCTTCAATCGCCATGCGCAACGCCGACAATGAATCGACTTCGAGCGTTGCGCTCGGAATGATCTGGTTGCGCAAGACCTGGGTCTGGATGATCGCGCGGGACGCCGGCATCGGCGTCAGGCCCAGCACGCTGCGCTGCGGAATGGCGGAGAAGGCGATCGGGCCGGACGACCGGCCGATCAGGCTGGAATGGCCGACGAGGTAGAGGTCTTCCTCGCCCAACCGTTCCACATGCAGGCGGGCATCCCTTGGCGGGTTATAGGTGAGGGCGAGATCGACCGTGCCGGAGAAGACGCGCTCGATCAGCGCCGGCGAGAGCGCCTCGACAACAGTCAGATGCACGCCCGGCGACTTGTTGCGCACCGCCTTCATGATATCAAGCGCGACCATCGAGATCGCGGTGTGGCTGAGGCCGATGCAGACCGGGCCGGCCGCCGCCTCGGTGTAGCTCCGCACATCCTCTTCCGCCTTGCCGAGCGCCGACAGCACCGCGCTGGCATGTTCGTAGAGCCTGCGGCCCGCCGCGGTCAGCGCGATGCCGCGCGCTTTCCGTTCCAGCAGCTTGACGGCGAGTTCGGTTTCGAGCGCGGCGACGTGATGACTAAGCGCCGACTGCGCGATGTTGAGCGCTTCCGCGGCCCGCGACAGCACGCCGGCATCGGCGATGGCGATGAAATAGCGAAGCTGCCGCAGGCCGAGCGCCATCAAAAATCGCGCCTTCCATCTAATTATCAGAACAGAATGATCTTCATATTATATTTGTCAGATGTCTATGCGCAGGGCAAGGTCGGCCGACAAATTCAGGAGGAACGCCGGCGCATGGACCTGCCTGTCAGCGTTGATATCAACGAGGAGGGCCCGCGCGAGGGCTTTCAGATCGAGCCTGGTCCGATTGCGACCGCGGACAAGATCGCCCTGATCGAGGCGCTGTCCGCCTGCGGGCTGCGGCGGATCCAGATTGCCTCCTTGGTCAATCCCAAGCATGTTTCGGGCTGGGCCGACGCGGAGGCCGTGATCGACGGTTTTGCCGCGCGCGACGGCGTCGAATACTCCGCGTTGTGGTTCAACGAAAGCGGGCTCAAGCGCGCACTGGCGTTCGAGGGGAAACTCACGCTCGCCGGATTCATCTCGCTGAGCGCGTCGGAGGCGTTTGCGATCCGGAACCTCAACCGCGATCGCGCCGGGCAGATCGAAGCCATGCGCCACTATGCGCGCGTGCACCGGCAAGCCGGCGTGCCCATTGCCAAGATCATCGTCATGGCGGCCTTCGGCTGCAATTTTGCCGGCGACGTTTCGCCGGCGAAAGTCGTCGAGACCGTCGAGGATGCGCGCGCCATCGCGCGCGAAGCGGGCCTCGATGTGCGCGACGTGACGCTGGCGGATTCGATGGGCTGGGCGACGCCCAGGCGGGTTGCCGCCGCGGTCGGCGCCGTTCGCGAGCGCTGGGACGATTTGCAGATTGCGCTTCATCTCCACGATACGCGCGGGCAGGGCATCGCCTGCGCCTACGAGGGCCTGCGGCTCGGGGTGACGGCATTCGACGCGGCGGTGGCGGGGCTCGGCGGCTGCCCGTTTGCCGGCCAGCCGGGAGCGCCGGGCAATATCGCGACCGAAGAGCTGGCGCTGCTGTGCGAGGAGATGGGCATCGCGACCGGCCTCGATATTGAGGCGCTGATCGAGGCCGGGCGGCTTGCCGAGCGGATCGTCGGGCATAAGCTGCCAAGCGCCGCGCTGCGATCGGGCACGCTCGGCGCATTCAGGAGACGGGCCGCATGACGTCTGCAAAACCGCTCATCGGGCTCAAGGTGCTCGATTTCGGCCATACCATCATGGGCCCGTGCGCCGGCGTGGTGTTTGCCGATCTCGGTGCCGACGTGATCAAGATCGAGCCCGCCGACGGCGATCCGACGCGGCGGCTGCCGGGCTTTGCCGCCGGCTTTTTTGCGACCTACAACCGCAACAAGCGCTCGATCGCGATCGACCTGAAGCGGCCGGAAGGGCAGGCCATCGTGCACCGCCTCGTCAAGGACGCCGATGTCGTGCTGGAGAATTTCGGCCCGGGCACGATCGAGCGGCTGAAATGCAGTTGGGAGGAGTTGCGCGAGATCAATCCGCGTCTCGTCTATCTCTCGATGAAAGGCTTTCTGAAAGGACCGTACGAGAGCCGCGGCGCGCTCGACGAGGTCGTGCAGATGCAGTCCGGCCTTGCCTACATGACGGGGCCTCCGGGCCGGCCGTTGCGCGCGGGCGCGCCGGTCATCGACATTCTCGGCGGCGTGTTCGGCGTCGTTGCCGCGCTGGCCGCGCTCCGCGAGCGCGACCTCACCGGCATCGGGCAGAAGGTCGGCAGTTCGCTGTTCGAAAGCGCGACCTTCATGCTCGGCTCCCTCATCGTCGGCAGTGCCGTGATCGGTGGGCCGATGCCGCCAATGCCGGCGCGCCAGAACGCCTGGGGCGTCTACGACGTCTTCACCGCCTCCGATGGCGGCCAGGTCTTCATCGGCTGCACCTCCGACGGCCACTGGCAACGGTTCTGCGAGGCATTCGATTTCGACGACTGGCGCGACGATCCGAGGCTGATGGGCAATTCCCGGCGCTGCGAGGCGCGCGAGTGGATGCTGCCCGAACTCGAGCGGCGGATCACGCGGCTGCCGCTCAGCGAGATCCTCGAAAAGTGCGAGGCGGCGCGCGTCGCCTATTCGCGGGTCGGGCGGCCCGATGAACTGTCTGATGATCCGCACCTGCTCAGCCATGGCGGGCTGCTCGCAACCGCCGTATCCGGACTGGGCGGCGGACCTTCGGTCGGCATCCCCGCGCTTCCGGTGGAGTTCGGCGATGGCCGCGAGCGCGCCGGCCTCGACCGCCAGCCGCCGAGGATTGGTGAGCACGCCAGCGAGATTCTCGAGGCGGCCGGGTATTCGGAGCGCGACATCGCCGAGTTGCATTCGGCGGGCGTTCTCGGCGCGACCCAGAGTGAAGCTGCATAGAAGCGAACAAGAGCGGGCAAGCCGCCGTCGCGCAACGCAACAGGGAGGAAGCGGAACATGATTGTTGGGAGGCTGGTTCGGAGCAAAGCGTGCATGCTCGGCGTCGCGGTGGCGGCGATGGCTCTCATCGCTGATGTACCTGATGTGAAGGCGCAGACCTTCCCATCGCGGTCGATCACGATGCTGGTCGGCTATTCGGCAGGCGGGCAGGCCGACGCGCTGGCCCGTATTCTCGGCAAGCAGCTCGGCGAGAACCTCAAGACATCCGTCGTCATCGAGAACAAGACCGGCGCCAACGGCATGATCGCGGCGCAGGCGGCGGCGCGGTCCGAGCCCGACGGTCACACCATCCTGATGGTGACGGACGCGATGGTCACCATCGACCCGCACCTTGCGACCAGCAACCATTTCGACCTTTCGACCGCGATGGAGCCGGTCGTCAGCGTCTCGTGGGCGCCGCTGCTGCTGGCCGCCGCCAACAACGTGCCGGCGAACTCGGTCGCAGAACTCGTCGCGCTCGGCAAGCAGAAGACGCAGAACCTGAGCTTTGGCAGTTCCGGCAGTTCGACGCCGCACCGCCTCGCCGGCGAGATGCTGCAGAAATATGGTGGCTTCACCATGACCCACATCCCCTACAAGGGTACGTCGGCGTCGGTGAACGATCTGCTGGGCGGACAGATCCCGCTGCTGTTCGGCGCGCCCACGGCGGTGGAGCCGCTGGCGACGGCCGGCAAGATCAAGATTCTCGGCGTCACCTCGGAGAAGCGCTACCCGTTGCTGCCCAACGTGCCGGCGATCAGCGAGACCTTCCCGGGGTTCAAGATCATCAGCTATATCGGCCTGATGCTGCCGAAGAACACGCCGGCGCCCGTCATCGCGACCGTGAATAAGGAGGTGAATGCGGTGCTCGCGACGGATGCGATGCGCGCCTGGCTCGACAAGCAGGGCATGGTCGCGGTCGGCGGCACGCCGGATGATTTCAAGCGCCAGATCGCGGCTGACTATCAGGCGCGCGGCGAACTGGTCCGCGCGCTCGGCATCACCGCCGAGTGAGTTCCGTTAGTACAGCCGGACCGGCGCCTCGAGGAAAAGGCCGCTTGGCGTTGAGGAAGGCCCTCATGCCACGCTGAGGGCGGTCCCGCCTGATTGCCCCGTCACTTCTTGCGAGAACTCGCCGCTCGCTTCGACGTATTCAGCGCCACTGCCTCGCGAATGAGCGCCTTCAGCGCCTTTTCGTCGATCTTGTCGCCCTCGTGGAAATCGATCGCGCGCCTGGTGTTGCCTTCAAGGCTGGAGTTGAAGAGGTCAGTCGGGTCGTCCAGTGAGGCGCCCCTGGCGAAGGTCATCTTCACCATCGCCTTGTAGGTCTCGCCGGTGCAGATGATGCCGTCGTGCTCCCATACCGGAACGCCGCGCCACTTCCACTCCTCGACGACGTCGGGGTCGGCGCGCTTGATGATGCCGCGGATGCGCGCAAGCATCTCGCCGCGCCAGTCGCCAAGTTCCTCGATCCTCGCATCGATGTGGTCGGATGGAGAGTTCGTTCCCTTGGCTGGCTTCGGGCTTGCCGCTGCTTTTTTCATCGCGGTTGTCACTCCATTGCAGTTGCTCGGCAGTTCAGCCGCTGCGCCATTTGGCGGCATGGGGCAGCGCGAACATGTAGAGGCCGGTGAGCATCAACAGGATCAGCGGCAACAGCGCGAGCAGGCCGACCCAGACGGCCTGCTTCTCCTGCACCATGGCAACGACGTTGACAATCACGGCCACGGTGAAGGCGATGGAAAGCCAGCGGTGGATCTGCCTGATACGATTGTTCCAGTTCAATGGGACCTCCCTGTGAAGACAAGACTGAGCGCGCGGGGTTCAGTCCGCCCGCGCCACCAGGGCTTCGAGCTTCTCGAAAAACTGCTTCCATCCGGCATGGGCGCCGCCATAGGCCTGCTTCTGGTCCGGCCGGAAGCCGGTCTGCTCCATGCGCAGCAGCGTGCCGGAGGGCGTCGGGGTCAGCGTGAAGGTCACGATGCTCTGCAGCGCGAACGCCGCGTCGTCATGATTGAAATTCCAGGTGTAGGACAGCGTCCGGTTCGGCTCGATGGTGAGGACCTCGCAGTCCAGCACGCCGCCCCATTCGCCGCGCAGATTGAAACGGTGGCCCACGTTCGGCTTGAAGTCGTTGTTCATCAGCCACTCCGCCATCAGATGCGGCTGCGTCAGCGCGCGCCAGAGCTTCTCCGGCGGATGCGGCATCTCGCGTTCGACGACGACGGTGCGGGTTTCGGTTGCGGTGTTGATCATTGGTCCATCCGTTTCAGCAGATCCTCGAGGTTATCGAACCGCGTCTCCCAGAAGCCGTGCATCTGGCCCGCCCAGCCGATCAGCGGGGCGAGGGCTGTTGCTTGGGCGCTGTAGTGCGTCCGCCGGCCTTCGTGGCGGTCGCGCACCAGCCCGGCCTGCTTGAGCAAGCCGAGATGTTTTGAGACGGCGGGCTGCGAGATGCCGGCGTGCGCGGTGAGCGCGCCAACCGTCTGCTCGCCGTCGCGGCACAGGCGCTCGAAGATCGCACGACGGGTCGGGTCGGCGAGGGTTCGGAACAGCACGTCGTGAGCGTTCGGCATCTGGATCGATAACCCGTTGGCTATGGATTAATGCATAGCTGAACGGTTATGGATCGGTCAAGCGAAAATGAGTCACAGCCTGCCTCGCGCGCTTGTCGCGAGATGGGTGTGGCGAACATATGTCTGATCTCTTCGGAATCGGGAGGAGGGACCAATGGGAGATATCAGCCGCAGGGCCCATTGGGAGAACGTCTACACGACGAAGGGCGAGAACGAGGTCAGCTGGTTTCAGCAGAGCGCGGCACCTTCGCTCGATCTGATCGTGCAGGCGGGCGCGACCAGTGAATCCGCCATCATCGACATCGGCGGCGGCGCGTCGCGGCTGGCCGACAATCTCGTCGCGCAGGGCTTTGAGGACGTCTCGGTGCTCGATCTGTCAGCCGCCGCATTGGCGGCTGCGCGCAGCCGGCTTGAGAGTCATGCCGGCGCCGGCGCGGCGCGCGTCAAATGGATCGTCGCCGACGCGACGACGTGGGAGCCGGCGAGGGTCTACGACGTCTGGCATGACCGGGCCGCCTTCCACTTTCTCACCGATGCCGGCGATCGCGACGCCTACATCGCCCGCCTCAGACGTGGCCTGAGGATCGGCGGTCACGCCATCATTGCCACCTTTGCGCTGGATGGTCCCGAGAAGTGCAGCGGCCTGCCGGTCGCGCGCTACGACAGCGCGAGCCTCGGCGAAACGCTCGGCGCCGCGTTCAGCCTGCTCCACACCGAGCGGCACGAGCATGCGACGCCATGGCAGTCCCGGCAGAATTTTCAGTTCAGCGTGTTTCGGCACGATGGCTGATCGGGGCCTGCGGCTTAATCCTCGCTCGGACATCTTAACGAAACCCGCGACTTCGTGATGGAACGTCGCTTCCCATCATGGGCCGGAACGTGCGAAACTGGTTCCGTGAAACGCTCGATCCACATTTGCCGGCTGCTGGCGGTCCTCGTGATCGTCGGGCTCGTCGTCGCCCCGCTCTCGGCGCCGGCGAATGCGGGCGGCGTGGCATCGATGGCGATGACGTCGATGTCGGATGATGCGGCCGCCATGGCCGACGACATGCCGTGCTGCCCGGACAAGTCGGCGCCGGTCGATTGCGACAAATGCCCGTTGATGGCGCTATGCGTGTCGACGACGTTGCAGCCGCCGTTGCCGGCCCGTGTCACCGAAGTCCAGTCCGTGACGCTTCGTATGCTGCTGCCCGGCAGCGACCCCGAAGTGGACGGCGTCGGATACTCGCCCCCGCCTAAACCTCCCCGATCCCAGGTCTTTTCCGCGTAACGCTGGAACCGCGCCACGCCTGCTGCGTGCGCGTCCCGCCGCCATGGCGGCTGACCAGGGGATCGAGGATATAACGATGAAGTCCATTCTGTTTTCGCGCGGCCTGCGTGCCGCGCTGGCCGGCGCTGCCTTGAGTTGCGGTGTGGCGGTCGCATTCGCCGACATCAGGAATTACGAGTTCAAGCTGGTCGAGCCGACCGTCAAGGTGGGCCGCGACCGCATTGTTGCAGTGAAACTTGTCGACAACAGAACCGCCAAGGCCGTTCCGGACGCGGTGATTTTCGCCACGCGTCTCGACATGGCGCCTGACGCCATGGAGGAGATGGTCACCAAGGTTACCCCGGTCCCGGGGACGGAGCCGGGCACGTACCAGTTCAAGGCCAGCTTCAGCATGGCCGGCCGCTGGCAGTTGTCGCTCGGCGCCAAGGTGCAGGGTGAATCCGGCACGGTCGAAAACAAGCTCGTCATCCAGGCTGACCAATGATACGGCCGGTTCAGGCGGGGTTAGCTGCGGCCGTCATGGCGGTGGCGGTCGCAGGTGTCGTCTCGCGTCCCTATCTCTGGCCGGGTGGAGGGATAATGCACGCGCGCGTCGTGGAGCAGGCGCGCGCCGAACAAGCCACAGCCGCGATTTATTATCAGGATCCGGATGGCAAGCCGTTTTATTCGCTGACGCCCAAGAAGACACCAGACGGCCGCGACTATCGCGCGATTCCCCGGGGCGACGACGTCAGTTTCGACGATGAACCGCCGCAGCAGAACGCGGCGGCTGCACCGGCCGCCCGCAAGATCAAATACTACCGCAATCCGATGGGCCTGCCGGACGTCTCACCGACGCCCAAGAAGGATTCGATGGGGATGGATTACATCCCGGTCTATGAGGGCGAGGGCAGCGATGACGGATCGGTCAGGCTCTCGCCGGGCAGGATTCAGCGCACTGGCGTCAAGTCGGAGCCGGCCGCCCGTCGCGTGATCCGCTCGACGGTGCGGGCGCCGGGCACCGTGCAACTCGACGAGCGCCGCGTCTCCGTAATCGCGATGCGCGCCGAAAGCTATGTCCAGAAAGTCGCCGACGTCACCACCGGCGCGCATGTCGTCAAGGGTCAGCCCTTGATGGAAATCTACAGCCCGGCGGTATCATCCGCCGCGGCGGAATACATCTCGACGCTGAACTCCAAAGTCACCGGCGGCGGCGAGGGGCCCTACGGCAAGGGATCGCGGCAACGGCTGATGAATCTCGACGTGCCCGAGGCGGCCATCGTCGCCATCGAGAAGGGGCGCAACGTCCCGATCGGGATCGAATGGACGTCGCCGCGCGACGGTATCGTTCTCGAACGCAATGTGATCGAGGGCATGCGCGCCCAACCCGGTGAGGCTCTTTTCCGGATTGCCGATCACTCGGTGATGTGGGCGATCATCGATGTCGCCGAGCGCGATCTCGGTGCGTTGGCGGTCGGTCAGCGCGCCGTGGTGCGCGCGCGAAGTTTTCCCGGGCGGGAGTTTTCGGGCAGGATCAACGTGATCTATCCGCAGATCACCAAGGAGACGCGAACGGCGCGTGTCCGGGTCGAACTGTCCAATCCGGACCTCCTCCTGATCCACGACATGTATGTCGATGCCGAGATCGAGACCGGCAGGGCGGAAGCCGTGCTCACCGTCCCCGAAAGCGCGGTACTGGACAGCGGCAGCCGGCAGGCCGTGCTGGTGGACAAGGGAGAAGGGCGGTTTGAGCCGCGCGAGGTCAAGCTCGGCCATCGCGGCGAGGGCTATGTCGAGGTGCGCGAAGGCCTCGCCGAACAGGATGCGGTGGTTACATCGGCCAATTTCCTGATCGATGCCGAAAGCAACCTGAAGGCGGCGTTGAAGGGCTTTGCCGAGGGAGCCCAGCCATGATCGCCCGTCTGATCGCGTGGTCCGCGCGCAACCTGCTGCTGGTGTTCTTCGGCACCGGCTTCGCAGCGGCCGCCGGCCTCTATGCGCTGGCGCATTTGCCGCTCGATGCCATTCCCGATCTCTCGGATACCCAGGTGATCGTCTACACCGAGTATCCGGGACAGGCGCCGCAGGTGATTGAGGACCAGGTCACCTATCCCCTGACCACAGCCATGCTCACGGTGCCGCGCTCGAAGGTGGTGCGCGGCTTCTCGTTCTTCGGCGTATCGTTCGTCTACGTCATCTTCGAGGACGGCACCGACATCTACTGGGCGCGTTCGCGCGTGCTGGAATTCCTCAACAGCGCGGCCTCAAGGCTGCCTGCGGGCGTGACGCCGACCATCGGTCCCGATGCCACCGGCGTCGGCTGGGTCTACCAATATGCCGTGATGTCGAAAGAGCTGAACCTCGCCGACACCCGCGCGATCCAGGACTGGAACCTGAAATTCGCGCTGGCGAAAGCGGAAGGCGTCGCCGAGGTCGCGAGCGTCGGCGGCTTCGTGCGGCAATACAATGTCGTGCTCGATCCGCAGCGGATGCGCGATCTCGGCATCCCCATGCAGAAGGTCCGCGACGCGATCCGCGCCAGCAATGCTGATGTCGGCGGCCGCACCGTCGAACTGTCCGAGTTCGAATATGTCGTTCGCGGCAAGGGCTATCTGAAGGGGATCAACGACCTCGGCAATATCGTGCTCAAGGCCAGTAACGGCACGCCGGTGCTGCTCAAGGACATCGCCCGCGTCGAGTTGGGGCCGGACGAGCGCCGCGGCATCGCCGAGCTGAACGGCGAGGGCGAGGTGGCGAGCGGCATCGTGCTGCAACGGTTCGGCGTCAATGCGCTGGACGTGATCCGGAACGTCAAGAAGCGCTTTGCGGAAATCGCATCGAGCCTGCCGAAATCGGTCGAGATCGTCCCGATCTACGACCGCTCCAACCTGATCAACGCCGCCATCGACACGCTCAAGCATACGCTGTTCGAGGAGAGCGTTGTCGTGGCGCTGGTGTGCATCGCGTTCCTGCTGCACGTCCGCAGCGCGCTGGTCGCGATCCTGATGCTGCCGGTCGGCGTGCTGATGGCATTTGCGGCGATGAAACTGCTCGGCATCGGTTCCAACATCATGAGCCTGGGCGGCATTGCGATCGCGATCGGCGCGATGGTCGATGCGGCCATCGTCATGATCGAGAATGCCCATAAGCACCTCGAGCGGGCCGGGCCGGGGCAGCCACGCCTTGCGATCCTGATCGAGGCGGCCGCCGAGGTCGGGCCGGCGCTGTTCTTCAGCCTGTTGATCATCACCGTGTCGTTCATGCCGATCTTCACGCTGGAGGCGCAGGAGGGCCGGCTGTTCAGCCCGCTGGCCTTCACCAAGACGTTCGCGATGGCGGCGGCGGCGCTGTTGTCGGTGACGCTGGTACCGGCGCTGATGGTGGTGTTCGTGCGCGGCAGGATCATTCCCGAGCACAGGAATCCGATCAACCGCTTGCTGATCTGGATCTATCGCCCGGTCATCCATGCGGTCATGCGCGCCAAGATCGCGGTGATCCTGATCGCGCTCGGCATCCTCGCCGCAACGGTGTGGCCGGCGCGGCAACTCGGCACTGAGTTCATGCCCAATCTGAACGAGGGGACGCTGCTCTACATGCCGACCACGCTGCCGGGTCTTTCCGTCACCAAGGCCGCCGAACTGCTGCAGATGCAGGACCGCATCATCAGGAGTTTCCCCGAGGTGGAGTCGGTCTACGGAAAGGCGGGGCGTGCCGCGACCGCGACCGACCCGGCGCCGACCGAAATGTTCGAGACCATCATCAATCTCAAGCCCAAGGCCGAATGGCGGGCGGGACTGACGCTCGAAGGCCTGACAGCGGAACTGGACAAGGCGCTGCAGTTTCCCGGCGTCTCCAACGCCTGGACCCAGCCGATCAAGGCGCGCATCGACATGCTCTCGACCGGCATCCGCACGCCGATCGGCGTCAAGGTGATCGGCGCCGATCTCGTCGAGATCGACCGCCTCGCCAAACAGGTCGAGCAGGTGCTCCGCGCCGTGCCCGGAACGTCGTCGGCCTACGCCGAGCGGGGTATTGGCGGCTACTATCTCGACATCGTGCCGGATCGAGCGGCGCTGGCGCGCTACGGCATCATGGTTCAGGACGTGCAGGACGTGATTGCGACCGCGCTTGGCGGGCAGACCGTGACGACGACGGTCGAGGGCCGCCAGCGCTTTTCCGTCAACATGCGCTATCCCCGGGATCTGCGCAGCGATCCCACGTCGATCGCGCGCGAAGTGCTGGTGCCGATGCCGGCCGGCGGGGCGGTGCCGCTCGGCGAGGTGGCCAGGGTTGCACCCGCCCGCGGCCCGACCTCGATCCGGACCGAGAACGGCCAGCTCGCGACCTACGTCTATGTCGACATCAGGGACCGAGACATCGGCGGCTATGTCGCCGATGCGCAGGCCGCGGTGAGAGCCAGCATCCAGTTTCCATCGGGCACCTATCTGGTGTGGAGCGGCCAGTACGAATATCTGGAGCGGGCCGCGGCGCGGTTGAAGATCGTGGTCCCGGTGACGCTCGCCATCATCTTCCTGCTGCTCTATCTCAATTTCCGCTCGTTGACGGAGACGCTGATCGTGATGCTCTCACTGCCGTTCGCGCTGGTCGGCGGGCTCTGGCTGATGTGGTGGCTCGGCTTCAATCTGTCGGTCGCCGTGGTGGTCGGCTTCATCGCGCTCGCGGGCGTTGCTGCCGAGACCGGCGTGGTGATGCTGATCTATCTCGATCAGGCGCTGGACCAGCGGCGGGCGCGCAGGGCCGCCGAGTGCCGCGCCCTGACGCGCAGTGATCTCTACGAGGCCATCATGGAAGGCGCGGTCGAGCGGGTGCGTCCGAAGATGATGACGGTGGTCGCGATCATGGCCGGCCTGCTGCCGATCATGTGGAGTACCGGCGCGGGCTCGGAGATCATGCAGCGCATCGCGGTCCCGATGATCGGCGGCATGGTCTCCTCGACGCTGCTGACGCTCATCGTGATCCCGGCGATCTACGCGTTGGTAAAGGGGGCCGGGCTCGGCAAGGTAGCCGCGAGCAGGACGGGGCCCGGGCAAGCGGAAGCCGGTGCAGTCCAGTCGGCGGCCAGCACTTTTCTACTGCCCCCAAACTTGTGAGCTCTTTCACCATCGGCCGCGATAGGATCAGATAGGCTGGTTCCGCCCGGCGGATCTGCGCCGGGGCTGAGAAACTCCATCACGGGAGGGGCACATGCCGGATCTGGCACGAAGTCATGCGGTGGTCATTGGCGCCGGCATGGCCGGCCTCACGGCCGCACAGGCGATTTCCAGGCACTTTAAGAAAGTCACTGTCATCGAGAGGGACGTTCTTCCGGTGGAGGCGGCGCCGCGGCGAGGGACGCCGCAATGCCAGCATGCCCACGCCCTGCTGGCCGGCGGACTGAAGGCCCTGCAAGCGCTGTTTCCGGGATTTGAACAGGATCTGGCGAAGGCAGGGGCGGTCAAGAACCGCGCCGGCAAGGACATCCAGTTCGAGCGGCCCGGGTTCGATCCATTTCCCATTCGCGATCTCGGCATCGATATTTTCAACATGTCGCGGCCGCTGCTCGAGGCCGTTACGCGAGGACGCGTCCGGCAAACTCCCAATATCGACATTTGCGCGCGCTCGCGTGTGACAGGGCTTGTCGCGTCGCGCGATGCGGCGCGGGTCGAGGCCGTCAGCTATGAAGGCGACGATGGTCCGGCCGTGACGGTCGAATCCGACCTGGTGGTCGAAGCCTCCGGCCGCTGCGGGTTGACGCTGCAACTGCTCGAACAGCTTTCCTTGCCGAAGCCCGAGGAAACCGAGATAGGCATCGATCAGGCCTATGCGACGACCATTGTCGAGCGGCGCGATCACAAAGCCGACTGGCTGGGCAATGTGATGCTGCCGACGGCGCCTGCCAGCAGCCGCGGGGCGTTCCTGTTTCCGATCGAGAACCAGCAATGGGTGCTTTCGATCGGAGGCAATCATGGCGATGCGCCTCCCGGCGATCGCGCGGGATTCATGGATTTCGTCAAAAGCCTGCGCACGTCGACGATCCATGACGCGGTCAGGGATGCGAGAGCGGTGACCGATATCGTTCGCTACCAGCTTCCCTGCAGCATCCGCCGGCATTTCGAGCGGCTGGAGTCGTTCCCGGCGGGACTGCTGCCGATCGGCGATTCGCTCTGCCGGTTCAATCCGGTGTTCGGCCAGGGCATGAGCGTGGCGGCACAGGAAGCCGTGATCCTGGAGCGGTTGCTGGCGGACGGCGTGCCGATGGAGCGCCTGGCGCGCGATTTCTTCGCGGCGATCCAGGACACCATCGCCGCACCCTGGGCCGTTGCCGTCAACGATTTCGTCTATCCGGCAACGCGCGGCGTCCGTCCTGCAGATCTCGCGCAGCGCCTGCAGTATGGCGCGGCCCTGACCAGGCTCGCCGCGCAGGATCCCGAGGTGCATCTCTTGACCGCCGAAGTCTCCCAACTGCTCAGGCCGCAGGCGGCGCTGCGCGACCCGGCGCTGGCGGCGCGCGTGAAGTCGCTGATGTGATCGGCCGTGCAAGGGAAGCCGCGAATGGATTTCGTCACCGTCCGAAACGGAGCGATCGAGCTCAATGTCGCCGTCAGCGGCTCGGGTCCGCTGATCGTCTGCGTCCACGGCTTCCCGGAGCTCTGGTACTCCTGGCGGCACCAGATCGCGCATTTCGCGGCACGGGGTTTTCGGGTAGCCGCGCTCGACGTGCGCGGCTACGGCGGAAGCTCGAAGCCGAAGGAAATCGCGGCCTATACGCTCCGCCAGCTCGCTTCCGACGTTGCCGCCGTGATCGATCGTCTGGGCGATGGGCCGGCCATTCTGTTCGGCCACGACTGGGGCGCGCCGATCGTATGGCATACGGCGCTGCTTCACCCCGACAGGATCAGGGCGGTGGCCGGCCTCAGCGTGCCGTTCCGTCCGCGTGGACCCGTATCGTTCATCGAGGCGGTCCGAGCGATCTACAAGGGGCGCTTTTTCTACCAGATCTACTTCCAGCAAGAGGGCGTCGCGGAAGCCGAACTGGAAGCCGATGTCACGCGCGCCCTGCGCAAGATGTATTTTGCGCTGGCGGGCGAGGCGTCTCAGAACAAATGGCTGGAGTCGAAATCGCCGGACGCAAAGCTGCTTGATGGGCTTGTCGACCCGCAACCTTTTCCGGGCTGGATGACCGAGCGCGACCTGGCGATCTATGCCGAAGCTTTCCGCGCCGGCGGCTTTCGCGGACCGCTCAATCGCTACCGCGCGCAGGACCTCGACTTCGCCGATCTCGCCGAACTTAACGGGCGCGGCATTGCGCAGCCATCGGCCTTCATCGCCGGCGGGCGCGATCCCGTGCGCGCCTTCATTCCAGGCATGGACCTCTATGTCGATCCGGGGCTGGCCTGCGCCGATTTCCGCGGCTCCACCATCCTTCCGGATATCGGCCATTGGGTGCAGCAGGAGGCGCCTGACGAGACCAGCGCGGCGCTCGAAGCGTTCGTGCGCGGGCTGTAGCGCGGGCGAGACCTATCTCACTTCCGCACGATCGAGCCGGTGCGACCGACCAGACGCGCGAGCTGCTTGAAGCGGCTGCCGACGCGATCGGCGACGAGGTCGACCATGCGATGCTCGAACACCAGCATCAGCTTGCGGTCGCGGCTGCGGAAATGGGTCGCGGGCAAGACGCCTGTGCGTGCCGCCGAGATCAGATGCGCGACGCGGAAGGCGGCGCCGAGCACGCGGGCGCGCTCGTCCATCGCCGGCGGCACCAGCTCGCGGATTTTCTCCGGCGGTTCGTTCTCTTCGCTGAGACCGGCGTAGCGATAGAACACCGACAGCGCGACAAAGGCGCGGCCCTGATGGCTGATCGAGCCGAAATTGCCGTTGGTGATCAGGCTCAGCGTTTCCTCGCCGCGGTGGTCTGGATGCACGCGCCAGCCGATGTCCGAGAGCAGACAGGCGGCGTGGCGCAGCCGGCGGTCTTCCTCGGTCTCGCGCAGCTTCACCACCCGCACCAGCCGATCGGTCCACGCAACCAGCTCCTCGGCATGACGCGCCGAGCGCGACAGCAATCCGTTCAGGGTCTGCGCGGCACACATGAAACCGTCCTTGGCGCGCTCCTGCGGCGACAGCATCTCGTAGAGCAGGCCTTCGCGCACGCCGAAGGTCGAGAACACGATCTCCTTGGGACGGCCGATCCGGATGATGTATTCGAGCACCAGCGCCGCATAGGTCAACAGCGGGCGGCGGGCATCCGCGACGACTTCGATGTCGGCCAGCATGTCGGCGGCCACCAGCCGGCGCAGGCGCCGCGCGAAGTCAAGCGCATCGGCGGCCGGGATCGAATAGCCATGCATCACGCGCAGCGGATAGCCGCTCTGCACGATGTGGATGCGCGCCAGCGCGCGCCAGGTGCCGCCGACCGCGTAGAAGGTGCGGCCCTGGCCCGCCTTGAGCTGGGCGACGTCCGACAGCGCGTCGCTCACGATGCGCTCGGCGCGCTTCAATGATTTGTGCGAGAGGTCCTGCAGCGCCAGGCTGCCGAGCGGCAGCGTGACGCCGCTATGGACGCGATTTTTTTGTACGCCAATCAGTTCGAGCGAACCGCCGCCGAGATCGCCGACGATGCCATCAGGATTGTGGATGCCGGAGACGACGCCGAGCGCGGAAAGCTTCGCCTCGCGCGGGCCCGACAGGATCTGGATAGGTGCGCCGCAGATGCGTTCGGCCTTCGCGATGAAGTCGGGACCGTTCTTGGCGTCGCGGCAGGCGGCGGTGGCGATGGCAAAGACACGCCCGACCTGCTGGATCTTGCACAGCGCACGGAAGCGCCGCAGCGCCGTCAGCGCCTTGTTCACGGCATCCTCGGCGAGGAGGCCGGTGCTCTGCACCTCGCGGCCGAGCCCGCACAGCGCCTTCTCGTTGAAGATGGTGACGAGGCTGCGCGCCATCGTCTCGTAGACGACGAGACGAACCGAGTTCGAACCGATATCGATGACGGCGACGCTGGAAGCGCGCTTGCGCGGTCGCTTCACAGCCGACACCCCTTATGACGATTGCTGCTGACGCTCGTTACGGCGCGTGAGGCGGCGCGGCGAAGATTCCTTGAGAGACTTTCCACGGCCTGACAGACTCGGATTCGTCATGAAATAATTGTGCAGATTGAAGGGCTCTTCGCCTTTCGCGGCCTTCATACGCGTTGACGACCCGTCCGGCAACAACTGCCAGCTCTGCTCGGTATCCTTCAGGTTCGCGACCATGATCTGTTCGAGAACCTGCTGATGTACCGTCGGATTTTGCAGCGGACAGAGCACTTCGACGCGGCGGTCGAGGTTCCGCGGCATCATGTCGGCGGACGAGATATACACAGCGGCCTTCGGTCCGGGCAGGCCCTGACCCATGCCGAAGCAGTAGATGCGGCCGTGCTCCAGGAAGCGGCCGATTACCGATTTGACGCGGATATTGTCCGATAGGCCGGGCAGGCCGGGCCGCAGGCAGCAGATGCCGCGCACCACCAGCTCGATCGACACGCCGGCCTGCGAGGCCTCGTACAGCGCGTCGATGATGTCGGGATCGACCAGCGAGTTCATCTTCATCCAGACCGCGCCCGGCTTGCCGTGCCGTGCGTGATTGGTCTCGCCCTTGATGTGCTCGATGATGCGCTTGCGCAGCGTCAACGGCGACACCGCCATGCGTTCGATGTCGCTCGGCTCCGCGTAACCCGTGATGTAGTTGAAGACGCGCGCGGCATCGCGGCCGATGATCGGGTCCGAAGTGAAATACGAAAGATCGGTATAGATGCGCGCGGTGACCGGATGATAGTTGCCGGTACCGGTGTGCACATAGGTCGTCAGATTGCCGCCCTCGCGCCGTACCACCATCGACAGCTTGGCGTGCGTCTTCAGTTCGAGGAAGCCGTACACGACCTGCACGCCGGCGCGTTCGAGGTCGCGCGCCCAGCGGATATTGGCTTCCTCGTCGAACCGCGCCTTGAGCTCGATCAGCGCGGTCACCGATTTGCCGGCCTCGGCCGCTTCGGCAAGCGCGCGCACGATCGGCGAGTTGTTCGAGGTGCGGTAGAGCGTCTGCTTGATCGCGACGACGTCGGGATCGCGCGCCGCCTGCTGCAGGAACTGCACGACGACGTCGAACGATTCATAGGGATGATGGACGATCAGGTCCTTCTGCCTGATGGCCGCGAAGATGTCGCCGCCATGGTCGCGCACCCGCTCCGGATGCCGCGGTACGTAGGGCGTGAATTCGAGGTCGGGCCGGTCGAGCCGCGTGAGCTGCGAGAGCTCGTTCATCGCCAGCACGCCCTCGACCAGGAACACCTCGTCGTCGGCGGCGGAAAGCGCCTGCTGCACGAAGGCGCGCAGCGCTTCCGGCATCTTGGCGTCCATCTCGAGCCGGATCACCGAACCGCGCCGGCGGCGCTTCAGCGCGGTCTCGAACACGCGGACCAGATCCTCGGCCTCTTCCTCGATTTCGAGTTCGGAGTCCCTGATGATGCGGAAGGCACCCTGGCCCTTGACGGTGTAGCCCGGGAACAGGCGGCCGATGAACATGCCGGTGGCCTGCTCCAGCGGGATCAGGTGCACCGCGCCGTCCTTGCCGGCGGGCATGCGAATGAACCGGTCGATCTTGCCGGGCATGCGGATCAGCGCGTTCATCGCCTTGCCGTCCGCGGTGCGCGACAATTGCAGCGCGATCGTGAAGCCGAGGCTCGGAATGAACGGGAACGGGTGCGCCGGATCGATCGCCAGCGGCGTCAGCAGCGGGAAGATGCTGCGGAGGAAATGATCCTCGAGCCAGCTCCGCTCCGCCTTGGTGAATTCGTGGCCGTCGACCAGCTTGATGCCGGCTTCCGCCAGGGTGGCGCGCAGGTCGCGCCAGATCGCCTGCTGATCGGAGGCAAGTTCCGAAACCGTCTTGTTGATCAGGGTGAGCTGCTCGCTCGGCGTCATGCCGTCGGGGCTGCGTTCGGCAATGCCTTCGCGGACCTGCGCCTTGATACCGGCGACGCGGACCATGAAGAACTCATCAAGGTTATTGGCAGAAATCGACAGGAAACGAACCCGCTCCAGTACGGGATGACCGGGATTGACGGATTCCTCGAGCACACGGCGGTTGAAATGCAGCCAGGACAGCTCACGGTTGATGAACCGCTCCGGGCTGGTGGCGATCGCGGGGGCAGTCTCGGCAAGTTCTTCTTTTTCTTTTATTTCAATAACTTGTGCCGATTCCATGAGGCTGTGATCCATCTCGGGCAAGGTAGGGCCGACCATAAGGGGGGATGCGGCCGGAGCATGTGATATTCCGATGACGTTTCGATGACATTGATGTTTCCGCCCGAGGCCGCCGTCAAGGCGGCAGGAGGCAGCACCCGATACCGCTCAAACGTTACGCAGCAGTTCTGCAGCCAGTGACCTGGTCACCGGGCGGCCGAGCCGCAGTGCCTCGGTATCCAGGAGTTCCACGGCCCGGCGGGCGGCGGCATAGGAGCGCTCGATCCGGCTGGCGAGATAGCTCACGACCGTTTCGTCGATGCTCATTTGGCGGTCGGCGCAGAACTTGATGAGCAGGCCACGGAATAGCTGGTCGTCGGGCGGCGACAGCGACACGGTCGGCACGGCGCGCAGGCGGGAGCGAAGATCGCGCAGCTCGATCTCGTAGGCCGACGGCGGAACACGCGCGGTGATCAGGATGTAGGCCGCATCCTCGCGTGCCAGATTCAAGAGATGAAACATCGCCCGCTCGTCGAAATCGGCCGGCCGCAAATCCTCGACCACGAGCGCGCCGGTGGCGAGCGCGCCCGGGACGGCATTGGGGCTGAGCGCATGCGCCGCGGTCGAGCGTGCACCGGCCTTCTCTGCCCAGATCGCGGCGAGGTGGCTCTTGCCGGCGCCCTCCGGCCCGACCAGCAGCATGACGCGGTTCGGCCAGTCCGGCCAGCTTTCGATCAGCGAGAGCGCCGCCTCATTGGCCGGGCCTTCCAGAAAATTGTCGCGCGTCAGGCTCTCCGCATGCGGCAGCGCGAAGGCAAGCTGACGGGGTTGAACGCGAACTGCCACGCAAGTCTCCAAGCCGGGATTGAAGGGCATTCATAGCCTTTTCAAGCGAAATGGCTACCTGTCAGCGCGAAGAAAACGGATCAAATAAAAGAGGAAGCTAGCGCGCTTCGATCGTGCTCATGTGCCGCACCCACTCGACGAGATAGAGCGAGACGGAAACCAGCGTGAAGACGGTGACAAATCCCATCAGGATCACGTCGTAGGGCGCCGGCTTGAAATTGAATCCGAGCGAGGCCAGCACCAATGCGGCGAAGGCCACCTGCGCGACCGTGTTGAGCTTCGACACCATCAGCGGCTTCATCGGAATGGGCTTGTCGAACAGCCATGACACGATCACCGCCGTGACGATCATGATGTCGCGCGACACCACGAGAATGACGAGCCAGCGCGGCACCGCGCCCCAGATGCCGAGCGCGACGAAGATCGAAACCAGCAGCGCCTTGTCGGCGAGCGGATCGAGCAGGGCGCCGAGTTCGCTCGACATGTTGAACCGCTTGGCGAGAAAGCCGTCGACGGCGTCGCTGACGCCTGCAATGACGAAGATCGCGAAGGCGATTTCCATCTGGCTGGAGACGATCGCCCAGACGATGATCGGCACCAGAATGATGCGCCCCAGCGTAATGATGTTCGGAATGCTCAACTCGGTCGCTTCCCGGCTCCCGGCCTCAAATCCGGCCCCTGGCGGGTTCTGCCGGTCCTTGTCTACATAGTATATGCGTCAGGCGCTTGCGAGCCATTGCAGGATCGCTGAATTCCTCGTAACCAGCCGTCATCATACTGGAATTTGGGCATGAACGACCGCAAAAACGGGCTCACTTACGCCGATTCGGGGGTCGATATCGATGCAGGCAACCGCCTTGTCGATCTCATCAAGCCGATGGTGCGCGCCACCGCGCGGGCCGGCGCCGACGCCGAGATCGGCGGGTTCGGCGGCCTGTTCGACCTCAAGGCGGCGGGCTTCAAGGACCCCGTCCTGGTGGCGGCGACCGACGGCGTCGGCACCAAGGTCAAGGTCGCGATCGAGACCGGCCTGCATGGCGGAATCGGCATCGACCTGGTCGCGATGTCGGTCAACGACCTCGTCGTGCAAGGCGCGGAACCGTTGTTTTTCCTGGACTATTTTGCCTGCGGCAAGCTCGATCCGGAGGCCGCCGCTGCCATCGTGGCCGGCGTTGCCGAGGGTTGCCGCGAATCCGGCTGCGCCCTGATCGGGGGCGAGACCGCGGAGATGCCGGGGCTCTACAAGGATGGCGACTACGACCTCGCGGGCTTTGCGGTGGGAGCGGCCGAGCGCGGCACGCTGCTGCCGAGCGGCGATATCGCCGCGGGCGACGCCGTGATCGGACTGGCCTCGTCGGGCGTGCACTCCAACGGTTTCTCGCTGGTCCGCAAGATCGTCGCGCAATCCGGCCTCGGCTTCGATGCGCCGGCGCCGTTCTCGCCGGTCATGACGCTGGGCGGCGCGCTGCTGGCGCCGACGCGGCTCTATGTGAAATCGTGCCTGCGCGCGATCCGCGAGACCGGCGCGATCAAGGGCCTCGCCCACATCACCGGCGGCGGCTTCACCGACAACATTCCGCGCGTGCTGCCGAAGCATCTCGGCGTCGGCATCGATCTGGCGCGGCTGCCGGTGCTGCCGGTGTTCAGATGGCTGGCGGAGCAGGGCGGCATCGCCGAGCTCGAACTATTGCGCACCTTCAACTGCGGCATCGGCATGATCGCGATTGTCAGGCCTGACGCGATCGAGCAGGTGACGGAAGTCCTGACCGCGAGCGGCGAAACCGTCGCGCTGCTCGGCGAGGTGATCCCGGCCGCGGGCGAACATCGCGTGGTCTACAACGGCCATCTCGATCTTTCGCAATGAAGCGCCGCGTCGCCATCCTGATCTCCGGGCGCGGGTCGAACATGGCCGCGCTGATCGACGCGGCGAAGGCTGCGGACTTTCCGGCCGAGATCGTCGCCGTGATTTCCAACCGGGCCGATGCGCTCGGGCTGGAGAAGGCCGCCGCCAGCGGCATCAAGACGGATGTGATCGAGAGCAAGCCGTTCGGCAAGGATCGCGCGGGCTTCGAAGCGGTCCTGCAGCGCAAGCTGGACGAGGAAAACGTCGAGCTGATCTGTCTCGGCGGATTCATGCGGCTGTTCACCGCTGAATTCGTGCAGCGCTGGTACGGCCGGATGCTCAACATCCATCCCGCGCTGCTGCCGTCCTTTCCGGGCCTCGATCCGCACGGCCAGGCGTTGAAGGCTGGCGTGAAGATCTCGGGCGCGACCGTGCACTTCGTCATCCCCGAAACCGACGCCGGCCCGATCGTGATGCAGGGCGCGGTCATGGTGGCCGATGACGACACCGCCGAGGCGCTCTCGCAGCGCATTCTCGGCATCGAGCATCGCATCTATCCGGAGGCGTTGCGCCTTCTGGCGAGCGGCCGGCTTCGCCTCGAAGGCGATCATTGCAGGATCGCGGACAGCGCGGATCGCGACGGCACCCTGATTTCGCCGCGGACGATCTGATATTATCCGCGCGATCCGGCGCGGGTGAGCCGCGCGCGACGAAGCCCATCGAGGTTCCATGATCACGCTCTATGGCTCCGGGCCCAATTTCGGCCTTCCCGACGCAAGCCCGTTCGTGACCAAGGCTGAGACCTTGTTGCGGATGTCGAAGCTGCCGTTCGAGAAGGCGCTGATGAGCTTCTCAAAGGCGCCGAAGGGCAAAATCCCCTACATCGAGGACGACGGCCAGTTGCTCGGCGACTCCACCCTGATCCGCTGGCACCTCGAGAAGAAATACGGCATCGACTTCGATCAGGGTCTCAGCGCCGAGCAGCTTGCCATCTCCTGGGCGTTCGAGAAGATGGCGGAGGATAATCTCTACTGGGCCAGCGTCTATTTCCGCTGGATGATCGACGCGAATTTCAGGAAAGGGCCGGTCAATTTCTTCAAGGACGTGCCTGCGCCGGTCCGGCCCGTGGTTGTCTCGATGATCCGCCGCCGTCTGCGCAAGACGCTGCATGGCCAGGGGCTCGGCCGGCACTCCGCCGACGAGATCACCGCGATCGGAATCCGCTCGATCGAAGCGATGGCGGCCTATCTCGGCGACAAGCCGTTCTTCATGGGCAATACGCCGGCCGGCATCGACGCCACGATGTTTGCGTTTGCGGTCAGCGCGATTTGTCCGCTGTTCGAATCGGAGCTGCAGCGGGCGGCTGCAAGCCACGACAATTTGCGGCGCTATGTCGGCCGGATGACCGCGCGATTCTATCCGGAACTTCAGGAGATCGCGGGTTGTCAATCTGCGGCGTGAAGTTTTGGGCCATAGACTCACAAACGCGCATTCGCCGTTCATCCATAAATCGGGCGTGCCCCGTAGCGAGTCCTTGGCGATGCTTTGCGACCCCTGAGAAAACCGCAAAACGACCCAATCCCGGTCCTTATGGGTTCACTGCCTGGTTTGATGTGTTTTCGTAAGGCGAAGAAAACCCCCCGGGCTGGGCCGGGGGTTCAAGGTGGTGTGGTCTAACTAATTAGTTGACCTTGAGGTTTTCCGCGGAGGTTTTGCCGCGATTTTCGACAAGGTCGAACTCGATGTGCTGGTTCTCGTTGAGCGTGGAGAGTCCCGCGCGCTCGACGGCCGAGATGTGGACGAACACGTCCTTCTCGCCGGCCGCCGGCTTGATGAACCCATACCCCTTGGTGGGGTTGAACCACTTCACGGTGCCCTTCTGCATCGCCTGTCTCCAAGTTTGGACCTAGATAGTCCGGACACAAAAAAGGCGCGGCCACGTTTTCCACGTGCCACGCCACAAACGGGCTCCCCGGTAGCTGATTGATTTCTTACTCGCGAAACGCACAGTCAAACGGCCCGAATCCGATTGCACTGCCGATTGCGACATCAAATTTGGGCATTCTCGTGATCTTTGTGGCCCCGGCGAATCGCCCTGATGTCGCGGTCTGTGGCAGACGAACCACAATGCCGCGTATTCGGCGGAGCGACGATTGACCCCTCACGCGAACTGGAGGCAAATCGTTGGCGTTTATCGGCATTTGCGCATTTTTCGCCGCGGTCTTTGGAAGCTCTGGCCTTTTGGAAGCCCTGGCCCCTTTGGAATGGATTGCATGCGCGGCTCACGGCGGCCCTCGCGAGCATGGAAGATCGGAAGCGGGCGTGCATTGGCGCGTCTGGGCGCGGTTGCATTCGTCCTCCTGACCGTCATGTCAGCCGCGCACGCGCAATCGCCAACGCCGACCCCGACACCCACGCCGTCGCCGACCCCGAGCCCCACGCCGACCGTGATCAATTCGACGGTGACATCGGGCGCGGCGCTGACCAATCTCGGCAGCAATTTTTTGGAGCGGCTCGGCAATCAGTCGAGCAACGGCTTCAACCGTCTGCAACGCACCAATCCCGGCGGCGGCGGCGCCTCCGAGGCCACGGAAGCGCCGCGCTATCGGGCCTGGTTCGAAACCTATGGCAACTACACCCGGAACGGTGCGGTCGGCGATTTCGTCGGCGACAACAGGAAGACCTGGGGCGGCGTCGGTGGAATCGGCGCGCGGGTGGCGCCGGGCATCAATGTCGGCTTCTCGGTCGACCAGAGCCGTTCCGCGATCGACATTCCGCTGGCGCTGCAGTCGGCGACGATCGACCTGACCCAACTCGGCTTCACAGCTTCCGTCGACAGCGGCCCATGGACCTGGGCAAGCGCTGTCGTGCACGGCTTCGGCAACATCCATTCCCTCCGCGATACCGGGCTGGGATTCGCGACGGCCGGATACAACGCACGGCTCGACGGCGCCCTGAGCGAGATCAGCTACTACTGGACCAGGGATCAATACCGCGTGGTGCCCAAGGCAGCGTTCGAATATGTCCGCGCGCAGACCGGCGCGCTGCAGGAGATCGGCGGCCTCGATCCGGTGTCGGCGACCAGCGCCACCGTGCAGCGCGGACGGCTCCTGATCGGCGCGGAGATCGGCCAGTACTGGATCTTCGACGGCAAGATTCTGGACCTATCGGGTTACGGCAAGTTCGTCGACAATCTCGTGCAGAATTTCTCCGACATCACCGTCAGCCTCGGTACCCAGAGCCTGACCCTGCAGGGCATCGGCGAGAGCCGCTACGGCGCCGATGCCGGCGGCTCGGCATCGCTGTTCCTGAGCAACACCGCGCGGGTCTACATGAACTACGACGGCAAATTCCGCGCCGCGATGCAGTCGCATCAGGGCACGCTGGGGCTGGAGTTGAAGTGGTAGCGCCGTCGCTGGCCTCGTGGTTCGAGACGGCGCCACGCGCCTCCTCACCATGAGGGTCTAAGACCTCGTCCTGTGGAGCGTCGCGAAGCGATGCGTCTCGAAGGATGAAAGCCCCGGCGCTACGTCCGATCGACCCTGACGACGCGGCCTTTCTCGATCGCGAGCGCCAGCCGGCCGTGCTTCAGCGCAATCGCGGCTTCGCCGAACAATTCGCGCCGCCAGCCGTGCAGGGCAGGGACGTCGGCGTGGTCGTCGGCTGCGATCTGGTCGAGGTCGTCGACGGTGGCGATCACCTTGCTGGCGACGGCGTGGCGTTCCGACGTCATCCGCAGCAGCACCTTCAGAAGCTCGACGGTCGCGGCGCCATTGGAATTGCCGCGCGGCTTTTCGATCTTCGGCAGCGTATGCGGATCGCGGGCAACGCCGCGCTGCACGGCGGCGATGATGTCGCTGCCCCATTTCGAGCGATCAAACCCCTTCGGCAGCGAGCGCAGGCTGGCGAGACGCTCCAGCGAGGTCGGGGCATGGGTGGCGATGTCGCCGACCGCGTCGTCCTTCAGGACGCGCGAACGTGGTACGTCGCGGCTTTGCGCCTCCTGCTCGCGCCAGGCGGCGACTTCCATCAGCACCGCGAGTTCTTTCGGCTTGCGCACCCGGGTCTTCAGCCGCTCCCAGGCGCGCTCGGGATGGAAATCGTAGGTTCGCGGCGAGGTCAGGATTTCCATCTCCTCACTGACCCAGTCGCTGCGGCCGCGTTTCTTCAGATCGGCGTCGAGGGCCGCAAAGACATCGCGCAGATGGGTGACATCAGAGACCGCGTAGTGCATCTGCTCGGGCGTCAGCGGCCGGCGCGACCAGTCGGTGAAACGGTGGGTCTTGTCCGGGCGATGGCCGGTGACGCGCTCGACGAGCTGGTCATAGGCGATGCTGTCGCCATAGCCGAGCACCATCGCGGCGACCTGGGTATCGAAGATCGGGTGCGGAATGGTGTTCGACAGGTGCCAGACGATTTCGATGTCCTGGCGGGCGGCGTGAAACACCTTCAGCACCGCCTCGTTCCCCATCAGCTCGAAGAATGCCTTGAGGTCGATGCCGGGTGCCAGCGTGTCGATCACGACGGCCTCATCCGCGCTCGCCATCTGCACGACGCAGAGCAGGGGATAGTAGGTCGTCTCCCGCAGGAACTCGGTATCGACGGTGATGACCTTGTGCTGGGCGAGCCGGGAGCAGGCGGCCGCGAGGTCGGAAGTGGTGGTAATCAGATCCATGAACAATCCATGACGCGCGGGTAAGGCGTTCTGCCGAAAACGCTGATATGTCAAGGGTGTCGCACAGGATTTGAGCCGTGCATTTGAGCCTGAGCACGGCTTTTTTGCGACTCAACCGCGGCCGGCTGTGTGTGGTAGCGCCGTTCCGGCCGTCAGGCAGCGGCGAGGTGAGCGAACCCGTTACTCGTAACGGATGTGCCGCGACCGGCGGCGGCCCGACGGGATCGCGAGCACGACCAGACAAAGCGCAATCATCGCCATTCCCATCAATGCGAAAGCAAAGGCGTCCACGGCAATTCTCCCCCAATATGTCGTTAGATTTGTGGGGCGGGCGTTGACGGTTTCTTAATTCGTGGAGGCGGGAGAACTGCGTGTGCGCGGATGGTGGATGGAGGCTTAAGGAGTTCGGTTAACGGCAGCGCGCAGGAAGGGTTTCACCGGACCCCATCGCCGTCATTGCGAGGAGTTCGCGACAAAATTGCAAAGCAATTTTGCGCTGAAGCGACGAAGCAATCCATGCTTTTGTGTTTGCCGATCGATGGATTGCTTCGCTTCGCTCGCAATGACGCGGATGGATCGGGGCTCACGTCCCGCAGAACGTCCGCAGCACGCGCTGGTCCGGCATCGGCGGTTCGGCGTAGGCCGCAAACGCCGGCTGATCCTCGTAGGGCTTCGACAGCACCGTCAGCAATTCCTCGAACGGCGCGTAGTCGTCGTTGCCGGCAGCCGCGATCGCCGCTTCAATGCGGTGGTTGCGCGGGATGAAGGCCGGATTGACGGCGCGCATGGCGGCCTGCCGTTCGGCCGACGATTGCGGCTCGTCGGCGAGGCGCGCCCGCCAGCGCGTCGCCCAATCGTCGAAGGCTGCGGGATCGGTGAACTGATCGCGGACCTTGTCGTCAGCGCCGTCGCCGGCGGCGTCGGAAAGGCGGCGGAAGGTGAGGGTGAAATCGGCCTCATGCTTTGCCATCGCATCGAGCAGATCCTGCACCAGGGTCTCGTCGCCCTCCTGTGTGGTGAACAGGCCGATCTTGCTGCGCAGGCCGGCCTGGTAGGCGGCGGTGAACTTTTCGGCGAAGTCGCTAAGGATGAATTGCGCCTGCTCGATCGCCTTGTCCTTGTCGTCGGAGAACAGCGGCAGCAGGCATTCGGCGAGCCGCGTCAGGTTCCACAGCGCGATGCGCGGCTGGTTGGCGTAGGCGTAGCGGCCCGTCTCGTCGATCGAGGAGAAAACCGTCGCCGGATTGTATTCGTCCATGAAGGCGCAGGGGCCGTAGTCGATGGTCTCGCCCGAGATCGAGGTGTTGTCGGTGTTCATGACGCCATGGATGAAGCCGACCAGGAGCCAGCGCGCGACGAGATCGGCCTGACGCGCGACGACGCGTTCGAGCAGCGCGTGGTAGGGGCGTTCGGCGATTCCGATATCAGGATAGTGCCGGGCGATGACGTGGTCGGCGAGCGCGCGCACGCCGTCGGTGTCGCCGCGCGCGGCAAAGAACTGGAAGGTGCCGACGCGGATATGGCTCGACGCGACGCGGGTGAGGACGGCGCCCGGCAGCATGGTCTCGCGCTGAACGCGCTCGCCTGACGTCACCGCGGCGAGCGAGCGGGTGGTCGGGATACCAAGCGCGAACATCGCCTCGCTGACGATGTATTCGCGCAGCACCGGCCCGAGGGCGGCACGGCCGTCGCCGCGGCGCGAGAACGGGGTCGGGCCGCTTCCCTTGAGCTGGATGTCGCGGCGGACGCCGTCCGTGTCGATGACCTCGCCCAGCAGGATGGCGCGTCCGTCGCCGAGCTGCGGCACGAACTGGCCGAACTGGTGGCCGGCATAGGCCATGGCGATCGGATCGGCGCCTTCAGGGAGCCGCTTGCCGGCGAGGATTTCCGCGCCCTCCGGGCTTTCCAGCAGGTCGGGATCAAGCCCGAGATGGACGGCGAGCGCCCGGTTCAGCTTGATCAGCCGGGGGCTGGCGACGGGCGTCGGCGCCACGCGGGCGAAAAAGCTCGCCGGCAGGGCCGAATAGGTGTTCTGGAACGGGAAATGGACGGTCATGGACTCAAGATAGGCCCGCCCCCGGAATAGGCAAACGGTTCGGCCACGGGACGCGGAAATCTCGCTTCCGGGGCACAAAACAGGCCCCGCCATTGGTTGCCGCCCCGTTCCGTGTCGGGTAAACCCTCCCGCAATTCGGGCGGGCTCTGGCCCCCGATTCTGTCCTCCGATATCTGGTTTTAAAGAATATGCATCGCTACCGGTCACATACATGCGGCGCGCTCCGTGCGAGCGACATCGGGCAGACCGCCCGCCTTTCCGGCTGGTGCCATCGCATCCGCGACCATGGCGGCGTGCTGTTCATCGATCTGCGCGACCATTACGGCATCACCCAATGTGTGGCCGACCCGGACTCGCCGGCGTTCAAGGAAGTTGAAAAGTTCCGCTCGGAATGGGTGGTGCGGATCGACGGCAAGGTGCGCCGGCGCCCCGAGGGCACCGACAATCCGGAACTGCCGACCGGTGCGGTCGAAGTTTACGTCAACGAGATCGAGGTGCTGGGACCGGCCGGCGAACTGCCGCTGCCGGTATTCGGCGAGCAGGAATATCCCGAGGACATCCGCCTCAAGTACCGCTTCCTCGACTTGCGCCGCGAGAAGCTGCATCAGAACATCATGACTCGCGGCGCGATCGTGGATTCGATGCGCAAGCGGATGAAGGAGCAGGGCTTCTTCGAGTTCCAAACCCCCATCCTGACGGCGTCGTCGCCGGAGGGCGCGCGGGACTTCCTGGTGCCGTCACGCATCCATCCCGGCAAGTTCTACGCGCTGCCGCAGGCGCCGCAGCAGTACAAGCAGCTCCTGATGATGTCGGGATTCGACCGCTACTTCCAGATCGCGCCGTGCTTCCGAGACGAGGACCCGCGTGCCGACCGCCTGCCGGGCGAGTTCTACCAGCTCGACGTCGAAATGAGCTTTGTCGAGCAGGACGACGTGTTCGCGGCGATGGAGCCGGTCGTGACCGGCGTGTTCGAGGAATTTGCCAAGGGCAAGCCGGTCACAAAAGGCTGGCGGCGGATTCCGTTTGCGGAAGCCTTGAAGAAGTACGGCAGCGACAAGCCCGACCTGCGCAACCCGATCGAGATGCAGGACGTCTCCGAACACTTCCGCGGCTCCGGCTTCAAGGTGTTCGCGCGGATGCTGGAAGATCCGAAGAACCAGGTCTGGGCGATCCCGGGCAAGGGCGGTGGCTCCCGCGCGTTCTGCGACCGCATGAACTCCTGGGCGCAGGGCGAAGGCCAGCCCGGCCTCGGCTACATCATGTGGCGCGAGGGCGGCGAGGGCGCGGGTCCGCTCGCCAACAACATCGGTGCTGACAGGACCGCGGCGATCCGCGGCCAGCTCGGCATGAAGGAAGGCGACGCCGCCTTCTTCGTTGCCGGCGACCCCGACAAGTTCTGGAAGTTCTCAGGTCTCGCGCGCGCGAAAGTCGGCGAGGAGTTGAACCTGGTCGACAAGGACCGGTTCGAGCTCGCCTGGATCGTCGATTTCCCGATGTACGAGTATGACGAGACCGAGAAGAAGATCGACTTCTCGCATAACCCGTTCTCGATGCCGCAGGGCGGCCTCGAAGCGCTGCAGACCAAGGACCCGCTGACCATCAAGGCGTTCCAGTACGACATCGTCTGCAACGGCTACGAGATCGCGTCAGGCGGCATTCGCAACCACAAGCCGGAAGCGATGGTGAAGGCGTTCGAGATCGCGGGCTATGGCGAGCAGGACGTCGTCGAGCGTTTCGGCGGCATGTATCGCGCGTTCCAGTACGGCGCCCCGCCGCATGGCGGCATGGCGGCCGGCGTCGACCGCATCGTGATGCTGCTCTGCGGCACCACGAATTTGCGCGAGATCTCGCTGTTCCCGATGAACCAGCAGGCGGTGGATCTTTTGATGGGTGCGCCGTCGGAGGTTGCGATCAAGCAGTTGCGCGAACTTCACATCCGGCTCAACCTGCCGGAAAAGGGGTAACTCATAGCCTCGTCGAAGCCTCGATCCGGAATTGTGCGAGAGCGGCCAGCGGATCGGTCTTCAACATCTGAAAGAGCTGCATCGCCGATACCTTGCCGCGCGGCGTGAGCGTGATGGCGAGCGTTTGCCCGGGGCTCTCGACGAAGCGTGCGAGCGTCTGCACGGCGGCTACGGCGTCGGGATTGGTGGCGGCCACGTCCTCGCTACTCGCCGTGATGCTGTCGACGATCGCCTTGCGCGCTGCTTCCCGGCTGACATTCCGGGAGCGGGCGTATTGCAGAACCCCGAGATCGACGCTGCCTATATCTCGCACCGAAAGATAGATCGCGCCCGCCTCGATCTGCGCCGCCGCGCCGATGGCCTGGGCGACGCTGGCTGAAAAAATCTGCCTTGGCACGTTGTCGAGCGCGATCCGCGCGGACGCCTGAAACAGGCTGCCGACATTCAATTTTGGCGCGTCGACGACGAAGCTGCGCGTCGCATCGGTCCATTCCGCGCCGATATCGCCATCCGCCGAAAGCGGATCGATGCCCGCGGCCACAAGCTGCCGCATGGATGGATCGGCAGCGTCGACCGGCGTCGTCATCTTCGCGGTCACGCGTACCTTGCTCGGGATCGACCCGACGAAGTTGCCCCAGTTCACATCGAAATTGTGGAGATCGACGAACTTGCCGGTGTTCTTGAACGGCGCCGTGACGCCCTTGACCTCGACGCCCTGGATCAGGGGAAACAGCATTGCGATCAATTCGGGCGCAGGCGGCTGCGCCGGATTGGTGAACTGGGCCGACACCCGCATGAAGTTGGCGATATCGAGCGATTTGAGCGCGAAGCGTTCGAGCTTGAAGGGGCCTCTTGGCGTATTCGCGTCGATCCCTTCGACAGCAAACTCGCCGACCTTGCCGTCGTCCAGATTGAACCTGATCGCGGCGAGCTTGAACGGGCCTTGCGGTGTGTCGGCCGAAAGCCCGCGCCACTCCGCGGTTCCAATCCGCATGCCCTCGTAGATCGAGGCTGCCTTTTCGACCAGTTCGCGCGCCTGTGCCGGCGAAGGCTGGCCGGTTCCGGCCGCCTGCAGCGTCGCCAATAGCGCCGGAAGCTGCAGCCCCGACGGGCGCAGCGCGACGTCGTCGATCGTCATCGCGTCGATGCGCATGCGAATGCCTTGCGCTGACGTGACGGTGTAGGGGCCGGCGGTTGTCTTGCCGTAGGCCCGGATATAGCGGTCGTCGTTGCTCTTTTGCGGATCCAGGATGGTCGCGATCGCGCCGGTGTCGAGATCGCGCGAGGCGAGATTGGCGATCTCGCCGGTCATCTTGTCGGGTTTGCCGGCGTGTTGCGTGTTGACCGTGAAGTTGGCCCGCTCGACCTGCATGGTGGCGATCTTGCCGCCCTTGATGTCCTGTATTGTGGCGCCCGAATAGGCGAACTCTCCCGACACGGCGGGACCGAAATTCATCGTCCCTGTAATGGTCGGGGCGGAGATCGAGGTCGCCGTCACAGCGGCGAACTGCTGCAACAGGGAGCGATAGGCGTCGATGGGGGACGCCGAGGCCGGCGGGTATTGCAGGCTCGCCGGGCCGGCATAATCCTTTGTCACCAGCCGCGGGATCTTGAAGGCCAGTTTGCCGTCCGCCTGACCCGCAACGCTGCCGTCGATCTCAAGGTCCGATGCTTCGATGGTATCGGCGGAGAAGCGGCCGGCATCCGGCTGGCCCAGTCCGGAAACGACGACGCTCGCGATCTTGACGCGGATCGGCGGCTGCGTTGCCGATTCAGTGGCGACATCGTCGAGCCGGATCGTACGGCTCTTCGCTTCGAAGGAAACCTTGCCGTGGCTGGCCTTGCCGCCGGCCGCCCTGATCTGCTCGAACGCCGCGTCGACCTCACGTGCGACCCGGTGCTGCGTATAGAGCTCGAAGCCGAAGTAGCCGCCCACCGCGATCACGACCGCGGCGACCAGGCCCAGCAGTATTCTTACCATTGGTTGTGCTCCGGGCGCCGACATCGCAGGAGGCAAAATTGCCATATGCCGGTCAAGGGACGGGGGTAGGGAGGAAATTATGCTACCGTCTTTGCTGCTTTGCGTCGATGCCTGTTGATCAGAAGGTTGGCGGTTGTTGCATCGAAGCCGTTGCCCGTGCTTCACATCCGGCTCAATCTGCCGCAAGACTAACGGTTCAAATGAAGACCGGCCCCGGCACGCAATCGGGGTCGTAGAAGCCCGTGGGGGGAGTGCATGTCGTCCTATTCTGAAGATCTACGCTCCGCGGCGCTTGCGTATCACCGCCTGCCGCGCCCGGGAAAACTCGAGATCCAGGCGACCAAGCCGCTGGCCAACCAGCGCGACCTCGCGTTGGCCTATTCGCCGGGCGTCGCGGCGGCCTGCACCGAAATCGCCAACAATCCGGCCGAAGCGGCGTCGCTGACGTCGCGGGCCAACCTCGTCGCCGTCGTCTCCAACGGTACCGCGGTGCTGGGGCTCGGCAATATCGGCCCGCTGGCCTCCAAGCCGGTCATGGAAGGCAAGGCGGTGCTGTTCAAGAAATTCGCCGGGATCGACGTGTTCGACATCGAAATCGCCGCCGACACCATCGAGCGCGTGGTCGAGACGGTGGCTGCCCTGGAGCCGACTTTCGGCGGCATCAACCTCGAGGACATCAAGGGGCCGGAATGCTTCGAGATTGAGGCGCAGCTCAAGGAGCGGATGAAGATCCCGGTGTTCCACGACGACCAGCATGGCACGGCCATCATCGTCGGCGCCGCGATCACCAATGCGCTGCTGCTCAACGGCAAGAAGCTGCCCGACGTCAAGATCGTCTGCTCCGGCGCAGGAGCCGCCGCGATCGCGTGCCTGAACCTGCTGGTCTCGCTCGGCGCGCAGCGCAAGAACATCTGGGTCTGCGACATCGACGGCGTCGTGCATGAGGGCCGCAACACGCTGATGGACCGCTGGAAGGCGGTCTATGCCCAGAAGACCAATGCCCGCGTGCTGGCTGACGTGATCGGCGGCGCCGATATCTTCCTGGGGCTGTCCGCGCCCAACGTGCTGAAGCCCGAGATGGTCCAGTCGATGGCCGACAAGCCGCTGGTGATGGCGCTGGCCAATCCGAACCCGGAAATCATGCCGGACGAGGCGCGCAAGGCGCGTCCCGACGCGATGATCTGCACCGGACGTTCCGACTTCCCGAACCAGGTCAACAACGTCCTGTGCTTCCCGTTCATCTTTCGCGGCGCCCTCGATGTCGGCGCCACCGGGATCAACGAGGAGATGAAACATGCCGCGGTCGATGCGATCGCCCAGCTCGCGCGCGACCCGCCGTCGGACGCGGTGGCGCAGGGTTTTGACAGCGGCGAGACGCAAGGCTTCGGCCCCGGTTCGCTGATCCCGAGCCCGTTCGACCCGCGGCTCATCCTGCGTATCGCGCCGGCGGTGGCGAAGGCCGCGATGGAGTCAGGCGTGGCAACGCGCCCGATCAGGAATTTCGAGGAATATACCGCGCTGCTCGAGCGCTTCGCGTTCCGATCCGGCCTGACCATGAAGCCGGTATTCGCCAAGGCCAAGGCCCAGCCGGTGCGCGTGATCTACGCCGAGGGTGAGGACCAGCGGGTGCTGCGCGCGACGCAGGTCGTGCTGGAAGAGAAGCTGGCGCGGCCGATCCTGGTTGGCCGTCCCTCGGTGGTCGAAGCCCGGATCAAGCGGTTCGGCCTCTCGATCAAGGCCGGGCAGGATTTCGACCTCGTCAATCCCGAGGACGATCCGCGCTACCGCTCCTATGTGCAGACCTATATCGACGTGGCGGGCCGGCGCGGCGTCACGCCCGAAGCCGCGCGCACGGTGGTTCGCACCAACAACACCGTGATCGCCGCCCTTGCGGTGGTCCGCGGCGAGGCTGACGCGATGCTCTGCGGCGTCGAAGGCCGCTACATGAGCCATCTGCGCCATGTCCGCGAGATCATCGGCTTCCTGCCGGGGGTGAGCGATTTCGCGGCGCTGGCGATGATGATCACCAGCAAGGGTTCCTATTTCATCGCCGACACTCAGGTGCGGCCGAACCCGAGCGCCGAGGAGCTCGCGGAAGTGGCCTCGCTCGCGGCCAACCATGTGCAGCGCTTCAACATGAAGCCGCGCGTCGCGTTCGTGTCACATTCCGACTTCGGCAGCTACGATACCGACTCCTCGCGCAAGATGCGCCGCGCCACCGCGCTGTTGAAGGAAAAGCATCCGGAGATCGAGGCCGACGGCGAGATGCAGGGCGATACCGCGCTCTCGGCCGCGGCGCGAAAACTCGTGCTGCCGCATTCGAAGCTGGAAGGCGACGCCAACATCCTGATCATGCCTAACCTCGACACCGCCAACGTCGCCTACCAGATGATCAAGACGCTGGCGGACGCGCTGCCGGTGGGGCCGATCCTGATCGGGCCGTCCCGCCCGGCGCATATCCTTACCCCGGGCGTCACCGCGCGCGGCGTCCTCAACATGACGGCGGTCGCCGCCGTCGAAGCCCAGGAGCGTGCCGGCCGGCAACAGCCGACCCTGTTCGGGTAGATCCCGAACCCGGGCCGGTATCCGGCCTTTGTTCTGACGTGTTTCCTCATGGACCAATACGTAACACGTGCGGCACACGCATGGTTCGAATGCGCCGTGATCAACAAAGCGCCTTGGTTCTGCTTCTATCGGAAGGTCTGGTTGCGACGCGCGCAGGCTCCTGCGTGGACCGTTTCGATTTGAGCGTTTGAAAAGCGGAGGCGGAACGCCCATAATCGTCTCGCGCCGCCTGCTAGTTTTGCATGCCATCCAGTGAGGCCGATCCCATGCCAGCGTTAGTTACCTTCGGGCGAGTCCTGTTCGCCGTGCTCTTCATGTACACGGGAGCGACCAAGCTGTTCGCGATACAGCCGACGGCGGACTTCATCGCGTCGAAGGTGACCATCCCCGCAATGCTCGCGCCCTATACCTCGCAGATCGAAACCATGGCGGGCATGCCGATGCCGCAGATATTGGCGATCGCCGTCGGCGGCTTTGAAATCCTTGCGGGCCTGATGATCGCGGTCAATATCGGCGCGCGCTTCTTTGCGATCCTTTTGATCTTCTTCGTGATCGGCGCAACGTTCTATTTCCATGATTTCTGGAATCAGCCGGCGCCCGAGAACGCCAGGGTGCTGATCGAGGCCCTGAAGAACCTCTCGATCATCGGCGCGCTGTTCATGATCGCAGGCTACGGCAGGGGACCGCGGCCGAATGAGGCGGCCTACGGAGACATCTGAGTAGCTTGACGCGTCAGGCGTTGCGCCGCCACGGCGTGACGCTGACCTCATGGGCCTTATCGAGCATCTGCGGCTCGCCGGCGCGCAAGCCGTGTGCGGCGAGGATGTCCTGCGGCGAACGCAAGGGCACGCCGGGGAAGCAGGGCTCGCCGCCGGGTACGCGGACATGCGGCGCCAGCGACAGCCAGAACGTGTCGTAGCGGTCCATGAACATGCCGAACACGCCGGGCCCGCCGATCACGGCGACGGTGCCGGCCGCGACGCCGGCATGTTCGCAGGCGGCTTCGAACGAGGCGCCTGCCGGATTCCACAAAATGGCTTTCGGATTGCATGGATCGGACGCGAGCGCGGCGATCTTTCGCGTCAGGATGACGCGCTTGCGGCGCGGCGAGTTCGGCTGGTCCTCGTAGGAATTACGGCCGTGCAGGATCAGATCGGCGCGGTCGAGGGCGGCGGTGAAGAACGCCTTGTCGCCCTCGAACTTCAAGTCGTCCGGCATCACGTTGCGCGCATCGGCCAGCATGCCGTCCGCGGAGACGATGACATAACCTTCGATACGCAGCGCCGGCACGGTAGGTGTCGCGGAGGCGTTATTCCGAGATCGTCTGGACGACGCTGGAGACCGGGCGCGAACTCACGGTCGGCAGCTTCAGATCCTTGACGACTTCCTCGTCATATTGCGCGATGGTCTGGACCGGCGCCTTGGCGCGCATCGCGACCACCTTGTAGCCGCCGGCCTTCAGCTTCTTCAGGAGCTCGGGCAGGGCTTCGGCGGTGTGCCTCTGGAAGTCATGCATCAAGATGATGCCCTTGCCGTTCTTCTCGACCTTGCGCATCACGGTGTCGATGATGGTCTGGGCCTTGCTGGCCTTGAAGTCGAAGGAGTCGAGATCGCAGGAGAAGATCGCGATGTTGCGGGTGCCGAGATAGGTCACCATCTCGGGCGGGTGCTGCAGCGCCGGGAAGCGGAAGAACGGCGCCGGTGCCTTGCCGAGCGCCCACTTCACCGCGCTGAATCCCTTTTCGATTTCCTCCTTGCGCTGATCTTCATTCAGCTTCTTGTTGACGAGGGCTGCATGCGACCAGGTGTGCGATCCGATGGTATGGCCGGCCGCCATCACCTGCCGGAGGATTTCGGGATGGTAGGTGGCGTGCTTGCCGATCGGAAAGAAGATGCCGGTGGTGCATTCTTCCGCGAGCGTCTTCAGGACGGACGGCGTGTTCACCGGCCACGGGCCGTCGTCGAAGGTCAGCACGACCTCCTTGTCACGCAGGAAGTCGAGCTCCTTGAAATGCTCGAAGCCGAAGCCGGGACCGCCCGTGGTGTCGATCTCGACGGTACGTCCGATACCGAGCGCGTTCGGATTGTTGCAGGGCGGACGGGTCGAGACGGGGGCCGGTGGCGGGGCGGGGACGGGGGCTGGCGCTGCCGCGGCCTGCGGCTGCGCGGTGGCGCCCTTGGTGGGTAGCGCCTGCGACCACGCCGCGCTCGATGCCAACAGCGAAACCGCGCCTGCAAAGATCATCCCTGCCGCTACACGCATCTTGTTTTCCTTAAGTTGAATCCCGCACCCGGTCGCGCCACCGCCATCTTCCGGCCTGCCACCATTCCCCGAAGCAGATAATAGCCTAGCCGCGGCAGGCGCGCCAACGCAACGGCTGCGGTTACGCCCAATCGTAATGTTGCCGTAAGGGGTTAATTCAGGACGCCGCCAGCGCCCGCGCGATGGCGGTTTTCACCCGTGTATCCACGGGTTCGACGGATTCCGGGAAGACTTCGGCGATCTGGCCGTCGCGGCCGATCAGGTATTTGTGGAAGTTCCAGCGCGGAACATCCTTTGGCCGCGCCTCCGCCGCCCATCTGTAGAACGGATGCGCGTTCGGACCCCTGACGACGGCCTTCGCGGCGATCGGGAAGGTGACGTGGTGATTCTCTGTGGTCGCGGTGATCTCGCTTACGCCGCCCGGTTCCTGGCCGCCGAAATCGTTGGAGGGGACGCCGACGATCATCAGGCCGCGGCCGCTGAACTCGGTCCACAATTCCTGCAGTCCGCCATATTGCGGCGTGAACCCGCATAGCGAGGCGGTATTGACGATCATGATCGGGCGGCCGGCAAATTCGGAAAGCCTGATGTCGCCGCCGGCCAGCGCCGGAAACGAAAACGCATAGGCCGTGATCCGGCTCATGCCGGCCTGCGCCAGCGATTGCCGGCTTGAACTGACGGCTGCGACCGCGGCCAGCGCCGTCGATATCAGGCTCCTGCGGTCGATCATGAAAGCCTCGCGCCCTGCTGTTCTCCAGCGCGAAGCATAGCGCAAGCTGCGTGCCGCCGCCCCTCAACAAGCCGTTATGGCGCCTGCCGCAGCGGGACGATGAAGTCGGTGCCTTCGCCGGTCTCGCCGCCCTGGCTGACGCCGAGGTCGGAGACGATGATCGAGCCGCCGGTGGACAGCACCTCGGCGATGCGTGCCATCGCTTCGGGCGCGACGCCGATGCGATCCAGCGCCTCGGCTGGACTGTTCGACGCCGGCCTGGCTTCGGCAGCGTCCATCTTGCGGCGGCCTGCCGTGCGGCCGTTCTCCGCGGCTCGGGCGGCGGTGCGCGCCGTGACCGGCAACGACACCACCGACCAGCGCAGCATATTGGGATCGGTCTTGTCGGTTTCGGCGGTGAAGACGTGGGTGCCGAGCGGCCGGTCGCTCGGCGCGATCGTGACAGGCACCTCGAACTGCGGCCTGAAGCTCTCGCGAACGTACAACTTGGAGTCCTTGCGGCTCACGAACACCGCGATCTGACCGGCGCGCCTCGGTTCGGCCTTGGCAGCCTTTTCGGCGCCGGGCACGCGCGCGGTGTCCTTCTTCACATCAGCCGGCGGGGTGGCTACGGCGTTGACGGGCTCGGCAGGCTTTTCCGCAGGCTTCGAATCCGTGGCCTCGGTTTCCGACGGCTTGGCCTCGTCGACATTGGTCGGCTCTGGAGCGGCGATCGCGGCGGTGGGCGTCTCGCCGTTCAATCCTTCGGCCTTTGTGTCCGACGTCGCTTCGGCCTTTGCATCGCCGGCATCGGTCGACTTGACCTCGGCAGAAGGCGCCGCGTCGGACATGGTCACGGCGTCCTTTTGCAGCGCGCTGCTGGCATCGGCGGTGTGGGTCCGTTCACGCAGCGGGGTGTGTCCGACGCTCGGCCGAAGATCGAGGCCGGCATCGGCCTTCACCGGGCCGGCATTGGCGGGCATTGCTGCACCCGCATCCGCGCCCTTGTCGCCTTTCACCGCAGGCGCGTCATTTGCCGGATCGTCGGCAAGGAGAGGCTGCGGCGCGACCTTTTGCGCCATCAGCAACGGATGCGAGAAACTGGCTGGCGTGATCTGGCCGGGCGTGATGATGACCCGCGCGCCCATCCGGGTCCAGTTCCACATCTTCACCGCAAACGCCGTCGGCATGCGGATGCAGCCGTGCGACGCCGGATAGCCAGGCAGAACGCCGGCATGCAGCGCGATCCCCGACCAGGTGATGCGCTGCATGTAAGGCATCGGCGCGCCGCTATAGATATTGGAGCGGTGCATCTTGTTTTTCTGGATGACGCTGAACACGCCCATCGGGGTCGAATGCCCCTTCATGCCCGTCGATACCGGGCTTTCGGCGAACAGTCCGTTGGCGTCGTAGACGCGGACTTTCTGCTGCTCGATCGAGACCGCGATGATCAGCGGCCCGCGAGGTTTGGCACTGGTTTCCTTGATGGCCTTCTCGGCCTTGGCGGAGGAACGGCGCGCTTTCGGCTTGCGCGGCTGGAGCGGCTGTGACGGCCGGTAATAGCTGGGATCGGAATCCTGCCAGTAGAACATGGCGGCGGCGTCCGCCTGGGCGGCGGCGGCAACCGAGCCGGCTGCCGTCAACATCGCAATCTGCCAAAACCGTCGCTTCGAAATGGTCGCGCCCGCACCCAACGCACTAAAAAGCCGACACCCGTTCACGCGCATTGTCCTCAAATCCGGATACTCGAATCCACCGTCCTGCCAACTCGTTTGTTGTCGCAAGGGGGAAAAGCGTTCACCAGCGTAGGCCTTATAATATCAGCGCTTTTCGTCCCAAACGTAGCAAAAAAGCCTCACATTTCGTTAAACCGCCACGGCCGGACGGCCCTCGGCTATCTCACGGTCACGTCAGCACGACGGCCTTCCCGTGTGACATTCCGGCACTACATAGGCGGCGTGCCCTTCATCGGAGATATCAATGACATCCAAGGCCATCGTTAAGTGTGACAAGAAGTGGAGAATGTTGGCCTTGGTGGTGCTGGCGTTGACGGCGTGGCAAGCCGGCCCGGCACAGGCCGCGGATGAGCCCGACCTGATTTTTCGCCGCTCCACGGTCTTCAAATGGCTGAGCCCCAACGACAAGCTCGCGACCTACGCGGTCGACGATCCCGAGATCGAGGGTGTGGCCTGTCACTTCACGGTTCCGGAGAAGGGCGGCTTCAAGGGCTGGCTCGGCGTTGCCGAGGAAGTCTCCGACATTTCGCTGGCCTGCCGCCAGATCGGCCCGATCAAGTTCAAGCACAAGCTGGAGCAGGGCGACGACATGTTCCGCCAGCGCCGCTCGCTGTTCTTCAAGAAGATGCAGATCGTCCGCGGCTGCGACGCCAAGCGCAACGTGCTGGTCTACATGGTCTATTCGGACAGGCTGATCGAGGGCTCGCCCAAGAACTCGACGTCCTCGGTGCCGATCATGCCCTGGGGGGCAGCCGACTCCGCGATTCAGAAATGCGGTGAATTCATCCAGTAGGCCCGATGCCATCACAGATAAGGGATCGGGTCCGGGGGACGAGGGCACCAGGCTCACCTTTTGCCCCGATTGGGATTTTGGCTGGCCTCCGGGCCGCGACCGTCCTTGTGGTCGCGGCAGCCGACCAGATGCACGAATTGCTGCGGCGCCGAGACATTGCCGCGAAATTCGCCGCCTTGCTGCGACATCGCGCCGCTCACGCTTGCGGGCTGCGCCGGGCGTCTTCCTTGATGCCCGGTCTTCATGAAAGGATCGATCCGCGGTTCGGAGCGGTCACTTGCAGACAACTCTTCGACCGCCGGCTGGCCTGCTTTGCGGGTCGCCGTTGCACTGCCAACATCGATGTTGCCATGACCCACGACGGCTGTCCCTTGTTGATGAAGGGGTTGAACGCACGAGCGCGCGCAAAGTTGCGCAGGCGTTTGAAAGAGTCGCTGGCGCGTGGCCTCGGTTCAGCCTGACCGACCGCAACGCGGGGCCGTTCTGGTCCGTTGGACGAGGGTGAGCCGGCTCGGACCGGCAGCCCCTGGTTTCAGGGCAAGGATTTGAAGCGCCGGAGCCGAGCCTGAATTCATTGAGTTTTTTCCGGGATTGTTTCGTCCGGCGGGTGCCGACGAAACAATTCTCCTGGCGACGAAACCATTTTCCGCTTTTGGCGCAGATACCCGGAAACAGCCGATGGTTATCAGAGGACAACGAGACGGCAGGCGATGCCGACCCGATAACCGGAGACATCCATATGCGGACCTGCAGCTTCATCCTCGCCTTCGCCTTCGTCATGGCTGGGCCCTCGATGGCTGGTTCTGCGGAAAAGGGCCTGCCCGGGGTCGGTACTTTCGCCTATCATGGTTCGCCGGTTGCGATGGCGGCGCGTCAGCCGATGGTGTTGGCCGCCAAGTAACAGTGACGTCGCGGATGCTTTGCATGCTGGTACGTATCTGTTCTGCCGTAATCCTCTCGTGCCTGCTTTTCAGCGGCGCGGCGCAGGCTCAGGCGCAGTTTCAGGCGCCGCAGACCACCTTCCGCTCCCTGTTCAAGGTCCCCGATCCGCGCGGCGAGTTCGTTAGGCTATGCGCGCCACATATGGTCGGCCGCTGGGCGCATCCCGAAAGCGTGTGCAGTTGCCTGCACGACTACGCCGCCGCGACCGTCGAAGACGCCGACCTGCGCGAGGCGCTTTTGCGCGGCATCAGCGAGACCGGCGTGCCGACGATCGAGACCGCCTGGGTGCCGGCGTCCAAGCGGGCCGAGATCGGCCCGACCTTCACCAAGATCGCCAAGTCGACGCTGCAGTGCATGTTCGAACCGGCGACGAACGAGTAACGCCGGCGATAGCCGGCCGAATTCCCGCAGGCTCGACACGGCGGCAACGGCCATTGTAAGCAATGCCCGGTCGACGATCTCTCGTGAGCCAGCCGATGCCGCCGGGACGTTTCCTGCTCTCATGCGCGATGCTCGTTGTGCAGGGCCTGCCGGCCGCCGCTGCGCCCGACGAGGACCTGCTGGGCAAGGCGGCCGGCTATCCCATCGGCACGCGCGCCAACTGGTACTACGATGAGAGCGTCCGCGTCGGCTCGTTCAGCCATGTCGACCAGCTTCTTCCGCATTACACATTGGCGAAATCGACTGCGCCGCTGCGGCTTCCCGTTCACGCCGCGCAAGGCGACGCCCTATTTCGGCTATGGCTACCAGTTCTGGCTGTTCCCGGGCGAGAAGCGGCGGTTCGCGCTGCTCGGCGTCTACGGACAGTCGATCTTCGTCGATCCCGAACTGAAGCTGGTGATGGTGATTACCGCCGCGGCGAAGAACGCCAGCGTCGGCAAGGAGCCGTTCGCGCGCGAGCGCGATGCGTTGTGGCGCGGCGTCGTCGGCAAATACGGAAGCTGGTCGGGAAGGTCCCGCTGGCGAAACCCCTGGCACAAAGGAGTAGTCATGCGATCTCTGCTCATCGGCCTGATCGGCCTGGTCTCGCTGGCCGTATCTCCGGCGCTCGCCGCCGACGCGGCGACGCAGGAAGCCAACAAGAAGGTGGTGCTCGAATTCTACGATGCGGCGCTCAACCGGAAGGATTTCGACGCCGCCGCCAAATATTTCGGACCGCATTACATCCAGCACAATCCGACCGCGCCCGACGGCATCGAGGGCTTCAAGGGTTTCCTCGGCTTCCTGCGCGAAAAGTTTCCGGACTCCCGAAGCGAGATCAAGCGGGCCTTCGCCGATGGCGACTACGTGATCCTCCATGTCCACAGCGTGCGCGAAAAGGGCACGCGCGGCCGCGCCATCGTCGACATCTTCAGGCTGGAGAATGGCAAGATCGTCGAGCACTGGGACGTGGTGCAGGATATCCCGGAGAAGGCCGCCAACACCAACGGCATGTTCTAGGGCAAGAACTCGCCGCTAGCGCTTCTTTGTTCCCAGCCGCGGGATGCATTTGCGGGTGCGGACGATTCCGTTCGTCGTCATCTGGGAGCCCTGAACTTCCTTGATCTGGCCCGCCGGGCACGATCCGTCATCGACCATCACGCGCTGGCCGAGCCTGAGGTCGACGATGTCCTGCTCGCGCGAGAACGTTTGCGCCAGTGCCGAAGTTGAACAGAGGAACACGCCGGCGATCAAGGTGCCGGCGAGGACGTAGGAGAAGATGTGTTGGCCGGGCATCCGGATTTCCGCTACGAAATTGATGTGGGAGGCGACCTTAGTGACGCGCCCGCGATTCTGGTAGGGCGCCGGCTGTAGCAGTCAACTCGCCACTGTCAGCCGTTTGACCCTGGTTCCACGCGTATTCGGCTTGCGACTGGCCTGCAAGGCGGCGAGCGATGACTTCGCCAGCCGCTCGGCCGATGCGATCAGCTGCGGCAGCGGATGGCCGGCAAAGCCGAGAACGAAGCCCGGCAGCGGGCGCGCGCGATAAAAGGTTTCCGCGAGTAGCCAGCCGCCGACGCCGGCCTCGGCCTTCGCCTGCGCGGCAACGCGCGGATCAGTGGCTGGATCGAACCGCGCGACCAGATGCAGGCCCTGCGAAGGGACCGGCACCGACAGTTCTCCATTCGACGCCGTCGACAGCGTCGATGCCAGCCCGTCGCGCGCTTCGCGGTACAGCCCGCGCACCCGCCGCAGGTTGGCCGCGAACGCGCCGGAGTTCAGCATGTCGGCAACAGCGCCTTCGTGCAGCGTGCCGGGAAAGCGATCGAGCGCGGCGCGCGCGGCCGTCACCGGTCCGACCAGCCGCTCGGGCAGCGCGCAATAGCCGATGCGCAGGCCGGGAAACAGCGTCTTGGCAAAGGTGCCGACGTAGATGACGCGCGAGAGGTGATCGATGCCGGCGAGCGACAGCAGCGGCGCGCCGTCATAGCGGAACTCGCTGTCGTAATCGTCCTCGATCACGAAGGCGCCTGCCTCACGCGCCCAGTCGAGCAGTTCGAGCCGGCGCGGCATGGACATCTGCACGCCGAGCGGAAACTGATGCGACGGCGTCACATAGGCCGCGCCGGCGGAGGGCGCGAGCGCGCGGCCGCGCGCCACGATCATGCCGGAGCCGTCGACTGGCACGGAGACAGGGCGCAGCCGGCAATGCTCGATAGCCCTGCGCGCCGCGGGGTAGCCTGGGTCCTCGCACCAGATCTGGTCGTTCGCCTTCAGGATCGCGCCGAGCACGATCCGCAGGGCATGCTGCGTTCCCGACGTCAGCATGATCTGGTCGGGATCACAGCGCAGCCCGCGCGCCGACAGCAGATGATCGGTAATCGCCACGCGGAGTTCGCGGCTGCCCCTGGGGTCGCCGTAGTGAAGGTGCTCGGTGCCGAACGCGCGCAGGCGCCGGCCGGCGAATGCCCTGAAGCGCTGCAGCGCCCGCTCGTCGATGTGGGTGTAGCCGAGCGCGAGCAGGCCTTGCTGGGGTGGTTCGACCGCGATCCTGGTCTTGGTTCTGTCGCTGGCGCGGGCCGGGATGCGGGCCGCAACGAAGGTGCCGGAGCCGACGGTCGCGACCGCAAATCCGTCCGCGATCAGCCGTTCATAGGCCGAGGTGACGGCGTTGCGGCGAAGGCCGGTCTGCTTCGCCAGCGTGCGCGAGGGCGGCAGCGGCTCGCCGGGCTTGGCGATCCCGCCGGTGATGGCGTGGCACAGCGCCTGATAGAGCCGGTGCTGCGAGGAGGCGGCCTGTGTCACGTGCGGGCCTGAGAGGTCGAGCGCCAGTTCAGGCTTGCGGCGGGCCGGCGGATTGGTCGGAATTTTTCGCATGGAATTGGCACTATCGCAGACCAAATTGGCCGGTACAACCGTATCGACCGACCAACAATCCCGACGGAGCTGTCGTGACCGAAGCCGAGACCAGCACTTCGTATCCAGTGTCGCCACGCAATCAGGTAAAGCGCCTGCATGAGCGCGGTCGCTACGACCACGCGACGATCCACGGCCTGCTGGACGCCTCGATGTTGTGCCACGTCTCCTATGTGATCGACGGCCAGCCCTATTGCACGCCGACCTTCTTCTGGCGGGAAGGAACCAAGTTGTACTGGCATGGCTCCAGCGCCAGTCGCATGTTGCGCAGCCAGTCCGCCGGCCAGCGGGTCTGTCTCACCGTCGCGCAGATCGACAGCCTGGTGCTGGCCCGATGCGGCTTCAACCATTCGGCGGATTACCGCGCCGTGATGGCGTTCGGGACAGCCTATCTCATCACCGATCCCGCCGAGAAAGAGCAGGCGCTGGTTGCCATGGTCGACCGCTTCTTTCCCGATCGCACCGCGACCTTAAGGCAAAGCACGGTGCAGGAGATCAAGGCGACGGCGGTCATCGCCATGGAGATCGAGGAGGCCTCGGCCAAGATCAGGTCAAAGGGTGTCGGTGACGACGAAGAGGACTACGAGTTACCGATCTACGCCGAGCGCATTCCGGTGCGCACGGTGCTGGGACGGCCGGAACCCTGTCCGCGCCTTCTGGATGGTGTCGAGCGGCCAGCCTCGCTGGGCGGTTACTCGGAGGGACGCCTGCTCGAAGATGCATTGCGGGATGCGCATTTTACGCATTACGCCGGCGGCTGAGATCGGGCTAGGGTACGCACTCCCAAGTCTGTCTTGATTGGAGCTGCCGCATGACGACCGATACGCAACAGAGAATCCTTGACGCCATCGACGCCGGCTTCGACGCGCAGCTGGCGACAACAAGGGATTTTGTTGCGATACCGTCCACCCGCGGCGCCGAAGGGCCGTGCCAGGACATGATCGGCGACCTCCTGCGCCAGCGCGGCTACGAGGTCGACGACTGGCATATCGACGTCGAGGATCTGAAGGACCTGCGCGGCTTTGGCCCGATCGAGCATGATTTCTCCAGGGCGCGCACCGTGGTCGGCACTTACCGTCCTTCGAACAATTCAGGTAAATCGCTGATCCTGCAGGGCCACTGCGACGTCGTTCCGGCAGGCCCGCTCGAGATGTGGGAGACGCCGCCGTTTTCGGCTGTCATCAAGGACGGCCGGATGTACGGCCGCGGCGCCTGCGACATGAAGTCCGGCACCATTGCCGCGCTCTATGCGCTGGACGCGATCAAGGCCGCCGGGTTGAAGCCGACGGCGCGCATTCACTTCCAGTCCGTGATCGAGGAGGAGAGCACCGGCGTCGGCGCGCTCTCGACCCTGCAGCGCGGCTATCGCGCGGATGCCTGCTTCATCCCGGAGCCGACGGGCGAGACCATGGTGCGCTCGCAGGTCGGCGTGATCTGGTTTCGGTTGAAGGTGCGCGGCTTCCCCGTGCACGTGTTCGAAGCCGGTGCCGGCGCCAACGCCATCATGGCGGCCTATCATCTGATTCACGCGCTGCAGAAGCTCGAGGCCGACTGGAACGAGCGCGCCAAGGCTGACAAGCACTTCAAGGTGGTCAGCCATCCGCTCAATTTCAATCCCGGCATCATCAAGGGTGGCGACTGGGCCTCCAGCGTGCCGGCCTGGTGCGACGTCGATTGCCGCATCGCCA
>OEIU01000065.1_pt1 | contig 100872 bp, 112 predicted proteins | sample 1539221 | NCBI WGS metagenome assembly OEIU01 (sample SAMN03792071, study PRJEB22550) | activated sludge metagenome | feature: wastewater treatment plant; material: activated sludge; isolation source: Wastewater treatment plant of a petroleum refinery complex | place: Argentina: Zarate... | reverse complement strand
CGGCAACGACAAAAAAGGCGGTGAGACACTCTAGACAGTTCAGATATCTGATCGAGGACGCCCAGCGCGACTGGTCGGCGCTCGGCATGGAACGGCTGCTGGTCACGCCGCTGTCGCGTTTCCGCCAGGGCACGTCGATCCGACTGGAGCAGGGCGTCCTTTTCACCACCTATGCCACGCTGCGATCCGACGCGCGCGACGAGAAGGCTTCGCGGGTCAAACAGATCGTGGAATGGTTGGGCGCCGATTTCGACGGGGTCATCATTTTCGACGAGTCTCACGCGATGCAGAACGCCGCGGGCGGGAAGGGTGAACGCGGCGATCAAGCTGCGTCGCAGCAGGGCCGCGCGGGGCTTCGCCTCCAGCATGCCCTGCCGAATGCGCGCATCGTCTATGTTTCGGCGACGGGTGCCACCACGGTTCATAACCTCGCCTACGCCCAGCGCCTCGGGCTGTGGGGCGGCGACGACTTTCCGTTCGCGACGCGCAACGAGTTCGTCGAGGCGATCGAGGCGGGCGGCGTCGCGGCGATGGAGGTGCTTGCGCGCGACCTCAAGGCGCTCGGTCTCTACATGGCGCGGTCGCTGTCCTACGAAGGCATCGCGTATGAGCTGATCGAGCACCAGCTCACTGGTGAGCAAATCCGCATCTATGACAGCTATGCCGGCGCCTTCGCGATCATTCATAACAATCTCGCCGCGGCCATGCGGGCGGCGAACATCACCGGCGCGACCGGCACGCTGAACGCGCAGGCCAAGTCCGCCGCCAGATCAGCGTTCGAATCGGCGAAACAGCGCTTCTTCAATCATCTCATCACGGCGATGAAGACGCCGTCGCTGATCGCGTCAGTCGAGCGCGATCTGAGGGACGGCCATGCCGCTGTGATCCAGATCGTTTCGACCGGCGAGGCGTTGATGGAACGCCGGCTTGCCGAAATCCCGACCGAGGAATGGGGCGATGTCCAGGTCGACATTACACCGCGCGAATATGTGCTGGATTATTTGGCGCACAGTTTCCCGACCCAACTCTACGAGCCCTTTACCGACAGCGAAGGTAATCTGTCGTCGCGACCGGCCTTCCGAGATGGCCAGCCGGTGCAATGCCGGGACGCCGTCGCGCGTCGTGACCTCCTGATCGAGAAGTTGGCGTCGTTGACGCCGGTTCATGGCGCGCTCGACCAGATCGTGCAGCGCTTCGGCACTGACATCGTGGGGGAAGTCACAGGGCGCTCGCGGCGTATCATTCGCAAGACCGGATCTGATGGCGTCGACCGCCTCGTCGTCGAGAATCGCTCCGGCTCCGCCAATCTCGGCGAAACCCGGGCGTTCATGGATGATGTCAAACGCATCCTCGTCTTCTCCGACGCCGGCGGTACCGGGCGTTCCTATCACGCGGAGCTGTCGGCGAAGAATCGGCGTTTGCGGACGCATTATCTGCTGGAGGCCGGATGGAAGGCCGATGCCGCCATTCAGGGATTGGGCCGCACCAACCGTACCAACCAAGCGCAGCCGCCGCTGTTCCGGCCCATCGCCACCAATGTAAAGGCCGAGAAGCGATTTCTCTCAACCATCGCACGGCGTCTCGACACGTTGGGCGCTATCACCAAGGGACAACGCCAGACCGGCGGGCAGGGCCTGTTCCGCCCAGAAGACAATCTCGAAAGTCACTACGCGCGCGACGCGCTGCGCCAGCTATATCTCCTGCTGGTCACCGGCAAGGTCAGGGATTGTTCGCTTCAAACGTTCGAGGACGCGACCGGGTTGAAGCTAACCGATGACAACGGGATCAAGGACGAGTTGCCGCCGATCACTACCTTCCTCAACAGGCTGTTGGCGCTGACTATCGATCTCCAGAACATCCTGTTTACCGCGTTCGAGCAATTGCTGAGCGCGCGGATTGAGGGCGCGATCGCGTCCGGCACCTATGATGTCGGACTGGAAACGTTGACAGCCGAGAGCTTCATCGTCGCCGGCCGGCAGACGATTTACACCCATCCCGGCACCTCTGCGGAGACGCGCTTGCTGACCATCACCCAACGCGAACGTAACCGGCCGGTCACGCTCGACGAGGCGATGAAGCGCCTCTCCGACCCACGCGGGGTTCTTCTGGTCAACAGCCAGTCGGGCCGTGCCGCCGTGCAGGTCCCGGCCCGCAGTCTGATGCTTGACGACGGCGACGTCGAACGCCGGGTCCGCCTCATCCGCCCGATGGAACATCCCACTATACCTTTGGCTATGATGCCGCAGACCCAGTGGCGGGAGGCCGACCGCGCCACTTTCGCGCGTGCCTGGGAGGCCGAAGTCGCCGAGGTTCCGGAGTTCACTGACAGCGAGATTCACATCGTCGCGGGTCTACTGTTGCCGATCTGGAAACGCCTGCCCAACGAGTCGACCAGGGTCTATCGGCTGCAGACCGACGCCGGCGAGCGCATCATCGGCCGCAAGGTCTCGCCAGCGTGGGTTGCCGGCGCGCTGGAAGCCGGGACGTCGAATCTTTCGCCAGACGACGCCTTCACCGCGCTGATCGATGGCAAGACCATCCTCGATCTCTCCGACGGTCTTCAGGTCAGGCGCGCCCGCGTGATGGGTGTGAACCGGATCGAGTTGACCGGCTTTTCTGAGCCGATGCGGGATCGGCTGCGCGCCTATGGGCTGTTCGGCGAGATCATTTCGTGGAAACTGCGTTTCTTTGTACCAGTCGATGCGTCCGGTCCGGCGATCCTCGCCAAGGTTCTGGAGTGCTATCCGATTGCACGCATCGCCGACCGGTCGGTGGCGTGACATGCCGCGCAATGCGGCAGATCTGGCACATCGCCTGGCGCGCGAGGCCGAGGCGGTGTGCCGTCACTATCTCTCAAACGGGCGTCGCGTCGGCAATTACTGGCTGGTCGGCGACGTCAGGAACACATCCGGCCGCTCGATGTTCGTCCGCCTGAAAGGCGGGAACATCGATGGCCGCCCGGCCGGCAAATGGACCGACGCGGCGACCGGCGAGCACGGCGACCTGCTCGACGTGATCCGCGAAAGTTACGGCCTGGTCGATTTTCACGACGTAGCCAACGAAGCCCGACGCTTTCTGAGCTTGCCGCGATCCGAGTCGAAATCCGACAGTCGATCACGCCTGCCATCGGTACCGACCGGCTCATCGGAATCGGCACGGCGTCTGTTCGGCATGTCGCAGCCGATTGCCGGCACGGTTGTAGAAACTTACCTGCGGGGACGCGGTATCACCAATCTGCAGGGCATCGACAGCCTGCGATCCCACCCGCGCTGTTACTATCGTCCCGAGGCAGATTCTCCGACCGAAACCTGGCCCGCGATGATCGCCGCTGTGACCGATCTAACGGGCCGCATCACCGGCGCGCATCGCACTTGGCTCGATCCGTCAGGGCGCGACAAGGCACCGGTCGATACCCCACGCCGGGCGATGGGTTACCTTCTCGGGCACGCGGTCCGTTTCGGTCCGGCTGGCGACGTGATGGCGGCGGGCGAGGGCATCGAGACCATGCTGTCGCTCCGCTGCGCTATGCCCAGCATGGCGATGGTCGCAGCGCTCTCGGCCGCGCATCTCGCAGCAATCCTGTTTCCGGCAACGCTGCGCCGACTTTATATCGTCCGTGACGACGATCGGGCCGGCGATGGCGCCGTGGCAGGCCTGTTCGACCGGGCGCAGTCGGTCGGGATCGAGGCGATGGTGCTCTCGCCCCAGTGTGGAGATTTCAACGAGGATCTGCGGAATTTTGACATCAACGCGCTGCGTGCAGCGTTGCGCATCCAGCTCACCCTGGAGGACGTTGGCCGGTTCTTGATCGCGGGGGTTTAGACGGGAAGAGGGGATGAGGCTGGTACTCCGACCTGACGGTGCGCCGCCGATCCTCAGGCTTCTCTTTGTTCGGAGAGGGCCGCGCTCACGGCCTTCTTGAGAGGGCGAACCTGCGGCGAGCGGTCCGGCCACGCAATGGCGCGAGCCGGCTATTTTCCGTCGCGCCCTAAAGGGCGCTTTACATCGCGAGGCAAAATAGCCGGCTCCCACCATCCTTCGCTTCGCTACGGCCGCTGTCGCTGCGCTCGGCGGTGCAGGTCCGGTCCGCCCGCCGCCTTTGGTCGCCATGAAGGCCGCGATGAGCGCGGTCGATCCGACAAAAGGGAAGCCGCCATGACGATCGAGCGCAACGAGACCGACTACGAGCAGCCATACGCCACGTCCCCAACCGATCACGTCCTTACCGAACTCCAGCTTCACGGCTACCGCCCCTTCCAGGACGAACCCGACCCGAGACCGCTACCCGAAGCCCGTATCGTCGCGGCCGCCGTCGCCGACATCTTCGACGCACTCATCGCGAGCTTGAGCGAAACCCGCCTCGAACCCGACCTCGAGGATCTGCTCTGGTCGACCGTCAATCTCTTCCACCGCGCCAACGAACGCATCGAACGCGAACTCGACGACAACGAACAGGTGCAGAAGCGCAGCCAACGCGACCAGGACGGCTCCGAAATCCGCTCGGTCGAACTGGAGCGTCTCACTGCCGAGGGCATGACGCTTATCGAGCGGCGCAACAGCATGGAATACTTCCGCGACCAGGCCGCCGACCACTTCGCACGCCACACCGGATCGCACTGGCATCCGCGCAGCGGCTCGATGGTGAACCACCGCGCGATGACTGCGGCTGTCATCGACAGCCGTGACTTCCTCGCCGCCAAACGCCGGACCGAGACCGAGGTGCTATTGCCCCCCGGGCCGAAGATCGCCTTCACCGGTGGCCTGGACTGCAACGATCACCGCCTGATCTGGGACAAGCTCGATCAGGTCCACGCCAAACATCCGGACATGGTTCTCTTGCACGGCGGTTCACCGAAGGGCGCCGAGCGTATCGCCGCCCGCTGGGCCGACCACCGCAAGGTTCCGCAAATCGCCTTCAAACCCGATTGGACCAAACACGCCAAGGCAGCACCGTTCAAGCGCAACGATCAGATGCTCGACGTGCTGCCGATCGGTGTCATCGTCTTCCCCGGCACCGGCATTCAGGCGAATCTGGCTGACAAGGCACGGAAGCTCGGCATCCCCGTCTGGAAGTTCGGCAACGGCGGCGCGTAAGCGCCGCCTCTCCTACGTCGTAGATAAAAAGCCGCCGCTTTCCGCCTTGCAAAGAGTCGGAAATCGGGTGGCAGACCGAATGTGTCTGCTCCAAAGTCCATCGCATCGATCGATCCGATCGTCCGTTGAGACGAGGAAGCAAAGAGGAAATAACATGTCGAGAGAAGATGAAAACAAGGCCATCGTCGGCCGCTGGTTCACCAAGTTCTGGGGTGAGACATGCGATCTCGGAATCGTCGACGAACTCGCCGCGCCGGATATGCTCCTTCAGTACTCACTGCACGAGCCACGTCGGGGACGGGAAGACATCAAGGCTTTCATGACGGATTTCCGTGAGGCCTTTCCCGATCTCAATTTCTGGGGCGCGGCTGATCTAATCGCGGACGGCGACTATGTGGTCGGCCGCTGGCAAGGTGGCGGGACGCACACCGGCCCCGCGTTCGGCGATTTCCTGGCCGGCTCCTTGCCCGCGAACACCGGTCGGAAAATGCGATTTACCGGTACGACTGTTCTAAAGCTGAAAGACGGCAAGATCACCGAGGAAATCGGGCTCGACGACGGCGTCACCGCGTTGCAGCAGCTAGGGCTGATCAAGCTTGCCGCTTAGCTAACGACAATCGAATAGCCGGCCTTCCTGATTGCCATCGAGAAGGCCGGCAACGGCGACACGGCAGCGCCACCGTTCCACGTTAGTCTCCATCGCAACAGCGACCGGGCCGCTCTCCTGAATTGCTTGTTCATGCCTGAAACTTGACCGCAAGGGATTCCAAACACGGGCGCGATCGGTTATTCCTTGGACGCGCCGTGGTGGTGGTGGAAGGCGCGACCCTTGCAACCGTTGTCACGGGAACCATCACCATGCTCATCATTGGCGTTCTTCTCAATATCGTCGGGCTCGGCATCTTCTGCTGGGCACTATTCGCGCTCGCAACCCAAGCATTGCCGTTCTTCGTCGGTATGACCGCCGGGATCTATTCATTACAGGCTGGAGCAGGCCCGTTCGGTGCCATCGTCGTTGGCTTCGTTACGGCCGGTTTCACATTCGTGGTGGGGCGGTACGCCTTCTCCGTCGCGCGCTCCCCGATCGTTCGCCTGGTCATTGGGCTACTATTCGCGGTTCCGGCGGCACACGCCGGCTATAGTGTGACCCTTGCCCTTGCACGCCTCGGTATTCCCTCGGATTGGTGGCGGGAGTCGTTCGCCGTGCTTGGCGCCATCGCTGTCGGGGGCATCGCTTGGGCGAAGGTGTCGATGCAGACCGACCCCGCTCTTAGACCGGGCGCTGCACTCAGCCCTAGTCAGCCACCGAATGAGGCGACAACCGCGGGCGGGTGACTATGCGCGTCTGCTATCTCTTGGTTGGTATGATGCTGATATCAGGGCGTCGTTGCTGACCCCGACATCGCGGTCCTCTCTCACGCTTCGATTGAGCCGGGTGATCTCGTCGGCAGACTGCTCTCACGGTTGCTGGCGGGTACGCTGGCTTATGTCGGTTCGCAGACAAGGGGCCGCCTTTCTGCACGCCAGGTTTCCTTTTCCTTTGCCGGGAATTCTGGACTTCTTGTTTGAACCGATCGTTCGCTGGCACGTCTCCAAGATGCTGTTCAGCGCGCGCGAGCACCTGGCCTCTCATTGGCTTGATCTGGCCGAAGGCCGGCTGCGCCTCGATCGCCTGAACCGCAACGGCCGCGGTGAGACTTTCTTCCCCTGGGCTTTGCCCATTCCTCGCGAGGCAAGAAAGTCTCACCGCCGCCATCCTCCGCTGCGCTGCGGCCCAAATGGGTGCGGCGTCGATCGCCTTCGGCTTTCAGATCGCCATCGAGGCCGCGGTGGTCGCGGAGCTCGAAAACAGCAAGGAGAAGTGACATGGCTAACATCGGCTCATTCAAGAAATCCGGCCAGGAATTCCAGGGCGAGATCGTCACCCTGAGCCTCCAGACCAGGGGCGTCCGCATCGTCCCCGAGACTGACCGGACCAACGACAACGCACCGAGCCACCGGGTCTACGTCGGTCGCGCCGAGATCGGCGCCGCCTGGCCGAAGCGCTCCAGCGAGGGCCGCGATTATCTCTCGGTCAAGCTGGACGACCCGAGCTTCAACGCTCCGATCTACGCCAACCTCTTCGACGACGAAGACGCCGAGACGTACACCCTCATCTGGTCCCGCAGCCGCAAGCCCAACGGCGACTGAGCCGAACCAGAGGCAACACCCCGCTAGTCCAAGCGGGGTGTTGCCTCTGGAAAATGCCATCTAGAACGTGGGCCGTGCCATTTGAGAAAATTGCGCGGTCACTTTTCATTTCTTGTCACGCCTTTCGGTGTTCCCAGATGGGCGGCGACGCGTGTCCGTGCCGACGCTCGCCGGGCCTATCGGTCCGGCTCGCGAAAACGACTGGCCCGACGATTCCTCGCTTGGAACTCAATCTTCAGTTGGACTACGACCCTTCTTCGTCGCTGTTGGCGCGGGCCGTTTAAGAAGATCGCTAGTCTCGACGTTGAGGACACGCGCAATTCTATCCAGGACATCGATACTTGCCGCGTAAACGCTTCGCTCGAGCGCGCTGATGTACGTCCGGTCAACTTCAGCACGATGCGCGAGTTCTTCTTGCGAGATGCCTCTCGCTTGCCGCAGCTTTCTTAAATTGAGCGCTAATGTCTCTCGGATATCCATATCCGGGAGCGCAAAGGGTTGAAGAGTATTTCACCACGGAGTATTTTCGACAAAGATCCGGGCGGTGAGAATGTCCCCGAAAGATGGCTGTTTGTCCGAAGTTTGGCTGCGAATGGTACTAATTTGGACTAAGGTGGGGCTATCCCCAAAGGGTGGACAGGTGTAGCCGGCATCGCCGGTCGAAGGAGCTCCATGCCGTCACCCCCGCTTGATCCCGATGTTGCGGACCTGGCACCGGATGATCCCGTGCTGACGGCCTATGACGAGCAACATGTCGTCACCTATCTTCGGCTGCTGGATGCCGACGCTGACCGTGCGGACTGGCGGGAAGTTGCCAGAATCGTTCTTCACATCGATCCTGAACGCTATCCGGAGCGCGCACGCGGCGCCTTCGATAGCCATCTGGCTCGCGCGAAATGGATGACGAATCATGGCTACGGACATCTGCTGCGCGGCGGTCCCACCGATCGATAGGACGCCGATCTGCAAAATTAAACTAGAAGGAAGAATCGCCTGTACTGCAGGAAAATCTGGTAACCAACCGGTGGGATACGTAATGCAACCACAAATGACCCACATTTAACGTGTTGCAATGCGACATTGTTTCGCGTGGGAGTAAGCACAATGCCGGATTTCGATTGGCGCTCGCCCGAGGCCTATTCAAAAGTACAGAACGCCGACCCAACCGGTCTCGCCTGGGAATGCCTTCGTCGTAATCCCGAATACCGAAGAAACTATCACGCGCTTGAAAATCCGCTCGACGCCGCCCCGGCCGAATTCCGGAAGATATGGGGCCTGTCTTTTCGCGGCTGACCCGCAAAAGGCCTGCCACGAGCAGATCGTATTTTGGGCACCTGAAGTTCTGCCGACCGTTTTGTCGGTAGGAGTTTCGTGGTCGCAAGCCTCCGCTCAACCGATCGCTCTGGATCTAACGAGACTGTCGCCCGGCGAATTGCGGCAGAACGCGGACGGCTGGCATGCCGTGCTGCGGTTCGATGGCGCCACGCATCGCGTGTGGATGAAGGAACTGCCTGCAGCCGACGCGTCGCAGGCGATAGAGCTGCCATTGGACTCGTCGTTTGAACTCCGCGCCCAGGCCGCCCATTCGCTCTGGCGTACGCTGAGTGGCCGTTCTCCGTGTCCTCCGCTGTCCGACCTTCCCCCGCAGCGGCGCCAGCGGTTAGCCTTGATCTTGCGCGCCCTCGACGGTCGCAATGAGGGTAAAACCTATCGCGCAATCGCCGAAGGCCTTTTTGGCAAGAAGCGCATCCCGGAGCGCGCCTGGAAGACGCATGATCTACGCAATCGCACCATCCGCCTCGTGCAACGCGGTCTCGCCTTGATGCGCGGCGGCTATCGCGAACTCTTGCGTCCAAAACGCAAGGACAAATAGCCTCTCTGGGGGTATCGAAACTCCACCCTCGATCTTCGGCATCCCCCTGCGAAGGGCTGCTTCTCCATGATCACCGCACACACGCCGGCACCGCCAGCAAGAGCGCGATTTCATCATGGAGTTCTCAAATGCCCGATCCGATGGCCGGTCTGCCGCCACGCTTCCTGCGCACGCCCGAGGCCGCGCGATATCTGGGTCTCTCCGGACGTACCCTGGAGAAGCACCGCACCTACGGCACCGGTCCGACCTACCGGAAGATCGGCGGACGCGTCGTCTATGCACTCGACGATCTGAAGGCCTGGGCCGATCTCGGCGCCAAGACATCGACATCCGATCCCGGCAAGGGGACCGTACTGCCTGCCAAGAAACACCCGGCCCTGCGCCCCTATGCGGGCCAGGTGCGTCGTTGAGCGCTGCGAGAGCTTGGCAGATGCGGCACAAGCGACGATCCGAGCGCAATCAGCTCGAGCTGTTCCATGCCTTGCCCGGTGACCTCGCACCGCGCGACGCACAGGATCTGATGGCCTACCCGTTCTTCTCGCTCGCCAAGTCAAAGCGGGTCGTACCGATCGATTTTCGCGCCGGGGCCATCGCTATTCGCGTCGAGGCGGTGCCTGAACACGGCATGGCGACGATCTGGGATGCGGATGTTCTGATCTGGGCAGCCTCGCAAATTGTCGAGGCGCGTGACGCGGGCCTGAAGACCTCGCGCCTGATGGCCGCAACACCTTACGAAATTCTGACCTTCGTCGGCCGCGGCACCAGCGCGCGCGACTACGATCGCCTCAAGGCGGGCCTCGACCGGTTGCAGGCGACGTCGGTGCTGACGTCGATCCGTCAGCCGGCAGAACGGCGGCGGCATCGTTTCTCCTGGATCAACGAATGGAAGGAGACGGCCGACGCCAATGGGCGGCCCTTGGGCCTCGAACTGATTCTGCCTGATTGGTTCTATGCCGGCGTTCTCGACGACGCGCTCGTGCTGACCATCGATCGCACGTATTTTGCTTTGACCGGCGGACTCGAGCGCTGGCTCTACCGGCTTGTCCGCAAGCACGGCGGGCGCCAGGAGGGCGGATGGAGTTTTGATTTTCTGCATCTTCACGCCAAGTCCGGCAGCCTCTCGCCGCTCAAACACTTTGCCTTTGACCTGCGCGAAATCGTCCGCCGGCAGACCTTGCCCGGCTATGAGCTCGTGATCACGCGCGACCCAAACGGCATCGAACGCCTGAACTTTGCGCCCCATTGCACCGATCCGTTTGAGGAGCGGCTTCGCAAGCGCGGGCTCGCCCCTCACGCTGGAGATAAGCTGTGAATCAACTCGTGCTATCGGGGACCACAATCCTCGTGCCATCGGGGACCGGATCCTCGTGCTATCGGGGACCGGAATCGGTCTCAAGCTCTTGTTATCTGGCGCATTCCAGCCGCCGTAACTCTTCTAACCAGCAATCCATCGGATTGCTTCTAACGGACCGCGCCGTTTTCCTCGCTGTGCATAACCCGCGCGATGTGCGTGCGGGCCTGCGAGTGCTTGACCTCCGAGTAGACGGAGCGGCCGCATGAGCGATCTCACGCAGGTCGAACTGCTCTGGCTTGAAAAGCGGATCGAGAACCGAATTCGATTCGGCCACGTTGCCGAGGAGAGGATTCTCGACCGTCGCAGGCGTGTCCTGTCATTCGCACCCGGCAGCATTTTTGCATTTATGCGCTGGATGTCGAACGATTTTGGGACGGTCGTTTCCCGCATCGACATCTTGCGGGCGGTCGCAACCGGCCAACGCTGCTCAACCGTCCCTTATGTCAAGCCCGGCGGCGAGAGCTTTTTGCGTCTGTCAGGCTGGCCAAAGGTCGAACGCGTGCTGCAGTTGATCGATGCCGTCGAGGCGCTCGGCATTGATCCTGCCGACGCCGCACCCGACTATTGGCATCACGTTCACAACCGCCTGTCCGTCAACGAAACGCCGCGCGTCTACACAAAGTCGCGCCATCAGGCCTGGCTCCATCGGCGGAAGGTCGCGCCGTGACGACCCGAAACCGAACACTCGCTTTGACGATCGGCGCAGTCGCCATTATCGTTGTAACGATCGTCGCACAGCCATCCCCAATCTACATCTGGAACAGTTCTGCGAGCGTTCCCGTGGGCCTCTATCGCGTGCGGCCGATGACCACGTTGGTCGTTACCGAACTTGTCGCGATTCAGCCACCTGATCTCCTTGCTGCATTCCTAGATCTCAATGGTTATCTGCCGATCGGTGCCCCCATGCTCAAGCGCGTGCTGGCACTCCCCGGACAGAAGGTTTGCCGAAACCGCTTGACGATCGCCGTCGACGGCGTCGAGGTCGGCCAGGCGCAGGAGCGCGACGGGAGAGGCCGTCCGCTTCCGGCTTGGAACGGATGCCGCGTCATTGCTCATGGCGACATCTTTGTCATGAACTGGCAGTCAACCGACTCGCTGGACAGCCGCTACTTCGGGCCACTTCCTGCCTCCGCAGTGATCGGCAGAGCGGTACCCGTGTGGACTAACGAGGAGTAATCATGCACGAACTCCCCTACAACCCGCCGGACTACGGCTCCTCCGAAGGGACTGCACTCTTTCCTTGCCGGCCAACTGTGAAGCATGGTTCTCACCTGCAACGGAAAGCCTATATCTGTGAGCTGGCTGGCTCGGCCGTGTGGCTTCGTTCGCTCCGAAGTACCGTGCGTGTTTCGTCGCGGCGGTCACACCATTGCTGGACAACGAGCAGGGTGAACATTCCGCCGTTGCACTTCCTTGGCGGGAGGCTCCCCTGTTTGTTGAGCGAGCGGGCGCACCGTGACGGACATTCGGTTTGCATTCGAAGCGCTGCAATAAGACCATGACGCTAAGACTTTCGGGTTTGCTACTGAAGGACCCTCGCTCACGCGACAAGAGTTCGCGGAAGAGTGCGAAGTTGACGTGCTGATGGCGTTCGGGCGATGCCTTCGGCCCGCGCTCTACTCGTCGCTTCGCTCCTCACCGAGCCACCCTGCGGGTGTCTCGGCCCTTCGGGTAACGATCGCTATCGCAAAAGCTCGCTTCGCTCGCAAACGGTGGGGGCTTCGCAAGTCAACTGCCAAGTCGCGGCGGCTGTTTCGCAATGAATCGGCCACCAGCCGACGTGTTCGGGCAGGCGCTATTGGAGGGTCCACCGCATGACCCGAACTGCAGTTTGTCGCAAATCGCCGCGAGTACCGAGAGTCTGTTGGCTTGGAAGTTGGGCCCTGGGAACCAGCGACCGAGGAGGGCGAGGAGGGCAAGGGAAAAGCGCCGCCTCCGGTCGGGCGCATGTGGTTGATGGTGTTGAGGTTCTGCGAGGCGACGAGAGTGGTCATGCCGTCGCTGCACTCCGAAATCTCAGACAAATCAACGCCTCAAGCGCCGTCGGTCTTCGAAAGTGAACGGTGAGACATCATGAAGCAGCGCGACAATGAAATTCGTGTCCGTCCCGGACGCATTCGCGATCACGGGCGTGGCCTCTCGCGTCCGAAGAGCTTTGTCGGTCAGGTCATGCGGGCCGCAGAGAAGGCCGGACATGTCGGCGACAGTTTTGGCCGCGGCAAAGGTGGTGCCAGCCGATCGCGCTTCGGTCGGGGCCGGCGTGCTGCGCTCTCGCTGTCGCTCCGATCGACTTCACGACGGGTGGTGATGAAGGCGCGCGTGGTCCGCCATCACGGCGCGCGCTTTCGCTCGGCGCCGCTGTCCAAGCACATCACCTATTTGAAGCGAGAGGGCGTGACGCGGGACGGAGCGGAGGCCCGGATGTTCGACCCGACGTCAGACGCGGTTGACGAACGCGCTTTCGCCGAGCGCTGTCGGGATGACCGGCATCACTTCCGCTTCATCATTTCTCCGGAGGATGCCGCCGAGCTCGGCGACCTCCGCACCTTCACGCGAGAGTTGATGACCGATGTCGTCAGGGATCTCGGAACCAGGCTAGACTGGATCGCGGTCGATCATTGGAACACCGACAACCCACATATTCATGTCCTGATCCGCGGGCGTGCCGAGGACGGTCAGGATCTGGTCATTAGCCGGGATTACATCAGCCGCGGGTTTCGGGATCGCGCCGCCGAGCGCGTTACCCTGGAGCTTGGGCCGCGCAGCGAGCGGGAAATTCAGTCTGCCCTGGAAAGGGAGGTTGAGGCCGAACGCTGGACGAGCCTTGATCGGGCGTTGCGGGTCGCCGCCGACGAGGGGGCTGGCGTAGCGGACCTTCGCCCCAGCGCATCAGGCGAAGACCCCGAACTCCGCCGCCTGATGGTTGGGCGGGCGGTCAGGCTGGGACGTCTCGGCCTTGCCGAGCAGATTGCGCCCGGTTGCTGGACCCTCAAGCCGGGTATTGAGGACAAGCTGCGCGATCTCTCGATCCGCAGCGACATCATCAAGAGGATGCATCGGGCGATGGGTGGCGTCGACCGCGAGCCTGACGTCGCGGGCTTTGCGATGCACGGCGACGATCCGGTGGATGCGGTCCTAGGCCGCCTCGTCGAGCGCGGGCTTCATGATGAACTGAAAGCTTCGGCCTATGCGATCATCGAGGGCATCGATGGACGAACGCATCACATCAGGTTTACCGATATCGAAATGACCGGCGATGCCACGCCCGGCGCGATTGTTGAGGCGCGGACATATAACGATGCGCAGGGGCGCAAGCGCCTATCGCTTGCCACGCGATCGGATCTCAGTATTGAGGCCCAAGTCACGGCGCGGGGAGCGACCTGGATCGACCGACAGTTGATTGCCACAGATCCGGAGATCAGCAGTGCTGGATTTGGTATCGCAGCACGGAAGGCGATGGAACGCCGGATCGATCATCTCGTAGGCGAAGGCCTTGCGCGGCGACAGGGGCAGCGGGTCATTCTCGCTCGGGATCTGCTCAACACCTTGAGACAACGGGACCTTGATGCGGCAGTCTCACGGCTCTCCGTCGAGACCGGGCTGCTCCATCATCCTTCATCTGACGGTGAGCATGTAGCGGGTATCTATCGTCAACGCCTGGTGCTGGCGTCAGGCCGGTTTGCCATGATCGACGATGGAACTGGCTTCCAACTCGTGCCCTGGCGACCGGCATTGGAGCGGCACCTGGGTCGAGAGGTATCAGGCGTCGTAACGGGACGGGGGCAAGTAACCTGGAGCCTTGAAAGAAAGATCGGTCTCGGTATTTGACAGCAAGCCACACCCGGCCTCTTCGCGCCAGTCCGTGACACACCTCGATCCACCGTCGCTCCAAATCGTACGCGGGCTTGATCAGTTTTTGTACGCGGATCTATCCAAGCATACGACAAGCGCGGTTGAGCGGTTGCCCGAAGACGTGAGTACCTCCCTTTGTAGGCTACGTTCTTGGCGCAACTTCGCCAGTCAAAGTCCCTCAGATGCGTGGCGCAGGCGCGATTGCGGGTTCAGTAGCATCTAGATTAGGTCCATCATGAAACCCAGAATTGGCGTTTACCTATCGGAACGAATGGCAGCCCGGTTGGCAGCAGCGGCCAAACGTCCCGGCACAAGCAAGTCGGCGCTCGTCGAGGCCGCCCTCGCTCAGTTCCTCGGTGCCGACGATGACACCAACGATCTCCCGGTAGACCGTCGCCTTTCTGGTATAAGCCGCCAACTCGAAGAGCTCGATCGCGGTCTTAGAATCGTAAATGAGACCGTCGCCCTTCAGGCGCGCTTCCACCTTGCCGTGACACCGGTGCTTCCTGCAGCGGACCAACGCGCTGCCTGCGTGCTTGGGTCCGAACGTTTCGACGAATTGGCCGCACAAGTCACGCGCCGCGTTCAGTCGGGAACGTCGCTGATGCAGGAGACGATGGATCGGCTCGTCACGACGAAACGCGACACAGCGACGATTCCGCTCGGGGGAGGAACGCCGCAGACACGCTTTCCGGTTCAAACGTCAGTTCGCCGCACGTCGAGTCTGGTTAGCGATAAAGCCGAGTCATCCGCTGCCGTCCGGGAGGGCGGTAGCCTGTTCAACTTTCCAGGGAAAGCAGGAATACCCTTGCACTGAGCCGAATACGAGGCAGCAAACTGTCAGCGCACCGAGTCCACCTCGCCCGCAATGCCGTAAGACTGCGCACTGGCATATCGGCGGCCTGCTGCAAAATTGGCGTCTGATTTCGTGCGTGTTCTTGCCGTTTGTTGCTGCCTATTACCTCTCGTTTCTATTCCGGACCATCAATGCGACCATCGGCGGCGCCTTGACGGCGGAGTTTGGCCTTGGCGCCGGGGATCTTGGCCTCCTGACGTCTGTCTACTACCTGACGTTCGCGGCGGCCCAGATTCCGATTGGCATCTTGCTGGACCGATATGGCCCCGGGCAGATCCAAAGTGCCGTGATGGTCGCTGCGGCTCTGGGCGCGGCATTGTTTGCTGTCTCGGACAATTTTTGGCTGCTGCTCTGCGGCCGGGCTCTAATCGGTCTTGGTGTCGCTGCATCATTGACGGCCGGCTTGAAAGCCCTCGTCCTCTGGTTTCCCCGGGAGCGTGTACCCCTCCTCAATGGCCTGATGGTTATGTTGGGGGCGTTGGGTGCGCTAACGGCAACCTTACCTGCGGAATTCCTCGTGGTCTCGGTGGGCTGGCGGGCATTGTTCGAGCTGCTCGCGGTTGTCTCGGCCGGATGCGCCCTTGCTATCTATCTTGTCGTTCCAGAGATGCCGGCAGTTACATCGGGGGCAGGGAGGCCAACCGCCAGTCTAAAAACGGTTTACGCCGACCCTCGCTTCTGGCGCCTGGCCCCACTTTCGGCGACGTGTATAGGGACGGCTTGGGCGTTGCAGGGACTGTGGGCGGCACTATGGCTCAGCGATGTCGAGCGCCTCGACCGGCCGGCATTGCTTCAGCATTTGCTTGTCATGGCAATCGCTTTGAGCTCGGGCGCGCTTCTATGGGGCATCGCGGTCGACCGGTTGCGCCGACGCGGTGTCGGACCGCGGGCGCTGTTGGGCCTTGTCGCCACGATGTTCATCGCGGCCCAGTTGGCATTGATCCTGCGATTGCCGCTCCCGTCGTATGTCCCGTGGATCGTCGTAGCGGCGGTCGGTGCCGGAACGGTCCTCAGTTATGCGATCCTGGCCGAGTATTTCCCTGCGGAATTGGCGGGTAGAGCCAATGCCGCGCTGAATCTCTTTCATATCGGTGGCGCGTTTCTCGTCCAATATATGACGGGCTTGGTGGTGCAGCTCTGGGCTCCCACAGATGGGCACTATCCTGATATCGCTTACCAGACCGCGTTTGCTTTCAACGTAGGCCTGCAGATCGCGGCGACGATCTGGTTTGCTCGAACTTGGGTCCCGACGCACTTGCCAAGGAGCAATATGCGGCGTGCAGCATTTGCAGCAATGCTCGAGCTTGCTCAGACCCGCTTTCGTCGAACAGGATGCCGGCCAAAGGCTACGCCGGCACGTCTACGGAGCCTCCTCCGACTTAGTTCACGGATTTCTCTCGAGGCCCCTCGTGCTAACTAAGGGGCGTACTCATAAATCGGGCTTGATCCGTAAGGTTGATGGATGTCCGCTATGCCGGTCGCACGCAGATTTACGTATGTCGCTTAGATAGCCGGCCGCCGAAGAAACGCGAACCGCTGCGCCCAGTTTGCTCGCCGAAACTCTGGTTTGGCTTTTTGCAGCAGCATCATTTCACTACCAAGACGGGGCAGCGAGCCATCTGCACGATGCGGTCTGCCCGGCTGCCGATCATCCGTTCATAGAGCGCCGAATGGCCGGTGGCGCCGATCACCAATAGATCGGCCGAAAGCTGATGCGAAACTTCGATAATCATTCGCACGGGATGACCTGCCAGAACGTGAGGCCGGATTGTCAGTTGATGTTGCTCGGCAACCGCTCGGGCCCGCTGAAGCACCTGATGATAACGTCGGCCGGCGGTCGCGGTTGTCTCCCTGATTTCCTCGATGTAGTCCGGCATCGACGGCACTTCCTCCACCATGACCATGTGGAGGGTGGATTTGTTCTGCTCGGCGATCTCAATCGAGAGACGCAAAGCCTTGAACGCCTGCTCGGAACCGTCGTTTGCGTGAAGAATCGTCGCGAACATCGGGACACTCCGACTTACTCGGCCTGACCGGGGATTGTTTGAGCGGTGTCGGGACTTCGTGTCGAAGGCGACTTGAGTTGAGACTCGGGAAGCAAATGGCGCGGCAGATAGAATGCGTTAGCGATGATCGTCGGGATCACCGCGCTTCCGATCACGGCCGCGACCAGCGCCGAATATTGGTCCTTGTCGATAATGCCGTGTGACAAGCCATAGAGCGACGAGATGGTTCCGAAGGTCAGCCCGGTCGACATTAGTAGAGTGGTGTACATGGCTTCACCGCGGGGTGATCCGAACAGCCTCGTGACGGGAAGGACGCCGGTGATTTTGGTCGCAATTTTGATCACCAGGAAGAAGATGAACGCGGAGGGTGCGGCCACCAATGCCGGAAGCGAGACAAATGATCCCGCACGGATGAAATAGAACGGCGTCAGTAGTCCGAATGTCAGCGTTCGCAATCGCCGCACCAGCGCGTGGTCCTTGCCGACTGTGCCCGCCAGCACCATGCCGATCAGGTAAGCTGGCAGCACCGCCTCACTATCGGCCCAGCTTGCGAGCGCGCCCATCCCGAGGAGGCAGAGCAGGAGAAATTTTGTTTCCAGCTCGGAGGGGCGATTTCCGTAGAAGCGGAAGAACCTGGGCGTAAGCCAAGGCAGAATAACGAAGACCACGACGCCAACGCCCAGGAAGACCAGCGTTTTCAGAGTGAAGGGTGCGAAGATCAAGCCGAGCGTGACGACCGTGCCGAGATCGGTGACGAAGCAGGCGGCGAGAACGGTCTTGCCGTACTCCGTGGTGTTTAAGCCGAATTCGATCATGACCGCGTAAACCACGGCAACCGAGGTAGTCGACATGGCGACACCCGCGAGCCAGCTTGGCATGACTTCCCATCCAAGCAGGTAATGAGCGGCGGCCGAGCACCCCAGGAAGGGAAGTAGAAAACTTGCGAAACCGATCGTCGCCGCTTCTTTCCATTTGAGCCTGAAGATGGCCGGATCGAGTTCGGCTCCCGCGAGAAAAGTCAGGACGATCGCGCCGATGCCGGAAAGAAACTTGATCCAGGATTCGTCCGTGCCGAGCACAGCCGAACCGATCATCGCGCCGATAATGAGTTGAGCGATCGTGCCGACGACGATCTCGGAGAGCGCGGTGGATATCCGGAGCCAGATCGACAGCAGGCTGGCGATCAGCGCAAGGCCGAGCCACAGCGCGGCCAGAGCCCACATGCCGCTCATGATGGCCTCCGCGCGGTCGCGAGACCTTCGGTTGACCAGCGAGGTGTTTGAAGAGAGGCCTTTCGCCGAGCGGAATGAAACGGCGTACAAAGCAGATTGGCTGAGTGGGGCATAGATCCTCCTGCTCGCGTTTAAGCGTAGCAGGAGTCATCAGCCGGGCTAGGCGGTTTTGGGGGACTCCATCCCCGTGTCGGAATAGTAGGCGCGCCCGAGAAGAACGCAAGGGCCGAAGATACCTAACTTGAGCGCCGCGCCGCTGAACTACTGCGTTGCAGCAGGTCGCAGCGAACGACAAGGCCAAGAACGACAACGCCAGAACGACAACGCCAAGCTCGCGTCACTTTGCAAAGCGGCCTATACTAGGGAACGTGAGGTTCTGAGTGAGCTATTCTGGAGGCTCGTCATGAAATCACACACTGTTCCCTTCGAAAATCGCTGGACCAACGGTCGGCACGCTTGGCAATGGCATTGCGAGCTTGAACGATTGGGCGTGCCGAACGTCAGGACGATGTTCTGCGATCACGAGACCCATCATGGCGATGAGCCTGCGGTCGTCTTTGACATTCCCTCAGGATTTGTACGCGACTGGCTGGCCTTCCATGACCGGCGCGTGGCACGCCAGCAGTTCCTGTGGCGCGCGAGCGTCATTGTGTTGGGCCTCATTGCCGCGTCCGGCGTGGTGCTCGGGGCGCTGAAATAGTCTCGGGCGGAACTGGCCGCGTGATTGACCGATCTAACGGGTTCGCCTAAGCTCGCACATAGAGATGGGGATGGAGTCCCCCGATACACGCCCGTCGTGGGCTGATGACTCCTGCTGGACTGGGCTGCAAGGCCCGTCTCGGCGGGAGCATGGTTCAAACCCGCCACAGGCGGGTTTTTTTGTTGCCCGATCTCAACTGAGGGTGACGCGATGCCAATTCAAAAGGCTGCACCTGAATGGCTGGACTACCTGAAGGGTCGGGGTGGCTTCACGATTGCCCTCCTCACCGCTGTGCTCCCGGTTTGTTTTCTGGCGTTAGTATTTGAAGCGGACGGCCACCTCGTCCTCTTGCTCCTGGCCCTTGGGTTTCTCACAGCCCTGATGGAAGCGCGCATCCGAGCGGGCAATGGATCATGATCCTGCCGCTTCGCAGATGGTCGTTGAAGGCGGGCGCCGAATAGATGCGCATCAGCAATGCCCGCACCATTGCCGACATCTCGGATGAGATGTGAGCCGCGTGTGACAAAGTCATTGCGCGTTCTTCGAGGCAAGGCAGCCGATGTGCTCGCCTGGATGCGTCAGAATCGAGATCAGAAACTGAGGAGAGCCACGTCTTGAGAAGTGCGATAGCTGTGTTTATTGGCGCGGGTTTAGGAGGAGTTGTGCGTCACTACTTCAATGCGCTGGCTGTGGGGTTATTCGGAACGGTCTTCCCTTTGGGAATCTTCGCGATCAACGTCATGGGTTCGGCCGCGATGGGTGTGATCGTGGAATGGCTGGCGCTGCATGGCAGCGCGCCTCAGGATCTTCGATTGTTTCTCACGACGGGTATTCTCGGCGGATTCACCACCTTCTCGACGTTCTCGCTCGATGCTGCCGTATTGTATGAACGTGGCCAGCTTGGACTTGCTCTGGTTTACGTGGTGGTCTCGGTCGTGGTCGCGATCGGCGGCCTTTTCTTGGGCATGTATGCTGTGCGCCTCGCGACGCCCTGAGATGGAGGAAATGCCGTGAATACAGGTCTCTTTGCCCTCTGGCAGTTCTGGGCTTTGTTGTCAGCCGCTTTTGCGGCGCTGACCGCGGTTTTCGCAAAGGTCGGCGTCACTGACATCGGCTCGGACTTCGCGACCTTCGTGCGCACGATCGTGGTGATCGTCGCGCTGAGTGGCATTTTGACGGTTACGCAGGCTTGGCAGTCGCCTATGTCCGTCCCGGGCCGCAGTTGGCTTTTCCTCATACTCTCTGGCCTCGGTACGGGCGCATCGTGGATATGCTATTTTCGGGCGCTGAAGTTGGGCGATGCCGCTCGTGTGGCGCCGATCGACAAGCTTTCGGTGGTGTTGGTGGCAATATTTGGTGTGTTGTTTCTGGGTGAACGTCTGACGTCCCTAAACTGGCTCGGTGTTGCAATGATCGCGGGTGGCACGATCCTCGTCGCCTGGAAGATTTAACCCCTGGCCGGCCGTCACCGACGGCAAATGATGGCCAAGGAGCCGACAGGCTAACCGAAAATTCGCCTTATAGCCGTGGACGGAATACGAAAGTTCGCAAATTACCACCGTTTGGCTAGCACCCAAATGGTCGGCCTGGCACAGGCTCGTATTGTGCAAGCTCACAAATTCGAACTCTTGCAGACGTTCGATCAGCGATTGCGGCTGTGCATGATCTCGGCTTCCTCGAGCGGCATCACGCGGCTCTGGAGGTTGGCTAGCTTGTTTGATTTTTGTGGCGCTCAGCGGCTGACGCACCAATTTGCTCGCCTGGATGTCCGAAAATACTCGCGACCGGCCGGATGACTTGCCTGAGGGGTAGGCAGTTACTTTGATCCCTCATGCCATGTCCGCAACCAGAATACTTTGGGGCCAGATCGCCTGCGTCTTGACCATCGTACTGATCACGACGTGGGCCGCGACGCAGTGGACGGCGTGGCGGCTCGGCTATCAGCCCCAACTCGGTCACCCCTGGTTTGAACTCGCGCCGGGCGTTCCGATCTATCCTCCTCCGGCCTTCTTCTGGTGGTGGTATGCCTACGATGCCTATGCACCAGGAGTGTTCGTCGAAGGGGCGTGCGTCGCTGCGTCGGGCGGGATCCTCTCTATCATAGCCGCATTTGCGATGTCCGTCTGGCGGGCTCGAGAAGCTGAGACGGCAGCCACATACGGTTCTGCGCGTTGGGCGAACCTGCTTGAGATGCGAGATGCCGGCCTCGCCGGTACAGACGGCGTGATCCTCGGTCGTATCGAGGGACAGTATCTGCGACATGATGGACCGGAGCACGTGCTATGCTTCGCGCCGACCAGATCCGGCAAGGGCGTCGGACTTGTTGTCCCGACGCTTCTAACCTGGCCGGGAAGTTGCATCGTCCATGACATCAAGGGAGAAAACTGGACCTTAACGTCAGGTTTTCGTGCCCATCACGGCCGAGTGCTGTTGTTCGATCCAACCAATTCAGGGAGTGCGGCCTACAATCCTCTCCTGGAAGTAAGACGCGGGGAATGGGAGGTTCGCGACGTCCAGAATGTCGCCGACGTGCTTGTCGATCCCGAAGGTTCGCTGGAGCGGCGGAACCACTGGGAGAAGACCAGCCACGCCTTGCTGGTCGGTGCCATCCTTCACGTTCTCTACGCGGAGCAGGACAAGACGCTTGCCGGGGTCGCAAGTTTTCTATCCGATCCGAAACGCCCGATCGAAGCCACGCTTCGCGCGATGATGACGACGCAGCACCTTGCCGAAACCGGAACACATCCGGTGATCGCTTCCGCGGCGAGGGAGTTGCTGAACAAGAGCGAGAACGAGCGATCGGGCGTGCTGTCGACCGCTATGTCGTTCCTCGGCCTCTATCGCGATCCCGTCGTCGCCCAGGTAACGCGCCGCTGCGACTGGCGGATCCGGGATCTCATTGAGGACGAATGGCCGACGACACTCTATCTCGTTGTGCCTCCGTCCGACATCAGTCGCACCAAGCCCTTGGTGCGATTGATCCTCAACCAGATCGGGCGCCGTCTCACCGAGGACCTCCGCGCCAAAGGACGGCGGCATCGGCTGCTGTTCATGCTCGATGAGTTCCCGGCGCTTGGAAGGCTTGATTTCTTCGAGTCCGCGCTAGCCTTCATGGCCGGCTATGGCCTCAAAAGCTTTCTCATTGCCCAATCTCTCAATCAGATCGAAAAGGCCTATGGGCCGAACAACGCCATCCTCGATAATTGTCATGTGCGCGTATCGTTCGCGACCAATGACGAGCGCACCGCCAAACGCGTGTCGGACGCGCTCGGGACGGCAACTGAGCTGCGGGCAATGAAGAATTACGCCGGCCACAGGCTAAGTCCCTGGCTCGGCCATCTCATGGTTTCGCGGCAGGAAACGGCGCGACCGTTGCTGACACCGGGCGAGGTTATGCAACTCCCGTCCGATGATGAGTTGGTGCTGGTTTCCGGCGTGCCACCCATCCGCGCCAAAAAGGTGAGGTATTTTGAGGATCCACGTCTGACCGAACGTGTGCTGCCACCACCAAAATCAAGGCCTCTCGGCCGCGAGGGTCGCGCACCGACGGACGATTGGAGCCGCTTGCCTGCTCCAGCGAATAGGAGCGTGTCCAAGCTGGTATCCGTGTCGGGCGCTCGGCCGCCCGTCGATGATCCCGCGAATTCTGGCATTCGTCGCGAGCCGGAGCTTCCTAGGCATGAAGATATCGTACCGGAAGTTTCGAGGCCTCCAACCGAGTTCGAGTTTCCAGAAGAAGGGGATGACGGTGTCGCCGTCCGGGCCCGTGTGATGCGCACGAATGGACCCAGCCTCGCGCGCCAGGCCGCGATGGACCCGGGCGATGGTCTGGAACTCTAGGGGATGAGATAATGCGGACCAAACATACGTTTCGCTTGCCTCCGGACCTTGCGGGCAGGCTCGCCGATCATGCCAGCCGCAAGCGGGTGCCCCAGGCGCTCGTCGTCGAGACCGCGCTGGCGTCTTTCCTGTCGCCGGATAATTCCGAGCGGATGGAGGCTGCGCTCGGCCGTCGTCTTGACCGGTTGGCCCGGCACGTCGAGCGGCTCGAGCGTCACATCACCATTTCAAACGAAGCGCTGGCTTTGTTCGTACGGTTCTGGCTGACGGCAACGCCGCCGCTGCCCGACACGGCGCAACCTGCAGCACAGACCAAGGGGCGAGAGCGGTATGAGGGATTTGTCGAGGCCCTCGGGCGCCGGCTGGCCAGGGGCCAGACCCTTGCCCAGGAAATCTCGCTCGACATCGAGCCGGCCCAGGCTTCGCCAATCGTTCCCCACAAGTGACTACGTCACCTGTTTCTTTTGCTACGCCACGACACGCCGCCCGACCTGATCTTGTTGCGCGGACGCATGGCCTGCCTTTCTTACTGATCCCCGTCGTCGAGCCCGGTTGCGCTCGGCGTGTCGGGGGCGATGGTGGCAGTTCATTCCTTCCAGTCCGAGGTCGTATCGCGGGGTGCGCGGATGCTGCGCACCGCGCTCGGGCCATCGATTGCGGCTTGGCTTGAAGATCCCAACATCGTTGAGGTGATGCTCAATCCCGACGGTCGGCTCTGGGTCGACCGGCTCTCGGGAGGCCTCGCGGATACCGGCGAGCGCCTTGCTACAGCCGACGGCGAGCGCATCGTGCGGCTCGTTGCCCATCACGTCGGCGCCGAGGTTCACGCCGCGCGTCCGCGGGTGTCGGCGGAATTGCCGGAAACCGGAGAGCGGTTCGAGGGGCTGCTGCCGCCTGTGGTGATCGCACCAGCCTTTGCAATCCGGAAGCCCGCGATCGCCGTCTTCACGCTCGATGACTACGTCGCCGCCGGCATCATGGCCGAAACTCAAGCCGAAACGCTCCGCAAAGCTGTCCGTGAGCGTCGCAACATTCTGGTAGCGGGCGGTACCTCGACCGGCAAGACCACGTTGACCAATGCCCTCCTGGCTGAAGTCGCCAAGACCGCCGACCGTGTCGTACTGATCGAAGATACACGCGAACTCCAATGCAGCTCACCGAACCTCGTGGCGTTGCGCACCAGGGACGGCGTCGCTTCGCTTTCGGACCTTGTGCGCTCGTCGCTGCGGCTGCGTCCCGACCGGATTCCGATCGGTGAGGTACGTGGCGCCGAGGCGCTCGATCTCCTCAAGGCCTGGGGTACCGGTCATCCCGGCGGCATCGGTACCATTCACGCTGGCTCGGCGCTTGGCGCGCTGCGTCGGCTCGAGCAGCTCATCCAGGAAGCCGTCGTCACCGTGCCGCGGGCGCTGATCGCGGAAACCATCGATGTGATTGCCGTTCTCTCCGGCCGCGGCGTGGATCGGCGGCTGGCAGAACTTGCGCGTGTCGAAGGCCTGACGCCCGACGGCGACTACCTCATTCGACTGGAAGGAGATCGACCATGAAGCGCGTCATGTTTCAATGCGCGATGCTGAGCGCTGCCGCGGCGGTCACGACTGTAGGTGCGGCCTCGAACGCCCGCGCCGCCGGCTCCAACATCCCTTGGGAGCAGCCACTCAACCAGATCCTGCAATCGGTCGAAGGACCGGTCGCCAAGATCATGGCCGTGATCATCATCATCGTCACGGGCCTTACGCTCGCCTTTGGCGACACCTCCGGCGGTTTCCGGCGACTGATCCAGATCGTGTTCGGATTATCGATCGCGTTCGCGGCTTCGAGTTTCTTCCTGGCGTTTTTCTCGTTCGGCGGCGGAGTCCTGATCTGATGGACGGGCCCGTTGAAGGCTTCGCGGTGCCGGTGCATCGCGCTTTGACCGAACCGATCCTGCTCGGCGGCGCGCCGCGGGCGGTCGCCATCCTCAACGGCACGGTTGCCGCAGCGCTCGGCCTGGGTTTGCGGCTGTGGATTGCCGGCCTTCTGCTCTGGGCGCTTGGCCATGCCGCTGCCGTCTGGGCTGCGAAGCGCGATCCGCTGTTTGTCGAAGTCGCAAGGCGGCATCTGCGTATCCCCACCTACCTGAATGTGTGAGCAAGAAATGATGAACCTGAGCGAATACCGCCGTTCCACTGTGAGCTTGGCAGATTTCCTGCCATGGGCCGCACTCGTCGACGAAGGCATAGTCCTCAACAAGGACGGATCATTCCAGAGATCCGCGCGCTTTCGGGGGCCCGATCTTGACTCCTCCGTTCCAGCGGAACTGGTCGCTGTTGCTGGCCGTCTCAACAATGCGCTTCGTCGGCTCGGTTCAGGTTGGGCCGTGTTTGTGGAAGCCCAGAGATATCAGTCGAACGCTTATCCGCCGAGCAGTTGTCCGGATGTCGCTTCGGCGTTGGTCGATGCCGAACGCCGAGCCCAATTTGAGGAGGAGGGCGCTCACTACGAATCAGCCTATTTTCTCACCTTCCTGTATCTGCCGCCGGCGGAGGATGCGGCGCGCGCCGAGCGCTTCCTCTATGAGGGACGGGAGCGCGGGCAGGCTGCCGACGCCCACGAAGCGTTGCGCGGCTTTGTCGACCGGACCGACCGCGTGCTGCAACTGGTCGAAGGGTTCATGCCGGAGTGCCGGTGGCTCGATGACGGCGAGACCCTGACCTATTTGCACGCTTGCGTCTCGACCAAGTGCCACCGCGTTCGTGTCCCCGAGATTCCCATGTATCTCGACACGTTGCTGGCCGACCAGCCGTTGACCGGTGGGCTCGAGCCGATGCTAGGCAGCCAACACCTGCGGGTACTCACGATTGTCGGGTTCCCAAGCGCGACCACGCCGGGAATCCTGGACGACCTCAATCGGCTCGCATTTCCCTATCGCTGGTCGACCCGCGCGATCATGCTCGACAAGGCAGACGCAACGAAGCTTTTGACCAGGATCAGGCGGCAGTGGTTCGCCAAGCGGAAATCCGTTGCCGCAATCCTGAAGGAGGTGATGACCAACGAAGCGTCGTCCCTGATCGACACCGATGCCAGCAACAAGGCTATCGACGCAGATACCGCGTTGCAGGAACTCGGCTCGGACCTGGTCGGTGAAGCCTTCGTCACTGCAACGATCACTGTCTGGGATGAGAACCCGCGCACCGCGGATGAACGGTTGCGCCTGGTCGAGAAGGTCATTCAGGGGCGCGACTTCACCTCCATGGTGGAAACCGTCAACGCGGTCGAGGCCTGGCTGGGCTCGTTGCCTGGCCACGTCTATGCGAACGTTCGTCAGCCGCCGGTCTCGACCCTGAACATCGCCCATATGGTCCCACTGTCCGCGGTCTGGGCTGGGCCGGCGAGGGACAATCATCTCGGTGCGCCGCCGCTGTTCTTTGCGCGGACGGAAGGATCCACGCCGTTTCGCTTCTCCCTTCATGTTGGGGACGTCGGACATACGCTGGTGGTTGGTCCGACCGGTGCGGGCAAATCGGTGTTGCTTGCGCTGATGGCGCTGCAGTTCCGGCGGTATCCAACATCCCAGGTCTTTGCCTTCGACTTCGGCGGCTCGATCCGGGCCGCAGTCCTTGCCATGAAGGGCGATTGGCATGATCTCGGCGGTGCGCTGTCCGACAGCGCGTCCGAACCGGTCGCCTTGCAGCCGCTTGCCATGATCGACGATGCGGCCGAGCGCGGCTGGGCCGCGGAATGGATCGCAGCCGTTCTTGCCCGCGAAAAGATCGACATGACGCCTGAAGCCAAAGACCATCTTTGGTCGGCGCTGTCTTCGCTGGCTTCGGCACCAACGGGCGAACGTACGCTGACCGGCTTGTCCGTGCTGTTGCAGTCCCAGAGCCTGAAAAGGGCGCTTCAACCCTACTGCCTAGGTGGCCCCTTTGGGCGCTTGCTCGATGCCGAGACCGAACGGCTTGGAACAAGCTCGGTCCAGGTGTTCGAAACCGAGGGGTTGATCGGAACCGGCGCCGGGCCGGCGGTGCTGTCCTATCTCTTCCACCGGATTGAGGGGCAGCTCGACGGGAGGCCGACGCTACTCACTATCGACGAAGGCTGGCTCGCGCTCGACGACGAAGGGTTTGCCGGCCAGATCCGCGAATGGCTGAAGACGCTGCGCAAGAAGAATGCCTCCGTCATCTTCGCCACCCAGTCGCTCTCGGATATCGATGGCTCCGCGATTGCGCCTGCCATCATCGAGAGCTGCCCGACGCGGCTGTTCCTTCCGAACGAGCGGGCCATCGAGCCACAGATCACGGCTATCTATCGGCGCTTCGGCCTCAACGACCGGCAGATCGAGGTCCTGGCACGCGCCACACCCAAACGCGACTACTACTGCCAGTCACGGCGCGGCAATCGCCTGTTCGAACTGGGTCTTGAGGAGTTCGCGCTCGCCTTCACTGCGGCTTCATCAAAGTCCGATCAGGCAATGATCGAGCGCGTGCTGGCCGAACATGGCCGCGACGGCTTTGTTACTGGATGGCTCGCCGCGCGTGGGCTGGGTTGGGCCGCCGATCTCATTCCAGGTCTCATCAAGCAGGAAGGCTTGTCATGAAGCCCCGCCGTCATCTCTCAGCGGTGGGTGCGCTTGCCATTGCCATCGCATGCGCAGTTTCGCCCACCTCGGCGCAACTGGTCGTGTTCGATCCTAACAACTATGCGCAGAACGTGCTCACGGCCGCGCGAGAACTGCAGCAGATCAACAACCAGATCACCTCGCTGCACAACCAGGCGCAGATGTTGATCAATCAGGCCAAAAATCTCGCTAGCCTGCCGCATTCCTCATTGCGGCAGTTCGAGCAGTCGATCCAGCGAACCCAAGAGCTGCTCGCCCAGGCCCAGCGCATTGCCTACGATATCAAGCAGATCGATCGAGCGTTCTCGACGACCTACGCGCCGGTCTCGACGAGCGAGTCAGATCAAGCGCTGATCGCGAATGCGCAAACACGCTGGCAGAATTCCGTCGCGGGCTTGCAGGATGCCTTGCGCGTTCAGGCGACCGTGGTCGGCAATCTCGACACTCACCGCAATGAGATGTCAGTCCTCGTCAGCTCAAGCCAGGGCGCGACCGGCGCGCTGCAGGCCAGTCAGGCCGGCAATCAGCTCCTTGGCCTGCAGGCGCAGCAGCTCGCCGACCTTACGGCAGCAGTTGCCGCGCAGGGACGGGCGCAAAGTCTCGAAACGGCCCAACGTACCGCCGCCCAGGACCAGGGCAGGGAGCAGCTTCGCCGCTTTCTCGCACCCGGTCGAGGCTATCAGCCTTCGATGGTTCGGATGTTTCACCAATGAGCGGACGTGGCGGTCTCAAGCGTTGGATGTTGGTGACCACGGCAGCTGCCGTCCCAGTGCTGGTTGTCGCAGCCTGCACGATCCAGCTTCGCGGCGACAGTGACGGTCTACCAGCTGAGTCGTTGGCATCCCGGATAACCAGTCCGCTTGGCGCCGAACTCGAACGCTGCCGGAAGGTCACCTCCGAGCAGTTGGCAGAACTTCAACAATGCCGTCTGATTTGGGCGGAGAATCGCCGGCGCTTCCTGGGATCAAAGAAAACACCAGCCCCTTCTTCCGTCGATGTTCAACCAGGCAGCGCGACACCGTCGTTGGTACAGCCCAAGAATCCCGATCGTCTTCCCCAGGGCTGGCCGCTCGTTGCAACACCAGAACGCGAGTGATTTCCATGGGTGGCACCGGCGTCATCGACCGATTTCTGGAAATTTTTACACGTTATATCGACTCAGGCTTTGGGTTGCTTGGTAACGAAGTCGCCTTCCTTGCGACGACGCTCGCAGCAATCGATATCACGCTCGCTGCCCTGTTCTGGGCCTGGGGTACTGATGAAGACATCATTGCTCGCCTCGTAAAGAAGACGATGTTCGTGGGCGTGTTCGCCTATCTGATTGGCAACTGGAACAATCTCGCCCGCATCGTTTTCGAGAGCTTTGCGGGTCTCGGCCTCAAGGCCTCTGGGACGGGACTATCCTCGGCTGAATTCCTGCGGCCGGGCCGGATCGCACAGGTCGGCATCGATGCGGGGCGGCCGATCTTGGACTCGATCTCGGGACTGATGGGCTATGTCAGCTTCTTTGAGAATTTCATCCAGATCGTGGTGCTGTTGTTCGCCTGGGTGATCGTGCTGCTCGCCTTCTTCATTTTGGCGATCCAGCTCTTTGTCACCCTGATTGAATTCAAGCTAACGACGCTCGCGGGCTTCGTTCTGATCCCCTTTGGGCTGTTCGGCAAGACGGCCTTCGCCGCCGAACGCGTGCTCGGCAACGTCATCTCATCCGGCGTCAAGGTCATGGTGCTTGCGGTGATCGTCGGCATCGGCTCGACGTTGTTTTCGCAGTTTACCGCGGGCTCCAGCGGTGCACAGATCGGTATTGAAGATGCTATGGCCCTTGTGCTCGCGGCATTGGCGCTGCTGGCTTTGGGGATCTTTGGGCCCGGCATCGCCAATGGCCTCGTATCCGGAGGCCCACAGCTTGGCGCCGGAGCTGCCGTCGGCACAGGACTCGCTGCCGGCGGAGTCGTGGTGGCCGGAGCCGGTCTTGCTGCAGGCAGCGCCGGCGCACTCGCGGGAGCCGCGCGTGGAACTGCGACGCTGGCGGGCGGTGCGTTTCGGGCGAGTGGCTCGTCGGGTGTGTCCTCCATGACGAGCCCGCTTCGCCGCGCGGCGGCAAGTCCCGGTAGCGGCTCGGCATCGACCGGCGGTGCCGCGGCCGGTGAAGTCGGCACGGCCCAGGGCCCTGCGAGTTCGTCTCCCCCGGACACTCAGCCTGGTTGGGCCAGCCGCATGAAGCGCATGCAGACCGTGCGTCATGGGGCGTCCGCCACGACCAACGTCGTCCGATCTGCCGATCATAATGGAGGAGGCGCCTCCGTCGATCTCTCGGAAGGAAGGCAGTGATGTTCAAGCGACCATCCGTTCACTATGGCCGCACGCCGGCGCCTGTGACGCCCTATCAGAAAGCGGCCCAAGTCTGGGACGAACGCATCGGTTCGGCGCGCGTGCAGGCGAGCAACTGGCGGCTGATGGCGTTTGGATCGCTGATCCTTTCGGCAGGACTAGCATCCGGTCTCATCTGGCAATCCACACAGGGAAGCATTACGCCCTGGGTCGTTGAGGTCGATCGTCTCGGCCAGGCACAGAGCGTCAGCCCAGCCAATCCCTTCTATCAGCCGACCGATCCGCAGATCGCCTTCCATTTGGCACGCTTCATCGAAAACGTGCGCGGGCTTTCCGCTGATGCGATCGTGCTGCGGCAGGACTGGCTGCGCGCCTACAACTTTACGACCGATCGCGGCGCCGGCGCCCTCAATGACTACGCTCGCGTCAACGATCCCTTTGCCAAGCTCGGCAAGGTGCAGATTGCGGTCGAAATATCGAGCGTCATCCGCGCTTCGCCGGAGAGCTTTCGCGTCGCCTGGATCGAGCGCCGCTATGACAGCGGTCAGCTTGCGGCTACCGAGCGCTGGACCGCTATCCTTACCATCGTGATCGAAACCCCGCGCAATGCCGAACGTCTGCGCAAGAATCCGCTCGGGATCTATGTCAATGCCATCAACTGGTCGAAGGAGGTCGGGCAGTGAACAGGCCGATCACAAAGGTTGCTAGCCCGCTTATGGGCAACATTGTGCGTCCCGTGCTGCTTGTTTGCATGGCTACGCTCGGCGGCTGTACCACCTTCAAGCCACCGCAGATCAGCTACGACGCCGATATCCCACCGCTTCCCAATCCGCCAGCATTGGCGGAGGATCGTCCACGGTCGCTGCACGTTCCGCCGTCTTGGACGCCAGCCAAGGGAGGCAAGAAAGGGGTGGAGGAGGCCGAAGCGCCCGTTGTCCGGATTGAGACCGCGAATGATGCCGCGCGCGTCGAACCCCGTAAGGAGGGCTACTTTAACGCCGTGCAGGTGTTTCCGTTTAGTCCCGGTGCCCTCTATCAGATTTATGCTGCCCCCGGACAGATTACCGATATCGCGCTCGAGCCCGGTGAGCAGCTCACCGGTTCGGGTCCGGTGTCGGCTGGCGACACCGTGCGCTGGGTTGTCGGCGATACCGAAAGCGGAAGTGGAGACACCCGACGCGTCCATATCATGGTCAAGCCGACGCGGGCTTCGATTGAGACCAATCTCGTCGTCAACACTGACCGGCGCACCTATCTGATCGAGCTGCGATCGCGTGAGAAGCCTTACATGCCCTCGGTTGCCTGGTTCTATCCCGACGATCGGATGGCGCGCGCAAAGGCCGTTCCGCCAACGCCAGCTCTTCCCGAGCCCTCTCAGCGACGCTATCGCTACGCCATCGACGGCGATAATCCGCCTTGGCGGCCGGTCGGCGCCTATGACGATGGGCGCAAGGTCTATGTCGAATTCTCTTCTGGCATCGTTCAGGGCGAGATGCCGCCGCTGTTCGTCATCGGCCCGGATGGTGAGCCCGAAATCGTCAATTACCGAACCTATCGTAACGTGCTGATCGTCGATCGGCTGTTTGCCGCGGCGGAGCTACGACTTGGTGGTGACACCCAGCAAAGGGTCCGGATCATTAGAAACGACGGGAGGTCTCAATGATCAACACCGAAACGGATAATGCCGGCAGCAGCCCTCATTCGACCGCGCCGAAGACGTCTGATGAAATGCGGCTCCATCCAGAACGCCCGCCTGTTACACGCCTGTCTCGTAAGGTTTTGGCTGGCGGAACAGCATTGGCGCTGCTTCTGGTCTCTGCAGCCGTCCTGTGGGCGCTGCGGAACAATCGAACACAGATGTCTGCATCAGAAGAACTCTACAGCACAGACCATCACAACATAGCCGATGGCTTGGCCGGACTGCCGCGCGACTATACGGGTGTTCCGCGCGACGTGCCTCGCCTTGGACCGCCACTGCCCGGCGACCTCGGCCGCCCCATCGTAGCGGCTCAAACTCAGTCAGGACCGCTTGGGATTGATGCCGAGCAACAGAGAATCAACCAGGAAGGTGAGGCCGCGCGCATCAGTAAGGTCTTTGCGTCAACGACTGCTCGTCCATCCGGGGCGACCGCTCCCGCCGAGACCACCCCGAATACAGTGTCATCGTCGGACGAGGCCCATGCTCGGACCGAACAGGATCAGAAGCTCGCCTTCGTCAATGCATCGATAGATCGCCGGACCACAAGCCCCGATCGCGTGACGAAGCCGGCTTCACCGTACGTCGTGCAGGCCGGGTCAGTGATATCAGCCGCACTCATCACGGGTCTCCGCTCTGATCTGCCAGGGCAGATCACCGCGCAGGTAACCGAAAATACCTTTGATTCACCAAGCGGCCGCTTTCTCCTGATCCCGCAAGGAGCCCGCCTGATAGGGGTCTATGACAGCCAGGTTGCATATGGTCAGTCCCGGGTGCTGCTGGTATGGACCCGCCTGATCATGCCCAATGGCCGCTCGATCGTGCTGGAGCGTCAGGCCGGTGCCGACCCCGCCGGCCATGCCGGTCTTGCGGACGGGGTCGACAATCATTGGGGCGCCCTGTTCAAGGCGGCGCTTCTGTCAACAATGTTGGGAGTCGGCAGCGAGCTCGGAGCGAGCTTCGACACCGGCAGCAATGGCGATCTCATCCGCGCCCTTCGCCGCGCGTCAAACGACAGCTTGAGCCGGACCGGCCAGAACGTCGTTCAGCGCAATCTCAACATCCAGCCAACGCTGACAATTCGGCCGGGTTTCCCCATGCGGGTCATCGTCAACCGTGACATGGTGCTTGAGCCATACAGGGGCTAGAGAAACACGCATGGCGAAGCTAAAGCTCGGTGCCATCGTCGACGATAAATCGGTGAAGTTGACGATCGAACTTCCGGCAGCCGTGCATCGCGATCTGCTTGCCTACGCTGAAATCCTCGCGCGCGAGAGCGGCCGGTCCGCGCATGACCCGGCAAAGCTGATCGCACCTGTTCTGGTGCGATTCATGGCGACGGACCGAACTTTTGCAAGATCACGACAGGCATCTCACGGGACCACCGGACCGAGGGGGGCCTCGATCCCGTGACCGTGCGCGACGTCTACGTCGCGGCGGTGAAGGCCACGCTGCAGTACGCGAAGGACGAACGCTGGCTGCCTTCGAACGTCGCCATCGGAGTCAAGGTGCGCGTCCCGAAGAAGCCGAGGGAGCGTGAGAAGGGCTTCGTCAAGATCGAGGCCGTCGCCATCCTGCGGAAGTCGTTGACGCCGCCGTCGGACAAGATTTCGACCGAGATGGCGGCGGCTCGGCGGTGGATCCCGTGGATACTCGCCTACTCGGGAGCGCGCGTGAACGAAATCACCCCGGTCACGACGATGAATTTCGGCCGCGAGCGGGGCACCTGGAAGCTGCGCATCACGGCGACGCATACCAAGACGAAGGAATACCGGGACGTTCCGCTGCACGATCATCTGATCGAGCAGGGACGATCGAGTACATGAAGTCTCGCGGAGCGCGGCCGCTGTTCTACGACCCCGCGGAAAGCTATGGGGACGCTTGGCTCACTACCGCATAGAGTGAGATCATGAACTTCCCCGATACAAAGTATAGCTGCCCATATGCAGCTCGGGCGTCCAGCACCAAGGCCGCCATGACTGCTTCATGCTGGATGTAGTGATCGCCGACGTGACCCGGTCGAGCGGCGCCGCACCGCCTTCGGTGCCCGCGTCGTTCGATGGGCGCAGCGGCGCGGCACCGCCCGCAGCGCCGACAATGAGATCGAGAACTCGCTTGTGGATGCGATGCGTTTCGCGGATCATCCTTGGGGCGTCGGCCCTGAGACCGCGGGAAAGCTGACGCTGGCGCTTAGACCGGGCCCGTCGGGCGGCCCCACGTTCTCGAGCCGGATTGAACCATGACACCGTTCGGCGATGCGTCGCACGATCGAGAGACCGAGGCCGGTCCCATCGCCACGCGAGCGGCTTCCGCGGAAGAACGGCTCGAAGATCCGGTCGATCTCCACGTCCAGAATGCCCGGTCCGGTATCGACGACCTGAAGGATGACAGCCTCACCTTGGCGAAACAGGCTCACGTCCACCCGACCGCCGGCCGGAGTGTGGCGAAGAGCGTTGTCGAGCAGGTTTCGAACGAGCATCGCCACGGCTACGGGATCGCCCCGCACAGAAAGGTTTTCGATCCGTGCGAATCCCAGGTCGATCGAACGTTCCTGAGCGACCGGGAGCAGGTCGGCGACCACCTCCTTGACGATGCGGTCGAACTCACTATTCGGCATTTCCGTATCCGCGTCCGCGTCGTATCTGGCGAGCGCGAGAAGCTGTTCCAGCAGGTGAGCGGTTCGCCGAATTCCCGCCTTGAGGGAATCCAGCCGGACCCTTCCGTCTTCCGAAAGTCCGGCGCGCTCCAGGTTTTCGGCTTGGACCGAAAGCGCGGTGATGGGACTGCGAAGTTCGTGCGCAGCATCGGCGACGAACCGTCTCTGTTTGTCGAACATCGTCCCGATGCGGTCGAGGAGACGGTTGATGGAGGCGACGAACGGAAGCAATTCCTTCGGGATGCCGTCCGTCGGCAGCTTTTCCAGATGGGCCGATTGCTTTGCGTCCAGACGCTCTGCCAGCCTCGATAGCGGACGCAGACTTCGATCGATGACGATGCCGATCAAGAGCATAAGGCCCGGAACGAGCAGGCCAAGAGGCACGATGGTCCGCAGCGCGCTGTCCTGCGCAACTTCATCGCGATTGGCCGTCGGTTGGCCGACCGCGACGCGGCTTCCGTCCTTTCGCGTCCGGACCAGGATCCGCCACTGCTCCGCGCCGCGTTTGATCGTCTGGAGGCCGTCGGGAAGATCCTGCGGCAGGCGGGGAAGCGAACCTGCCGGCGCGGGATCGCCGGGCTGGGGCGTCAGTTCGTCGATGACGACTCGCGCCTCGCCGTCGATGCTTCCTTCGGCCGGAAGGTCGGTCAGGTGACTTTTCGACGCCAGCGATCCGACCTGCAGCAGGATGGCATCCTGAAGCTCGATCGCCTCCTCGAACGCCCATCTGAAGGCTAGGTAACCCGCTGCGACCCCCGTCCCGACAATGAAAACGGTGAGCCCCGCGAACAGGCGACCGCGCAGCGACGAAATCAGCATGGGCGGTCCACCATCCATCCGACGCCCCTGACATTGCGGATCGCCGCAGCGCCGAGCTTCTTGCGTATCGCGTGGATCAGGAATTCGACGGCATTGCTCTCGACCTCCTCGTTCCAGCCGTAGATATGCCGTTCAAGGTCCACGCGCGACAGGATGGTGCCGGGCCGCAGCAGGAGCGCTTGCAGCAGTGCGAATTCGCGTGCGGTCAACCGAGATGTCTCGCCGGCGTGGGCCACTTCATGGGTTGCGGGGTCCAGGCTGATCGCGCCGTTGCTCAGGACGGCGGAACTACCGCTTCCTTGCCGTCTGAGTATCGCCCGCATGCGCGCGAGCAGTTCGCGGATCTCGAACGGTTTGACGATGTAGTCATCCGCCCCGAGGTCGAGCCCGTGAATCCGGTCGTCGATGGCGTCGCGCGCCGTCACGATGATCACGGGCAACGGTCGTCCGGTCTTGCGGAATTGCCTCAAGACTTCGCTCCCGTCAGGAGGCGGCAGCCCCAGGTCCAGCAATGCGAGATCGTAGGTCTCGGCGCGGGCCGCCTCGATCGCGGTTTCCCCGTCCGTGACCCAGTCGACCGCGTATGAGGCGTCCTTGAGCGCCTGGGTCACGGCCGCTCCGATCATCCGGTCGTCCTCTATCAGAAGAATGCGCATGTTCAGTTCCATTGCGGCCGGCGGCGGGCTTCCGCCGCCGGCCGCCTGATGCAGCGTAAGGGGGATCAATCGGTCTTGTCACCCTCGTCATCGGCGTCCGCCGCATCCTTGGTCGATGCGATGACTGTGCCGGCGTCCGGATCGACCTTCACGTCGAACACGTCGTTGCCACTGGCGACTTCGACGTCGTACGCCCACCGGCCGTCCTTGCCCTTTTCGTATTCGGCACGGACCGCCTTGCCGTTGGTGTATTTCTCGGCGGCAGCGACGGCGGCTCGCATTGATATTTTGGCTTGCGCGATGGGCCCCGCATCGTTGGACGCCGTCTTGGCATTGTCCGCGAGAGCCGCCGCCGAGGTCATGACGGCGGCGGCGCAAACGATCGTCTTCAGCTTGTTCATGTGTCTTCTCCAGAAAGTGCCCCGGGTCACGTCTGGCTCAGGCCACTTAGCGGCAGCTTAGCCGATCCAGCCAGACGACGGGGCATACGGTGCAGGGCGGACCTTCCTCTAAGTCGTCGCTAAGTCGGCAACCCTAACGATGAGGAAGGGCGCACGAATACCGACGGCCCTCCGAAGGGAAAAGAGATGAATTTCGCAACAACCCGGGCCGGGATAGCCCTTAACAAGGTTCCACAGGTGACGCTCGCGTTCTGGGCGATCAAGATCATGTCCACGACGGTCGGCGAGACCGGGGCCGACTATCTGGCGGTGCATGTCGGACTCGGCACCGCAGTGACGGACGGCATCACCCTGACGCTGCTGGTTGCGGCGCTGACGCTTCAGATGAAGATGTCGCGCTACGTCCCCTGGATCTACTGGCTGTCCGTCGTGCTCGTCAGCGTCGTCGGGACCCAAATTACGGACGCGCTCACCGACGGCATGAGCGTAAGCCTTTATGTCAGCACGCCGATATTCGCGGCAGCATTGGCTGCGACTTTTGCCGCCTGGTACGCCGCGGAGCGCACGCTCTCGATTCACACGATCGTCACGGCACGGCGCGAACTCTTTTATTGGACCGCCATCCTTTTCACGTTCGCGCTGGGCACAGCGGGCGGCGATCTCGCAACCGAGGCTGTGGGGCTTGGCTTCAATCTGGGCGTCGTGGTGTTCGGCGCGATGATCGCGGTCGTCACGACCGCGTACTATCTCGGCGCAAACGCGGTGCTGTGCTTCTGGCTCGGCTACATCCTGACACGGCCTCTCGGCGCTTCGCTCGGCGACCTGCTTTCGCAATCGCGTGAATATGGCGGGCTCGGTCTGGGTTCGGTCTACACCAGCCTCGGATTCCTCACCGTTATCGTTGCTCTTGTCGCGTTCCTCACCCTGCACGACCGCTCGATCGCCGCGGACGAACGCGCTTGAACCACTCAACACAGACCTACCGAAAATGGAGTTCGAACATGTCTGCCCAAAAAACCTTTCATAGGATCGTCCTGTCGGCGCTGCTCGGTGCGGGTCCGTTGTCGGTCGCAATCCTGTCCCCACCTTTTATCGTCGCCGACATTACGCAGGCGCAGGCCGCTTCGTCCAAATTGGGAGATCTCACTTCCTTTCGGAACGTCGTCGCCGACAGCAAGGCGCTGTTGGACAAGGGCGACCTGGCCGGGGCGAAGGCGCGCCTGAAGGATCTCGAGACGTCGTGGGACGAGGCGGAAGCCGGATTGAAGCCGCGCGCGGCTGCGGATTGGCACACCCTCGACAAGGCCATCGACCGTGCGCTCACCGCCGTGCGGGCCGCCTCGCCGGACCTCGCCGCCTGCAAGTCCGCGGTCGACGAAGTTGTCGCCACGATGGACCGCCTTGGCGGCCGGTCATAGGCCGAATGCCCCGCCAAGAACAAATGCGCCCGAACCGAAAGCAACTATTCATGAAATACCAACTTCGCGAAAGCCTTAGCAAGGTGCCCGCAGTCACGCTCGGGTTCTGGATCATAAAGATCGCCGCGACGACGCTCGGGGAAACCGGCGGCGATGCGGTGACGATGTCGATGCATCTGGGCTATCTCGTCGGCACGGCGATCTTCGCGGCCCTCTTCGTCACCGCCGTCGCGGCGCAGATGAGCGCCAGGAAATTTCATCCGTTCCTCTATTGGGCGGTCATCGTGGCCACGACGACGGCGGGAACGACGCTTGCCGACTTCGTGGACCGGTCCCTCGGCATCGGATATCTCGGCGGCAGCTCGATCCTCCTCGCTCTCCTGCTACTATCGCTTGCGGTCTGGTACCGCTCGCTCGGGACCGTCTCGGTGGAAAGCGTCACCACGCCAAAGGCAGAAGTGTTCTACTGGGCGACCATCATGTTCTCCCAGACCCTCGGCACCGCTCTCGGCGACTGGATGGCGGACGCTACGGGACTAGGCTACAGCGGCGGCGCCGTCGTGTTCGGAGCCGCGCTGGCGATCGTCGCCGCGGCTTACTTTTGGACGAACATGTCGCGCACCCTCCTGTTCTGGGCCGCCTTCATCCTCACGCGCCCTCTCGGTGCAACGGTCGGCGATTTCCTGGACAAGCCGCTCTCCAACGGCGGGCTGGCATTGAGTCGGTACGCGGCGTCCGCCGTGCTCGCGGTATTCATCGTCGGATGCATCGCGTTGTTGCCTCAGCGGGCAGGACGACATCCGGCCTAACTGGTTGAGCCGTCGGAAACGGGCAACGCAAAGACCGACATTCACAAACCAGACGTAGGAACAAAAAATGGCGACCGAACATCGTGAACCCGCTGCAGAACTGGCTTCGGGTACGCGCATCTTTGCGCGGCTGATCATCGGACTCGTCGAAGAAGCCGCGGCTGGTATGAGCAGCGCATTTCGCTTGAAAGAGACAAGGAAGCTCGCGCGATAATAGAAAATGCGCAAAAAGAAGAGTTCAAACACGTCAGCATGGATCTCGAATTCTGGCTTCGGCGCAAGAAGGAGTGGCGAGAGATCCTCAAGGGCATTCTGTTCACCGACGGCGATATCGTCGAAGCCGCAGAGAAGGCCGAGAAGAAGGCCGACTAAGCCTGCCAGCGGTCCAACCCCCTTCATTACCGAGGTCAGTATCACGCAAAAGCAACCCGCTGAAGGAAAGACTGCGAAGGTCTTGAATTGGCTGATCGCGGCGCTGCTCGCAGTGCAGTTTCCGATCTGTTGGCTGATGCCCCACATCCGGCAGGGCGTAGCTCCCGGAAGCGCGATGAAACTGGATATCACCATCGGGCTTGTCATCCTGATGTTGATCGTCGTGCGCCTCTTCCACACCGTCGCGCCTGCGGATGCGCTGCCTCCTTGGCAGCGCGTCCCTTTCGTTCTTGCGTGTCATATGGTGGCGGCCTTCCGCAGTAATTCACGCAATCCGTAACTGCACTAGATATTGACGGTCCGAAGTCGCAGCGCGTTGCCGACGACGCTCACCGACGACAGCGCCATGGCAGCCGCGGCGATGACGGGGGACAGCAGCAATCCGAACGTCGGATATAGGATGCCGGCGGCGATCGGAATTCCGGCCGCGTTGTAGATGAAGGCAAAGAACAGGTTTTGCCGGATGTTGCGCATCGTCGCCTGCGAAAGGCGACGGGCACGGACGATGCCGCCGAGGTCGCCTTTCAGCAGGGTCACGCCCGCGCTTTCCATCGCCACGTCCGTTCCGGTCCCCATGGCGATCCCGACATCGGCCGCCGCGAGCGCGGGCGCGTCGTTGACGCCGTCGCCGGCCATCGCGACGATCCGTCCCTGCTTCTGCAATCTGCTGACGACGGCGCTCTTCTGATCCGGCAGAACCTCGGCCTCGACATCGGAAATGCCCAGGCGCTTCGCGACCGCGTTTGCCGTCGTCCGGTTGTCGCCGGTCAGCATGATGACCTTGATGCCTTCTCCGGCCAGCGCCTTCAATGCATCGGCCGTCGAGGCCTTGACCGGGTCGGCGATGGCCAGAACGCCGGCAAGCTTGCCATCGGCCGCGACGTTGATGACGGTCGCGCCGTCGCCTCGCAGTTTTTCCGCCTGCGCCTCCAACGGTTGTGTTTCAATGCTCGCGGATTTGAGAAAATTGGCGTTGCCGAGCAGTATCAGCTTGCCGTCGACCTTGCCGGAGACGCCCTTGCCGGTCGGGGAATCGAATTCCTGGACGTCGGCCAGCCCCAGATTCCGTTCTTTCGCCGCCCGGACGATCGCATCGGCAAGCGGATGTTCGCTGGACCGCTCTACGCTCGCCGCAAGCTTCAGAATTTCCGCCTCGTCGAACCCCTCCGCGGGCACGATGGAGACCACCTTCGGCTTACCCTCGGTCAGCGTTCCCGTCTTGTCGACGACCAGCGTATCGACCTTCTCCATGCGTTCGAGAGCTTCGGCATTCTTGATCAGGACGCCGGCTTGGGCACCGCGTCCGACGCCGACCATGATGGACATCGGTGTCGCGAGTCCGAGCGCGCAAGGGCAGGCGATGATCAGGACGCTGACGGCCGCAACCAGGCCGAACGCGAGCCGCGGCTCCGGACCGAACAGCGCCCAAGCACCGAACGCGATGAGGGCGACAACGATCACCGTGGGCACGAACCAACCGGCCACATGGTCGGCGAGACGCTGGATGGGAGCGCGGGACCGCTGCGCCTGCGCCACCATCTGTACGATCTGGGAAAGCAGAGTATCGCGGCCGACCTTCTCCGCCCGCATCACGAACCCGCCCGATTGATTCAGCGTGCCGGCGATCACTTTGTCGCCGGTCTCCTTGGTAACCGGCATGGATTCTCCGGTTACCAGCGACTCGTCGAGCGACGAGCGTCCTTCGATGACGAGGCCGTCGACCGGCACCTTCTCGCCCGGCCGGACCCGCAGCTTGTCGCCGACGTTCAAACCGTCGAGCGGGACTTCATGGTCGGCGCCGGTCTCGTCGACCAGACGCGCGGTCTTGGGCGCCAGATCCAACAGCGCCTTGATCGCTCCGGAGGTAGCCTCGCGAGCCCGAAGCTCCAGGACCTGACCGAGGAGAACCAGAACGGTAATGACTGCGGCGGCCTCGAAATACACCGCGACCGCTCCGTCGTGGCTCCGGAATGCGGGCGGGAAAATGCCGGGCGCTACGGTTGCGACAACGCTGTAGGCAAGGGCGACGCCGACGCCCATCGCGATGAGGGTGAACATGTTCAGATTACGGGTGAGCAGCGATTGCCAGCCGCGCTCGAAGAACGGCCATCCGGCCCAGAGCACGACCGGCGCCGCAAGGACGAACTGAATCCAGTTCGAGAACGTTTGGTCGATCCAGCCGTGGCCACCGACCAGATGGCCGCCCATCTCGAGCACGACGACCGGCAGAGCCAGCGCGAGCCCCACCCAGAAGCGGCGGGTCATGTCGGCCAGTTCGGGATTGGGTTGGTCGTCGAGGCTGACCAACTCGGGCTCCAGCGCCATACCGCAGATCGGGCAGGACCCCGGACCGATCTGGCGGATCTGCGGATGCATCGGGCAGGTGTAGACGGTGCCTTCCGGGACGTTGGCGCGTTGCGCCTCGGCGTTCCCCTTCGCGAGGTATTGCTCCGGAGCGGCGGCGAACTTGGTCCGGCAGCCGGCCGAGCAAAAATGGTAGGTGACGTCCCGATAGTCGGCGCGATGCTTGCTGGTTTCGGGATCGACAGTCATGCCACAGACAGGATCGACGACACCGGCTCCGGCCGCAGCGTGTCGATGATGATGGTCGTGGTCGCCGGCGCCGCCGCAGCACCCGCTCTGCTTGGCCGGCGTCTCAGGCCCGCCGACGGCCTTGGATGAAGATTCGCACCCACCGGAGGACATTGTCTTCTGATCGCTGGCCATTTCGTGCTCCATGCCTACTTGCAACCCGTACCCTGTAGGGGTATATAGGATTTATGCGAAAAGACATCAAGGCATCCTGTCAAAAACGCCTCAGCCGGATCGAAGGCCAGGTTCGCGGCCTCTCCAGGATGGTGGAGGAGGAGCGCTATTGCATCGATATCGTCACGCAGATTTCGGCGGTCCGTGCCGCGCTGCGGCGGGTCGAGGAGGAGGTCCTCAAGGACCACGTCGCCCATTGCGTCGAACATGCGATCGCGAGTGGGGACAAGAGCGACCAGCGCAAGAAGATTGCGGAGCTCATGGCCGTCGTCGGCAGGGCCGATAGATAAGGTTGGAACTTTCCCACTCGCGGAAGGTTCCGCCTTGGCGTGGGCGCGGTTTGCGTCTAGGTTTGCGAGTCTCCGCCCGTGAGGCGGCAAGGAAGCTGAACGGTTGATGCTGAGCCGACTAACCAGGACCGGGAGATCGATGGCAGGGCGGTTGCTCGCGCTGGCCTATTTGTTCTGCGTTCTGGCGCCCGCGATGTCGTTCGCCTTCGCGGATGGCGCGCGCGCCGCGCCGTGCCTGACCGAGAACGAACACGGCATGGGCATCGTGCACGAACACGGTGTCGTCGCGCAGCACGTCCATGAAGACGGCCGCACGCACGCCCATTCGTCGCCTGCGTCCGCGCCCGATGACGTTGCCGCTGCGGCAGCCGATTCCGATTCGTTGCCGCTGGATCACCACAAGTCCTCCAGCGGACAGTGTTGCGGCATGGTGTGCGTGAGCGCCCTGCCGGCCACGGTGACCGAGTTCGTTCGGCCGATCGCACCGCGGTCCATCTGCCTCTCGACCGATTACCGGGCGGTCGCCGATAACGCGCCGCCGCAACGCTATCGTCCCCCCATCGCCTGACCTGACCGTCTAGACGCGGTGCCGCGCCCGTCGAGGGTGCGCGCACCTGTGGTCCATCGTCAGTTCAGGGGAAAAACATGCGTGCGCAGTTTGGGGCGAAATTCGCCGCCGTTCGATCGGTGGCGGGGAGACTATTCAATTTCAGGGGGGGATTACTCGCAACGGCGGCCCTTGCGGCGTCCGCGCTGGGCGGCTGCATGCCGGCGACGGTGCCGCTGGCTGGGGCGGATCCGGCCGATCCGAACGTCAGGGTTGCCGCAGTCGGGTACCGCTCGACGGTGGCCCCCTATACGCGGCTCCGCCCCACCGCGCCGACGGGATGGCGCGAACACAACGAACGCGTCGCGCCGACGCCGAAGCCGAACCAGTAGGGGCCGGGCGATGGACAAATCCAATCCAGCCATGGCCTCGACACCCGGCTTCGGACCGAGACTAGGTCCTCTGGCGGCTCTTCTTGGCGCGCTCATGCTTTCCGGATGCGCGTCGTTCTCGCCCGACGGAGGCATGAGCGTCGTTGCCGCCGTCGCCGACCAGACCATCAGGAAGGACGTCGTTTCCATCCGGACCCAGGACGACGCGGAGCGCGTCCAAGAAATCGTGCGCCGACTGCTGCGGCGGACATTGACCGTCGACAGCGCCGTCCAGATCGCGCTTCTGAACAACAAGGGGCTGCAGGCCGCGTACAACGAACTCGCGCTGGCCGAGGCCGATATGGTGGCCGACAGCCTGCCGCCCAACCCGACGTTCGCCATCTCGCGCATCGCCGGAAACGGAGCACTTGAGATCGAGCGCCAGGTCGTCGGCGACATCCTCGCCCTCGCGACCCTGCCGTTCCGGTCCGAGATCGCGCGGCAACGCTTCCAGAAGGCGCAGCTAAGGGCTGCGGAGGAGACGCTACGGCTCGCGGCCGAGGTCCGGGGCGCGTACTACCGCGCGGTCGCTACCAACGAACTCGTCGGGCTTTTGACCGACGCCAAGTCGACGGCGGAATCGACCGCCCAACTGGCCCAGAAACTCGGCCAGACCGGCTCGCTGAACAAGCTCGATCAGGCCCGCGAGCAGGTGTTCTACGCCGAGACGACCGCCGATCTGGCCGCGCTGCGGCAGGAGGCGACAAGTTCGCGCGAACGCCTGTTGCGGCTGCTCGGTCTCTGGGATGGAGACACCGGCATCCGTCTCCCGCTGCGGCTGCCGCCTCTTCCCAAGCGCCCGTCGTCGCTGCCCGGAATCGAAGTCGACGCCGTCGGGCACCGGCTCGACCTGCAGATGGCCCGCATCGAACTGGCAGCGCTCGCGAAGTCGCTGAATCTGACGCAGGCGAGCCGCTTCGTCACCCTGCTCGACGTCGCCGGCATCGACCGCAAGACGCGCGATCCGGAAAGCCCGCCGTTCCGGGAGCGGGGCTTCGACGTCCAGTTCCAGATCCCGATCTTCGACGGTGGCGAGGTGAGGGTCCGGCAGGCGACGGAGACCTACAATCAGGCTTTCAACCTGCTGACCGAGAAGGCCGTTAACGTACGCTCCGAAGCTCGCGACGCCTATCGCGTCTACCGCTCGACCTACGACATTGCGGGCCATTACCAGCGCGAGGTGCTGCCGCTGCGCAAGATCATCTCGGAAGAGATGCAGCTGCGCTTCTCCAGCATGCAGGTCGACGTGTTCGCGCTGCTGACCGAGGCGCGGCAGCGCCTTGCCGCGCTGCGCGCCGCCATCGAGGCCAAGCGCGACTTCTGGTTGGCCCAATCCGAACTCCAGACCGCCGTCAACGGCGGCGGCCGGTCGATCGAACAGCAACCTTCCACCGCACGATCCTCGACGGCCGCCCAGGCGGGCGGCGCCGGACATTAAGGAGATGACAATGTTGTCCCGACGAAACTTCCTGGGCACCGCCACCGCGCTCGCCAGCGCAACCGCGATCAGTGGCCGGGTCCAGGCCGCCAGCATTCCCGAAGCGCCGACGATGGAAAAGGCCACGATGCAGCCGCCGCTGCGTCCGTCCAGCGGGCCGGATTACAATCCGGTCGTCACGCTCAACGGATGGACGCTGCCGTGGCGGATGAATGGCGACTGGAAGGAATTCCATCTCGTCGCCGAGCCGGTGGTGCGCGAATTCGCGGAGGGGATGAAAGCGTACCTTTGGGGCTACAACGGACAGGCTCCGGGCCCGACGATCGAAGCCGTCGAAGGCGACAAGGTGCGAATCTTCGTCACCAACAAGCTGCCCGAGCACACCACGGTGCACTGGCACGGAATGATCTTGCCGAACGGAATGGACGGCGTGGGGGGGCTCAACCAGCCGCACATCAAGCCCGGAAAAACCTTCGTCTACGAATTCGAATTGAAGAAGAGCGGGACCTTCATGTACCACCCGCACTCGGACGAAATGGTGCAAATGGCGATGGGCATGATGGGCATGTTCGTCGTCCACCCGCGCGACATGTCCTTCCGGCCCGTGGACCGCGACTTCGTCTTCGTCATGAGCACGTACCTCATCGACCCCGGCACCTATCTGCCGAAGGTCAACGAGATGACCGACTTCAACATGTGGACCTGGAACAGCCGCGTGTTTCCCGGCATCGATCCGCTGCCGGTTCGGCTCGGCGACAAGGTCCGCGTGCGCATCGGCAACCTCAGCATGACCAACCACCCGATCCACCTGCATGGTCACAGCTTTGCGGTGACCTGCACCGACGGCGGCTGGGTGCCCGAGACCGCGCAATACCCGGAAACGACGACCGATGTGCCGGTCGGAGCGGTGCGGGTGTTCGACGTGCTCGCCGACAATCCGGGCGATTGGGCGTTCCATTGCCACAAGTCGCACCACACGATGAACGCCATGGGACACGACATGCGCAACATGATCGGCGTCTCGAAGAAGGACCTCGCCAAGGCGGTCGGCAAGCTCGCTCCGGACGCGATGGTGATGGGATCGACCGGCATGGCGATGGGCGAAATGGAAATGCCGATGCCCGACAACACGCTGATGATGATGTCGGGCTCCGGGCAATTCGGCCCGATCGAAATGGGCGGCATGTTCACCACCATGAAGATCAGGGAGGGGCTGGCCCGCGACGACTACAAGGATCCGGGCCCGTACAAGAACCCGCGGGGCACCGTCGCATACGAAGTGAACGCGCCGGCCGAAGAGCCGACGCGCAAGGGCCGGCCGGCGGATGCACCGAAGCCCGAAGACATGAAGGCGATGCCGGGCATGAAAGGAATGAAGGGGATGAAAGGGATGAAGGGAATGTAACGACGCGATCGCTCACCGCCACTCCAGAAAGCAACAATTAGGACGACGAAGATGAAGAAGCACAGCAAAACGGCAATCGCATTCGCGGCGGTGACGCTGCTCTCGGCGGCAGCCTGGGCCGGCGAGGGTCCTAAGGGCCACAGCCACGACGATTCGTTTTCGGCCGGCGAAGCCGGCGATCCCAAGAAGCCGGCGCGCATCGTGCAGGTCACAATGGGCGAGATGGACGGCAAGATGATGTTCATGCCCGCCAAGGTCGACGTGAAGAAGGGCGAGCAGATCAAGTTCGTGCTGCGCAACAACGGCGAGCTGGACCACGAATTCGTGCTCGCGACGACCGCGGAGAATCTTAAGCACGCCGAAGCCATGAAGAAGAATCCCGACATGGAGCACGACGATCCGAATGCCAAACGACTGGCTCCGAAGAAGGTCGACGAGATCGTTTGGAAGTTCACGAAGGCCGGCGAGTTCGAATTCGCCTGCCTGATCCCCGGCCATCGAGAGTCCGGAATGGTCGGCACCGTAGTCGTGAAATGATCCGGCGAACCCGAAGAAAAATAAACCTGCGAAAGGAAATCCGATGAACAAACTGAAGATTGCGGCGGTCGCCGCATTCCTGCTCTCCGCCACCGCCGCCCTCGCTCAGAACGCGACGGCGGCCGGGGAGGTCAAGAAGATCGACGAGGCGGCGGGCAAGATCACCCTCAAGCACGGACCCATCAAGAATCTCGACATGGATGAGGATGGAATGACGATGGTGTTCCGGGTGCAGGATCCCTCGATGCTCAAGCAGGTGAAGGTGGGCGACAAGATCCAGTTCGAAGCCGAGCGGGCCGCCGCCGGCATCACGATTACGAAGATGCAGAAGGGAAAATAAGGGCCGAAGCTTCTGGCGCCATGGCGCTTTTTCGCATGGCGCCGGAGTTCGGGGCGAGATTGCGGGAGAATCGGATGTGCGAGGTCCCGTCGACAGCGCGTGCTGGCGTTCGCCTAAACACCAGTTGAGTCGCCCGTTCCGTAGTTTTCGAAGTCGCGGAACAACCGTTTTCAACGGTCGTTTGTGAGCGTGCTTTCAATCAACGGAGAATGCGTGATGCAAAATATTCTGAAGATGTCCGCGGCATACGCCCTGATCTCGTTTGCGCTATTCACGCCATCGTTCGCCGACGATGCCGGTCAGGCCTACATGAAGTCGATGGAAAAGATGAACGCGGACATGAAAAAGGGCATGGATCCGGATGCCACGAAGGCGTGGGCGAAAATGATGGCCGCTCACCATCAGGGTGCGATCGAGATGTCGCAGACGGTCCTGAAGGAGACAAAGGATCCCATGATCCGCGAAATGGCGGAGCAGGGAATCAAGGAGCAGACAGAGGAGCAGGCGAAGCTCAAGGAATGGATCGGCAAGCACGGTAGCTAAACAGCCGCGGCCAAGCGCGAGGACACCATGATCGCACTACCGTACGACTATTTTCTGATCGTCTGGTTCGTCCTTGCGTTGGGCTGCACCGCGTACGTGGCTTTCGACCAGTTCAGTGGAAATCCCGAGCCGACGGTGATGAAGTGGGGCTTCATCCTCGTCACGCTCTACATGGGCCCCTTCGGACTGCTGCTCTACGTGCTCGCGGACAAGGAGCCCCGTCCAGGAGAACACGAGCACTTCACGTCGCCGTTGTGGAAGCAGGGCGTCGGCAGCACGATCCACTGCGTTGCGGGGGATGCCACCGGCATCATCTTGGCGGCGACCGTGACCGCGCTGCTGGGGCTTCCGATGTGGATCGACCTGATCGTCGAATACATCGCTGGCTTCTCGTTCGGGCTGTTCATTTTCCAGTCTCTCTTCATGAAAAGGATGATGGGCGGCACCTACTGGGAGAACGTCCGCAAGAGCTTCATGCCGGAATTCATCAGCATGAACGCGATGATGGCGGGAATGGCGCCGACGATGAGCCTGCTGATGATGGGCCGGGACATGCGGGCGATGGATCCGCTCGAACTTATCTTCTGGGGAGTGATGTCGCTCGGCGTCATGGTCGGATTCGCAACCGCGTATCCCTTCAACGTCTGGATGGTGAAAAGGAAGATCAAGCACGGCCTGATGACCGAGCGCGGCGGCAGCGGACAGCGCCAAGAAGGTCACGAAGGCAACGGCGGCGGTGAAAAGCCGAAGCAGGACATGGCTGGAATGAAGCACGGCGACGGACACAAGGTGGGCTCCGACGCGACGACGCCGCAACTGGCCGCGCTCGCGGGCGTCACGTCATTTCTCCTGATCTCAGGAATGGTGATACCGGGCTTTTCGGTCAACCTCGGTCTCAGCGCCCGCGACGTCGATGGCTCCATCATGCCGCCGGGGATGATCAACACCTTCGACCTGCCCGGCGAGGCCATGAAGGACATGGCCGCCGTGAAGCTCCGTCAGGTTGCCTACGTGGCGGCGCCCGGCGCGAGGGGCGACAAGGTCCTCGAGCCGCGCATCGAGAATGAAGTCAAGATTTTCGATATCAAGGCGGAGATCATCCGCTGGAACATCCTCCCGGACGTGGCGGTCGAAGCCTACGCGTACAACCGGCAGGTACCGGGCCCACGGTTGCAATTGACCGAAGGCGACCACGTGCGGATAAACTTCCGCAACGCTCTCCCCGAGAGCACGACGGTCCATTGGCACGGGCTGATCCTGCCCAACGAAATGGACGGGCCGGCGAAGGTCACGCAGGACCCCGTGCCGCCCGGCGGTTCGTACACCTATGAATTCGACGTCGGCCAGAGCGGCACGTACTTCTATCACAGCCACGACCATCCGGACCGGCAGCAGGCCCTCGGGCTCTACGGTGCGCTCCTGATCGCGCCAAGGGATCCGACGACCGAGGTGAAAGCCGATCTCGACTACACGATCCAGCTCCAGGAATGGCTGAAGCGCGAGTGGCTGACCTATCCGGCCATGCTCATGGAGGGAGCGCTGCCAAACTACTTCACGATCAACGGCAAGGCCTATCCGTCGACCGACACCGTCGCGATGAAGGTCGGGCAGACCATCAAGCTCCGTTTCATCGGGACGAACAACAACTTCGTGCATCCGATGCATGTGCATGGCGGGCCGTTCGAAGTGGTCGCGGTCGATGGCGTGAACCTGAAGGACAGTGCGCGCTACCAGGCGGACACGGTCAACGTTGGTCCGGGTCAACGCTACGACGTGGTCTGGACAGCGCGAAAGCCCGGGAAGTGGCTGGTGCACTGTCACATTCCGCATCACACGGCCAACAACAACGTGGAGCAGCACGGCGGCGGCGGCCTCATGCTGGTGCTGAACGTGCAATAGGGCGGGAGAACCGAAGGAGAGAGCGAATGAAGGTGAGCAAGGATATGCAGACGTGCATCGACGAATGCCTACAGTGCTACAAGACCTGCCTCGGGATGGCGATGACGCACTGCCTAGAGACCGGCGGCAAACACGTCGAACCCAAGCACTTCAGGCTGATGATGGCGTGCGCCGAGATGTGCCGCACTGCGGCCCATTTCATGTTGCTGGGCACTCCCCATCACAAGCATGTCTGCCGGGAGTGCGCCGAAATCTGCGCCGAATGCGCCAAAGACTGCGAGCGCGTCGGCGGAATGGACGACTGTGTCGTGGCTTGCAAGAGCTGCGCCGAGAGCTGCAAGGCAATGGCGGCCTGAAGCCGGGGCCGGTGACAAGCCGGCCCCCACCGGCCTCCTCAGCACCCTTATGTAAAGGAACATGACTTCGCGTATGACAAGGCCCACGGCAACGCCCCCTGGAGGGCGCGATCTCCGCCTCGACCTGTTCCGCGGTCTCGCGAACTGGGCGATTTTCTTCGATCACATCCCGAATAACGCGGTCGCGTGGTTGACGACGCGCAACTATGGTTTCAGCGACGCTGCCGACATCTTCGTCTTCATCTCCGGGTACACGGCCGCGTTCGTGTACGCGAGGAAGATGGCCGTACAGGGCATCCTTGCCGGAACCGCGCTGCTCGTGCGCCGCGTTTGGCAGCTCTATGTGGCCCATGTCCTGCTCTTCGTATTCTATACGGCGGCAATCGGCTACGTGGCGCAGCGCTATGGACATTCGCACCTTCTCGACGAATTCAACGTCGCTGGCCTAATCGAGAAGCCTGTGACGACGCTAACCCAAGGCCTTCTGCTGAAATTCAAGCCGCTGAACCTGGATGTCCTTCCGCTATACATCGTCCTGATGGCGGGCTTCCCGCCGCTGTTGGTTCTTATGATACGATGGCCGGATGCGGCGCTGGTGGCCTCTATCTGCGTCTACGTTGCCGTGCGGCTTTTCGGCTGGAATTTCTCCGGATATCCCTCCGGGGGATGGTACTTCAACCCCTTCGCCTGGCAGCTTCTGTTTACGATGGGTGCCTGGGCGGCGCTAGGCGGGCGCGGGCGCGTGCGCGCATTGGTTCGTTCAAGGATCGTCCTGGCTGCCAGCATCGCCATCGTTCTCTTCGCCTTCGTCGTGACGCTGGCCATCCACTTCGATGGAGCACCCTTCATTCCCGACGGATTGCTCGGCCTCTTCGCACCGAACGACAAAACGAACCTCGCGCCGTACCGTGTGGTACACCTCCTCGCGCTTGCGGTCATCGTCGTCCGTCTCGTTCCGGCGGATTGGAGCGGGCTGCGTTCGGCGGTGCTCCGGGCGCCGATCGTCTGCGGTCAGCGATCCCTCGAAGTTTTTTGCGTCGGCATCTTTCTGTCGTTCGTCGGCCATTTCGTCCTCGAAATGTATTCGGATGCGCTTCCCATTCAGATCCTGGTCAGCGCGGCCGGCGTAATGCTGATGACCAGCGTCGCCTTGTACCGAAATTGGTCGCGTTCGCTGGACCACCCGGCGACGTCCCCTGGAAGAGCCGCGTCCATTGCCGACCCGCCACGCGAGCAGCAAAAAATCCGCAGAGAGGCTGTCACATGACGGGAGGGTGGGCAGCCGCGATAGTCGTCACAGGGTTCTCTTTGTCGGGGTTCTGTTCTATGCGGGCTAAGGCTTGATCGTCTGCGATCATCGACCACCCGCCCAAAGGGCTGGCTTGTTGTGGACCGAGCCGGGAAGCCGGCCGCAAGCTCGGCTCTTCTGGGCCGAGTGCATCATCACGTAGATTTGGCTCCGCGGTCGCGACGATCGAATTATAAGCAGCACTCCACCTTAGGGGACTCGGAAGATGCGCAAAAATAGCATTCTGACTCGGCGAGATGCGCTCGCGATCTTTGCAGTAGGACTGGTTGCGCCCGCTTACAGTGCCTCGGCGGAGACGCCGACCGTCATTGTACACAAGGATCCGAATTGCGGTTGCTGTGGTGGTTGGGTGAAGCACCTCATGGACGAAGGCTTCGCTGTCAAGGTTCATGAGACGTCCCAGCTTCAAGCCGTCCGAAAACGCCTGGGCGTGCCGGGCGATCTTGCAGCCTGCCACACCGCCGAGATTGGCGGGTACGTCGTCGAAGGCCACGTCCCCGCAGTGGCTGTGCGGCGGCTCCTGAACGAGCGTCCGGACGCGATCGGGATCGCGGTGCCGGGAATGCCCGTCGGATCACCTGGCATGGAGGGCGGGAAGGCCGCACCCTATGAGGTCGTCCTGTTCGGCGCGTCCGGAGCCAGGACCTTCATGCGCTTCGTCGGAAAGGACATCATTGGTTAATCCGGACGGTTCCATAGGAGATTGTCTTTTAAGGTGAATTCCGAATAACCATGTCGGGCGCTGCCAAAGTTGTGATCGCGAGCTTCGCTTCACTTTTCGGCCGCGTCGTGTGATGTTGTTGGGATGAAGTTTGAGCGAGTCATCCGCGCTATCGTAGCGACGCTTGTGGTCGCCGCGCTGACGTTCGCCCCGTTGGGGCCGGCGGCCGCACAGCGGCTGCCGGGATCCGGCACAAGCGAAATGACGATGCCGGCCGGCATGCCATGCTGCCCGGACAAGCACCAGACCGACGGCTGCAAGGATTGCCCGCTTCTGGCGCTCTGCATGTTGAAGACCGTGATGGCAGATCACGCCGTCGCGGGGATTGTGATCCGCCTGGCTGGCCATACAAGGCTTGCGGCCTTGAATGATCCGGCGCTCGTCGGTTTAGACCGGCCCCCTCTCGACCACCCCCCTCGAAACCTGATCTGACCGGCGCTCAGGCGCCGTCTGCTGACGCGCGCCTCAAGCGCGCGGAAGACGCATGCCGCCTTGCGGCAGATCCAGGACAACGAGGACCAGTAAAATGAAGACATTCCATCTCGCGCGCGCCGTTCAGGCGGCGCTGATCGCTGCCGCCATCGGCGGTGCCAACACGGCCGCTCTCGCCGACGTCACGGACTACAAGTTCGAGCTCGTCGACCAGACCATCCAGGCCGGGCCCGACAAGGTCATCGCGGTCCGGCTGATGAACACGAAGACCGGCAAGCCGGTACCGGACGCCGTCATTTTCGCGTCTCGCTTGGACATGGCTCCGGACGGCATGCAGGAGATGGCGACCAAGATCGTGTCGGTACCGGGCGGCGAGCCCGGCATCTACAAGTTCAAGGCGACGTTCGGCATGGCCGGCCGCTGGCAACTATCGCTCGGCGCCAAGGTTCAGGGCGAGACCGGCACCGTCGAGAACAAGCTCGTCATCACGGCGCAGAAATGAACCGCGCTGTACTCGCATGCGCAGCCGCCGCGATGATCGCGGCGGCTGGCGCAGGGCTCGTCGCCGGCTCGCAGCGGCAGCCGGCGTCCGCCTTGGCCATGGTTACCCGCGCTGCGGCGGAGGAGGGCCGCGCGCCGATCTATTTCCAGGATCCGGACGGCAAGCCGTCGTACTCGCTGACGCCTAGGAGGACGCCGGACGGGCGCGACTATCGCGCCGTTCCCCCCGCCGCGGACGTCAGTTTCGACGAAGTCGCCGCTCCGGAGGCACCGCGGACGGCCGCAGCGCCCGGAGGCGCGGCCGAACGCAAGGTCAAATACTACCGGAACCCGATGGGGCTACCGGACACATCGCCCGTGCCGAAGAAGGACTCGATGGGGATGGACTACATCCCCGTCTACGAAGGCGACGATACCGACGACGGGTCCGTCAAGCTGTCGCCCGGAAAGATTCAGCGGACAGGCGTCAAGTCCGAACCCGCCGCCGTCCGCGTTATCCGGACGACCATCCGGGCTCCGGGCACCATCCAGCTCGACGAGCGTCGTGTCTCGGTGATCGCGATGCGCGCGGAAACCTATCTGCAATCGGTCGCCGACGTTACCACCGGCACCACCGTCAAGAAGGGCCAGCCCCTGATGCAGATCTATAGTCCGGCGGTTGCCAGCGCTGCCGCCGAATACGTGACGACCATGACGTCCAAGACTACGGCGGGCGAGCCCTCCTACGGACGCGGCTCTCGGCAACGGCTCACGAACCTCGACGTACCCGACGCGGTGATCTCCGAGATCGAAAAGACAAAGGTGGTACCAGTGACCGTCGAGTGGTCGGCTCCGCGCGACGGCATCGTCCTAGAACGCAACGCGGTCCAGGGCATGCGCGCGCAACCGGGCGACGTGCTCTTCCGAGTCGCCGACACATCGGTCGTCTGGGCGATGATCGACGTGGCCGAGCGTGATCTCGGCTCGCTTGCGGTCGGGCAACCCGTTTCCGTCCGCGCGCGGAGCTTCCAAGGGCGAGACTTTTCCGGAAAGGTCTCCGTCGTCTATCCGCTGGTGAATCGAGAAACGCGCACCGCACGGGTCCGGATCGAACTCGCCAATGCCGACCTCACTCTGCTGCCGGATATGTACGTCGATGCCGAGATCGATATCGGAAGTCCAAAGCCCGTCGTTTCCGTCCCCGAGAGTTCAGTCATGGACACTGGATCCCGACAGTCGGTCATGGTGGACAAGGGGGAGGGGCGGTTCGAGCCGCGCGAGGTCAAGGTTGGCCGGCGTGGTGGCGGCTTCGTCGAGATCCGCAGTGGCCTTGAAGACGGCGAACCGGTCGTCGTTTCGGCGAACTTCCTTATAGATGCCGAGAGCAACCTGAAGGCGGCATTGAAAGGCTTTGCCGAAGGAGCCAAGCAATGATCGCCCGCCTCATCGCCTGGTCGGCCCGCAACCTGCTGCTGGTGCTGTTCGGCACCGGCTTCGCCGTGGCCGCCGGCATCTACGCGCTGGTCCATCTGCCGCTCGACGCCATCCCGGACCTCTCCGACACCCAGGTCATCGTCTACACCGAGTATCCCGGCCAGGCGCCCCAGGTGATCGAGGACCAGGTCACGTATCCGTTGACGACGGCGATGCTGACGGTGCCGAAGTCGAAGGTGGTCCGCGGCTTCTCGTTCTTCGGCGTGTCGTTCGTCTACGTCATCTTCGAGGACGGCACCGACATCTACTGGGCCCGCTCGCGCGTGCTTGAATTCCTCAACGGCGCGACCTCTCGGCTGCCAGCCGGCGTGACGCCAACGATCGGACCCGACGCGACCGGCGTCGGCTGGGTCTACCAGTACGCCGTGATGTCGAAGGAACTGAATCTCGCCGACACGCGGGCCATTCAGGACTGGAATCTGAAATTTGCGCTGGCCAAGGCCGAGGGCGTCGCCGAAGTCGCGAGCGTCGGCGGCTTCGTCAAGCAGTACAACGTGATCCTCGATCCGCAGCGCATGCGGGACCTTGGCATCACCATGCAGAAAATGCGCGACGCGATCCGCGCCAGCAACGCAGACGTCGGCGGGCGGACCGTCGAACTTTCGGAATTCGAGTACGTCATTCGCGGCAAGGGCTACATCAAGAGCATAAACGACCTAGGTGACATCGTCCTGAAGGTGAACAACGGCACGCCGGTGCTGTTGCGGGACGTTGCGCGGGTCGAGCTCGGTCCCGACGAACGCCGCGGCATCACCGAACTCAACGGGGAAGGCGAGGTCGCGAGCGGCATCGTGCTGCAACGTTTCGGCGCCAACGCGCTCGACGTCATCGAGAACGTCAAAAAGCGCTTCAAAGAGATCGCCTCGAGCCTGCCGAAATCGGTCGAGATCGTGCCGGTCTACGACCGCTCGAACCTGATCTACGCAGCCATCGACACGCTCAAGCACACGCTGTTCGAGGAAAGCGTCGTGGTCGCGCTGGTCTGCATCGTGTTCCTGCTGCACGTCCGCAGCGCGCTGGTGGCGATCCTGATGCTGCCGGTCGGCGTGCTGATGGCATTCGGCGCCATGAAGCTGCTTGGCTTGGGCTCCAACATCATGAGCCTGGGCGGGATCGCGATCGCGATCGGCGCCATGGTCGATGCGGCGATCGTCATGATCGAGAACGCCCACAAGCACCTCGAACGGGCGGAGCCCGGCAAGTCGCGGATCGACGTCCTGATCGGGGCTACTGCGCAGGTCGGGCCGGCGCTGTTCTTTAGCCTGCTGATCATCACCGTATCCTTCATGCCGATCTTCACGTTGGAGTCGCAGGAAGGACGGTTGTTCAGTCCACTGGCCTTCACAAAGACCTTCGCCATGGCCGCGGCCGCGCTGCTCTCGGTGACGCTGGTGCCGGCGCTGATGGTGATCTTCGTCCGCGGCAAGATCGTTCCCGAGCACAGGAATCCGATCAACCGCTTGCTGATCTGGATCTACCGTCCCGTCATCAAGGGCGTCATGCGGGCCAAGACTCTGACCGTGGTCCTCGCTCTCGCCGTGCTGGCTGCAAGCGTCTGGCCGGCCCGCCAACTCGGGACCGAGTTCATGCCGAACCTAAACGAGGGCACGCTGCTGTACATGCCGACCACGTTGCCGGGCATCTCCGTCACCAAATCCGCCGAGCTGATGCAGACCCAGGACCGGATCATCCGCTCGTTTCCGGAAGTCGCGTCCGTCTATGGCAAGGCCGGCCGGGCAGCAACCGCGACCGATCCTGCGCCGTCGGAAATGTACGAAACCGTGGTCAATCTCAAGCCGAAGCAGGAGTGGCGGCCGGGAGTGACGATCGACAGCCTGATTGCGGAGATGGACAAGGCGCTGCAATTTCCTGGCGTATCGAACGCCTGGACCATGCCGATCAAGGCCCGGATCGACATGCTGTCGACCGGCATCCGCACGCCGATTGGTGTCAAGGTGATCGGTACCGATCTGGTGGAGATCGACAAGCTCGCCAAGCAGATCGAGCAGGTCCTGAAGGCTGTGCCCGGAACGTCCTCGGCCTACGCCGAGCGCGGGATCGGCGGCTACTATCTCGAGGTGACCCCGGACCGGACCGCGCTCGCGCGCTACGGCATCATGATCCAGGACGTCCAGGACACCATCGCGACGGCGCTCGGCGGCCAGACTGTCACGACGACGGTCGAAGGGCGCCAGCGCTTCACCGTCAACATGCGCTACCCCCGCGATCTCCGGGGCAATCCTCAGGCGATCGCCAACGACGTATTGGTGCCGATGCCTACTGGAGGGGCCGTTCCGCTCGGCGAAGTGGCCAAGGTGACCCCGGCCAGGGGGCCCACCTCGATCCGGACCGAAAACGGACAGCTCGCGACCTACATCTACGTCGACATCCGCGACCGCGACCTCGGCGGCTACGTCGCCGACGCGCAGCGGGCTGTGCAGGCCAGCATCCAGTTTCCGCAAGGCTACTACGTGATGTGGAGCGGCCAGTACGAATATCTGGAGCGGGCTACCGCACGGCTGAAGATCGTCGTTCCGCTGACGTTGATGATCATCTTCCTTCTGCTGTATCTGAACTTCCGCTCGGTCACCGAGACGATGATCGTGATGCTGTCGCTGCCGTTCGCCCTGGTAGGCGGGCTCTGGCTGATGTGGTGGCTCGGTTTCAACCTGTCGGTCGCCGTCGCGGTCGGCTTCATCGCGCTCGCCGGCGTCGCCGCCGAGACCGGCGTCGTGATGTTGATCTACCTTAATCAGGCGTTGACGGACATCAGGGCCCGTCGGGTCGCAGAGGGTCGTGTGATGACGCGCAGCGACCTCTATGACGCCATCATGGAGGGCGCGGTCGAGCGTGTCCGTCCCAAGATGATGACCGTTGTCGCCATCATGGCGGGGCTGCTGCCAATCATGTGGAGCACCGGGACAGGCTCCGAGATTATGCAACGCATCGCGGTGCCGATGATCGGCGGCATGGTCTCCTCGACGCTGCTGACGCTGATCGTGATCCCGGCGATCTTCGGCCTGGTGAAAGGTTTTGGGTTGGGGAATAGAGAGGACTCAGCGAGTCGGTCTGGGCCGCCGTCGAAGGTTTTGCTTGTCGAGCGGCCGCAAAGGGTTCCAGAAGCTGTCGAATAGCTAGAAAGGGACCGCCGCAGGAGTCGATTTTTCCTGTTCGATGGCGAAACCTGTAACCCAATCCATCGGACCAACGAATTATAGAGACAGCAGGCATGACGAGCCTCGAAATCGAGCTTAAGTCCCTTATGCTGGCCAGCCTGGATGGCAACGCGGCGTCACACCGCGCGCTGCTCGATCAATTGAGCCGCCGCTTGCGTGCCTACTACAAGGCCAAACTCACGGCGATCGGCAGAGGTATATCGGAGACTGAAGATCTGGTTCAGGAAGCTGTATTGGCGATCCATCTCAAACGGCACACCTATGATCGCCGGGAGCCGTTGACGCCCTGGGTGCATGCCATCGCGCGCTACAAGCTGATCGATTTTCTGCGTCGGAACCGCGCGGCGCTTTCCGACGTGCCCATCGAGGAGGCCGATGAAGTCATGGCGCATGATGACCACGCCGGCGCCGAAAGCACATATGACCTCAGGCGGCTGATGAAGCGGCTGCCGAACGGCATGCAATGTGCGATCGAGGCCGTGAAAATCGACGGACTGAGCATCGCTGAAGCCGCGACGAGATGTGGCCAGTCCGAGTCAGGCGTAAAAGTAAATATTCACCGGGGGCTCAAAGCACTGGCAGCATTGATTGCCCAGGAAACGAGAGCATGAAAACGGACGATCTGGTTACGCTTCTGAGTACGAATGTTGAGCCTGTCGATCGCAACGCGGTTGTTCGCACGCTTTGCATCGCAATCGCCACTGGGTCGGTCGCGGCGATTGGTGGCGCAATTGTCGGCTTGGGTTTCCGCTCCGACCTGAAGACAGCCACCGCGCTGGGTTTTCTCGTCGTCAAGCTCGCTTTCGCAATCGGGGTCGTCGGTCTCGCGCTGGTCTATCTGATGAGGGTAGCCCGCCCCGGCGGGGAACGAAAAATCTCGCCCTTCCTTGTTGCTGTCCCGTTTGTCGTCATTATCGTTCTTGCCGCGATCAGCCTGGGGGCCGCGCCCCGCTCGCATTGGGGCAGGATGATCGTGGGGGACGGTTGGCTGGAATGCCTTCTCTCCATTCCGATCATTGCGATCGTTCCCTTTGCGGTTTCGATCTGGGCCGTCCGGAAAGGTGCACCCACCAACCTGGTGCGGGCGGGTGCTTTCGCCGGACTCATCTCGGGAGGCATGAGCGCGACCGGTTACGCGCTCCATTGCACCGACGATTCGCTGCCGTTTATTTCCATCTGGTACGGCGGGACAATCGTGCTATGCACGCTGGCAGGCGCAGCATTGGGACCGCGGCTGTTGCGCTGGTGAGGATCATGCCAGCCCCGTTGCGTCGAAAAGCTCCCTGCCTGCTCAAGCGCTGAAGCGTTGGCGGCGCTCTTGCGTGATTGCAAACCACAAGAAAGCGAGGCCTAGGAGCACGAGTAGGAGGGGCTCAAGGACGATGTCCATTTGCGTATTGGTAAGGTGGTGGAGGCCGAAGATCCAATGGATCCAGACAATATCGAAGCTCAAGACAAAGCCGATGCCCCCGAGTGTGCCCAAGAAGAATGAGGCCGAGGTGTTGCGTCTGCTCCAAAGCAGAAATCCAAAAAGCGAAGCGAGCGCGGCGGTGAGCACCGCGAGTTGTCCTGCCGACGCCGTAACAGGATACAAGGTGAAGGCGAGGGCGAGATCGGGTGGCGGACGGGTGAATTCCGGAAGTCCAGCGGAGGAAACGCAGAGGTTCAACCCCGAAATCGACCATTCGTGTACTTGTACGGTTAGCCCCGCACCGGCGAGGACATCTAAGAAGGCAGCGCCGGACAAAATTCCCTTGCTTCACAGCGCTTGAGCTGAGGTTGCCGTGACCAAGGCGTCGCGTCGTGTCGCCCTGTCAATTGCAAATATGTCGGCTACCTCCGGCAAACATCAGAGCGACCCCTGATCCCGACACGCCAAGCCAGCTTGGCGTTAGGAGCGCAAATATTTGACCGATGCCGCGATCCCAAGCAGAGCGAAGGCGAAGATGGCGAGGTGATAGACACTCATCGCAATCATCATGCCGGAACCCACGTTTGACATATCCATCATCGTGAAATGCCTCCGATAGCGTCGGTTCAAATGCAGATAGCGGCCACCCGTTCCTGCAATGGAGGGATGCGAACGAATCCCGACAGCCGTCCTGTCCATTCGATGTGGCCGGAGGGGCCTGATTGTGCGTTGCACCGGCTTGTTCTCACGTCGGCGTGAGCCTGTAACCGGCCGACAATTGGCTCCGAACTCATGGTCAGAAGCGCACATCGCGGCGCTTCCAATATCATGGAGCGGAACATGTCAACCAAGCACCTTCTTACGATTTCCCTCTTGTTGCCGCTGGTGGCGATCTCCGCGACGGCCCAGGCGGGCGAGACGATCACGAGCAAAAGCTATTGGCCGAACGAGGCCAGGCAGAGTGCGCCGATCCATGCTGGATCGCAAACCGACGTGTATGCGTTCGCATATGATCGGGCACCGTCGCGTCTCCAGCCCGCGATCATCAACAAAGGCGGATCGGCGTGGCGCTATCAGGGCGGCCCGAAGGGTCGTTGATGTGCATGAGCGCTGGGGTTGCGGAAAAATCGACGAACTTCCGCAACCCGGTTATTTCGCTTAACCACAACAGGAACGGGTATTCCAATGACCCTGAATCATCTCAGCGCAACTGAGGACGAGAATTCACTTGTCGCCGCCCTGAGCGGCTATTTCGTCCGTTATCGGATGCCTCTCTATATCTTGTTTGCGGCGGCGACTTCCTTGAGCGTCGCCTGGAACTGGAATTGGCTGACGGGCGCCGAGGTATTTCGCATCATGGCATCGCTGCCGTGCACGTTCATGATGCTGATGTGCATGAAGCGTGCTGCATGCAGGTCGTGATTGTCTCGACCGTAGCGAGCGGCGTTGAAGAACCGTATCTTCACGGCAAGGTAGGTCGGGAATGAACAGGGTCGTTATCCTCGCGCTTTCGCTCGCATTGTCATCTCCGGCCTTTGCAGAGGCCGGCGATGTCGCGCGGGGTCAGCGGAATTTCCGAGCCTGCGCGCCTTGCCACTCGTTGGAGGCCGATCGAAACATGACCGGGCCAAGCCTCGCCGGCCTGTGGGGGCGCAGGGCCGGATCGCTGCCGAGCTTTGAGCGCTACTCCGATGCGCTCAAATCATCCGGCATCATTTGGGATGACCGTTCGCTGGATGGATGGCTGACCGACCCCGACGCCATGGTGCCGGACAATGAAATGCCCTTCAACGGTATCAAGGACGCGCGCGACCGCGCCGACCTGCTCGCCTTCCTGAAGGAGGCCACCAAGCCGGGGGCTCCGCCGCCTCAAATGGCGCAACAGGGAGGAATGGGCGGGATGGGAGGCATGATGGGTGGCGGGCGCGTCCCTGATTTGAAAAACGTGGAGGCGAAGATGCAGGTGAAGGCGATCACCTATTGTCACGACACCTATCGGGTAACCACCGCCGACGGCAAGAAACGCGCCTTTTGGGAACGTAATCTGCGCCTGAAAACGGACTCCAGCAAGGAAGGTCCGCAAAACGGCGTTCCGGCGATCGTGCCCGCAGGTATGATGGGCGACCGGGCGGACGTGATTTTTGCGGCGCCTGAGGAGATCAGCAAGATGATCGAACCGCGGTGCTGAGCCGGACTGGCCTTGCCCCGTGATCAATGGCACCCAGATGCCGTGTTCTAACGTCGATGTGATCCATGTCCTTCTACAATGACGTGATCCTGCCAAAGCTCTGCGATCTTGCGATGCGCAACAAGCATCTCGTCCCCTATCGCGAGCGGGTGATATGCTCGGCCGAGGGACGTGTGCTCGAAATCGGCGTAGGCTCGGGCCGTAACCTGCCGTTCTATCGGCCGGCCACGAAACAGATACTGGCGCTCGAGCCTTCTCCCAAACTTGTCGAAATGGCGCGTGGCGTTCCACATCCAGGAACATACGTCAGTTTCCTTGAGGCTTCCGCTGAATCCATTCCGCTCGATGACGCCACTATCGATACCGTAGTGACGACGTGGACTTTGTGCACCGTTCCTCAAGCCGTCACGGCGCTTGGTGAAATGCGCCGGGTGCTTCGGCCTGGCGGAAGGTTGCTTTTTGTCGAGCACGGGCTGGCGCCGGACGAGCGTGTCCGTTGGTGGCAAGACCGGATAAGCCCAGCTTGGAAAGCCATCAGTGGCGGTTGCCATCTCAACCGGCCGATACAAACGATGATCGAACAGGCAGGCTTCCGGATCGATCGGCTCGAGACCGGTTACATGCCCGGGCTGAAGCCGATGACCTATATGTACGAAGGCAGCGCGCGGCCGGGTTGAGGCCATTCAAAATCGTGCCGTACGCTACGAGAACTTTCCCCAGGCCCGCTCAGTAGCCCACCATATAAGACCGCTCCCCCCGAGGATGATCAGGCCCAACCAAACCCATCCAAGTGTGCCGACAGTGACGAGCCCCGCGCCGAGCGCCATCACGGGCACGACCATGGCGACATAGTAAGGTCCGGTGTAGCGGCAGTGCGTGCGATTGCAGCGTCGCGCATTCAGCATGCACGCCGCGCCCATCCAGCCAAGGGCAATGACCCAGCCGGCAGTTCGCAGCGATACCGGAACGAACAGACCGGCAAAGATTGCGGCAAGTGGAATCCACCACGCAAGCAAGTTCGTGCGTTTGCTGCCGAGCCAGTCGCGCGAGGTATCCGTGGTCGGGTTGCTCATCGCCGACTAGGCACAGCATGAGGCGGCGCCGGGCTCGCCGGCGCGCTGGGCCTGAATCGGCGGACACGGCACCGAGCCGTAGGAACAGAACACGCAGCAATCGCCCGCCTTAGGCTTTAGCTTTGTGCCGCAGCCAGTGCACTCATAGAAGAACTGACAGGCATCGGTCGGCATGGTCTCCAGTTTCGCGGTGGCGCAGTGCGGACAGGTGATGGTCGATTGAAGAAGCATCGGATCAGTTCCTGGGGGCGGAGGGATAGCCGGCCTTCGTGGTGGCCGATGTCAGTTGGTTCACGTCGGCTTTGGCGTCGTCATAGTTCACCGTTGCCGTCTTGTCTTTGTAGGACACCGCAACCTTGGCAACACCGGGAACGGCTTCCAGGCTTCCCTTGACGATGGAGGGGCACGCTGCGCAGTCCATGTTGTGCACGGCCAAGGTAACCGTTTTGTCCGCGGCCATCGCTGCTGGCGAAGCGACGATGCCGACGGCAAAAGCGGCGTGGACAAGAAGCTTGTTCATGTAGAAATCTCCGGTCATGAGTTGAGAAACAGCGGCGCGATGAAGTCCAGGCCAAGCGCGGCGGCGACGAGGATCGTTGCGAGGATGAGGCTTGTCTTGACGGTGCGGTTCGGCAGGGCGCGTGCGCACGCTTTGCCATCGGCACAGGCGCGCGTTGAGGATCGGTAGACCAGCCAATAGCCGTACCCGAGGAACCCGAGCGTCGCGGCGATGAAGTACGGCTGGTAGGGAGCAAGCCGTGTAAAATTCCCGATCCATGCTCCGCTGACCCCGAGTCCGAACAGAACGAGGGGCAAGATGCAACAGGATGATGCCGCGAGCGCCCCTAGCAGGCCGCCTGCCGCCATCAGACTTTGCCTCCGCCGGTTGTCGGCAATGTGATCAGCTTGATTGATTATCATGGGTTAAACCATGCATCCTGTAGCGACTACAGGATCAAGGACTATTTCATGCGGACCATCACGTCTTCGGGAGCCAAGAACATCTCGATCGGTGAGCTATCCAAGCTCAGCGGCGTGAACATCGAGACCATCCGCTATTATGAGCGGATCAAGATGCTGCCGGCGCCGCCACGAACGGCCAGCGGGCGGCGAGTCTACGGACCAGCCGAAACACGGACATTGGCTTTCATCCGGCGATCCCGCGACCTCGGGTTCACGCTTGAGGAGGTTCGCGCCTTGCTGGCCCTAGGAGGGCCGGAGCGCGCTCCGTGTGCGGACGTGCACAAAATCGCGACCGCGCATCTGGCGAACGTTCGTAAAAAACTCTCTGACCTCGTCAAGCTTGAATCCATCCTGGCGGAAACTGTTGCGCAATGCTCCGACGGCGCAACCCTCGACTGCCCGGTGCTTGATATTCTGGATGCCGGCCGTTCATGAAACCCGGGCGCGCGTTCCCGCTAAAGGCGGCCACAGAAGCGCGCGAACGATGATCGGTATCCCGACGACCAGAGGTATCAGCCAGTATGTGAAATGAGGCAGGTCCTTCCAAAGCGGAAGCTGCTTTCCATTGTCGACGTAAAATGCAACCAGCATCAGGATGAACGACAGGCCCATCCCCGCGATATGAAGTCTGACCGAGTACCGCCAGCGATACCGGAGCGCTGAGCGCCCGAACCAGGCGCAAGCGAATGACATCGCTCCGAGAATGAACAAGTGATAGTTTTCGCCCCAGCGCATGAGCGACAGGAACGTCGCCGACGCGAAGAGCGCCAACAGACACCAGAAGTAGATCGATCCAAACTGGGAATGGCGCCCGCGCCGCTTCGGACTCAACATCGCGATTGCGCCGATCGCAACACACGCAAGGCCCAAGGGAATATGCACCCCGAGGATTACCGCCAGAAAGACGGGGTCGGTCGAAGGAATTTCGATGCCCACGACGATGGTGGATTCTCCGCCTGTCATGACGTTTGCTCGCAATTGGTTTTCGGCTTCGCCTACGATAACGGGCGCTTGACGACGAATGCGCCAGCACCGCACGCAAGGCAAAGCCCACAGCAACCGATCAGGACGGCAGCATAGCTTCCTGTCCAATCGGCACTTGCTGCGAACGGCAGCGGCCCCAATGCCGCGCCGGCAATGCCGAAGACGAACGACGCTCCCCTGATCGCGCCAAGATGGTCTCGGCCGAAATACTGCGCGTAGCCGGCGGCGTTGATAGCCTGCTGCGAGCCGTACGCCGCGCCTAGACTCAGCGCGTAGAGCCAGCTTACGGCTATCCCACTGCCAAACGCCGGAAGAGCTGACGCCAGGGCGAGCATCATCATCGCAAGCGGAACCAAGTGCCGGGGTTCATAGCGATCCACCAGAAATCCGGTGCCGAGCGTGGCCACCGCCTGAATGCCGGCAAGAAGCGACAGTAGTAGCAGCGCGTCGCTATGTGCAATCCCGGCCGTCTGCATGATGGAAAAGTGATTGAGCAAGAGCGCGGTGCCGATGGCATTGGTCAGAAAGCCGGCCGAGCACAGCAGCCAGAACACGCCGGTCCGGAGCGCTTGCTGGCGCGTAAACGAAGGCTCCTCCCGTGGTTCTTCTAGGGCAGGCGGCAGCCCAGCGCCCGTGCTAAGGCCGAACTTTTCCGGCCGATCGCGAAACAGCGCGGCAGCAACCGGCAACATGGTGAGTGCGACAAGTCCGGCAAGGGCGAGATAGGCGCCTCGCCAGCCATAGAGCGAGATGAGACCAACATCATGGATCCGGCCGTGAGTCCGAGGCTTGCTGCCGCAGCGGCAATCCCGCGCCGCCGCACAAATCACAGATTGACGACCTGCTGACTGACGAGGCTGAGGCCGCCGATAGCAGCGTCGCGCAACAGCGCAAAGCCGAAGAGCAGCATCGCAGCGGATTGAACTGTTGCCATGAACGCAATGAGTTATGGCTGCATTGCGGACAGGTGATGATCGAAGTGAGGAAGGCATTATCCAAGTTCTCGGCGGCTACAAATCACGGGAGAGTGCGGATACTAGCTTGTCAAGCACGGCCAGCGCATCCCTCGTGCCGTCGGCCTCCCCCTTTTCAAAATCGTCGCCAGCCTGTCCCATCGTATTGGTGACATGGGCAAGGCAGAGTACGTCGACCTTGGCCGAAGCAGAAAACGCGTACAGCGCAGCGGCCTCCATCTCGACAGCCAGTACACCTTTCGATTTGGCCAAATCGATCGCGTCGGCCGTTTCCCGAAACGGCGCATCCGTCGTCCACGTTGCTCCGACCAGTACGTGTTGCGTCATTCCACCGAGCGCATCTACTGCTCTTTTCACCAGACGCGGGTGAGCCTCGGCGTATTCCGCTGGTGCCGCATAATGATAGCTCGTTCCCTCATCTCTCAGCGCACGGTCGATGATGACGAAATAGGGCGGTGGTGTGCTCGCTGTAATCTGCCCGGCAGACGTAATGCTGATCAGCAAGCGACAACCGCTGGCGAAAAGCTGCTCGGCGACAAGCACGGCGAACGGTGCGCCGACCGCGCACCCGACAAGCCCGACCGTATGGCCGGCGATGGTGAACGTATCGAGTTGCGTGTGGTAGCAGGCCCACGGCTTGAAAGGTTGCGCCTCGCCGCTCTGCCGGAGCCGCCGAACCATGTCGCCGTCGGGGTCAAGAATGCAGATTGCAGGGACATCCGCGGTCGGCAGTCCCTTTTGCCGACGGGCTTCGCGCAACAAGGTAGTCGGGCGAAAAACGGATGGCGCTGACGTGTTCTTGTTGTCCAGGATGGAAGGCATGACAGTTCTCAAGCCGGTTGGTCTTGCGCGCGTGTTCCAATCACGAAACTGAATTGCAAGTTGTCGCGTACGTGCCTAACTAGGTCGACGGCTTCGAAGCCGGCGTCTCTCGCCAGTTTAGCAACCTCGGCTTCAGGTCTGATATGGTAGATCTCGCTGGGATAGGTGACCCGGAATCCCGCATCTTCCGCTGGACGAAAACCCAGAACGAAGCGACCTCCCGGTTTCAGCACGCGGCGGGCCTCGGCGAGATGATCGAGCGGTGTTTTCCAGAAATAGATTGTGTGGACAGCGAAGACCTTGTCGAACGACTGATCATCGAACGGCAGCCGGTCGCTGCTTCCGAGATGAAACTCAATTCGCTTCTCCGCCACCAGCCGCCGATGTCGGCGCCTTGCATGACCGTGCATCACAGGTGAGAAGTCTATTCCATAAAGGGACCCGCGAGAGACCACGTTGGCGCACTTTGCCAGGGTTTCCCCGTGGCCGCATCCAATTTCCAGTACGTCATCCTCGGGCTGAAGCTGCAACAGGTCCAGAGCGAAATCGTTCTCGTTTGCTGTCTCCCTCGCCATGACGCGCGCAACAATCTGACCCAGAAGGCCAGACGGTTTGCGTCCCTGTTCGGCTATAAATCGCGGTTTACGCAATTGGTACTCCCGGTATTTCGATTGCAGAGCTACATGGTTTCTGCAGGAGCGCATACCACTGCCGCACGTTGCCGGCGTGATTCGAGGATTTTATCAGGGTGATGGTTGTCGACCCGTGATCAGAGGATGGCACCGAGGCGCTCCCCGACTGAGGCAATTTCCTCGCGCGTCGTTGCGCGTCCAAGGCTGAAGCGGATCGCGCCCATTCCTACTTCTGGCGTAACGCTCATCGCCTCAAGCACGGGCGATAGTTCGATGCGCCCGGCATGGCACGCGGAGCCCGTTGAAGCCGCGACGCCGTCCAGCCCCTTCAATATCTCTGCGCCAATGCAATTGATGAAGGATACATTGAGCGTGTTCGGCAGACGATGCACAGGATGTCCGTTGAGGACGAGGCGATTACCGAACCGCGACTGTAGTTCGCGCCAGAAGTGGTCGCGCAAGACTTCGATCCGGTCCATTGAGGCCAGATCGCGCGCCAGCTCGCAAGCTTTGCCTAGACCAGCCGCCAACATTGCGCTTTCGGTTCCGGCGCGCCGCCCGCTCTCGTGTCCGGCCCCGTGAATGAGCGGCTCCAGCGTGACCTCACTGCGTACGTACAAGGCGCCGACGCCCTTGGGCGCATAGAGCTTGTGGCCTGCGATGGAAAGCAAATCGACGCCAAGCCGATTCACGTCAGTTGCAATCTTGCCAACCGATTGCGCAGCGTCGGTATGGAAAGGGACGCCATGTTCGCGGGCGATGCGCGCACACGCCTCTATCGGCTGGATCGTGCCAACCTCGTTGTTGGCGTGCATAATGCTGACGAGGATAGTGTGCGGCGTGATCGCCGCGCTTAGATCGTCAGGATCGACGCGCCCGAATCTGTCCACTGGCAGGTAAGTTATCCTGGCGCCCAAGCGTTCAAGAAACCGGCACGGCTCAATGATCGCCGGATGTTCGATCCGCGTGGTGATGATGTGATCACCACTGTCGCGCCGCGCAAAGTAAACGCCTTTGAGCGCAAGGTTGTTGGCCTCGCTTCCACCGCTCGTGAATACTATCTCATTCTCCTCGCAGCCGAGCAGAGTCGCAACTTGACCGCGCGCCTTTTCAAGGACGGCCTTCGCGGGCGCGGCGGCCCAATGACCGCTAGACGGATTGCCGAAGTGATCGGCAAGTAACGGCTTCATTACGGCGGCGACAACCGGGTCAATGGGCGTGCTTGCGTTGTAATCGAGGTAGATGCGCTCGGTGCGGCAGGGTGGATCGAGGGTTTCCATAACACAGTTCCTTCACGCGGCCTTCTATGCTGCCGAACGGTCCTGGAGTTGAAACCAGGGAAGGCGCTCACCGGCGAAAAATTCGCCTGTGGGTTTTAGCTCCGCTGCTCGTTCGAAGGCCCCGACGTAATAGTGTGTCTCGGTCGGAAGGCGAACATTGGCACAGGTAAGCGTTGAGCCGCACCGCGCGCAGAAGCCGCGCTCAACGCCCGGCGAAGAATTGTATTTCGCAATGGCGCCCTCCGTTATCGTGACCGCGTCATTTTCGAATGAAACAAAGACGCTTGCTGGCGCTCCGCTATGCCGCCGGCAGCTTTCGCAGTGACACCAACGCACCCACTTGGCCTTGCCAGTTGCCTCGAAGCGCACAGCGCCGCAAAGGCAGCGTCCGGAGTAGATGTCGCTCATGGCTCTCTCCCACTCCTGCCTGTCATGACCACCGCAACGATGGTCCCCGATAAAAATGTGAGTGCGCCGATGATAGCTATCGCCCAGGCCATCCCGAAAAAGTCGGCAATGATGCCCGCCGACAGTGCGCCGATGGCGTAGCCGAGATCACGCCAGAAACGGTAGACGCTGAGCGAGCGGGCGCGCCACGTCGGATGTGAGACGTCGGAGACGGCCGCGATCAGGCTCGGGTACACCATCGCTGTTCCGAGTCCGAGGAGAAGACTGCCGACGAGCCACCATTCGAACTGGCGCGTTGCGGCGGTGAGCAAAAGACCGGCTGACTGGATCCACATGCCGGCGACGATTAGACCCTTGCGGCCCCAGCGATCGCTGAGCGGGCCGGTGGCGATCTGCAGGATTCCCCAAGTCGCGGGATAGACTGCCTTCAGAATGCCGATGCGCTCGAGGCCGAGGCCGAAGGAGGCGAAAAACAGCGGGAAGATGCCCCAACTCATGCCATCGTTAAGATTGTTGACCAGGCCAGCTTGGGAGGCGGCGAACATGTTTCGTTCGCGAAAGGAGGTGAGGGTAAAAACCTCGCCGAAGCTTATCGGCGCGGATTGCTGGGAGTGCGCAGATGCCTCCAGTCGAACGTGGTCGCGTGTGTCGCGGACCAGCATGATGGACAGAGCGGCTCCCAAGATCGCGTAGCCGACACCGAGATAGATCGGCACTGGTCGAAGACCGTATCGAGAGGCGAGATAACCAGTGAGGAACGCCGTGACGCCTACGGCGAGATAGCCTGCAAACTCGTTGAGCCCGACTGCAAGCCCGCGCGACTTGGGCCCGACCAGATCGACCTTCATGATCACCGTCATCGACCAGGCAAGCCCCTGATTGATGCCGAGCAGCGCATTGGCCGCAACGATCCAGCCCCAACTCGGGGCCCATACGATCATGAAAGGGACGGGCAACCCGACAAGCCAGCCGAGGACGAGAACGTGCTTGCGGCCCCACGCATCGGCGAGTTGGCCAGAAACGAGATTGGAGAGGGCTTTGATGACGCCGAAGCTGACGATGAAGGATAAGACAATCGTCGTCGAAGTAATGCCGAACTCTTCCGACCCGATCAGCGGCACGACTGTTCGCTCGATCCCGACCATGCCGCCGACAAAGGCGTTGATCACGATGAGCAGCGCGAATTGCCGCCAGTTTTCCTTGAGCCCGAGCCTGACGCCCGACATTGATAACGGTAGACTCCGTGCTTCGCTCATGGTCAGGCGGCCGCGGCCGTCGCGCCGGAATTCGCGGCTCTCAGTGCGGCCGCCTCGGGTGGCGCCGGCGGAATATCAGCGAGCATGAAGCGAATGAACTCGTCTTCGTCTCCGATTCCGAGCGCTTCGTTGTGCCGCTTCTCGAAACCGATGGTGGACGACGGCTTTCCGCTTAGCCGCCGCCCGCACACTGAGCCCGCGTAGGCTCCCGGCAGCACCTCCACATAGTCCGGTAAAGACTTGAGCCGGCGCGCGCTCTGGAACAGGTCCCTCGCTCCTCGTTCAGCGCTGACGGCGAGTTCGGTGCGTCCGAGGTCACCGACCATCAGCGTATGGCCGGTCAGCACGAACCATGGCTCATCTGCCCGCGTGCGATCGCTCACGAGGATACAGATGTGTTCGGGAGTGTGCCCCGGGGTATGCAGCACCTTCGCAGCGACGTTGCCGAGCGGAAGGACCTCTTCATCACGCGCTCCTCGGAATGGAAACGAAACGTCCGCATGCGCGGCGAGCACATACTCTGCGCCGGCTGCCTCGGCGAGCTGCCGGCCCGCAGAGAGATGGTCGGCATGAACATGGGTGTCGATCACAAAATGGATGCGCATGCCGGTGGCTTCGGCGGCACGCAGGTAGGGCTCGATCTCGCCGACCGGGTCGACGACGGCACCGGCCGCGCGTCCACCACAGCCGAACAGGTAGGAGATGCCAACGGGCTCTTGGTGCAGGAATTGGCGGATGATCATGGCTTGCACTCCCGTACTCGGTGGGATAACATTCAATCATTCTGCTGAATGTTTCACTGAGAGGAAACCGTGTCAAGCGTCGGACCGAAACAAGCGATCTTTGCCGGCCTAGCCGAAGTGGCCCAGGCGCTCGGCCACGCGCACCGGCTGGAACTGCTGGAGCACGTCGCCCAAGGCATGCGCAGCGTTGAGGAACTTTCCGCGCGGGCGAGTCTCAGCTTTGCCAACACGTCGCGCCACCTGCAGATTCTTCGGCGCGCCCGCCTGGTCGATACCGAGCGTCGCGGAAAGAACGTGTTGTATCGGCTCGCCGGCGATGCGGAAGTCATTGAACTGGTGCGGGCGCTCGGACGTGTGGGCGAGCGGAACGTGGCCGAGGTCAGCCGTGTCATGACCGACTACTTCCATGCTCGCGACGCGCTGGAGGCTGTTTCGAGAAAGGAATTGATCTCCCGGCTGCGCGATGGCCTTGTTACGGTTCTGGACGTGCGGCCCGAAGACGAGTTCGCATTGGGGCATTTGCCCGGCGCCATCAATATCCCTCTTGGCAAACTGGAGCATCGCTTGCGTGAGCTCCCGGCGGACCGCGAGGTCATCGCCTATTGCCGCGGTCCTTACTGCGTTCTCTCATTCGAGGCGGTCGCGGCGCTCCGCGCGCGGGGCTATCTCGTTCGTCGGCTAGAGGATGGCTATCCCGAATGGAAGGCGGCTGGTCTGCCGATCGAGGCCGTGGCCTGAACACGGTTCTTCGCGGGGCTTGAAGTTCGTTCTGCCTCAGAGCGCGAATTGCGCTGCCTCAACTCTGGAAGGAGTCCACCAATAAATCCGAACAAGGCACTTTGGGAAAAAGGCGACTTCACGCGCATTGCAGAGAGCATGAGAGAAAGCGGAGAGGCGCTCGTCAAGAGCTTGGGAATCACCAAAGGGCTCAAGGTTTTGGATCTCGGATGCGGTGATGGAACGACAGCGTTGCCGGAGGCGAAACTTGGAGCGGACGTGTTGGGGGTCGACATCGCCAAGAACCTTGTGGAGGCTGGCAACAAGCGTGCAAAGGAACACGGCCTCACGAATTGCAAGTTTCAGGAAGGCGATGCATCAAAAACCTGAAACCCGTCTGGGGCATGAACTACTATGGCGTGATCGTCTCGGAGCAAACCGATGAAAGGCGTTGTACGGATTCTTTCGCGATGCGTTGATGCAGGAGTGTGGCGATTTAATTCCGGTTAGAGGGCCGAAAATGTTTTGCATTGATAAGTGGAGTTACTCAAATGCTGCCGAGGGTGAGATAAGCCGATTTACGGGCAGCGAGGAAATCCACCAGGCGGGGCAACTAGTTTATCGCGCTTATTACCACGGTGGTCTTGTCACGTAACCAGTCTGGTGAGCGCGCCCACCTGGGTAGACCGGCTGGGGATAAAAAGGATCGTTCTTGAAAAGCCGGCAGTCTTGGCTGCTCAGCGTCTTCCAGTGCGCGGCGTGATCCTGACGGAACCTTGATGTGCGCCGTCCTTTCGGGCTGATAAGGTCGGAACGCCACTGGAGGAGAACTTCATGAAAGCCATTGCCGCAGCCATCGGTATCCTTGCCCTCGTCTCGACGTCCGCGCTTGCGCAGTCGCCCTACGCGGGAATGCAGACCCGTTCCATCAAGGCGCTGTCCGCGCAGCAGATCGACGACTTGAAAGCCGCAAGGGGTATGGGCCTGGCGCTCGCCGCCGAACTGAACGGCTATCCCGGACCTTCGCATGTGCTGGAATTATCGGACAGGCTGGCGCTATCGGCCGAACAGAAGCAACGGATTCAATCACTGTTCGATTCGATGAAGGCGGAAGCGACCCCGATCGGTGCGCGACTGCTCGAGCAGGAAGGCGCGCTCGATCGGCAATTCGCCAGCCGGTCGATGACATCAGACGCATTGCAGGACGCGACCACGAAGATCGGCCTGACGCAGGCCGAACTGCGAAACGCGCACCTCAAATACCATCTCGAAACGGCGCGAATCCTGTCGCCGGATCAGATGAAGCAATATGCCGATGCGCGGGGATACACGTTGGATGCCCCGGCTAGACACCACCGCATGCATTAGCACGGCAGCGCTTCATCCCCACGGTCTGCGCGGGCCGGTCCCAGGGACCGCGGCGCGGCGTGTTGCCTCCGGCATTGACGAAGCCGTTCCGAACCGTGCGCCCAGCTCCGCCGCGAACTGCTGCAACGCCGCGGTCGTGGGGCTTTTGCTCGCGGCGTTGTACGATCCCGTCTGGACGTCGGGAATCATCACGAAATCCGATTTCGTTTTTGCGTCGTTTGCTTTCCTCTTACTGTTCCTGTGGCGAACCCCGCCGTGCTGGTTGTCGTGCTGTGCGCCGCAGCCGGTCAGATTCTGGCAGCGGCGCCATGAAGCGTCTCTGAACCGAACCGTTACCCGCATCGTGAAACGGCGATACCGACGGATTCTGCCCCCAACCGTTAACAGCATTTTCCACAGCAGCGCCGATAATGTGCGGTCATTTGCGGGAGGCGACACATGTCCCAAGCGACCGACCGTTCCGACTCTTCGCGGGTACCTGGACTCGATCTGTTGCGATTGGTCGCCGTCGACGGTGTAGGCGATCTGAAGTTCGCGATCAAACTGAAAGCACTTTCGGAGGAATATGAAGGCGACGCGAAACGGACAGAAGCCGGAAGTAGCACCAATTGACGCGCTATTGCACGTCCCGCTTCAACCGGCGGCCTCGTTCAATTTGAATGTCGCCATTTTTTATTTGAGCCAAGCCAACCGGCCCAAATAGGTCGCTTTACCGGGAAGACCGGAAGTCGTGGTTCGGCTGATTGCAAGCGTTGTCAGAATGCGCCGCGACCCAACGGGGCGTTGCTTGCACTGAAGTTCACATGGCAAGGTCGGCGAACTGAGAAGTTACAATCTGTCCGAGCCGGGATGCTCAAGAGTGTGTCGGCCACCCAGCAAGATCCCAAAAGAAATATCGTGATGAAGGCAATAGCTGCCATGTTGGCCCTCATCCGCGCGCGATAATCCTCCTCGGCTTGTCGAATATTCTTTCTTGGAAAATTTACGACTTTGTTCGACATGCAATGATGCGCCACAGGCGTGAAGTCGCGTTGGAGTCGTTTCAGGATACAAACCCTCCCCGCCGGCAAGGATCGTACCTCAGAAGCCGAAACTCGAAAAGCGGGCTTGCCGACAGTGAGTGGCTTCTCCTGCGATCTATTACAACTGTCGTTGATGGAAACGGTAGAGCGTCACTGCAAGTATCGCAGACGCGAGCAAATAAAAAACTATGACGTCAATGTTTGGGTGCCCCTCCACCAAAGCAATCATTATGTCTCGCTCCTTGGATATACGGCTTCTTTTTCCCCTCGGGCGAGCCTTAGTAGGTCGAATTTAAGATACGAAACCGGTGCTTTGGAAGGCTACTTTATGCGCACAATAGGCGGTGACGTTTGCGTTCGTAAATTGGTCAGTGCTGGTGACGTAGTTTTCGTAACCTGATCGGTGCTCATCCGCCTAATTGTGCCGATGTCGATGATGTAAATCCGGATAATGCGGATGCTTGTGGCGGAGCGGCTCATGGCGATGCCAGTGTGAGTGCGTCTCCGGCATCGGTCCTTGGTGTTGGTGCTGGTGATGTTCGTCATGCACGTGGCTGTGCTCATGTTCGAGAGCGTCATGGTGGTGATCGTGGTCATGTCGTTCGGCCAGATGCAGCCAAAGACCACAGCCCATGAGCAATCCGGCCAGCGCCAACTGGAGCGTGAGCGGCTCGCCGAGAAGCAGGATTGCAACGACCGCTCCGATGAATGGCGCCAACGAAAAATAAGCTCCCGTCCGCGCTGTCCCCAGATGTCTCAGCGCGAGCACGAATAAAACCAGACTCAAGCCGACGCCCAGAAAGCCGACCACTGCCGCAGCACCAATTATGGGAGCAGACGGAAGCGGGGAGCCAGCTACAAGAGCCAAACCGACATTTACGGTTCCTGCCACCATCCCCTTGATCATGGTGGTTACAACCGGATCGGCGGAGGAAAGCTTGCGCGTGAGATTGTTATCGAGACCCCATGCCAGGCAGGCACCGGCGATCATTGCGGCGCCGGCATCGAACTTGATGTCTTTTCCATCCCATGAAAGGACAACCGCGCCAATAACGATCGCAAATGCTCCCAGCAACAAGCGGCGGTCAACGTTCTCCTTGAAGATCAGCCATGCGATGCCCATGGTAGCCAGACCTTCAAGATTGAGAAGCAAGGACCCGGATGAAGCGGAGGTCCGCTGTAGACCTAACATCAGCAGCAACGGGGCCAGGCATCCGCCAAAAATCACGACGGCGGCCAGCCAAGGCAGGTCGCCTCTGCGCAACGTTGCCTCTGCTGCAGGAATGCCAAGCGCGGCCCGCCCAAGATGGACAACGGCTAGTCCTGAGCCAGCTCCCAGATAAAGCAAGCCCGCCAGCATCTGCGGCGCCACTGAACCCAAGAGAAGCTTGGCGAGCGGCGCCGATGCACCGAACAATACCGCGGAAGCCAGCGCCATCGGGACGCCAGGCCATAGATGAGATGTGGGGGGCTGCGACATGCTTTGATCATACCACAACGGATGGATCGTATACCTGACCGATCGGCTTCCGCCGCGCGACTGTCATGGTTTCTCGGTTCCTGTGCCAGCGCTGCTGATGGCCGTTGCAGCGAACCAAAGCGAAAGTCGCGACGGCTCGCGCCGCCGCCCAGACCGCGAACTCGGCGAACAGAAAATCTAGCGGGGTGGCACACATTTTGGTGGTCGGAACTCTCGTGAAAAACCGCATGGTCCACCAAAATGATCGTATGTAACATTGTTGCGGGTCGACATGATGCGGGATCGCGTGCTACTCAGCAGTTGTTCGACGAACTGGAACTGCAAGTGACCTTGTCTTCGCGCAAACTATGCCTTGCTATGCCGCGCCGTGTGCGCGGGGCTTTGGCTCTGTTTGTGTTGGCCGTTTACTTGTTTGGCGGCGTGCTGCATGGCCTGTGCGACCTCGACGTCACCAATGCGTCAGGCAGGTCCGTCATTTCCTTAGCCGACAAGGATATTGGTCATTCCGAAAAGGGCGTCGTAGCGGACCATCACTGCCATGGCTGCTTCTCCGTATCGCTCCCGGCCCCGGCTTTCGGGGCCATGAAAGTGATGCCAGCTGTAAAGGTCGTGGCTGCGTTGGACGCCGGACGTCGTGGCCTGCCGCCCGGAATTGATCCTCCTCCGCCAAAGTTCCTGACTTAAAGGTGATCGCTAGGCGCATCGCGCCCTGAATCCGTCTTTAGTCAGGTTTTCATCATGTTCTTCAAGAGCGCTACGCGGCTCGCGTGCGCGATGGCATTGCTGGTCAGCCCTTGGTTGACGGCGGTGTCGCATTCGCAGACTGTCACCCTGGGGGCCGCGCTGCAGCGTGCGCTCGCCGCAAGCCCACGTTTGACGGCGGCCGAACGCGACATCGGGATCGCTAGAGGCCAACGTATCCAGGCCGGCGCGTTGCTGAACCCGGAGCTGTCCTACGAACAGGACAATTCGTTCGGTTCCGGAATCTATCGCGGTACGAAGTCGGCGGAGACAACACTCCAGATCAGTCAACTCTTTGAACTCTTCGGCAAACGCGACGCCCGAATCGCCGTAGGGCAGGCCGGCCTCTCGGCGGCGGCGATCGAACGTAAAGCGGTTCGGCTGCAGATCCTATCCGAAACTGCCATTGCCTTCTTGAGCGTATTGGGGCTGCAACGACGGATTCAAATTCTCGACGACCAGGTCGCGGCCATCGATCGGCTCTCACCTCTTCTCCAGCGCCGGGTCGATGCCGGCGCATCCTCTCCGGCGGAAACTGGTCGCGCTGAAGTTGCCGCTGCCTTGGTGAAGGCAGATCGCGAACGCACGAAGTCAGTCCTTTCGAGCGCCCGTCGCGAACTCGCCATCCTGATGGGCGAGACATCACCGAAATTCGTCTCTGTGTCGGGACGACTGGATGCGACCGGCAGACCGCCATCATTTCAGGCTGTGATCGCCGCAATCGACGCGAACCCCCAACTGGTCAGGTGGAACGCGGTATACGCCCAGCGCAATGCGGAACTACTTCTGGCGCGACTGAAACCCTATCCCGACGTGCGTCTGGCTGCCGGATGGCGTCACTTCAATGAAACCAACGACGATGCCGTGCGTCTCTCCGTCACGGTGCCGATCCCAGTGTTCGATCAAAACCAGGGCAATATTCTCTCGGCCCAGGAAAGTCTCGCCAAGACGCGCGCAGAGCGCGAAGCCAACCGCAATACGCTGCTTGTTGTTGCTGGTCGAGCATACGATGCCGTGCAGGGGGCGCTGCGCGAGCTGTCGATTTTGCGTGACACCGCGATCCCGAACGCACGACGGGCCTCCGAAGCGATCTCCGAAGGCTACGGCCAAGGCCGCTTCACTTTGCTTGAGGTGCTCGATGCGCAGGCGAGCGTCGTTCAGGCGCTGCTGCGAGAACAGGAAGCGCTGCAGAATTTTCACGTCGCTGTTGCCACCATCGAGGGGCTCGTCGGCAATCCATTCGCACTCGCGCGGAAGGGCGCCCGATGAAACGCTTTCTGAGTGGCTTCTTTCTCGCGGCGATTGCTATCGCTGCCATCGGCTTCTTCGCTCTTAACCTGACCGACAAGGGCGTGAGCAAGCCGACGAAGGAAGCGCAGGGACACGGGCATGACCACGAAGAGAAGTCGGACAGCGTGGAGATGAGCGACGGCAAGACTGCCGCCGCTGGTATCGAACTGTTGACGGCCGGTCCAGGCGTGCTGCGTGACAGCCTGGTGCTGAACGGAATCTTGCAGCCTAATCAGGAAACGCTCGTGCAGGTGACGCCGCGTTTTGCCGGCGTCGTCCGCGAAATAAAGAAGCGCGTCGGCGACCAGGTCGAGAAGGGAGAATTGCTGGCTAAGATCGAAAGCAATCAGAGCCTAACCGTCTATGAAATGCGAGCGCCGATATCCGGTACGATCATCGACCGTCAGATATCTCTTGGCGAATACGCGTCCGAGCAAAAGCCCTCGTTCACAGTTGCTGACATTTCGACAGTGTGGGTCGATCTGTCCGTATTCCGACGCGATCTGCCACGCGTGAAGGTCGGCGACACTGTTGTCGTCGATGTGGGCGATGGCGGACCTCCGATTGAGGTCAAGCTCTCCTACATCTCGCCCGTCGGTAACGCCGACACGCAAAGTGCGCTGGCCCGTGCGGTATTGCCCAACGACAAAGTGCGGTTGAAGCCTGGTCTGTTCGCGACGGCGCGCCTCATTCTCTCGGCAAAGCAGGCGCCCGTCGTAGTAAGAAACTCGGCGATCCAGACCCTTGAAAACCGTAACGTCGTGTTTGTGCGCAACGGGAACAAGTTCGAGGCTCGTGACGTGGAGCTCGGCTCGCGCGATTCGGAGCAAATCGAAGTGTTGTTCGGCGTTGCCGAAGGGGACGTTTACGCAGGCAAAAACAGCTTCGTCGTCAAGGCAGAAATCGGCAAGGGATCGGCCGCCCATGAGCATTGATCGAAGCACTGCCGCAGGCAGCCAGGGGATCATCAAGGCGATTCTCGCTTTCTCGATCCGGCAGCGCTGGTTTGTTCTGCTCGTCGTGCTTGGCGTCGCGGCTTTTGGCGCCTGGAATTTTACCCGGCTTCCGATCGATGCGGTGCCTGACATCACCAACGTTCAGGTGCAGATCAACGTGGTGGCTCCGGGCTATTCGCCGTTGGAGGTTGAGCAGCGGATTACCTTTCCCGTCGAGACGGGTATGGGCGGTTTGCCAAGCCTGGAGTACACGCGCTCGCTGTCGCGCTATGGCCTGAGCCAGGTCACCGTCGTGTTCAAGGACGGGACGAACGTCTATTTCGCGCGTCAGCTCGTCAATGAACGCCTGCAGCAGGTGAAGGATCAACTGCCGTCGGGCATCGAGATGGCGATGGGCCCGATATCGACGGGCCTCGGCGAGATCTTCATGTTCACGGTCGAGGCGAAAGAAGGCGCTAAGAATTCGGACGGCAGCGAGATTAGTCCCGTCGACCTGCGTGTTGTGCAGGACTGGATCATCAAGCCGCAGCTGCGCACCGTGCCCGGTATCGTCGAGGTCAACACCATCGGAGGATTCGAGAGGCAGTTTCACGTGCTGCCTGACCCTACGAGGCTGATGGCCTATCGTCTGAGCTTCCGCGACGTCATGACGGCGCTGGCAGCCAACAACGCCAATGTCGGCGCCGGCTACATCGAGAAGAACGGTGAGCAATATCTGGTCCGCACCCCGGGGCAAGCCGCCGATATCGCCGACATCAAGAACATCGTTATCGGATCCCGGAATGGGGTCCCGGTTCGGATCGGCGATGTTGCTGAGGTGCGGGAGGGGCGCGAATTGCGAACCGGAGCCGCGACGCTGAACGGCAAAGAGACTGTGGTCGGTACGGCGATGCTGCTAATTGGCGAAAATAGTCGCACCGTCGCCCAGCGCGTCGCCAAAAGGCTCGACGAAATTGCCAAGTCGCTACCCGATGGCGTGGTAGCGCGCACACTCTACGATCGTACGAAGCTCGTCGAGGCCACGGTTGCTACGGTCGAGAAAAACCTGCTTGAAGGTGCGCTTCTGGTGATCGTCATTCTCTTCCTGATCCTCGGCAATTTCCGAGCGGCAATTGCAACGGCATTCGTCATTCCCCTGTCGATGTTGATCACCGTCACCGGAATGGTAGAGACCAGGGTCAGTGCGAACCTCATGTCGCTCGGGGCCATCGACTTCGGAATCATAATCGACGGCGCCGTTATCATCGTCGAAAACTGTCTACGTCTGCTGGCCGAGGAGCAACAGCGCAAAGGACGCGTGCTCAGTCGTGAAGAGCGCTTCGAGACCATCCTCGAAGGCTCCGCAGAGGTCATTCAGCCGAGCCTGTTCGGCACGTTCATCATCGCCGTGGTGTATCTGCCCGTACTCACCCTGACGGGCGTCGAGGGCAAGATGTTCACGCCTATGGCGCTGACCGTACTGATGGCGCTCGGTGGCGCTGCGGTCCTTTCGATGACTTTCGTGCCTGCGGCTGTCGCGATCCTCGTGACCGGCAAAGTCACGGAAAAGGAGAACTGGTTCATGCGCGGAGCGCGGCGCGTCTACGTGCCGTTGCTGGAAGCCGCGATCCGCAGCCGGCGCACGGTAGCGGTCGCTGCTGCCGCGCTCGTCATCGTAAGCGGCTTCGCAGCGTCGCGTATGGGGGGCGAGTTCATCCCCTCGCTCGACGAAGGCGATGTCGCGATGCACGCCATGCGTATTCCGGGCACCAGCCTGACGCAGTCGGTCGACATGCAACTCAAGCTGGAGGAAGCGCTGCGCACCGTTCCCGAGGTCCGCGAAGTGTTCTCGAAGATAGGCACGGCGGAAGTGGCGACCGACCCGATGCCCCCGAACGTCGCCGATACCTTCATCATGCTCAGGCCGCGCAAGGAATGGCCCGATAGCTCCATGAGCAAGGCGGAGGTGGTCGCCAAGATCGAGGAACTCGTCGAAGGGGTAGCCGGCAACAATTATGAATTTACCCAGCCGATCCAGATGCGATTCAACGAACTGATCTCCGGCGTAAGAAGCGATCTCGGCGTAAAAATATTCGGCGACAATCTCGACCAGTTGCTGCAGATCGCCGGGCAGGTGCAGGCGGTGGTACAGAGTGTGCCGGGTGCCGCCGACACCAAGACCGAGCAGGTTTCGGGTCTCCCGGTGCTCACCGTGAAGCTGAACCGCCCTGCGCTTGCCCGCCTGGGGGTTAGCGTAGCGGACGTGCAGAGCATCGTGGAGGTCGCGGTCGGTGGCAAGAATGCCGGCCTTATTTTCGAGGGTGACCGGCGCTTCGATCTCGTTGTTCGGCTACCCGAGCATTTGCGTTCCGACCCCGACGCCATCCGCAATCTTCCGATTCCGGTCCAGCCGGCCGAGGAAAAGCCGGGAGCGGTCAAAGCGCTCTGGGGCAACTCACCGCTTTCGCAGGTGCACTACACGCCGCTGTCGTCGGTGGCCGATATCGAGGTCGCGCCGGGACCAAATCAAATCAGCCGCGAGAACGGCAAGCGCCGCGTCGTGGTGACGGCCAATGTACGAGGGCGGGACCTGGGTTCGTTCGTCTCCGAGGTGGAGGCACAGATTGCGCAAAAGGTGAAGCTGCCGGCCGGTTACTGGATCACTTTTGGCGGGCAGTTCGAGCAACTGGTATCCGCCACCAAGCGCTTGACGATCGTGGTGCCGATCGCGCTTTTGCTTATTTTCGTCCTGCTCTTCATGAGCCTCGGATCGCTGGCCGACGCCGCGCTGGTGTTTAGCGGAGTGCCGCTCGCGCTTACCGGTGGCATCGCCGCGCTGTTGTTGCGTGGGATACCGCTGTCGATCAGCGCAGGCATTGGCTTCATCGCGCTGTCGGGGGTTGCGGTGCTCAATGGTCTCGTCATCGTCACATTCATTGAAAAGCTGCGCGCCGAGGGCAAGAACGTTCACGACGCCGTTCAGGAAGGCGCGCTCACCCGGCTGCGTCCGGTTCTGATGACGGCACTGGTGGCCAGCCTAGGCTTCGTGCCCATGGCGATCGCGACGGGTGCAGGCGCCGAAGTACAGCGTCCGCTCGCGACGGTGGTTATCGGCGGCATTATCTCGTCCACCATCCTGACGCTGCTCGTCCTGCCAGCGCTCTACACCATGCTCCGTCGTGATGCGGTCGCGGCGGATGCGCCCTCTCTAACCGCGCAAGGAAAGCTTTCATGAAACGCTCAACGGTCATACTTGCTGCTTTGCTTTTCGCCGCGCCCGGTTGGGCGCAGCAACATTCGCACAGCACGAAGGGGCCTAACGGAGGAACTCTGGCCGACGTCGCTGGCGTTCATGTCGAATTCGTTCCGTCTGGCAACGCCCTAACCTTCAACGTCCTCAACGAGGATAACAAGCCAGTATCGACCAAGGGCTATTCGGGCTCCGTTCTGGTCGTGATCGGGCAGGATCGCGAGACGATTACGCTCTCGGCCTCGGGCGAGAACGCCTTGAAGGGCGAGGCCAAGAAGCCAATCGCACCCGGCACGGCCATCACCCTGATGATCAAGACCGACGGCGGCAAGACGGGTCAGGCAAAGTATAAGGGATGAAGGAGAATCGCGGCCCCGAACGCGACCTTAGACTGGACCTCTTTCGAGGTCTGGCCAATTGGGCCATCTTCCTCGACCACGTGCCGAACAACGCCATCGCGTGGGTCACGGCCAAGAACTACGGCTTCAGCGACGCCGCGGACCTGTTCGTCTTCATCGCCGGCTACACGGTCGCCTTCATCTACTCCAAGACGATGGCCACGAAAGGCTTCGTCGTCGCAGCCGTCGGCATCCTGGGACGAGCCTGGCAGCTCTACGTCGCGCACATACTGCTGTTCGTAATCTATGTCGCCGCGATCGGCTACGTCGCGCAGCGCTACGATCACGCGCATCTGCTCGACGAGTTCAACATCCGTCGATTGATCGCCGATCCGATCGAATTTCTAAAGCACGGCTTGCTGCTGGAGTACAAGCCGCTCAACCTCGACGTCCTGCCGCTCTACTTCGTACTGATGGCGACGTTCCCGCCGATTCTCTGGCTGCTCGTCCGTTTGCCCGATCTGGCGCTGGCAGGTTCCTTTGCCGTCTACGTCGCGGCCCGTACCTTCGGTTGGAATCTGCCCAGTTATCCCGACGGCATGTGGTACTTCAATCCCTTCGCCTGGCAATTCCTGTTCGTGATCGGCGCCTGGATCGCGCTCGACCGGAAGGGTAGAGTGGAGAAACTGATGCGGTCGCGGACGGCTTTCTCTTCGGCGGTATTTTTTCTGCTGTTTAGCCTGTCGATCACGCTTGCCGCGCGTTTCGGCGTCGGCGAGCTACCGATGTCAGTCGCTGAGCTGTTTATCCCGAACGACAAGACTAATCTGGCGCCATACCGGATCTTGCATTTTCTCGCGCTGGCGCTCGTCATCGTGAGACTGGTTCCCCGCAGCGCGCCCTTCCTGAGGCTTGGCGTCCTGCGGCCCGCGTTGATCTGTGGGGAGCGCTCGCTTGAAGTCTTCTGCGCCGGAATCTTCCTCGCCTTCGTCGCCCATTTCCTGATCGAGCTGGTGTCGCCGTCGATCGCGTTTCAACTGATGGTCAGCATCGCCGGCATCGTTGCGATGACGGCGGTCGCGCAGTACCGGACCTGGATCAAGGGCGTCGGATCCTCGACGAGCGCCCATTTGAGGACCGTGCGATGAACGATCGGCACGAAGCATCAACTCGGACTGCAGCGGTCACGACACGGATGCGCGTGCAGGGAATGGACTGCGCCGGTTGCGCGGTAAAGATCGAAAACGCGCTGCGGCGCATGCCGGGGGTCGAGCAGGTCGACGTGTCCGTTCCCCGCGGAACGGTTACGGTCACACACGATCAGCCGAACACCGCGGAGATGAAAAGCCGGATCTCGGGACTGGGTTATGCGGTCACTGGCCCGGACGACGTGCAGGACCGGCACGTCGGGCGCGACCATTCTGACAAAGGGTCCGCATCGGACGAGCATGCCGTGCATTCCCGCATCCACGATCATGGATTGCAAGGCCAACGATGGTGGGAAGCCAACAAGGCTGATCTGACCATCTCGTCCGGGACCGCTCTTGCGGTCGCATTCGTGCTGGGCAAGGGCATTCCGGCCATCGAGCAATGGGCCTTCGTGCTGGCGATGATGGTCGGACTGATACCCATCGCCCGACGCGCGATCAGCGCGGCGATGGCCGGCACGCCGTTCTCGATCGAGACGCTGATGACGGTTGCCGCGATCGGCGCCGTCTTCATCGGCGCGACGGAGGAGGCCGCGACGGTCGTCTTGCTCTTCCTGATCGGCGAACTGCTCGAAGGCGTCGCCGCCGGCCGGGCGCGCGCCAGCATCCAGGACCTGACCAAGTTGGTGCCGAAGACTGCCCGACTGGAGGACGACGGCGGCGAGGTCCGCGAGGTAGAGGCCGAGACACTAGCCGTCGGCGCCACGATCCAGGTCCGTCCCGGCGACCGCATCCCGGCCGACGGCGTGATCGTCTCCGGAGAGAGCTCTATCGACGAGGCGCCCGTCACGGGCGAAAGCAATCCCGTCCGAAAGGGGCGGGACGAGAACGTGTTCGCCGGCACCGTCAACGGGGACGGCCTGCTCAGGGTGCGCGTCACCGCTGCCGCAGCGGATAACACGATCGCCCGCGTGGTGAAGCTGGTCGAGGAGGCGCAGGAATCGAAAGCGCCGACCGAGCGCTTCATCGACCGCTTCTCGCGCTACTACACGCCGGGCGTCGTCGTCGTCGCTGCTCTGGTGGCGATCGTTCCGCCTCTTCTGTTCGGCGCCGAGTGGGGCTCCTGGATCTACAAGGGCCTCGCCATCCTGCTGATCGGCTGCCCCTGCGCGCTGGTCATCTCGACGCCGGCCGCGATAGCCGCCAGCCTAGCCGCCGGCGCCCGCCGAGGACTGCTCCTGAAGGGCGGCGCGGTGCTCGAACAGATCGGAAAAGTGACAGCGGTATGCCTGGACAAGACCGGCACGCTCACCGCCGGCAAACCTCAGGTTACCGATGTCATCGGTTTCGGGCGGAGCGAAGCGGAGGTGTTGCGCTTAGCCGCCGCGCTCGAAGTCGGCTCGAGCCACCCTCTCGCGACCGCCATCTTGGCCAAGGCGTCGGAGAGTCGGATCAAGCTGCCGCCAGCCTTGGATGCCTCCGCGATCGGCGGAAAGGGCGTCCAGGCTACGGTGGAAGGGAAAAGGTTGTTCCTCGGCTCGCCACGCGCCGCCGTCGAATTCGCGCGCCTGACCGTCGAACAGAACGAGCGGATCGCGGCGCTCAACGATGAAGGCAAGACCGTATCCCTGCTGGTCATTGACGACAGCATCGTTGGTGCGATTGCCGTGCGCGACGAGCCTCGTCCCGATGCCGCAAGAGGTCTCAAGCTTCTGGCGGACGCCGGGATCCGGACGTTGATGCTGACCGGCGATAACCGACGCGCCGCCGGAGCGATTGGGAGGCAGCTCGGAATCGCGGTCGAGGCCGAGCTTTTGCCGGAGGATAAGCAACGGATTGTCGGCCGCCTTCAAAAGGAGGGCTTTGTGGTGGCGAAGGTCGGCGACGGCATCAACGATGCGCCGGCTCTCGCCGCCGCCGATGTCGGCATCGCCATGGGCGGTGGCACCGACGTCGCGCTGGAGACCGCCGACGCCGCCGTGCTGCACGGGCGTGTGTCCGACGTCGCCGCCATGGTCGACCTGTCCAAGCGGACCATGATCAACATCCGCCAGAATATCGCCGTCTCGCTGGGATTGAAGGCGTTCTTCCTGATTACTACCGTCGTCGGACTGACCGGTCTCTGGCCCGCGATTCTTGCAGATACCGGGGCGACCGTGCTCGTCACCCTGAACGCGCTGCGTCTGCTCAAGCCGACCGCGAATCCGAGCAGCGATGTCGTCGGAGTTCCAGCCCGGACAGGAGGAACCTTTCCATGAAACGGATCCTGTCCATGACCGCAGTCCTTGCGGTCCTGCTTCCTTTGTTTTCAGTGATCGAGCGGGCGCAGTCCCGCGGCGTCGCGGCCACAGAGAGACCATGGGCTCCGGAGCACGTGGAGGGTCTGCCTCCAGACATCCGCAGGGACGTCGAGGGGCATGCGAGGGCTTGCGGCAACCGGCCGGCAGCGGGGCACTATTTTTCCGTCTCGATCGAGGCGTCGGGCTTGCGGTTTTGGTCCCTGCATTTCGAGGACTTTGCCTGCGAGAGACGAGCTACCGTGTGCCGTCCCCAAGGGTGCCTGCACGAGGTCTTCGCGGACGACGGGCGACACCAGCGGCAAGTTTTCAGCATCTATGCGCGGGACATCAAGCTGACGAACGCAGGAGGGATCGCGGGTATCGAGGTCATCGACGACGCCGGTGTCCGATCGTTCGCCTGGAACGGTAGGCGCTTCGTCGCCAAGACAAAGTCGAAGGAGCGTTAATTGTCGCAGTCACTAATCGGCCACCCGCATTTCGACGAACTCGAAAACCACCTGCGTCAGGCCCTCGAATGGCCGGGCCGCCGGGCCGTGGAGGTCTAGATGCACGGAGGTGAAGAATATGGCTCAGCAGCGGCGAGGCACACGGGGCGGCTGACCTGGGCGCTCGGACTGACGGCTACCTACATGCTCGCGGAAGTCGCGGGCGGCCTGATTACCGGAAGTCTGGCGCTGCTCGCCGACGCGGCGCACATGCTCACAGACGTGGCCGGTCTCGCGCTCGCGCTGATCGCAATTCGCTTCGCGGCCCGCGAGGCGACTTCAAAACTCACCTACGGCTACCTGCGGCTGGAGGTGCTCTCGGCTCTGACCAACGCGGTCGTGCTGCTGTTGTTGACGGTCTACATCATCTACGAAGCCTATCAGCGCTTCCTCGCGCCGCCGGAAGTTCTGAGCGGACCCATGCTGGCCGTCGCGGTTGTCGGCCTGATCGTCAACCTGATCAGCATGCGGCTGCTCGCTGGCGGATCCTCGGAAAGCCTCAACGTCAAGGGCGCCTACTTCGAGGTGCTCGGCGACATGCTGGGCTCCCTCGGCGTTATAGCCGCGGCGTTGCTGATGATGTGGAAGGGATGGTATCTGGCCGATCCGATCATCGGCGCCGGGATCGGCCTCTTCATCGTGCCGCGTACCTGGGTCCTGCTGAAGCAGGTCACGAACATCTTGATGGAGGGAACCCCTGCGCACGTCGACGTGGACGAGATGCAGCGGCGGCTACTCGCGATCCCCGGCGTGAGTGGCGTCCACGACCTCCACGTGTGGACCATCACGTCCGGCGTCGACGCCATGAGCTGCCACCTTGTCGTCGATGAGCTGTCGCAAGGACCGACCTTCCTGCGGCAAGCGCGAAGTTTGGCCAAGAAGGATTTCGGCATCGATCACGTCACCATTCAGATCGAGGACGAGGCCCTGAAGGCGGAGGAAGTGACGCTCCATGTCTGAGCAGCGGGGATCTCGTCGCGCCAAGGTGCTGAAGAGTGCGAAAATCTCTTACGGCCGTGGCGCGATTTCTTGCTCGGTCTACGACCTAACCGAAGCTGTGGCGCGGCTCGATGTCGGAGCCTTCTCGGAATTCCGATGGAGTTTACTTTGGTGATTTCCTCCGACGGCATATGTCGACCCTGCCGGGTCATCTGGCGGTTCGGCAATAGAACAGACGTGCGGTTCGGAGCGGGGGCGTCATGAGGCAGAACCGCTCCTTGAATTCAGTTCCTCGCCATAGAGATCGTCCTAACGAAGGTCGAAACCATGAGGGTCGGCGACAGAGCGGGGCGATCAATGCGTGCATGGAAATATCGGTGCCGGCCCTTCTGGCAACGCCGTGCGCGCTGACAAACGAGGATGCCCTTAAGGTGGCTTTTGCCACAAATGATTTGCGACATATTTGCCGGGCCGTCGATGCAGTGGTTCTTAGTGGCGGTATTGCCAAGTTAGCTCAGAAAGCAAAGGTTGACCGAACGACAATTTATCGCGCATTCCGGCGCGAGAACGGACCTGCGTTAGACACGATGGTCAGAGTCCTGCACGTTTTGGGATTGCGTCTGATCGTGAAGATCAAGCCAACTCTATCGTCAGCGCGACCTCAGCTCGACATGAGGGCGACAGCTCGTTCGCTCACGGCGGCATTCAGAAGCGGTGACCTGGACTTGGTCGTCGAAGCGTTGGCGGGCACCTTGCGGTCCCAAGAAAATGTTTCGGAACTTGCGCGCACGACGATTCTCTCGCGTGAAAATCTTTATCGGGCGTTTTCATTTCCTCGAATACCGCGATTTCGCACCGTCCTGAATTTCTTGAATGCGATAGGACTGCAGTTTGCGATTGAACGGCAGTCCATCGAAAGATAAAGTCGCGTTGCAGCGATTAGCCGGGCCGCGAGCAAGAAATGGATGATCGCCGGTCAATCCCGTCCAGATGGGATCATCGTGCTCGAGGGTCGCAGCAATTCTCGCAAGGGAAGCTCGACAATTGCACGCCATAGACTCAGTCCGAAGGATAGTTTTGCTTCGCGGTCTTTGGATTGTTGGAGCGCTCTTGTTTGCATTCCTCCCGGTTTCGACCGCACTGCCGGACGAGCATCGAGTCGATCGAGTGTCCGTATTCGAGCGCGGAATCTATCGAGCCAGCGGTGGAAGCTCTCCGATCGCTGTAAGTAGCTTTGGCTCGGTCACAAAAGTACGGGATGTCTCCCTTGTGCAAAGCACGACCACCGTTCTTGCGCGCAAATCGTTGCGGTTTGGACTGCGGTACGCCATCGTCGGCTCTCCATCCGGCGCACCTGTGGACATACGGCTTGTAACTCGTTTTCCGGAAGCGGGTTTGCTCGATCCGGTCGCCGGGATACGGCACTACGCAAGTGAATATAGCATTCGGGGCGCAATCGGCGTCCCTGCCTACCGTGAGTTCATGTTCGACCAAGCGTGGGAGATCGTAGCCGGAGAGTGGATCTTCGAATTTTGGCAAGCCGGTCGAAACATCGGAAGCCAGAGCTTTTGCGTGTTGGACGGCGAATCCGATTCTCGCCAATCCGCCCCGTTGCACGCACACTGCGGGTTCATGATCGGACAGGTAACGTCCGGCCTCCCTCCTGACCAACCATGATGCATCGTCGTTTCTCTCGTTTCCACGATGCGCGCGCGGCGCTTCTCCAAGGCGATAGTCAGAATACTGTCCTGGCCGGCCGACATCCTTGTCGCAGCAGGCCCACGGCGAGGCGGCCGGCCCGTCCGATCAACCGCTATTGAGGTGAGATAAAGGGCAAGCCGCTACTACGCTCAATCACGCCACGACCCCGTCACCGTCCTTGCGTGATCAAAATCACATCGTATCGCGATCGGCTTCCCTAGGTTGGATCATCGCAGGGCGATCCTCGCGCTGCCCAACTCCGGAGAGGTCCATGACTCGGATCAAGAAGATCATTACGGCTGGTATCGCGGCTCTGGCCCTGACCACGGCCTCCCTGGCTGTCCCGACTCAAGTTTTCGCTGGTGGTCACGGCGGCCATCGTGGCCACGGTGGAGGGCATGGTGGCTTCCACGGGCATGGCCATCATGGGTACGGTCACTACAGTGCTTATAGTAGCTGCTGGAAGTGGACCCCGCACGGGCCGATCAATGTCTGCATTCGCTATTGATTGAAGACTGCCAAAAAGAAACTCGCTCGGGTCAAGGCTCGAGCGAGTTTCTCGCTTTCTGCGAACACGCGACGAGAACGCCCCGCCTGCGGGCGTGAATGCCGCGACGGAGCTTCCCACCTCCATCTGTCGCTGCTGCGGCCCGGGGCGGCCCCGCCGACTATTCGGATGTCCCGGGCCAGACCGGTCGGCCGTGACGAAACAAATTAGGTGGTGTCGAACGAGGGATCTCCCACGCCAGTTCCCTCAGAGATGGCTCGCCGCTTAAAGCTCGTTTCGGATTTTAAAATCCATTAAGTCCAATCTAACGAGCAGGCTTTGCCGAAACGTGAGTAAACCGGCCACGCTTCGAGCGCGGGACTTCCGAAGGGCAAGGCGTTACTTTTTGTCCTTCAGACAAATCATCGAGGATCACGCAATCGGGGCCGGGCCCGCCCGCGCAGGAAGCGTCGCACTTCACGACGAAAGCGGCGATACTCCGCTCCAATGCTTTCAATTCAGCCAGCTTCGAACGCACGGCAACCAAATGCTCCTGTGCTAGGTCCCGCGCATGGACGCAGGAACTGGCAGGGTCTTGCACTAACGCCACAAGCGAACGCACCTGATCAATCGAGAATCCAAACTCGCGGCAGCGCCGAATGAAGGTCAGTTGCTTCACATCGACATCACCATAGACGCGCTGACCACCAGCCTGACGGTGTGCGGACCGCAATAGTCCGATCTCCTCATAGTATCGGATCGTCGGCGCATTGGTGCCGGTTCGCTTGGCGAGCCCTCCGATTTTGAGATTACTCATCTGAATTCCATGGAAAAGAATTTGCTTGAACCTCAAGTTACTTGAGGAAGTACCATGAAAGCAATCGTTGATCCAAACCATCCGTGGGAGAGACATTTCATGACGATCGTTGAGGCCGCGCCCATCGCCTGCACTTTGGCACAGCAGGCGTATCAGGACCGGCTAACTTGGATCGCCGCCTTGAACCAGGACGCGCTCCGTAGTTTCGAGCGTCGGGACCTCGTCCTTGAACTGGTTTATTCGCTGGAAGCACGCGAGCGCGTTCACGAGTTACTCCGTAACGAACAGAAGTGCTGCGCATTTCTCACGTTCGAACTGCACGAAGTCAAAGGCGAAATCCGGCTGGCTATCACCGTACCCGAAACAGCGCGCGAGGCCGCTGACAGCTTGTTCGATCAATTCCTTGTAAACGTGCCAGCAAAGTCGTCATGCGCGTGCGCTACCACAAAGTCTGTCATGAAAGCCGACTCGAAGGCGCCGCCAGGTACAGTGGCTGCAAGCGCTGCAGCCGTGACGCTTTCGACCGGCGCAGTCGCTTGTGGCGTTTGTTGTGTCTTACCATTTGCCCTCCCAGCAACACTTCTCGCAAGCACCGGAACCTTGTTGGCGTGGTTCGTTAAAATGCATGTTTGGGTGACGTTCATGGCCATCTTGTCGGTGCTGGGTGCATGGGGTTGGATCGCATGGCAATCACGACGCACGCGACGCAGACCGGCCTCATCCACGATATTGATGATGGCGCTGGCGACAATGTTGTTAACGGTCGCCGTGCTGTGGCCATTGATTGAAAGGCCTCTAATTCGGGCGCTGCGAGCCTGACAGTGCGGCGATCGATCCACCTTGAACGAATGCCGATGCTGTGAAAGTTTCGACCTATGAAAACCGCCCTTGTCTATATTGGTGCTGCAATCGCTGAAATCGCCGGTTGTTTTGCGTTCTGGGGATGGCTGCGCCTCGAAAAGCCTATCTGGTGGCTCCTTCCGGGCGTTCTGTCTCTTGTCGTGTTTGCATATCTACTGACGTTGGTCGAGACTGAGGCGGCTGGGCGCGCTTACGCTACCTATGGGGGCATCTACATCGTCGCGTCGCTTTTCTGGCTCTGGGCGGTCGAGAGTGTTCGTCCCGATCGCTGGGATGTCGCGGGCGCTTCGATATGTCTGATCGGCGCAGCCGTTATCCTTTGGGGACCGCGGGGGTAGGGGTCATTGTGGCTTTAGGGTGGGTTCATGGGTACATTGCATTCGGTTGAGTCCTTCGGGGCCGCCTATGCGTTCATTTTCGCGGCCATCCGGGCTAACTTCCGCTGTTCATATCATGTTACGTGAGGGGACATGCAGCTTGAATCCACGCTCACTTGTCCGTCGTGCGGCCATCAATCGGTGGAGACGATGCCGACCGACGCTTGCCAGTTCTTCTACGATTGCCACGGATGCGGCATCCGCCTGAAGCCCAAACTGGGCGACTGCTGCGTGTTCTGCTCCTACGGGACCGTACCTTGCCCGCCGATCCAAGAGAACGGTAAGGGAGCTTGCTGCTAATAGTTGGACGCACTGACGGAAGTTCAACAGGCTTCTCGGGATGAGGGGCAACGCGAACGGCATCGGAAATCAATCGTTGCGTCGTCGCATCATGCCGCATCAAGTGAAAGTTCCGCCGCGCACTCGCGCCGACCGCGTCCTCCGCGGGGACGGTTTCGGATTGTGACGCCGTAAATTGATTGTCGCGATTTCGAGATCGCGGGGCGGAATGATGCGACACGCAGACGGCCGTCCACAAGCCGCTACGAATCTGAGTGCGGATTGTTCCAGTCCAAAAGACAGCGCGGGGGCGCTGCCTGCGAATTCGTTTAGGCAGCGCGCGCCGCGGGTCGCGTTCGTTTCACGCCGACCGGGAAGCCGGCTCGTCCAGCGAGTGCGGTCACTAGCATCTGGGTTGCGCGGTGAGTCGACCCTTCGAAGAAGCGCCAGACGACGTAGGCTAGGACGAACGCGCCCAACACGATGGTGCAAGTGACGGCTAGCACATGCTGCTGTGGAGCCAGCGCGGTGAAGATCACGTAGCCGAGCTGCATGTGCAGCAAATAGAGCGGGTATGTGATGCCACCGGCCGCCAGGACGACTTTGGCGGGCAGAGGCACGCTCTTTATCCGGACTGCGAAAAAGACAACGCCGAGTGACACGATACAGATCGCGGCAACCACGATCGGATCGAACGAACCGCCGGTAAGGACGCCGAGCCGCTCCAGCTTATGGACAGCCTGGAACACGGCCGTTCCCAAGGCGAGAGCCGAGAGGGCCCACAGCCGCGCGTCGCGGCGTCCCCGGTAGTGCTGGTAGATCAGAAGGCCGACGGCGAAGAAGCCGCTGTCGTCGGTCATAAAGAGCTTCTCGAAGATCGGTGCGTCGATGGTGAGTTCGTTGGCGAAGGTGATCGCAAGCCACACCACGATGATCGCGTCGAGCCGGCGCGGGAACAGTCCGAGTGCGATGAAGGCGGCCACCCAGGCGTAAAAAGCGACCTCGATCACCAGCGACCAGTAAGATGTGTCCACGTAGGGTTGACCGACCAGCGGCGCTGCGATGAAGAGGTTCGCGAGCCACTGCTTCGACGTCACTTCGAAGTGGCCTGCGCCGAGCAACAGCGTCGCAGCGAAGGTCAAGGTCATGCAGAGGACGAACGTCGGATAGATGCGGCTGAAGCGCGCGATGGCGAAGCCGACGGAGGTCCGGCCTTCCGCCGAATAGGCGATCACGAAGCCGCTGATGGCGAAGAAGACCGGCACGCCCAAGAAACCGTACTGCGCGACCGGCGCGAGCATGGGAAGTGCTACCTGGGGCACGCCATGAGAGGCTGGCCCCCAGAAGCCGTAGTGATACAGGATGACCGCGCCGACGGCGGCGAGCCGCATCAGGTCGAGGGCGGGCACCCGCGAAGAATCCGTCCGGTCGACGTGCGCCACGCGAGATCTCCAAAATCGACCGGGATTCTCGGCGATATGGCTGAAGACGGCCTTAACGCGATCGGCGAAATTTGGCCGAGACCTGCCCTCTAGGACCCGTCAGCGGGCGGTCAGACAAGCGCCATGGCCGTTCCCGCAGCGGCGCTGAAGGCGACGACGACCAGCGGAGGCGCGCGCCAGGCGACCAGAAGGACGAAGCCAACCAATGCAATACCGAAATCTCGCGGCGTGTGAACGGTGGTGGTCCACACCGGATTGTACAGTGCCGCGCCCAGGAGCCCTACAACTGCGGCGTTGACGCCCCGCATCATCGCCTGGGTGCCGGCGCGCCTCCGGAACGAGTCCCAGAACGGCAACGCTCCGAGCAGCACCAGGATCCCAGGCAGAAAGATGCCGACGAGGCCCAAAACCGCCCCTGCGAGTCCGTGCGGCTCCGGAGTGACCACCGTTCCCAAGTAGGCTGCGAAGGTGAAGAGCGGACCCGGCACGGCTTGGGCGGCTCCGTAGCCCGCAAGGAACGTGTCGTCGCTCAGCCATCCTGGCGTGACGAAGGCTTCGCGCAGCAGGGGCAGCACAACGTGACCGCCGCCAAAGACGAGCGCGCCCGATCGGTAGAAGGCATCGAACAGGGCCACGCCGGATGATCCGGTCAGACCCCGTAGCGCGGGAAGTCCCACCAACAGGAGGAAGAAGCTCGCCAGAGTGGCGAGGCCCACCATGCGCGACACCGGAATTTCGACATGTCCGGACGGGGCCTGCGCACCGCTGCGGCACAGCCGAAAGCCGGCAATTCCGCCGAGGACGATCGCCCCGATCTGCGCAATCGAAGACGTGCTGAAGAGGATCATCAGCGCCGCCACCACCGCGATCGACGCGCGCTCGCGGTCGGGGCAGAGGCTACGCGCCATACCCCAGACGGCCTGCGCCACGATGGCGACCGCCGTCAGCTTCAGGCCGTGCAGCAACCCGGTCCCGATCGGCCCGCTCAGCGCCCCGGCCCCGTAAGCGAACAGGATGAGGGCCACGGCCGAAGGCAAGGTGAATCCGGCCCACGCAGCCAGCGCGCCCGGATAGCCGGCGCGCATGAGGCCGATCGAGAATCCGACCTGGCTGCTGGCGGGGCCGGGCAGGAATTGGCACAGCCCGACGAGATCGGCATAGGCGTGTTCGTCGATCCATTTCCGCCGTATGACGAACTCGTCACGAAAATATCCGATGTGGGCAATCGGACCGCCGAAGCAGGTCAGCCCGAGCTTGAGAAAGACGCGGAGCACCTCCAGCGGCGAGCCGTGGCGGGCGGAGGCGGGCGTTCCTTCGGTGACGATTTCCATAGGTCACGCGTAGTCGAATAGCGCCATGAATCCGAAGTCCATGTGCAGTTGCTGATGGCAATGGAAGAGTGTCATTCCCGGATTGTCGGCGACGAAGTCGAATTCAACTTCCTGGAAGCCGCCGAGCATCACAATGTCCTTGAGGACACCGGCGGTCGGCTTGCCGCCGACCCGCACCAATTCGAAGCTGTGGCGGTGCAGATGCAGCGGGTGGATGTCGTCGCTCGCGTTGCGGAATTTTAGCCGGTAGCGACGGCCTTCGTGCACCTTGTACATCGGTTTCATCTTCTCCATGGAGAACGTCTCTCCGTTCAGTGCCCACTGGTCGAAGCCGTTCAGTACGCCGTTTTGCTTGACGATGATGAACTCCATCGTGTCGTCAGGTTTGGCCGCCGCCGTGTCTGCCTTGCCGAACTGCGCGTAGTCCCAGCGGAACGGCTTCGGCTTCGTCCATTGCGGTTTGCCCTTGGCGCCGGCGTACTCGACGACGATCCCCAAGCCGCGCTTGCGGTCGTCGTCCGCAAGATCGCCCATCACCCACACACCCGGATGGTTCATCGCGACGACGGCCGAGACGCGCTCGGCCGTCCCCAGCCAGAGCACCGGGACATCCCGCGGCGTCGGTACCGGATTGCCGTCGAGCGCAACGACTTTGAACATATGCCCTGGCAGCGCGATGCTCCGAATTTCGCTGGCGCTGCCATTGAGGACGTGAAACAGCACGCGTTCGCCTTGCTTGACGCGGACGGGCTCGCCATAACCGAGCATCTTCCCGTTGATCGAGAAGAGGTTGTAGCCGACTTCATAGCCCTTGGCCTTCTCCTGCGCCTCGTCGTCGGCCTTCTTTCCGATGGCTTGAAGCTCCTTGATCGGTTCGCCGGCGAGAAAGTCCATCGCCATGTCGCCGCCGCGGCTGAAGGACGGCCCGAACTCCTTCAGCACCAGGAACACCTCACGATCGTAGGCTCCGGGCTCGTTCTTCGGATCGATGTAGACCGGACCGACCTGGCCGGTGTAGGTGCCGCGATTCAGGTCGGCGCCTGCCGCGACATGCGTATGGTAGAAGCGAAAGCCGGTCGGCTTAGGCACAAACGAGATGCGGCGCATGCCGTGCGCCGGGACGTAGGGCGACCCTTCCTCGGCCGCGCCATCGACATCGCTCGGGATGATCTGTCCGTGCCAGTGCACGAGCTCCGGCGTGTCGGTGTCGTTGTAGATATCGACCACCGCGCGCTGCCCTTCCTTGAAGCGCAGCAGGGGGCCGGGAAACTGGCCGTTGTAGAGCGTAGTGGAGACGATGTGGTCGGGCGCAAGCTCGGCCAAGCCAGTCGCGATCCGCAAGGTGTAGTCGGCCTTTTCCGGCGCGGCTTGGTCGGCGGCGTGCGCACCGCGCATTTGCAGCCCGATTAAGGGGAGAAGAGCGCCGCCGGCGAGCAGAGAACGACGGACTATCGGCATGTTGTGGCTTTCTCCCACATGGTGCGCCCCGCCGGTGGTTCATTATCGATTTTCGATATCGTTAATCGATGTTTCCACGAACGCAAGTCACTTTTGTGAACAGAGGGCCGTGCCTATTGCTTCATGGCTTCGCCGGTAAACTCCCGCAGACGCGTCTTGGCGAGCGAAAGGGCCTGCTTGCCGAGCCGGGTCGCGCGATAGAGCTTCCTGGCTGTGCGGCCCTGCTGTTGCTTACGGGACCGGAGATACCCACGCCGCTCCATCGCGTGCAGCATCGGGTAGAGGGTGCCGGGACTGAGCTTGTATCCGTGGCGCGCCAGTTCGTCGATCATCCATTGTCCGTAAACCTCATGTTCTGCGGCATGATGCAGGATATGGAGCCGGATAAAGCCGCTCAGCAGGTCCTTGAACTTCATTTTGGGCACCTTTATCGAGTTTCGTAAAGACAGGATCCTTGCCGCCATTGTACCCTTGTGGCCGACAATACAACAAAGCGGGTCGCGCGGCGGCGACTGCTTCTATCGGTTTGCCCGCCCTTGATCCGATCTTGTCCGTCCGCGATGGCGCGCAGCGCTCGGCTGCTTCGAGGTCTGAGTCTGACCCAAGGCGTACATGAATGGAGTCGCAAATTCTTGATAAGGTGATTGAACCCTTGTTGCGAGTAGCCAACTTATGTTTATGGATAACTCGCGGAATAAGTCGGCAATCGTAGAAAAGCTGATGCGCTGTAGAGCGCTCACCAAAGAGTTCGCCAGCGAACCATCGGCAACTCACCTCCGGGAAATTGAGGCAGAGCTACTGGCCGAGCTGCGCAAGCTTGAGAGCGGGGATTTCGTATCGTTGGAACGTCCGATAGAGCGAACTTAGCGGTCACGCCCTCAGGCCGGCCATTTTCACAGTAGGATCACGCGCGACTGGTGCCGTCGCGGCGCTCGCCTGCTTGCGGAGCGCCTTGGTGCAGGAGCGCCGTGGGCCACGGCGCTGGCCTCGGTCTCCACCTCCATCACACTTTTCTTCCTACGAGCGCGACGGCGCCATGATGGAACGGCGCCGCTACGCATTGCGCTGCGACTGACGCATAGACGTCGCCTAGTCGCAAGCGTTTCTGAGCTGGGTGTTCTGGAATGCCCGCCCGATGTTGGCAACCGGTGTGACGAAAATCGAGATTTGGTGTCCAAGACAAGCTTCGCGTATTGCCATCAGGAGCGATAGCGCACCCGACGCGATTGGAATGTGCTGCCTCTCTTCCGATGGCAAACGTCAGCCGCTGCTGTCCACCGCTGGCGGAAATCGAAGGATTGCGCTGTGCGGTTGTCTACTTCGACTGCCGATCTCATCGTGGAGCGGAAGTGCGTCGGCGGCGAACGGATCGTGCGCCTGCGTGTTCTAGTCTTGGTGGTTCTGCGGCGAGCTTGGCTTTTGATAGTCAGCAGACAATCGAGAAAGCGTATTGACGTCGTTGGCGCATCGCACGATCCGAACGTATGGCCTCGACCTCGCTAACGCATAACGATGTTTGATACGGGACGTCGTCGTAACCGATCAGCCAAGTCTCTTGATTGGCGTGGGGACGCGGTGGCGGGACGGCGCCGATTTTGCGACCGTGCCTAAGTGCCCCTATTGTGCCCCACCTCTTTTGGGGCACACTCTAGGAAATTGATCCAGTATGCTCTTGAATCTAAAGGGTTCTGGTGGACGCACAAGGGATCGAACCTTGGACCTCTCCCGTGTGAAGGGAACGCTCTCCCGCTGAGCTATGCGTCCGGAAAAAATGGGGGTGAAGAAAGAGCCCCGTCAGAGCCGCGATTTACGAAGGACGGGCCCTCGGTGTCAAGCGATCAGTCGGGCGGAAGCGGCGCGATTTCACGCGGTCAGGGGGAAACTACGCCCCCTGCGGGCGGGCGCGCGAGGCATGCGACTGCAGCGCGCGGATGCGCTCGGCCAGCGTTCCGCCGCCTTCCGCCAGGCCCGCGGATGCGTCGTTGGCGGGCTTGGCCGGCACCTTCGGCACCGCCGGTTCCGCCGCCAGCATCGCCTCGATCGCCGAATTCGGTCCCTCGAGCTGCATGGCGAGCTTGGCGACCTCAGCCGCGATGTCGTTGATGCGCTCGCGCAGCAGCGCATTTTCCATCCGCTCGGTCTGCCAGGAGCTTTCCGCCTGCTGCTGGATCGCGTTGATGTCGCGCTGCAGCTTGGCGCGCTCGTCGCGGGCGGTACGGAGCTGTTCCTCCACCGCCGCCTTTTCACTGCGCAATTTTTCCACGATCGGCGACTTGCCGCCGTTCATCGCCGCGATCTCCTCGCGCATTTCGCGCGCCGCGCGTTCGGCGTTCTCGTTGGTCTGGCGGAGCTGGTTGTTTTCATATTCACGCTCGGCCAGCAGCTTGCCCTGCGTCGCCAGCCGCGCTTCGAGGTCGCTGACGCGGCTGCCGAGCATCTCGGCTTCCTTGACCTGGACGATCAATTGGCGATCGAGATCGGTGACGCGCTGGCTCAGATTTTCCACGCGGCCGCGCGCTTCCGAAAGCTCATTGGTGGCGTGCTCGGACTCGACGCGCTCCTGCGCGAGGCGGGCCTGCGTCGTCGAGAATTCCTTCTCGGCGTCGCCGACGCGGCTCTTGAGTTCCTCGATCTGCGAGCGCACCGCGATCAGTTCGACCTGGCGGCTGTCGGCCATCATCGAACGGTCGTTCAGTTCGTGATTGATCCTGCCGAGCTCGCTCTGCTTGTCGGTCAGCGCCTGCTCGGCGCCGCGCAACAATTCGGTCTTGGCCGCGAATTCCTCTTCGGTGGCGCGGAGCTGCTCCTTCACCGCCTTCTCGCGTGCTTCCAGCGCGAAGATCGTGGCGTTCTTTTCGCCAAGCTCGATCTTCATGCGGTTGATCGCATCGCTCTTCTTGCCGAGTTCGGCGAGCTGGCTGGTGGTCTTGTTCTTGAGCTGCTCGACGCTCATTTCGAGCCGTCGCGCCGACATCGCGAATTCCGCGCGCAACTGGTCCTTGTCGGCCTGGATCTCGGCCATCGACAGCGGCGTTGCCGCCTCGAGCCGCCGCGTCGTCAGCCGCACCGCACGGTTGTGCACCAGCGGCACGATCATCAGGCCAAACAGCATGGAGACCAGAAAACCAATCGCCAGGTACATGATCGGTTCGATCATGGATGGTCACTCCACACAGAGGTCAGGATTCGTTAATCACAATGCCACGCCGAGCCCGGCCGACGCCAGCCCAATGCCGCGTTAACCTGAATCCGTCTGGGGAGACACGCGTCGATGCGCGATGACCGGCTCAGAACGGGTTCCAGGTCGCGCGGGGCGTATATTTGAGATAGCCGACATTGGCGCCGAGCCGAAGACCAATGCCGGAGCGGATCGGCACCAGCACGATGTTGTTGGCGGTCAGCGCCGTCATGCCGAAGCCGCCGATGATATAGGCGGAGCCGTCGATGCCGACGAAGCGCTGATAGATCGCGTTGGTGGCGGGCAGGTTGTAAACCAGCGTCATGGTGCGCGCGCCGTCACCGCCCCAGTCGAAGCCGACCGACGGTCCCTGCCAGTATACGCGCAAATCGCCGGCGTTCTTGGTGTAGAGCGTGCCTTCACCGTAGCGCAGGCCGGCGACGAAGGCGCCGGAGCCTTCCTCGCCCAGCACGTAACCGTTGGGCAGACCCCACTGGCTGACCGCGCGCTCGATGACGGAAGCGAGACCGCGCGAGACGTTGCCGAAGAATTTGTGTCCGGCGGAAACCAGTTCGTCAGGTGCGAAGGTCTCCGGACCCGCCTGACGCTGCGGTGGCGGGTAGGCGCCCGGTGGTGGCTGCTGCGCCGGGTACGCTGCCGGCGGCTGTGCAGGGTATGGCTGTGCGGGGTATGCCGCCGGCGGCTGCTGCGCCGGATAGCCCGGCTGCGGCTGCTGTGCGGAGGCCGGAACGGTCCAGCACATCAGCGCGGCTGACAGCACCGCGGCAAGGCGTGAAGCAAACGTCATGAAAGAACCTCTGGCATCGAAATTCTGGCCGCCGCCTTAACCTGAAGCCAACACGCATCGCTCTAGGTTGCGTCCAGTGTCCCCCTCGACTCGCAATGTTATCGGCATCAACTATGACGGCACAACGGCAGGAAAGATACGGTTCACGCCGCCAATTGGCCGTTTTTGCCGTAATGACAGCGTTTTTTGGCGTGCTCGGCCTTGATTTTGTCGCTCACGCGGCGACCACCGAGCGGATCGTGGTGAACCGCTACTCGGGCCTAGCCATCGGCGGTTTCGATCCCGTCGCCTATTTCACCGATTCCGTCGCCGTTCAGGGGCTGCCCGACTTCGAGGCGCGCGAAGGCGGTGCCGTCTGGCGCTTTCGCAACGAGGGCAATCGCGCCTCTTTCGTCGCGCATCCGGAAATTTACGGTCCCCAGTTTGGCGGCTACGACCCGGTCGACCTTGGGCGGGGTGTGACCTATGCGGGCAATCCGCGTTTCTGGGTGGTCACCGGGCAGCGGCTCTATCTGTTCGGCCGCGAGGAGAACCGCGATGCTTTCGCCGCGGCGCCGGAGCGCTTCCTGAAGGAGGCGACCACGCGCTGGCCGGCGCTGGAGCAGGAGCTGGCGCAGTAGGCGAGATCGTAGCCCGGGGTCGCTTCGCTCGCCCGGGCTACGGAATCACCCTGCTGCCTTCGGATCGCCCCAGGCGATGAATTCCGGGACAAGGAAGTCTTTCCGCCCCGTGCCGAACACCAGCGGCGCCCCCTTTGAATCCGTGATCCGGCCACCGGCCGCGGTGCCCCCCGCATGGCCGGCGCCGACATCCCATTCCGAGGTCGGCGACAGGGGGGGATAGATATCGACGACACCTTCGGCGACCCGGCCGAATTTGACCGCCGAGCCGAGTTCGCACCGGATGGCGCCCGGCCGGTCAGCGATGAAGGCTTCGGTCCTGGCATCGCCGTGCAGCCGGCTGACCGCGACCGCCCAGGGCTCACCGCGCGGCGGGCAAGGGCGGGTGTGCAGCGGCTCGATCAGCGGCTTGCCTTCGCCGAGCGTCAGCCGTTCCGCGCCTCGACCGACCAGGCCTCGCCAGACCAGCCCCAGCGCCGGCGCGCTGACGATGCCGAGCAACGGCGTTCCCCGGGTCACCAGCGCTACGTTGACGGTGAATTCCTTGCGGCCGGCGACGAACTCCTTGGTGCCGTCGAGCGGGTCGACCAGAAAGAAGCTTTCCCTATAGGACAGGGCGTCCGCCCGGACGCGTTCCTCCGAAAGCGATGGTGTCGCCGGTGCAACCTGCTCCAGCCCTTCGGCGATGATGCGGTCGGCCGCCAGGTCGGCCTCGGTTACCGGCGATCCGTCTATCTTGCCGTCGACCCGCATCGCGGAACGATTGACGGCCAGGATGGCGGCGCCGGCCCGGATTACGATCTCGGTCAGCGGTTCGATCAGGGCCGCGGCGGCGTCGCGATCGAGGTGGGGGCGTGCCTCATTCATGAGCGTAGGCCTATTTGCTGTTCTTCCTGCCTTACCATTGCCGCCCGGCGCTGGCAGCAGGGTGCGGCGCAGTGTATCAAACCGATAAGCACGCGTGATTCGTAACGTTCCGCCAGCAAGTGGCACTCGGCGGCTTTCCAGGAACCCAAGATGTCTGGCACTTCGTCACCCGGTCCGGCTCCCGACGCCCTCGAACTTGCGGCACTGTTGTGCTCGCGGGTCTGTCACGATCTCATCAGCCCGGTTGGCGCGATCGTCAATGGGCTTGAGGTGCTGGACGACAACCCCAAGCCCGAAGACCGCGATTTCGCGCTCGACCTGATCCGCAAGAGCGCCAAGACCGCTTCCGCACGGTTGCAGTTCTGCCGCCTCGCGTTCGGCGCCGCGGGATCGGCGGGCGCGCAGATCGATCTCGGCGACGCCCAGACCATGGCGCGCGGCCACATCGAGGACGGCAAGGTCACCATCACATGGAACTTGCCGCGCCTGTTGCTGCCGAAGAACCGCGTGAAGCTGCTGCTCAACATGCTGATCATCGCGCAGCAGACGATCCCGCGCGGCGGCACGCTGACGATCGATCCGATCGGCGAGGGCGAGGCGATGAGCTTTCGCGTGACGTCGTCCGGCCTGAACGCCCGCGTGCCGCAGAACATCGTCGACCTCCTGAGCACGAGTTCGACGGCTTCAGTCGATGCGCATGCGGTGCAGCCTTACTATACGCGGCTCCTGGCGCAGGCGTGCGCGCTCACCGTGACGCTTGCGCCCGACGGGGAGAAAGTGGTCATCACCGCGGCCTGAAGGCGCTCAACGCGCAAACATGGTTAATCAACGGTTGAGATAAGGCGGCAGAAATGGATTCTGCCGCCTTATCTCTTTGTTGATCCCGTTCATTTTCATTTGCTCAACCAATATTAAACGCT